>Ga0182024_10004453_pt1 | contig 32187 bp, 26 predicted proteins | sample P32metaG_FD_120480 | JGI IMG/M metagenome (GOLD analysis project Ga0182024, IMG submission 120480) | Permafrost microbial communities from Stordalen Mire, Sweden - P3-2 metaG (Illumina Assembly) | ecosystem: Environmental > Terrestrial > Soil > Wetlands > Permafrost | place: Sweden: Stordalen...
CTTATAAGCCCTCGTATTAACATCCATGCTTACCGTTGTTTGGTACCTTCCTTGTCCCCCCTGGAAGGAGGCGCGATGAACACGAATTACGTTTGGATGCCCTTCTACGAAGCCGCCGTACTCGAAACCGATCCCCAAATTTTACCTAGCCGTATCGAAACGCCCAAAACGCCATTGGCCAGCGCGTCATCAAAATCGCCGTAGACGACGAAGAGCGCCGCGCCATCGTCAGAATACTGAACGCACTTGCGGTACTTAAGCGCGAAAGGCCCGGCTGCAGAGCCGCCGCGCATCACAACTAATCCGTTCACTACATCCAGGTTCCCACAAGTCTAGCCAAGATATTTCCGCATCGGCTTTGCAAACTGTCGGCGTGCCACCGCGCAATTTTCCGCATGGACCTCTCACATTTACCCAGCATTTAGGTTTCCGCTGTTACGTTCGAAGACGCTTACTACCGTAAACTCTTATAAAAATCATAAGAGTGGAAGCACTGGAATTTTCTACGCCCATATGAGCGCATTCGCCTTGCTGTTTTTGCTCACCGCCCAACTTCAGACACAGCCACCAATCGCGCAAGCTCCGCAACCGGCAAGCAAAAATAGTGCCCGGGCCGTTCTAGCAATAACCGGCGTCGTTCTCGACCCTTCAGGCGCGGCCATTTCCGGGGCGCAAGTTTCAGTTACCAACACCGGCAACATCAAACTGCAAAACACAACCACCGACAACCAGGGCACCTTCCGCTTTGAAAAACTTGCTCCAGGCGTGTACCGCATCTCCGTGCAGGCTTCCGGTTTCCAGGATAAAAAGCAGGAAATCAATATCCGTAAAGAGCCAACGGTGACCATGCGCATCACCATGCTAATCGCTTCACAAAACGAACTCGTCACCGTTGCCGGACAAGAGGACACACCGCGGGTGTCCACCGACGTCGCCGAAAATCAAAACGCCAACACCATCGATCGCGACGCTCTGGACCGCGTCCCCGTTTTCGACCAGGACTACATCACCACGCTCTCCCGTTTCCTCGACGACAGCTCCATCGGCACCAACGGCGTAACCCTCGTCGTCAACGGCCTCGAAGCCAACGGCCCCGGCGTCACCCCATCCGCAATCCAGGAAGTAAAGATCAATCAAAATCCCTATTCAGCCCTGTACTCCAGGCCCGGCCGCGCCAGACTCGAAATCGTCACCAAAGGTGGAACCGAGGATATCCACGGCACCGTAAACTTCCTCGTCCGCAATTCCGTTTTCGACGCTCGCAATACCTTCGCCGATCAAAAGGCTCCCGAGCAGCGCCAATTCTACGAAGGCTCCCTGACTGGCCCTGTTTCCCACAGCAAGAAAACAACCTTCCTACTTTCGCTCGACCAGGATTTCGATGACACCCAAGCCTTCGTCAACGCACAAAATCTCAGCGGCCCGATCCGCGAAAATGTCCCTGCCCCCATCCACCATCTCTTCGGATCCGGCCGGGTCTTCCACGACTTTGCAAATGGAGACCAATTCTGGATCGGCTATTCCTACGAGCATCAGTCCTTCGCCAATCAAAACGTAGGCGGCACCACGTTGCCCGAAGCGGCCTACAGCTCCGTCTCGCTGGAACACGAAATCAACGTCAGCTACCGGCACCTCTTCTCACCAAGATGGGTCGACCAACTTCGCTTCCTGGTCGGGTATAACGACCAGCGCACCACCAGCGCCAGTTCCGCGCCACAAATCGTGGTCTCCGGCGCCTTCACCGGTGGCGGCGCGCAAGCTAACTTCAATCGCACCGAGTCTCATTTCGACGGAACCAACATCACCACCTACGCCAGCGGCAGGCACACCGTTAATTTCAGCGAGGAATCGCCGGACATCAGCCGCCGCGGCTTCGACGACTCCACCAACAGCGCAGGCACCTACACCTTCGCCAGCCTCGCCGCGTTTCAGGAAGGCGCGCCGTCCGCGTTCGTGCTGCAAAGCGGCCAGCCCCACGTAGCGTTTCTAGAAAAAGTTTTCGCGGCCTCAATTCAAGACGACATCCGATGGAAACCAAATTTCTCGTTCTCCATCGGCATGCGCTATTACTGGCAAAATTTCTTCCACGACGACCCCCACAACTTAGCCCCACGTTTCGGCTTCGCCTACGCGCCCGCAAAAAAGGGCAAGATCGTAATTCGTGGCGGCGCCGGCGTCTTCTACGATCGCACCGGCCCTCGTCCGATCTCCGACCTCTTACACTACAACGGGGTAACGTTGCTTCGCTTCATCCCCACCGATCCCATCTACCCGGAAACTCCCGCGTCCCTGGCAAGCGTGCCCACCAGCGTAGTCGTGCTCGATCCTCGCCTTCGCATCCCCTACACCCTCCAATACAGTATCGGCATCGAGCGCCAGGTAACCACGAAAAGCACCTTCAGCGCCACCTACGTAGGTTCCCGCGGCATCGATCTGTTCCGATCCGTAGACGCCAATGCCCCGCTTCCCGGCACCATCCTCCGCCCCAACCCTACTCTCGGTCAGGAGCGCCAGATCCAATCCGACGGCTACCAGAAAAGCAACGCACTGGAACTAACCTTCCGCGGCAAACCCTCTAAATTTTTCAACGGCCAAGTGCAATACACCCTAAGCAAAACCTACAACAACACCAGCGGCATAACCTATTTCCCTGCCGACAGCTTCAACCCCGCTGCCGACTGGGCCCGCTCCGACAACGATCGCCGCCACAAATTCGACCTGCTAGGCAGCATGCACCCCACGAAATTTTTTACACTAGGGGCCGCCCTTTCCCTCTATTCCGGCAAGCCCGTCGACGTAACCACGGGCAGCGACGACAACCACGACGGCGTAGTAAACGATCGCCCAGCCGGCCTCCCCCGCAACACCCTGCACGGCCCCGGCCTGATCAACCTCGACCTAAACATCTCCCACGATTTCGTCGTTTCCAAAAGACGCAAAGAAGCCCAAGTCCTCGCAGTCACCCTGAACTCGTTTAACGTCCTGAATCATCAAAATGACGTGACCTTTGTCGGCGTAATCACCTCCCCATTCTTCGCCCAACCAGTAGCCGCCCTGCCCCCGCGCCGCATACAGCTAAACCTCGAATACAAGTTCTAGTACGCAGCGCTTAGCACCCCTGATCCGAACTCTTGGCGCCCAACTCCCTCGACGCTAGATTGTTCCCATTCGTAGACACCCCGTCCCGTTCCGTTCGAAGACGGTCCGGCCCCTGAAGGCCGATAAGTCCCCTGCGCTCAATCTCCAACAATTGGCAAGGTATCTGCACTTACTCGCCTAGCCGAAGAAGCTCGAGCTAGCCCCCGGCTTCGCAGCGTCCCACCTCGGCACGACGTCGGACGTCCGCCCAACGCACCTAAGTGCGGGGCAGAGTTAACGTGTCGACACGAATCAGCCGAGAAAAAAAATGTCATTCAAACGATTCGGACTGGCAACGCTAATCATCGCCGCACTCGCCCTTCCCATCCGGGCCGACGAAAATCTTCCCGACCAACGCCCCCGCCTTCTCCTCGATTCAGAAATCGGAAGCGCCGCCTCCTTGGGCTTCAAATTCCCAGCCACATCCTTCGGCCCGTCCATCGAGCTTCCCTTTGAAAACCACTTCGAATTTCAGTCCAGCGCCCTTTATTCGCCGGACCAAAAATTAATCACCAACGACGGCAACGCCCTGAACGTAAGCGGCGCAGCCATCGGATTCGTCAACTCCCGCCTGGGCATAATCGGAAAATTGGAGCATTCCTCGCTATGGACCTCCCAGTTCACGGAAACCAACTGGGCTCCGTCGGCAGGCCTGGTCCTTCGAAACAATTACTTGGGCCAAGGCCGTCTGTACGCCACCTACGTGTTCCCAACCGGTTGCGTCTGGGCCACCACCACCAATCCCTGCCCCCTCCAATCCAAACGCCTCCAAGGAATCGACCTTCGCCAGGATGCGCGCTTCGGGCCCCACCAGCGTTGGGGCTTCGATTTCGGCCTCTACCATTTCTGCGACCAATCCAACCAAAACGATCCAGCAGCAGGGCGACACTGCCACATCGGAGGCTCAGCGATGATCACGCTGAGCTTGGAATTACACCTGGGAAAGCCTTCGCTTTCTTCCTGGAAGCGCGACGATCCGGACAACTTCTGAATTCGAGCAAGGCGGCGGACGCTAAGGCTGGCATCGAAAATGGGGGCTGAGCAACAGATCCGGATGGAGCCTGGAAGCGTACATCCACAAATGCCGGTGCCACAAAAAAGGCGAGGCCTGATGGCGGCCTCGCCTTTTTTAGGACCACTGGCAAGCGTGCTTCGGTTTTAGAACGTGAGGTGCACGGCCATTTGCAGGAAGCGGGGGCTGCCTATCGTGTGTTGAATTACGCCCAATTGGCCGCTGGGAGGACAGACATAGGCGTCTGGGGCGGCGCAGTTGGTTTGCGTGGGATTGATGCTGGCGTTGGGAAATGGGGCGGAGTATTGCGGTGGATTTTCGAAGAACGGATTGAATTCCACGTTGTTGTTGGGCGTGTCGAAGCTGGGATGGTTAAAGAGATTGAAGGCTTGGACTTCGAATTTCAAGGCGAAACGCTCCTTGAATCTGAAATTCTTGAAGATGGTCATATCGACGCGGGACTGGAAGGGGCTGACGAAGATGTTGCGGCTGGCGGGTCCGAAGCCGGTTTCGTAGACGTCGCAGGCGCCGGTAACTGGATCGCATGGGGGAACGCCGTCTTGGCCCGGTTGCAGGAGGGGGATACCGAAGGCAGCGCTGTTCAAAACTGGATTTGAGGGATTGACGCCTAGCGTGCCCTGCAGCACCGGTTTGGCGCCGGGGGTGCTTCCCACGCCGCCAATGGGGACCAACGGGTTGGTGATAAAGTCGTTGCCGCCGCCGAAATATTGGCTGGCTACGCCGCCGCTGAAATCGATGACGCTGTAGGGCTGGCCGCTCTCTGCGGAGATCAAGCCGCTGGTGCCCCAGCCATTCACTAGTTGCGCCATCCAGCCATGCAAACTGTCCGCCTTAGGAAATTCGTATTGATAAGAAATGATGAAGACGTGGCGGCGGTCGAAATCGGAGTTGCCGTAACCGGTTTTGAGGTTTTGCGGATTGTCGCCGTTGTAGAACAGTTGCTCGCCGCTTTCTTCATCCATGCTGTGCGACCAAGTGTAGGAGCCCGACAAGGTTAGTCCGTGGCTATAGCGTTTGGTCACATTGAATTGCAAGGCGTCGTAGTTGGAGATTCCGGCAGCCTTAGCGTACTGGGAGTTGGGATCGAACCCGATAAATGGGGTGCGCAACCCGACATTGCCGCTGCCGAATCCTTCCACTAAGGTCGAAATGCTTTCAGCGGAAACCCCTGGCACGTTGTAGCCGTACGAGTAGATTTGCCCATTAATGGGGTTGGTGGATGTGGCGATGCCCGGCTGGTTAAACGGAACCGGAATCACTTCGTGCACGCCGTGATTTCCAACAAACGCCAAAGTTAGCACTAAATCGTTGCGCGGCTGCCATTGAAGGTCCAGCGTGTAATTTTCTGAGTAGGGAAGCTTGTTGGTCGGATCGTATCCCGCAAAAATGAAGGGACTGCAGAAGCTGATGCCGTTCGCCGTGCAATACGGAGTGGAGTTAGCGATTAGCTGCGAGATGTTGGGAATCAAGGACGCCACCCCGGAAAGATTCGTGGGAGGAGCCGGAGGGGGAGTGGTGCCGAACGGAACGGCGAAGGTGGCGGTTGGCGGTGCGTAGAACGGCACCGCGAACGGTTGCTGCACGGTGACTCCGAAGGGGCCGCCAATGCCGCCGCCGGCGCTTTGGGAAAGCTCGGCAAAGTATTCGCCGCGATCGTAGTACAAGCCGAAACCGGTGCGTACCACAACATTCTTCAGGAAGCCGGGGGTCCAAGCCACGCCGATCCTTGGAGCAAATCCCCACTGGCGCCCGGTGAGCGTGGAATCACTTACACCTTTGGTTGGGAATTCCTTGTTGTTTCCGGCGACAACTATGCCGACGTTGGTGATGGTGTCGCTAGTGGCATCGTAGCTGTAGTCCTGGGGATAAAAGTTAGTCAGCAAGCCGTTCTTTTCGACCAGCGGACCGTTCCAGTCCCAGCGAAGGCCGGCGATGACGGTGAGATTGGATTTGAGGCGGAAAGTGTCTTGCGCGAAGGCGCCGACTTGATTCGAACGGTAATAGCGGTTGGTTGCGCCCTGGACAAATACGGACGAGCCGTTCTCGCCGCAGAAGACCGAAGGATTACAGAGAGTGCCGGTGAGGAAGTCAGCGAAAGTGCTGAAGTCGAGCAAACCCTGCGCGCTGTTCTTGTTGATGATGTTGAGCTGGGAGTGATCCCATTGGGCTCCGAAAGCGAGGGTGTGGCGACCAACCGTCCAGGAATATTTGGTGGCGCCTTCAAAAGTGTTTTGGAACATTCCGGCATTGGCAAAGTTGTTCGAAGGACCGATCGCCAAACTGCCGGACGACACGTTGGGGTCCGCGTTGCCAATGGTGATTCCCGGAACGGTGGAGAGCCCGAAAATACTCATCCCGTAATCACTGTTGGTGTAGCCGTCGATGGTGTGGGCGAAGGCTTTTTCGCGAAGAAAGCCGAAACGCTGGGTCCACACGGCGTTGGGCGAGATGGTGGTGGTGTTTTCGAGAGAAAACATCTGCGATCCGGCGGTAAGTTGCTGTGGGAAATTACCAACCTGGCTGATGGCGAAAGGTGCGTAGGTGGGATCGTTCTGGAAATAGTATTTGGCGGCGATGCGATCTCTGGCGCTGAAATTGTAGTCGATGTTGCCGTTGACCTGGTCGGCCTTGAAGGTGGTCTTGGGGCCGAGCACCAGCGCGTTATATCCGAGTGCGGTATTCAGATTATTTTCGGAGGGAATGAAGAAGTTACCGTTGGAAAGCTTTAGGTTCATCAGCTTGAGGGCGGTCGGATCGATGTCGGCCGCGGTCAGACAAGGATTGGGAGGGGTCTGACCGGGTCCGCACGAAGCATTGAAGGCGGCGTTGGCCAAGCTAGCGAGGTCGGCGGGATCGCGATTGGTATCAGTTAAACCTGGCAGGACGGAAGCTTCGGAGATGGAGCTGTCCTCGTCGGAGACGCGTTGGCCTTGATAGGAAGCGAAGAAAAACAGCTTATCTCTCAGGATGGGGCCACCAAAGGTGACACCGAAGTTGTTGCGCTTTAATTCCGGAACTGTCTTGCCGAGCGATCTTAGGGTGGTGTCCTGATTGAAAAAGAAGGGTGCCGCGTTCCAGGCGTCGGTCTGGTGATATTCGTAGGCTTGGCCGTGATATTGGTTGGTGCCGCTGCGGGTCTGCAGGGTAATGTGCGCACCGCTGTAAGAGCCCTCGGAGGCGTCGTACATGGAGGTGTTTACCCGGACTTCTTCGAGCGTTTCGGGCGGGGGAGCGGGCATGGCTTGACCGATGGCACTGTAGACCGAGGTGCTGGTTTGCACTTCGCCACCGGGGGTTTTCGAGGTGTTCTCTCCCGTATTCAGGACGGCGCGATTGTCGGCTACGCCGCTGGAGGATTTGCCGTTGAAGAGGTTGTTGGTCTGAACACCGTTCAAGACAAAGCTGTTGCTGGTGTCGCGCTGGCCGTTGGCGAAGATGTTTTGATTGCCGAGGCCGGCGTTGGTGCCGGAGCCGGTGAGAAAGTCGGCGTTTACACCGGGGCTTAAGAGCGCTAGTTGCGTGAAGCTGCCGGTGCCAAGCGGGGTGTTTTCAATTAATTCGGTACCCAGGGTATAACCGTTGGTGGTATCGGTTTGATTGAGCAGCGGGGTGCCGGAGACGGTGATGCTGGTGCTTACGTCGCCGAGTTGCAGGGAGCCGTTGACCGTGGTGGTTACGCCGCCTTGCACTAGGATCTGATCGTGGACTTCGGTTTTAAAGCCGTCGCGGGCGAAGGAAACGGAACATCTGCCGATGGGTAGGGCGGTGACGGTGAATGAGCCGTCGTCCTTGGTGGTGGCCAGCTGCTCGAGGTTGGTGTCCAGGTTGCGGATCTTTACCGCAACTTTGGCGAGCGCGGCGCCGCTACTGTCGGTGACGGTTCCGTTGATGGAACCTAAAGTCTGTTGCGCGTTGGAGGGAAGATGGAGCAGGAGAAACGTGAAGACAGCCAGCGAACGGAACCACTTTGACATTCCACCAACCCCTTTTCCACGATATGAGAACCAAATGTGAGGCAGATATATCACAGACCCTGGATGCAAATCGAGTTTGTTGCTGTGAATATCGGGACTGCGGCAAATCGCCCTTATAGATAAGGCCTGCCAGATAAATAGAAGTGCCTTGGATGGTTACATTTAAGTGAAATGAAGACGAAAACTTTTCAGGGACTGCATTTAAACAATTCATCGCTGGGCACCGGCGCACTGACCGCGTTTTCCTCGTGCGTACCCTTTACAGGAACACGTTCCTTCATTACCCTGGACAAGTATGTGGAATGTCGAAGAACGATTTGCACCCAAGGCGATTGAGGGATTGGCGGCGCTCGGATTTGCCGTCGGGAGTACCCGCGGCGTGGTGCGGGTGGAAAAATATGGCTGCGGGGCGGAGTTTCGAAAAGGGACGGATGGGTTGTATCAGATGACGGTGATGCCGACGATTATGTTGAAGGGGCAGTTCACGCGGCTGTGGGATGCGGGTTACCAGAAATTTCTGTTGACCGATGACGGGGTGAAAGTTCCGGCGCTGGCAGACCATTTGCAGAATTTACGAAAGTTTAACGAAGAGTTGCGGACGGCGCTGGGTGTGCCGACGTTTTACAACGAGGCGCTGGGGTCGGTGAGCCAGATTTCGGTGTACGACCGCGTTAAGGGCCGCAAGGGCGCGGTGCCGGATGATACCGTTGGCGCGCTTGGCGGCGAAAGCGGGCATTAGCTTTTCACAGGATGTCTCGGAACATCGAAATCCGCCGCACGACCACGGGCCGGCATCGACACCTCCCGGGCTTGTACGTTTCCTATCCTCACCTTTTACTTTTCTAACCGGGCATCACCGCTCTCGATGCGAATACTCGGCTGTTACGCCCGGAAGCATCGTTTTGAACAGAAATGGCGTCTTCATCTAGGAGCGATATAGCAGGCTGCATGGCTTTTGCGGCAGCCATTTGCACCGGGCACCTCCGGAAAAGTGATCGTCACAAGCGCGGCGTGAAAATAGAAATCCGCGCATACTACCAGGGAGAGTTTTGGGGCTGCGGCGGCGCGAAAGGCGGAGGGCATGGGAAGAGTAGTGGCGCTAATGGACGATTTATTTTTTCAGATGAAGGTGGCGGAGACTGCGAAACATCTTGGGCTGGAGCTGAAGGTGGCGGCGAATGGCGACGCTTTGTTAGCGCTGCTGGAGACCGCGCCAAAGTTGGTGATCGTCGATCTGAATGCCCGCAGCCAGCCTATTGCGGCGATCGAGAGGGTACGTGCTGGAAAAAATGGCGTGCGCGTGGTGGGATTTCTTTCGCACGTCCAGACCGATCTTGCGGCACAGGCGCGGGCGGCGGGCTGCGACGAAGTCATGCCGCGGTCGACGTTTACGCAAAATCTGGCCGCGATTCTTGGCGCCGCTAAGGATTAATGTGAATTTGGGCTACGCCGCGCTCATGGTGCGAATTCTTGCAGTTGTTGCGCTAACTCTGTTGGTCATCGGCAACTGTGGCGGACAGGAATCCAGTTCTAGGTCCAGCGACGAGCCTTCTAGCGAGCTTAGCGGCCCCAGCCTTGCACTCCGAGAGGCGCTGTCTGCAGCCTGCTCGCAAAGTGAACGTGAGTTCACAAAATTTCTCACAACTCGAAACGCCGAAACCTTCGCAACCCTGACACCGGGCGCGCGCATTGCGCTGATGAAACGCTTGGTGCTCCTCGATGAGCCCGGTAAGCCTTCTCTCGTGACGGGCGCTTCTGGCAGGCCGCTGGTGCGGTGCGATACCCCAGGCGGCGCCGCGGAAGTGCAAATTGGAGGGCCAGAAATCACCGATAACCTGGCTTTCCTGCCGGTGGAAATCCGCGACGCCACCGACACCGTCGGCGCGAATGTCATGCACGTGAAGATGGGATTGGTTCGCGAAAACAGCCGCTGGAAGCTGCTCTCGGTGGGATTGGTGCTGCTCGATCTTCCTTCGCTCGCCGCCGAATGGGATGCCGCGCAGATGGAGTCCACCGAGCGGGCCGCCATTGAAGCTGTGAAGACCATTGCAGAGGCTATCGAAGTGTACCGGCGCACTTACACACGCCTGCCCGATTCATTGGCGAATCTTGGACCTTCCAAACGAGGATCGGCCAGCCCGGAAGCCGCGGGACTTCTAAGCGAGGAACTCGCGGCTGGTGCTCAAAGCGGTTACAACTTCCGCTACGTCATCGCGGGGGCGAGCACGCTGGGCGCGCCTGCGAAGTTCGCGCTCGCCGCGACGCCGCAAATCTACGGACGCACCGGACGCCGGTCCTTCTTCCGCGATGTTAACGGCGGACTGCACGGCGCCGACCGCCAGGGTTCCGTCGGTAGTGAAGTCGATCCCAAAGTCGAATAAGCCGACACACCGATAGCACGGCTGACCGCGTGAAGCGGTGCACGGCGTTCGGGCTCGTTGCTAACCGCCGCTACTCTCACAATAGGTTCCGGGGAGTCTTCCAATGGCGACGCTAGCCAGCAAGGCCAGGGCCTGGCGGCGAGCGTTTTGTCTTTCGGCGCGTCAACTGGAGGGAGCCCTGCGGAAAAGATCGGTTCAAGGCAACTATGGTTGCCGCATTGGAGCGCCGTGTCACCGTTGATGCTTGCCCTGCGCCGTGCCTGCTCTCACAATAAACCTCGGCATCTCTTCAAAACGCGACGCTCGCCACACGAAGGCGACACTTGCGACCTGACGGTCGCGTACGGCAACATCCGGAAGGAGCCCTGTAAATGGCAGACACCATGGCCGAACGGCGCGATTCCCCGCGCTATCCGCTAACTCTAGTCGCGGAAGTCTTCGAGCCGCTCAATTCCACGGCGCAGCTCGTCGCGCGTTCCTCCGAGGTGAGCCGCAGCGGCTGCTATATTGATACGATGACTCCATTGCCGCCGGGAACGCAGATCAAGATCCAGTTGCGCAGCGGCGACGAGGTTTTTGACACCGAGGCCCGCGTCGTCTATATGTGCCCCGGGCTGGGCATGGGCGTCCATTGGGGAGCCAAACCCGGCGAGAAACAATTCTCAATCCTGGATCGCTGGTTACAAAAAGCTGCCAGAGTCGAGGTCATTTGAGGAGTTTAGGGCGAACCCCGCCGCCACTCACCGAGCTCCCGCTGTCCCTTTCGAAATCGCCTCACCCGGGGGACATTTGTACCTCGACCCACTTGGGGCTACCATCGGGACACTTCGGTATGCGCCACTTGACCGTCCTGCGTGCATGGCTCACGCTTTTGGCCGTCGCGTTACTGCTCCCGGCAGCCGCCGCATCGGCGGAATCGCAGGTGGATTCGCCATACGGCCCGCTCCCCGTCTTCGAATTGCACAGCGGGTTCTGGATCAATCTTCACCACACTTTATACGGCCTAGCCCGGCAATCGCGCGACGGCAGAGGCAGCCCGTCCGGCAGCGGCGCCACCACGCATCGCACTCCCAGCGAACAGCTCGCCTGGGATGCCGCCGTTTCCTATTACGCCGCCAACTATCAGGACAAAGACTTGCTCTTCAACACCGAGCTGATCCTGCTGAAAAATCAGCTCGGCGATTTCGAACAATGCGACGAACTCTCCGGCACTAAAAAGAAAACCTGCGATGCCGGTCTGCCTGCCAAGCTCACCCACATCCTCGACGCCGCCGCCCCCGTCTACCGCGCCCACGAGTGGCCCGAGCACGATCGCGCCAATCGCAAATGGATAGCTGGCGTCTCCCCACTCGTGCGCGTCAAAGGGGTCGAGCTGTCCGAGCGCCTGGCCGAGATTTACCAAACCAGATGGCCTAAAGAACGCATCCGCGTAGATGTATGCGCGTTCGCAAATTACGCCGGCGCCTACACGACGCTGGATCCGCTGCGCGTGGTCATCTCCAGCACCGATCCTCGCAATCAAGGCGACTCCGCGCTCGAAGTCCTGTTCCACGAAGCCTCCAACGGCATCGCCGAGCCCGTGCAGCTGGCCATCAATCGTGAATGCCGACAGCGCGACAAAGCCATCCCCCGCGATCTCTGGCACGCGCTGGTCTTTTACACCACCGGAGAAGTCATCAAACCGGTAGTCAATGCAGAGAACACCAGTGCCGACGGCGGCGGCGAATACATGCCCTATGCCTTCCGAGAGCGTCTCTATCAACGCGGCTGGGACGACTATTTGAAACTCCTCGAGCGTTTCTGGCAACCCTATCTCGATGGCAAAGCGACTTTCGACGACGCCATCGCCCATATCGCCTCCGCGCTCTGAGCCGGCCGTCTCGCCACCTTCGCGATAGCTTTGGCGATGCTTGCTAATAACGGAACGGTTTTGCTAGCATCGCCATCGCGCGACACGACGCCCGGCCTTACTGGGGACCCACGAATGGCCGGATTTCGCGGTCGATGAGGCAAGAAAACCCTTGGTCCCGGCGGGAACCTGCCTTACCAAGACTGGATGTAGCTCCCATGCCCAGGGCTCCGCATACCCGCCACCTCCGTTCCCTTCTTGTGGCCGGCTTGTGTCTGCTGTCGGCTAGCGGCCTTAGCGCCCAAGGTTTCGACAAAGTGGGCGTGATGAAGAAAAAAATCGCGCTGCACCGTAAGCTGCCGGCGGTGATTCGTTTCACAGGCACCACTTTTCAGGTAAAAGTCAGTTCTCAAGATCCGAAGCATACCGATGTCGCCGTAATCTTAAAGGACCGCCTTGAAACCGAGCTCTCCAAGAGCAATCCACGTCTTCAGGTCGATGAAAAATCACCAGAATTGATTATCGCCTGTAAGATAACCGGCCTTGACCAACCCCCCGAGCAGCATTTCACCAAGAACCAGACGGTATTGGCCAAGGGTGCTCCCAACGCCCAAGGCAAGCAACAAACCAAGGCCGTCGATGTACCTGTCGAGTACAAAAAAATCCGGGGCACCCTGGACATTTCCTACGAGACCCGCGATCGCAGTCACCGCACCCTGGACGCCAAAAATGTGGTCGCAAATTATTCCGAGGATTTCGAAGCAGCAACCAACCAGGCCGTGAATCAATCCGCGCTGGACAAAATGGAAGGCCCGTTTAAGCGTATGTTCGGTAAGAAAACCGAGGTTGCCAGCGGACCACCGTCGCCTTCCGAGTTGCAAGATAAGCTGATCAACGAAGCCATCGATCAGATCGTGCCCAGAATCACCACCACCAATGAAACCATCGAAGTCCTGCTGGCGCGCGGAAAGTTGGATGAGGCCAACAAATCAGCCGAAGGCGGTCTTTGGACCCGCTACCTCGAGCAGTTAGAACAGATGACGCCGTTTCCCAAGACGAAAGACGACGCCTACCGCCTCTACGACATTGGCGTAGCGTACGAAGCCCTTGCTTACCAATCCGAGGACGAGGACGCCGCCAGGAAAAACCTGAAAGAGGCCGCCATTCATTACGGCAAGGCGGTAGATGCCAAGCCAGAAGAAAAGAATTTCATCGAGCCCCAAAAACGCATCGAAACCGCGATGAGCTACATGCGCAAACTCGAAGCGGAAAGAAAAGCATTCGAGGCCGCGGGCGGGCGACCTACAACGTCGGAAATCGCGGCCGCCTCCGCGCCTGCCGGAACTGCGGCGGCAGCCTCTACCAGCGACAGCAAGAGACCTACAAAGACTAACTCGGTCGCGAGCAGCAAAGGGCCAGCTTCAACGGACGTCGTCGATGCCAACACTGGCGCGTCCAAGACTCCCAACAGCGCGGCCAAGACGCCAGTGAAAACCCAGACAGGAAAACCTGTCAAAGCGCTGACCAATGACGACGTCATCAAAATGGCGAAGGAACATGTGGACGACGACACCATCATCGCCAGCATCCACGACGCCCCCGCGGTCGACTTTGACCTGTCTCCGGACGGCAACATCAACTTGACCCACGGCGGCGTCAGCAAGAATGTGCTGGCCGCGATGCGGGTGCGCGCCAAGCAATCTAACCGTCACAACTCGAATCCGGGAAGCACTTGATGCCGCGGACCTCGGTCGGAAAATTTATCGGCACCACCTTGGTCATTTTTGCGTTCTTGGTTCCCGGAGCGATGGCCCAGGATCAATGCAATCTCGCCAAAGACTTGGTCGTGCAAGCGCTCGAACGCATCAAGACCGCCACAAACGAAGAAGTCGGCGACGGCCTGCAACTCCTCAGAAACGCCACGGACGTCTGCATCAACGCCGGCGACGCCTGGTATTACCGCTCCATCTTCGAGAAAAAACTGGGCCAGCCCTCCAAATCCGAGTACTCCCTAAAAAAAGCCAAGATGTACGGCTCAGAGGCCATGGACCAGGGCGCCGATCCCTTCCAACTCGCCACCACTCCTGAGGTAATGAAAGCTGCCCTGGGCCCAGTGCACGAAAAGTGGGCCCTGGTGGTTGGCATCTCGCGATTTCAGGACCAGCGTTTAGGCCGGTTAAATTTCGCCAGCAAAGACGCCAAGGATTTCGCAGCCGTTCTCGTCGATCCGTCCGTCGGCCGCTTCAAGCCGTCCAATGTGCACTCGCTCGCCGACGGCGAAGTCACCACCCGCCAGCTCAAGCAGGAGTTAAACTGGCTGGCCCGCAGCGCCAAAGATCCCAACGACCTGGTCGTCATTTTCCTGAGCAGCCACGGGACCCCGCGCAACAAAGACACCGTCGAAGTCAATTACATCGCCACCAGCGACACCGAGATCGAGCCCGAAGACAATCTGTTCGCCACCGCCGTACCGATGGTCCAGATCTCCGACATCGTCCGTTCGCGCATCAAAGCCCAACGCACCGTCATCCTTCTCGACACCTGCCACAGCGGCGCCGCCGCGGCAAACGCAGCGCACACCGATTTCTCCGCGTCAACCGACGCGCTCGACCGCATTCGCCAAGGGGTCGGCCGCGCCATCGTCACCTCCAGCTCCCCTGACGAAAAATCCTACGAAGGCCAACCTTACTCCAACGGCTATTTCACGCATTTTCTATTGGAAGGATTACGGAAAAACGGCGGTCAGGATTCCATCGAACAGGTCTACACATCCCTAAAGCAGAATGTTGCGAAAGCGGCCGGCTCGATCCAGCGCAAGCAGACGCCGGTTTTCAGTCACAGCGAACACGGAGCCGAAATCATAATAGGCGCCCCCCCATCCGGCGACTAACTCAGGTAATCACGGGCGCCCGGTGGCGCAGGGGCGGAGTCCGCGAAGCCCAGCCGCTTTTCTCCGCCCCACCGCCCCGCGATCGCTACCCAGCCCCGCCCGCGGCGCCCTTCACCTTCGGATCATCTACGGGGGATTCTTTATCCATCGCAGACGTCGCCTCAATCACTTCCACTTCGTCGATCACCACCTCACCATTTTCCGCGACCACCATCTCCTGGACGCGAGCCACCTCAATTTCAACTTCATTTCGTCCCCGCTGCAACTCTTGCACTTCTTTTTGCGCTTCACTCTGCTCCTCAGCCAAGTGCGTAAGCTGATGAATCGTCAAGCCCACAGCTATGGGGATAAAACTGAACCAGTAGGCAAAGCTGTCAAACAAGATCAGGCTCGAAATCAAAGCCAGCGGCACCACGCTGCTGGAAATTCCTAGCGCCACCCACGGGCGAGTCCCGTAAAAATAAAACACTGCCACAATAAAAATGCTGATGCACAGATCCAGAACAAACTCGCCGTATTGATTGATATCGCGAATTCCGCCGCCGCTGAGATCGGTTTGAATCGCCAGCGCATTCAGCTCCACGCCCTGCATCGGACCGATCGGAGTAAAGTATTCATCCCGCGCTTCCACAAAGGATCCGCCGATCAACACAATCTTCCCGTCAAATAGCGCTCTGCGGCTCTGGTCAAGTTCCTCGTTCTGGTTATCCAAATCCTCTTTGGTGCCCCCTTCCGGGTTGGCCGCCACCAAAAACTGGCGCGAATCGATGATCGGAAAACGGTAGCGGTCACCGTAAAAGTTGAAGATCACCCGTTCGTCCGAGGCCCCCGCTGCCGGCGATTTGTACTTCTGCAGGATGGCCTGCGCGAAGGTAGGCAGGTAACACGTTTCGCCTTCGCCGGGACAACCGTCGGACCCCTTGGCCACCTCCACTCGCCTTTCGAAGTGCCGCACCGACCCATCCTCATCCACCGGAAATCGCGGTATCCCTGCAGAGTCGGGTTTAAGGGGCAGGCTGCCCGGCCCGTTGGTCAACTGCAAAGGAGGTTCCAGCGTCTTCGGAACCGCCGCCCACACGATGGACGAACGCTTTTTCGTTGTTCCGGGCGGCGCCAACTCTGCCGCCCGCAACTGGTTCAACTTGGTATCGATCTCGCCGCACTTTTGCGCTATCGACGCGTCGTTCTTATTTTTCACGCAAGCCAAACCCCAGTCCTTGGTATCGATATCCACGCCAATCACGCTCGGGTTGTAGCTCTGCACCGCCCGAATCAAGTCCAGCAGCCGCGATTTATCGAGCGGACTCGTGCCACCAAAAAAATCCACATAATCTTTGTCGGTGATCTCGACGATAGAGATGTTCTGCGACATCTCCCGCCCTCGCAGACGAATAAACGTATCCAGGTGCCAGGTCTCAAATCCTCGGAACCATCCCAGCGCTCCCATCCACGACACCAGCATGGTCAGTACGAAAATGGTCGGCAGCTCCATGCGCACCTTGTGCCAAAAGCCGCCCCAGTCCTTTCCCTGGTCTGGCGTGAGTGCTTCCATAACTCGCCGCCTGTTCTCTGTCCACCAGCGTCGGATGTTCATGGCCGCGCCACCCCCGGCTTGGGCGACGCCAGCGATTCCAGATACGCGCGCAACAACGCTCGCGTGGCTGCCGCGTCCATCTCGGCCGGCAATTTCTTCGACTCGGCGAGCGCTTGCTGGTAGGCCGCCAACAGCTTGACATAGCCCGTCCCGGCCGCCACCAAAACCCAGCAGTCTGAATCGCCCGGCTCTCCCTTTTCAGTCACCAGCGCCAGCTTGTACAAACCTCCACGCACGCCGCGCGCCTCCGCTCGAACCGCCTGTCCTTTTACATAGCTCACACGTGACCGAGGGCCTGGTGGCGCCGCCGCTCCAACTGGCGCGAGTTCCACGTAATAAGTTCCGGCATCCATCTCCCGAAAGACAGCCTGCAAGTCCAGTTGCCCACTCTCGACTGGCACCACCGCATCGACTAATTCCGCTTCCGCTCCACGACTCGCCGCCACCATGTATTTTTCCGGCTGCGAGCTGGTGATGCGCGCCATGACGGCAAGAAAGTTCCGAATCCCGCTGCGCTGCTCTCCCATTTTCCGAACATCCACCCCGCAACCCTTTCGCGGTCGCACTGTGCAGGTCGGTCCATTACCCACATCCGTTTTTTCGCAGGGAAAGGGATACAGCTTGTCGTCTGCAGGGGTCGCATACTTCAGCACAATGGAGCCCGCCTCATCCCCGATCAGGCAAATATCCCCGGAGTTGATGGTCTGCCCGAATCGCAACGGCGACTCCGGGCTCCCCGAAACGTTACAATCGCCCTTAGGGTCCTGACACACCTGCGTCCAATCCCCGCTGACGCTAACCACCACAATCTGCTGCCGCTGATCCGAAACCAGCGGCAAAGCGCACCCACACCCCAGCACCAACCCTACCCAAATAGGGAAGCTGCTTCTCGCAATGGACCATCGTGTATGGAACGCCATCACGCCTCCAACCGCGTACCGCTCGCGAAGACCCTCAGAGGACGTCGTTCAGGTGGGACAACAATCGCCGCGAATTATACCCCCATCCAGCTGACCCGCAAAGAACAAGTAGTCTCCGACGGACAATTCGACTGGTCGGTAAGCCCCAGGGCGGACTAATCCCTCTTTCGATCGCCGGCACAAAGAAGGCTGGGCCTGGGTTCTGTCCGCCCTTGCCGACGCCCTCGCCCAACGCCGTTCAGCCTCTTCATCCGATTCATCACCAGGACGATCGATTTGCAGGGACCCACAATTCTTACGCGCAGCCGAGATCCTTTGTAGCGGCACAGCATCGCTGCGCCCCCAACGTCCAGGCTTAAACTCCTACCATGAAATAAAACCAGACCCTAGACCGGATCCGTCCAGGTACAAGCCCAACTGTGCACCTTACCGTCGTCCTGCTCCATTGTAACCACCAGGGTGTGCTCGGTTCCTGGCCCAGCCTCACCTGCTCCGGAAAAAACTCGCTGGTAGGAGTCGATGGAATCCTCCAACTCATCTTCCACTGGCGAAGACCCATCCAGTTTCGTTTCCACCCTCTGAATCGTTTCTTCTCCTTCGGCTTCCATACCCACCGAAATGTCGTTGCCGCTCAAGGCCCGCGAGTGATTCAACGTGAACTTCATCGTCGCACCTCGAAAACTCAAGTGCGGACGGCTGATTCGGTGCCCTTACGGCAAATTCCGGGACATCTGTGAGTCGCGCCGTGCAGCGCTTACCCGTTACCGTTCACCGCCCCATTTCTGCCATTCCATGTTAAGCACTTGGATAATTAACATTCACGGACCAAACTCTTTACGCGCGCCCCATCAAATCCTCGCCCACTGGTGGCTCGCCCCGCGATATACCATCGTCTTTTTTCTTCGCCTGCACACCTCCCAAGTTTCCTTAACGAACTCAACTGTTCCGTCGCAGAAAACCCAACTGGTTTAAAATCCGCAACTCCAGAAACCACGCGCATAACTCGTTTAGAATCCGCAGATCCACGAATGGGTGGGGAGAGGTTAGCTAGAATTCGCGCGTCCAACTCTCTCGCCTAATTCCCGCCTCGGCGGCGAACTGGCGGCTCTCGGTGCCCATCGGAAATGCCGCTTCCCCGTGGGCCCCGGCCCCCTCGTGTCCGCGAGCGCACCTTTGCACCCCTTTTGTGCCTCTGGATATGGTAGTCTCTCGGTGCGGAAATTCAGCCCCGGCCACGTACGACGCGGGTCCTCGCGACGTAAGCGACCTCTCCTTTGGTTTCCAGATCGCGCCTCCCCGCCGGAGGTTCCGTTTTGGGAATCGCCTTCGCCTGGGTTCAGTTCCCCGCTTTGCGGTCCTTCGGTGGCGTCGCCCTCATGGCGGTTGCACCGACCCAGCCGCGCCGATGCAAAGATGTACGATTCAGAGAGGATGCGATTACCACCATGTCCGGCCAGACGGCAACCTCCAAAACCGCCCCGCAAACCTTGGAAATCAAGCTAGCGCATTCCCCCGATTCCGATGATGCCTTCATGTTCTACGCCCTGGCGACCCACAAGCTCCAAACCCCCGGCTACAAGTACACCCACGTCCTCTCTGACATCCAGACTCTGAACGATGCCGCGCTCCAGGAAACGTACGACGTCACCGCGGTCAGCTTTGCCGCCTACCCGACCCTGCGCGACAAGTACGTTCTGCTCGATTGCGGCGCGAGTTTCGGCGAAGGCTACGGCCCCATTGTGGTGTCCGCAAAGCCTATGCGCCAGCAAGAGTTAGCAGGCAAGCGTATCGCCGTCCCGGGCCTCACCACCACGGCCTACCTGACGCTGAAGCTGTTCGACCCAAACTTTGAAGCGGTGGTGATGCCGTTCGACAAAATCCTGGACGCCGTGCAAGCCGAAGCCGTGGACGCCGGCCTGCTGATTCACGAAGGCCAGCTCCTGTTCCCGCAGCTCGGCCTACACCGAGTCCTCGATCTCGGCGTGTGGTGGCACGAACGCACCAAGCTCCCACTGCCGCTCGGCGGCAATGCCGTTCGCCGCGCCCTCGGCCCCCAACTCGGCCGCCAGATCGCGCAGACCATTCGCGATAGCGTCGCCTACGGCCTCGACCACCGCGAAGAAGCTCTGAACTACGCCATGGAGTTCGCTCGCGACATGGAAACCGAACTCGCCGACAAGTTCATCGGCATGTATGTCAACAAGTGGACCATGGGCTACGGCGAACGCGGCCGCCGAGCCGTGACCGAACTCATCGAACAAGGCACCCAAGCCGGCTTGCTCCCGGCCCCCGCGACCGTTGAATTCCTAGGCGATAACTAAGCGACGCCAACGCCGCGCCCCCCGGGCCAAACCCGTTTCTCCTGCTAAACCGTTCTCGCATTCTCAACGGAACGCTCCGCTATCCGCAAACTCAGAACTTACTCTTGTGAACGAGGGCGGAATCCCTTACTGTCTTTCGTCTCAAATGAAACTCCACTTGGCAACTCGAGGCCGCCCTCTAGTGTTGGCCTTGGCATTGCTGCTGGCCACGGCTGTGAACGTTCGCGCGCAGGCTGCGGCGGAATATCGCCCGCATACCATGCAGCCGGAGCTGTGGCCCAAACAGGCAGTGCGTGCGGCGCATGGCATGGTGGTGACCGACGAGCAGTTGGGTTCGCAAGCGGGTGTGGAAATCCTAAAGCGAGGCGGCAACGCGGTCGATGCCGCGGCCGCAGTCGCTTTCGCATTGGCGGTGGTCGAACCTTCGGCCGGCAACATCGGCGGCGGGGGCTTCATGCTGGTGCGCCTCGCGGATGGCCGGACAAATTTTTTGGATTACCGCGAAGTCGCTCCCGGCAAAGCCACGCGCAACATGTACATCGGCGCGGATGGAAAGTTGATTCCCAACGATAACGTGACCGGCTCGGTGATCGGCTATCAGTCCGTGGCGGTTCCGGGGACTGTGGCGGGACTGGAGCTGGCGCTGAAGACCTACGGCACCATGAAGCTTGCGGACGTGATGGCGCCCGCGATCCGGCTAGCGAAAACCGGTTTTCCCGTCAGCGAGAAACTTGCGCACCAACTTGACGAAGAAAAGACCGGCCTCGGACGCTTTCCGGTCAGCAAACGGATTTTTTTGAATGACGGCAAGATGCTGCATGCCGGGGATATGTTGCGTCAGCCTGAACTCGCGGCGACCCTCCAGCGCATTGCGAAAAATGGCGCGGCGGAGTTCTACCAAGGCGCAACCGCCCGCGTAATGGTCGACGACATTATTCACAACGGCGGAATCATCACGCTGGACGATCTTGCGCAGTACCAACCAAAAGTTCGCGAAGCGCTTCACGCCCAATACCAAACTGGCGATCGTGACGGTACCGCTCACACATGGGAAGTTTTCACCTCGCCTCCGCCCAGTTCCGGCGGCGTGGCCATCATCGAAGCGCTGAACATATTAGAGACCGTGCCGCTGAAGGGTTGGGACGACGTGGAAAGCGTGCACATGGTGGCGGAAACTATGCGACGCGTCTTTGCCGATCGCGCCGCTTACCTCGCCGACCCCGATTTTTCAACTGTGCCGGTAGCCGGACTGACCGCTCCATGCTACGCGAAAGAACTCCAAGCCACTATCGATCCCCAGCACGCCTCCTCCAGCAAGACGGTGAAAGCGGGCATCCCGCATCCGTGTGGCGCAACCTCGGCGACCGCCCCGAGATCGGGAGCTATCACACTGAACGATGGCCCGCACACAACGCATTTCTCGATTGTTGATAGCGCAGGAAACGCTGTCGCCAGCACCTATACGCTGAACGGCAGCTACGGCTCGCACGTCACTAGCCCCGCGGGATTTCTCCTCAACGACGAAATGGATGACTTCACAACGCAGCCTGGAGTTCCAAATGCGTTGTTCGGTTTGATTCAGTCGGATGCAAACGCCATCGCGCCGGGCCATCGACCACTCAGCTCCATGTCGCCAACAATGCTGCTGCGCGATGGCAAGCTCAGCTTGGTCACCGGCTCGCCCGGCGGGCCTACGATTATCTCCGCGACGCTGCTCAGCGTCATCAACTGGATGCGCCTCGGCATGGACGCACAAGCGGCCATCAACTCCCCGCGTTTTCACCATCAATGGCTGCCCGATCAGATTTTAATGGAGCAGAATTTTCCTGAGGCCATCGAGAAGCAATTGCAAGCCCGCGGCTTCGCGACCAAACGTCGCGACCACATCGGCTTGGTCAACGCTATTGGCATTGATCCGAAATCTGGTGAGCGTCTGGGCGCCGCCGATCCGCGCGACAACGGCGCCGCTGTCGGATATTGACCTGATGGCTTCCAGCAATTTTCGCTACCGGCATAGACCGATCTGTTTCCACCCCCCTTGCTAATGACAATGGCGGAAAAGTTGTCAGGGACCTTCGTCGTAGGCATACCACCTATCGTCAAGTTTCTGAAATGAATATGCCGCTTCGTGCCTTTGAGTCGCATTTCCGGTTGCCGCCATCCTGATGCAGCACGCAGGGTTCGAAGCGATACTTATCGGCTGAGGTATTTGAGGAACAATATAAGTAGCCGCTGGTGTGACCACTATCGAGAATACCGACTGAATCGATCATGATGAAAGTGTCCTGCGCATTGTTGCGTTAGACGCCAAGGTTTATGCCGTTCCGCAGGAAGATCGCACGGTAGAGGTCCCACCGAGCCTTCGGCAAACCGGCCTTCGGGGGGTTCCCCAAGGAGCGTCGAATTTCATTGGGATCGTATGGGGCGCCATCAACAAAATCCGGTGCGATTCGTGAGAAATTGGCGTCCTCGTCAGACATCCCGAGGAGCATTTCGAGGTCCGCTCTCTTCGATGGAAAATCGTGCTGTAACTCAGCAAGGGTGGGGGGTTGCTTGAACAGGTCGAACCAGAGGAAAGAAAGTGAGGCGACGATCAGCCAAATCGGAATTGTTAGAACAGCCGTGACGATGCGAATGTTGCGGCGATTCGGCTGTCGGTCTGTGGTCAAGCTCTTGACCACGCCGGTGAGGAGCGCTCCGACGTAAGTGAGAACGATAACCAGCGGCCATACAATTTCAACGACATCCGGGCCTAAGGAATCGAGCGAGTGCATGATGGTTGCCTGAAGGCCACCGTCCCTTTCTGGCAGTCTACATCATGTAACTTTGCATCGTAAAGTACTTCATATTCCCATCTTCCTGAAAGGAGGTAGCCCGCCTCACCGGGAAGGGGCTACGGCGTTTCATGCCAGATCTCTTTCTTCTCTCGCACCATCGACCAACGAAGAGCCTGCGGTTGTTGCAAAACTCGTGGATAATATTCCAGGCGAATCTATGCAAAGACTTTTTTCAACGTACACCTTTGTGTCACGCAAGCTTACTCGCGAGCTCCTTGGGCAGATTGCGGCATCTGGCTTTCAAGGATTAGAGATTTTTTGCTCGCGGAGCCATTTCGACTACACGTCCAAGGCGGAGGTCCAGGAAATCGGTCGGGCGCTTGCAGACAACCGGCTCACGCTGGCTTCGCTGCATGCGCCTACTAGCCGCGATTTGAGCGCCACGCGAGAAGGCGGCCAGCCGCTTTCGATTTGCGAAGTCGAGCGGGTGCGTCGTATTGAGGCCATGGATGAGCTGAAGCGGGCCATTGACGTCGCCGAGGACATGCCTTTTTCTCGCATGATTTTTCACATGGGTGGGCCGCGGGAGAGTTCCGATCCGCGCAAGCGCGATGCTGCTTTCAGTTCGCTGGAACATTTGATCCTGCACGCGCGGCATCTTGGCGTGACCATTTGCGTGGAAAACACCACCAGCGAAATGGGCGCGCCGTCCTATCTGCGATCTTTTGTGGACGAGACGCGGCTAACGGATTTGCGCTTTAATTTTGATATTGGCCACGCGCAATTGGCCGAGGGTGCGGAGGAAGATCGCGTTGGCGAAAGTTTCGCACCGCTTAAGGATCTAGTCGCTGGCGTGCACGTGCACGACAACCATGGGGAAAAAGATGAGCACTTGCCGCCCTACGACGGCACCATCGATTGGGCCGCGGCGGCCACGCTGCTCCAGAGTGCGCCGCCGGGTGAAAACTTGCCGCTTACACTCGAGCTGAAAGAAAAAGTCGGTCCGGACGCGCCCCATACTCAGGCGCAACTGGCGGCGGCGCGGAAGGCGTTGGATCGGTTGGAACAGGAGTGGGGGTAGGGCTCGCAAAAATCGGTAGCCGTTTTTCTGCGCTCCTGCGGTTGAGATTTTTCGGGCATCCTCGGTCGGATGCCCTCGAGAGTGACAAACCTCTTTTTGCTTCAATACCTGCAGTGCGTGGAGCCTTCGCTAATGGAAGACTCCTTACATTCGCTCATGCGTTGATGCCATCTCGCTACTGGTTACAACCTGGGTTTTCAAGGGAGTCGTCGCTGCCGCAAAGTGGGCCGTAAGGTTGCTGGTCGTATGGGTATGGCCCCTGGTAGCCGTAATCCGGATAGCCATGATCATTGTTATCCAGATTGCCGAGCGCCTGAACGCCGGTATCGAGCAAATCCAAACCGACTAAGCCTAGCGGAGCCCACGGGCTCCACGCCAAGCGCCCGAAGTCCAGCGCGAGGCCGAACAGGTCGCCGAGAATCCAGAGATCGTTCCCGCCGTACCCTCCTCGGTAACCGAAACGACCGTAGCCATAGCCTCGGTGTCCGTAGCCGCCGTAACCGAAGCCGCGGCTTTGCAGTCCGCTGCGGCCGAAGTTTGAGGAGTGTGCGCCCCCGAAGCGACCTGAGCCAGAGTTTGAGAAGGAAGCATTGGTGAGACTTGCGCTCCCGAAGCGGGAATTGCCGAAGTTGGACCCCACACGGTTCACGTTGCCTAACGAGTTGCCGATCGCGTACGAATTTTCTCGCGAGGAGACATTCCCGGTGTTCGGGCGAGCGGAGGGTGGCCTATCCTCGAACGAGTTTGCGCGGTTCATCTCGCGCGCAGCGGAAACGCTGGTTCGCGAAGCGGAGGTCCATGCGGATGAGCCGGCGCCGATCGTAGGCCTATTTGCGTTAGCGGATAGCGCTCGACTTGATGGGGTTCCCCGACCGGAACCCCATCCTTCGCGCGCCGACCCGTAGGTTGAATTTTGCTGGGCGCTCGGAGGTCGATTCGCGCCAGATCGATTCGCAGCAAAGGATGTAGATCGTGCGCCGCCGTTGTAAGCGGTTCTGGATATGGTGCCGCCGGTCCTAAAGCCGCCACGCAACGAGGACTGGGCACTCGGCGGCCGATCGGAACCGAACCCGCCTGCGCGCGACGAATTGCTCCAGCGAGTGCCGGAGCTTGTGCGCGATGCGGAGTAGGCCGCGAAACTTGACCGCGCACTCGACGCGCGATTCGCGCCGCTCCAGGAGTTTCCGCTAAATCCAGAACTGCTGGGGCGGCTTGCGGAAGAGAAGCCCGATCCACGATGGGACGCAAAGCCGGAAGATCGCTGCATCCCCGAAAAGGCATTTCTATGGCTGCTACCGCTGCTGCCGCCGAAGTGCCCGCTGCTGTGAGATTTAATGCTGTGAGAACTGCCGCCGTGAAACAGGCCTCCGCCATGGGAGCCGCCCCCCTGGGATCCACCGCCATGGGAGTGCCCGCCACCGTGCGAGCCGTGGCTCCCACGGGATGCCGCCAAACTCACAGCGCCGGCCATCGAGCACGTTGCGGCCAGCAGGAAAATTTTCAGGACGGCGAACCTCGACATTTGATTTCTCCCGTTCCCTTCACGCATCCCTAAACGATGCGGCCAGCCGACGCAAGAAGCGGGCAGTTCTTCCGTCCGACGCCTTGCTCCCTCTGACGCGCGGGCCGCAAAGACAGTTGTCTTGTTCCGGCGAGCACGCTGGCCACCGTGGGCGTCGTCACGATAACTTATTGAGAGATAAGGTGGTTATATTTTTGATGAGGGCGAAACGCATGCCAGATTCTCCCGGCACTAGCGCCCATCGCTGGCACCGGCAAGCCTGGGGATTTGCAGCACCCACACTCCGGTCGGTGCGGCTGCTAAAACACTGAGATTTCGGAATTTCGGATTGGTCGGGAGCGCTCGCTTAATTCTTGCCGGCATCGTTGACCTGCACCGGCAGGAGTGCGGTGCTACTCGCATGTTGGGCGGGAAGCGCGATATTCTATTGTTTGTCGCGGTGCTTTGGAGGACGAAATCCTGCTACACCCTGAGACGCTGCCTGCCCCCGCGATGGAGATGGGCGGCGACGCAGCTGAACGCCAGGACGCGAAAGGTTCGATGACTATTATCACCATTGAAGACGCCGGGAAATATGACGGGCAGGAAGTTACGATTCGCGGGTGGCTCTACAATTTGCGGGAATCGGGCAAGCTCTTGTTTCCGATTTTTCGGGATGGTACCGGGATTATTCAGGGCGTGGTGGCGCTGCAGGAAAACCCGGACCCGTTTGCGGCGCTGAAGGGGTTGACGCAGGAATCGAGCGTTATTGTTACCGGGAGGATCCGGGCGGAGCGACGTGCGCCGGGCGGCTTTGAAATGGGCGTCACGCACGTCACTGTGGTGCAGAAGGTTTCCGAGAGCCAGCCTTATCCCATTCAATTGAAAGAGCATGGAGTCGATTTTCTGCTGGATCACCGGCATTTGTGGATGCGCACGCCGCGGCAGGCGGCGATTTTGCGGATTCGGGCGGAGGTGGAGCGGGCGGCGCGGAATTATATGGATGGCCAGGGATATACGCTGACCGACGCGCCGATGTTTACGCCTGCGGCTTGCGAAGGCACGTCGACACTTTTTGAAGTGAACTATATTGACGATCAGAAGGCGTATTTGACGCAGAGCGGCCAGCTTTATATCGAGGCTACCGCGATGGCTTTGGGCAAGGTGTATACATTTGGTCCCACATTTCGCGCCGAGAAATCGAAGACGCGGCGTCACTTGACCGAGTTCTGGATGCTGGAGCCGGAAGCGGCGTATGCCGATCTGGATGACATGATGGCGCTGGGGGAGGGGTTGGTGAGCGCGATCGTGCAGTCAGTTTTGCAGAACAAGCCGCGCGAACTGGAAACTTTGAAGCGCGACACGAAGAAACTGGAGAACGTTAAGGCGCCGTTCCCGCGGGTCAGCTATGAAGACGCTATCAAGATTTTGCAGAAGCATGGGAATGCTTCGAAGTTTGGGGACGATATTGGCGGAGACGAGGAAACCATCGTTTCCAATGAGTTCGACAGGCCGGTAATGGTGCATCGCTACCCGGCGTCGATTAAGGCCTTTTACATGCAGCCGGATGCCGAGCGGCCTGATCTGGCGCTGGCGTTCGATATGCTGGCCCCGGAAGGATACGGGGAGATCATTGGGGGAAGCCAGCGCATTCACGATTACGACTTGCTGGTTAAACGCCTGAAACAACACAACTTGCCTGAAGAATCGTTTCAATGGTATTTAGATCTGCGGCGATACGGAAGCGTGCCTCATTCCGGCTTTGGCATGGGATTGGAACGCACCGTGGCTTGGATTTGCGGTGCCGAGCACATCCGCGAGGTCATCCCCTTTCCGCGGATGCTTTATCGCGTGTATCCTTAATGGGGACCTCGTTAGGACACAGCTGAACTTCGGTCGTTGGCGTTGCTTCCCGCTCGATTCGTTGGAATCTCGCAATTTTTAGAGTGACTGGTGAGTTGTGACTGGTGCGGCTGGCTTTCGGGCTGCAGTAGTGACCCGTCGTTCGGTGCCGGTTGCCGCCCTCAGGATTTTTGCATGTCTCATAAAGTTCGCATTATCGGCGTACCCATGGACCTAGGGCAAAGCCGTCGCGGTGTCGATATGGGGCCGTCGGCGCTTCGGAGTGCCGGGTTGCAGGCTGCCATCAAGAAGCTTGGCGTCCCCGTGGAAGACATTGGCAACCTGGAAGTGAAGCAGCCGGAAGAGATGCCGGTTGGTGAGAAGCGAGCTAAATACTTGCAGGAGATTGCGGAAACCTGCCTGGATGTCGCGAACACGGTGGAAAAATCGTTGAGCGAGAATTTTTTGCCGGTGGTATTGGGTGGCGACCATTCGATTGCGGCGGGCGTGGCTGCGGGGGTGGCGTCTCACTTTCGCAAGGAGAAACGGGAGATTGGGTATCTCTGGCTGGATGCGCATGGCGATATGAATACACCGGAGTCGTCGCCTTCCGGGAACGTGCATGGCATGCCGCTGGCGGCGATTATGGGTTATGGAGCGCCGGAGCTTGTTGAGTTGATGGGATTCAGGCCGAAAGCCGAGCCTAGCAACATTGTGATTGTGGGGGCGCGCGATCTGGACGCGCAGGAACGCAAGATCGTGAAAAAATCGGGGATTCATGTTTTTACGATGCGCGACATCGATGAGCGCGGGATGCGCGACGTGATGTCCGAGGCGCTGAAGTATGCGATGGACGATACGGCGGGGGTGGCCGTCAGCCTGGATATGGACTTCATCGATCCGTCCGATGCGCCGGGTGTGGGCACGCCGGTGCGAGGCGGCGTTACTTATCGCGAAGCGCATCTGGCGATGGAAATGATTGCCGATAGTGAGGCGATGGTTTCGCTTGAAATTGTCGAGATCAATCCGATTCTCGATGAGCACAACCGCACGGCGCTGTTGGGTGTGGAGTTGGTGCTATCCGCGCTGGGCCAAAAAATCTTGTAAAGAGCTGCGAAAGAGAATGGTGTCACCGTCATCAGCGCCAGCGGTGTGTTTCCTTACTGTTGACCGCACATGGTGGGTAGCGGGAGGCCGCGTGGCGCCGAAAGAAGGGTCGGGTAACGAATTTTCCCTTGGCATTCTCCGCTTGGAGCTGGTTGCGGGTTTTAGAACCTCAACCAGGACTTGGCCGTCGTTGGCGGTGGTTTTGACTTATAAATGATGAGTGAGAACTGGCAGGCCAGTGCCGCCAGCTAAACCGCCCAACTAGGACTCTCCCGTGACTTCTACCGCAACTCAAACCAAGCGTCTGCGCGTCGGCGTGCTGTTTGGCGGCCGGTCGGGTGAACATGAGGTTTCACTCGCGTCGGCTGCTTCCGTGATTCGCGGACTGGATCCGGCGAAATATGAGGCCGTGCCTATCGGAATTACCAAGGAAGGTCATTGGCGCATTGGGGCTGTCGCACAGAAAATGCTGCCGGATGTTTTGCGGGACGGCCACGCGGTGATGATGACGGCGGATCCTACCGATGCATCTCTGGTGCCGCTGAACGGCGGCGGCACCAGTCAACGGCTCGACGTGATTTTTCCGGTCATGCATGGAACCTTCGGGGAAGATGGCACGATCCAGGGGTTGCTTGATCTTGCGGGACTGCCGTTTGTGGGTGCGGGCGTGCTTGGCTCCGCGATTGGCATGGATAAGGATGTAGCTAAGCGATTACTGCAGGTGGCCAAGATTCCGGTGGTGCCGTGGATTACCGTTTACCGGCACGATTGGGAAAAGAATCCGAAACAGATGCAACGGGCGGTCGAGGGCAAGTTTAAGTATCCAGTGTTTGTCAAGCCGGCAACGCTGGGCTCGTCTGTGGGCATGACTAAGGTACATTCGCGAGGGGAACTCGGGCCGGCGCTGGATCTGGCTTCGGAATTTGCGATGAAGATTTTGGTCGAAAAGGCCATGGTGGCGCGGGAGATCGAAGTGTCGGTGCTGGGAAATAATGAGCCCAAAGCTTCTATCCCGGGCGAGATTGTTCCGCACCGCGAGTTTTACGATTACACCGCGAAATATCTTGAAGACGGCACGCAGCTTTTAATCCCTGCGAAGCTTAAGGCCGCGCAAGTAAGGATCATTCAAGCGCGCGCGGTATCGGCATTTCGAGCTCTGGAATTGAGCGGAATGGCGCGTGTTGATTTCTTTCTGGAGAAACGTGAAAGCGGAAAACTGTTCCTGAACGAAGTCAACACCATCCCGGGTTTTACGTCGATCAGCATGTACCCCAAACTTTGGGAAGCGAGCGGGATACCCTTTAAGGAATTAATTGACCGGCTGATCGCATTGGCCCTCGAGCAGCACGCCGAGAAAGCCCGGACGAAATACCAGATCGAGTTGCCGGCTGGCGCGGCCGGGGCGCTGCAAGGGTAGAGCCAGGATCGGGATCAACAGCGCATTCACGCAAGTGCAAATATCGGGGGCGGAATGGCGGTACCCGGTCGCCGTGTTACGTGATTGCTCCGCTAAATCTCTCGAAGTCACTGACTGGGGAACGAAAGAGTCGCGCCAGCAAGCGCCCGGTTCTGGAATTCACTTACTCTGGCGGTTCAATTTTGTTACGGTGTGAGTGTCGCAGAACGTGCGCATCTGACGCATCGCTTCAGCGATTGCTCTGAAGCTCGCAGGGCAGGAGAGTCTACTTGTCACTTCTTGATCCGCCTCCAGTAACATCGCAAAAATCGAGGCCGCTGGCGTTTACGGTTGTGGCGATTGTACTGATCGCCGTGGTTGGATTGTGGTGGGCGTTTCGTTTCTATCCGGAAAAACGGGCGGTGGCGCATTTCTTTGACGCGCTGGTCGCCGGCGATACGGCCAAGGCTTATCAACTTTGGAAGCCAAAGCCCAGTTACAAAATCGAGGATTTTATCGCGGATTGGGGACCGAACGGCTACTTTGGTCCGGTGAAGAGCTATCGTATTTTGCGGGAGAGTTCTCCGCCGGGGTCGAACGCGGTGGAAGTTGCGGTGGCGGTCAGTCCGCTCACGCTGATGCCTGATCCGGCAGATCCGGCGACCAAGGAACAGAGCCAAAAAACTCGGGTGGTTGGGATTTGGGTGGTGTCGAAGGACAAGTCGCTTACCTTTCCGCCGTAGAACCGATGGCCCCAGAGGCCAGTGGGCAGAAAACAAAGCCTCTGCGAGCGGGCTGAACGGGCCCGGCGCAAAGTGCTGCAAAAAGGGCACAAACTTCCTTCAAGGCCTGAAAGCCCGTGTATTTCTGGACGGTTATGCCGGGGCGGAAGAGTCGGTCCAAAGAGCTCGCGGAATCCGCCCTCAGCGGCTGAAGCCGTACTCATTTGGCACACTTATGGCACGACGGATGAATTCGTGCCCTCGGCCGTCACCCAGACTTTCAAGCCCCGGCCTCCAAAAGAAAAACCGACGAAACCGGCTGAATGAGGAAGGTGCTGCTTAGCGACTGATTTCATCGAGGGCATGAAGGAGTTCGTCGGGGCGGACGCTGGCGGTGCCTAACTTGCCGACTACGACGCCCGCGGCGGTGTTCGCCAACATGGCAGCCTCGGGCAAAGGCGCGCCGGCTGCGGCGGCCAGAGCGAGTACGCTGAGAACGGTGTCGCCGGCGCCGGTCACGTCGAAGACCTGGCGGCCGTGAGCGGCGCGGTCGATGCCAGGCTGGCCGACGCGCGCGTAGGTAACTTCGAAACTCGTGGCGGGAATATTCACGTGGCGCGGCGAGGATTCCTCGAACAGGCTCATTCCTTCTTCACCGCGCGTGACCAGCACCGCGCCGCACCCAAAATGCGCGAGCAATGCGCGACCCGCTTGTTCCAGAGATTTTTCATCGGTCAGCGTACGCGCTACAAACAGGCCCGCTTCCTTGGCGTTGCAGACGATCGCTTTCGCGCCTCGATAAGCATAAAGGCGCGATCGCTTGGGCCCTACGAACACGGGGACTTCGACGCGGTGGCAGGCGCTTAGCACTCGATCGGCAAATTCGTCGGTGATCAAACCTTTGTCATAGTCGGACAACACGAGAGCATCGAGATGCTCGAGTGCGGCGAATAAAGATCGCAACAGGCGTTCTTCGATTTCCGGGCGCAGTGGCTCGCGGCGCTCGCGGTCCACCCGAACGATGTGCTGATGGCGGGCGATGATGCGGGTCTTAACGGTGGTGATGCGCTTGGGATCGCGGACAACTTTGTCGATGATTCCAGCAGCGCGGAGACACTTACGCAGGGCGGCGCCTGGCTCATCGGCATCTTTGGCGGCACCCATAACGCCGAATATTTCAGAGCGGGCGCCGAGCGCGGCTAAGTTGGCGGCAACGTTGCCCGCACCGCCCAAGCATTCGCTCTGCTCGACGAAATCCACGATGGGGACGGCAGCTTCTGGCGACAGGCGCGAAGCGGTGCCCCAGAGGTAGCGGTCGAGCATCACATCACCGACTACGCCGACTCGTTTGCCGCGCAGCCGCGGAACGAGGCGTTTCAGCCGGGGTACGAATTCGGCGGGATCAGTGGTCATAGGACTTTCGTTGGCTGGCGCGATGCTCATTCCGGAGCGATGGTGGCCTCGTCGATTAGCATGACTGGAATATCGTCACGCACTGGATAAACGCGGCGGCATGCCTGGCATTTCAACCCGGAGTCATCCGGAGTGGGTCTTACCGGTGCTTTGCACGCCGGGCACACCAGAATGTCGAGCAGCTCTTGCGGGATCGGCATAATAGGTTCCTTGGTCGAATCGGAACTGTAACAAAGCGGTGGACGACA
>Ga0182024_10004454_pt1 | contig 32178 bp, 25 predicted proteins | sample P32metaG_FD_120480 | JGI IMG/M metagenome (GOLD analysis project Ga0182024, IMG submission 120480) | Permafrost microbial communities from Stordalen Mire, Sweden - P3-2 metaG (Illumina Assembly) | ecosystem: Environmental > Terrestrial > Soil > Wetlands > Permafrost | place: Sweden: Stordalen...
CAGTCATTGTTTTATCGTCTCCCCCCGCCGCCGCCACGCGACCCGCCGCCGAATCCGCCGCCACCGCCGAACGAGCGGCCGGCGCCCATGCTGGAGAAACCGTGGTCGCTTTGCATGCGTGTCATCCCACCATTGTGATACCCACCGAAAACGCTATGATTTCCAGCAAATCCGCGCTGCTCAAAACCCGAACTTCCGAAACGCTGCTGAGGCGCACCCTCGCTTCGATTGAAGCCCTCGCCCCGGGCCCCGCCGGATCTTCCAGCCTCGCCCCCCGCGAAGCCGCCGTTACGCCCGGCCCCATACCTTGAGGCCACCGCGCGATTGGCATACGGGACACCGAGCCGGTGTGCCGGATCATGCGCCCACGCGGAATTGCGCAAACCTTCCGCTCCGTGGAAATGCTCGAACCCGAAGCGATGAAAGAAAGAACCGTTGATGAAGAGACCCCCGCCGTACCAGTTCGGGTACCATCCCCAGCCGCCCCATCCCCAGCCGCCCCAGCCGCCAAAATAGAGCCCTAAATCGATGCCAGGGAAAAATCCGAACCCCACATCGATGCCGGGATAGATCAGGGGCGGGTAATAACCATAGACCGGTGGTCCCCACACGTACGCGGGATTGTAGTTCGGCACGTACCAAACATTCGGATTAGCGGGCTCGATGGCGATGGCGCTCTGGCCCCCTTGGTTTTGCGTGGTAACAGTCTCCTGCGGCGTTGAATGCAGCGTCCCTTTCGCCTCCGCTTGAGTACGCAGGCGCTGGACGGCTTGCATCACGTCCGCCTGTTGGGCGAGAAAGGCGTTGCCCAGCTGTGTGGCCCAGCCGATACTCTGGCTTAACCGTCCCAGCACATCCGGGAAAGCGACCAGCCCCTGTATGCTGGGATCCCAGTTCTGCTTTTTCGCTTCGTCCATGAGCTTCGAGGGTTTCCATTTAGCATGGTCCCGTACCCATTGCTCGGCTTCGGCGATCTCTATCGGGTAAGTGGAAGCAGCCAAGACTTCTCCCAGCAGAGGATCGGGATAAAGCGCTATCGGCGCAACCAGATCGTCAAGCTGAGGCGGAGACAAGGGCGTCCCAGGAGGAGGTGCAGGGGCATTCTGCGTGCCAGGCGGAGGCGCATTCTGCGGCGGAGGATACTGCTGCGCAGCGGTCAATTGCACGAGTAACAAAGCGATAAAGATCGCTGTGCCGTAGCGACAAAGTTTACTGGGCATGTCACCTCTCACGTTGTTAGATGCGTTAGATCAGTTCGAGTTGCATAGGACGCTGCGCAAAAAGTCGTCCATACCCGGCGTTCGGCAATTTCTCGCCATCACGGCCGGTAGCGGCAGTCCGGCGTTGTCATACGAGCCTATGTTCCATAGAAACAATAGCTTGTGGGGGCTAGCTTCGAGCGTTTGGCGGGTTCCGGCCCTAAAGAAGCCGCACTATAAGCCGATTACCTTATTAGGGGGTCGCCCTCCAGGACTTTTGTACCCCCAGGACGCTGGTAAATGGATCCGTCGTTTTTGATCATGATCGGGGTGGTGCCGTGCGCTGTCTTAGCAGGGTACTTCTTTGGCAGACGCTCGCCAGTGGGCGGGAAGGAATTACCCCGGACAGTGACGAAATCTGAATCCAGCGTCGAGGAGCTATTCGCCGATGCTCCCATCGGCTATCTGGAGGTCGATCGGGAAGGCATTATCCAGTGGGTGAACCAGTGCGAATGCGTCCTGCGGGGGATGCCAAAAGAGCAGATTGTCGGGAAAGCTTATTGGGAACTGAAAACGGGTGATGAGCAGCGGCTGGCGCAGCAGTCTTTTTCGAGCGTGCTGACGTCCGACTCCGACATCCCCTGCCGGGATCAATACGTTCGCCCGGACGGCCGAATAGTGATCGCCGACGTTTACAAGCATCGCCTGCTTGACCGTTACGGGCGAGTCACCGGGATCCGTTTCGCCTCAGCCGACATAACCGAGAATACTCGAGCCGAACAGGAAGTTGTTAAGACAACGCAAGAGCTGAAGGCCATCTTCGACGCGTTTCCGGATTCTTTTGTGCGGCTCGACGCCAAGCACGTGGTGCTGGATTATAAGGGATCTCAGACTTCGGACCTGGATTTGAGAATGCCGGGCAGGCGCGTGGAAGAAGCGTTGCCGGGAGAGCCAGGCGCTTGTATCGGCAAAGCAGTCGATCAGGTAATGCGAACCCACCAGACCGTGTCGGTGGAGTTTCCTCTCACGGTGCAGGGACAGCCGCGGTTCTTCGAAGCGCGGCTCGCTTCGGTTAACTGGACCGAGGTAATCGGGCTGATTCGCAACGTAACAGACCGCAAGGCGGCCGACGACCAGCTCAAGGAATTTGCTCGGGAGCTGCAGCACAAGAACGAACAGCTTGCCGATGCCCTGATCGCGGCGCGGGAAGTGACCAGGTTCAAGACGCGGTTCCTGGCTAACATGAGCCATGAAATCCGGACGCCCATGAACGGAGTTTTGGGGATGACCGAGCTCCTTCTGGAGACGCCGTTGAGCGAGGAGCAGAGCGATTACGCGCGATCGGTCGCCGATTCGTGCCATGCGCTAATCGGTCTGGTCGACGACGTCATGGATCTTTCTAAGATAGAGTCCGGTAAATTTGCGATCGAGAATGTGGCGTTCGATTTACGGGCGGCGCTGGAACAGGTTATACAGCCCCAGTCGGCGGCGGCCGAGGCCAAGGGCGTCGAAATGGTTTCCGACATCAGCCCGGACCTGCCCAGTTCCGTGCGCGGAGATCCGGCGCGGTTCCGCCAGATCTTAGGCAATCTGCTGAGCAACGCCGTGAAATTCACCGACAAAGGACGAATCTCGCTGCGTGCCGAGCTGGCGGGCGAGTTGGAAGGCGCGTTCACGCTGCGTTTCATTATTAAGGACACTGGAATCGGAGTGATGCCGGACCAGATCCCCAGCCTGTTCGAAAGCTTCGTGCAGGTGGACAATTCGAGCACGCGGAATTATGGCGGCGCGGGTCTGGGGCTGGCCGTTGCGAAACAGCTGGTGGAGATCATGCGGGGCGAAATTGGCGCCGAGAGCATGCCCGGCCAAGGCAGCACGTTTTGGTTTACAGCGGTCTTCGAGAAGCAGGAAGCCGAGTGCGTGGCCGATACGCAGCCGCCTTTGGATCTAAAGAAATGTCGGGTGCTCTTAATGGAAGACAGCGCCAGCGAGCGGACGCAAATCCGAGCGCGTCTGGAAGCGTGGGGGGCCGTTTGCGAGGAGTTGGGGACGCAGAATTCGAGCCCCGTGGAGGCGTTGCGCAGCGCTGCTTCGAACGGCCGTCCTATTCATATCGTGCTGGTGGCGATGGATATGCAAGGCCAGGATGGCCTGGTGATCGGCCACGCGATCAAGAGCGACACGCAGGTCGGCAACACCATCCTCATAGGACTGACGGGCTCGGCCATGCGCGGCCATGGTCCCGTGCTGCGAGCGGTCGGATTCGACGGGCACGTGCAGAAGCCGGTGCTGTCGGCTGACTTGCGCGACACCATCGCCGAGGCGTTGGCCAGCGCGGAAAAAAGGGCCAAGGTATCGCCCAGCGTCTTGCACCCCGCCGAAAAGGTCCGGACTGAGCATAAGCGTACGGGCAGCTCCAGGATCCTGCTGGTTGAGGACGATGACGTGAATCAGAAATACGTTCTGCGTGTCCTGCAGCGCAATGGATTCCAGGCTGATCTCGCGATCGACGGCCGGCGAGCGGTGGACGCGGTCATGAAGAGCGAGTACGATCTGGTGTTCATGGATGTTCAGATGCCCAGGATGGACGGTTTGGAAGCGACCGCTCAAATCCGTTTCCGCGAAGGAAGCAACCGTCACACGCCCATCGTCGGATTGACTGCTAATGCTTTGCCGGGAGACCGCGAGCGCTGTCTGGCAGCCGGGATGGATGACTACCTCAGCAAGCCCGTAAGCGTCGAGCAATTAAAGAGCGCCATCGGCCAATGGGTGGGCGAAGACGCTCTGGAGCCCGAAAAGCACCTGGCTTCGTAGCTGTTTTCAACCCCTCCCGTCCCTTCCTGGCCGCATTCGTGTAACTCTAAACGAATGAGCTTAAGTGGACAGACTGCTTTGGTTACCGGAGCCTCACGTGGATTGGGGAAAGCGATTGCGCGCAGGCTGGCGCGCCAGGGCGCGGCCGTATGGGTCAACTATGTGAATCGCGGCGGCGACGCGGACAAAGTGGTCGAGGAGATTCGCTCCGAAGGCGGCCGCGCGAACGCCATCCGCGCCGACATCGGCGATCCGGCACAGGTCCAGGAAATGATGCAGCGCGTAACCGGCGAACTCGGCCCTTTGTCCATCCTTGTGAATAATGCGGGCGTGTCGATTCGTGGCACGCTCGAGAGCTTCAATCCGGCGGATCTGGAGCGCATGCGGCGTACCAACGTGGATGGCCTCATCCAGGTGACGCGAGCAGCGGTTCCGGGGATGCAAGAGCGCCGCTACGGGCGCGTCGTCAACATCACCTCGATCGCGGGGCATGGCACGACTTTACCCGGCAGTACGTTCTACGCCGCTACCAAGGCCGCGGTTTCCACTTTGACGCGCCGTTTTGCGATGGAGCTTTCGCCCCAAGGAATCACCGTAAATGCGGTGGCGCCTGGATTCATCCTCACCGATATGGTGAAGCAGGGTCGCGACGAAGCTGAATCGGCAAAGCTACTGAAGAAAATCAGCGATCTCTCGATGGTCGGCCGGGTTGGGGATCCGGAGGATATCGCGCATGCGGTCGCGTTCCTGGTTGCTCCCGAGTCCGGATTTATCACCGCTCAAGTGATCACGGTGGATGGCGGCCGCATGGATTACATCGGACATCCCTGAGGACGGTAACACCGGCGCCCCGCTGCGTAAGTCTTGATACCCCCCCGGCGAAGAAAAGGGGCCCTTGAAGCACAATATCTCTTTTGAATATATTGCTTTTAATTTAATAGTGTATAATCTATAGTTTCAAAACAGTCTATTTATGCATGAAATACGGCTCGTATGAAAGCGCGGGCCATTGATATCAGGCAATCCGTCGGGCACATTCTTTTGTGCTCGATTTTCATCGGCGGCAAGAAACTATTCTCCAAGGGCCACCGCATAGAACGAGAGGACGTCCGAATCATGGAGAACGAAGCGCTACGGGACGTGTGGGTCGCCGAACTGGAAGAGGGCGATATTGGCGAGAACGACGCGGTGATGCAAGTAGCCAGCCGGATTGGCAATGGCTCGCTCGAGATCAGGCTGGCGGCCGGCGGGAGAGTCAACCTCCTCGCCACCGAAGCCTGTTGCGTCCTGGTGGATAGCGAGCTTTTAAAGGAAGCCAACTTCAGCAACGCTCTGGTGATCGCCACCTCGCGGAATTTTTCATATGCGCGCGGAGGGCAGCGCGTAAGCACGGTCAAGAGTGCGCCGTTTGCTGTTCAAAAGCCGGAGCTCGAATCAGTTCTCCGGTTACTGACGGAAAAGGGGCCGGTCCTTCAGGCGCGGCCCATTCGTACGCCCGCCGTGGCGGTGCTTTATACCGATCCGGTGAGCGGAGAACGAGCGGCACGGCTGTTCGATACGATCATGGGCCAGCGTCTGGAGAGACTCGGGAACGTTGCGTGTTTTAGCTTGCATTCAATCGAAGGCGAGATGGCAATTGCCGATGCGCTAAAACGACTGCTACAATCCAGGCCCTCCGTGATTTTGGTTGCCTCTACGACTTCACCAGCCGGTCCTTACGATGCAGTAGGGCGGGCAATGGAGCGCGTGGGCTGCCAGATCGAACGTTTCCTGGCGCCCGTGGAACCCGGCGCCTTATTGCTTTTGGGCTATCAGGACGACGTCCCTGTCCTTTCAGCGCCGGGCTGTTTCCGTTCCGCTAAGCCGAACGTGCTGGATCTGGTTCTGCCGCCGATGCTGGCCAAATATCGTCTTTCTAGCTGGGACATCGCATCCCTGGGCCAGGGCGGCCTTTTGGCTGATTAACGCGGTTACACCCGGCAGACCATGCAAGCAGATCACGCGGTTCTTCCGCAACAGCTATTTTGTCGGCGAGGGCGGACGTTTTTCACTCGATGGCGGAACGATTCCCTTAATTCGCAAATAGGTCACCATATTGCCGTAGTGCTCGTCGTTATGGGCAATGGTCAATGTCAGGATGGTCAGGATCGCTCTGGGCCGTCCTTCCACCGCGGCGTTCTCGGCGAGCTTCGAATCCGTCATGCCGGAATAGATCTTGTCGCAGTACGCGTAGCCGTCTTTGAGCGCCTGCACCAGATCGGCCTTGGAAGTCTTAGTGTCCTCGATCCCGGTTACCGGAGGCTTCTCGCCGGCAGCGCCGGAGCAGAACACATATTGATAATCCGCGAGATGTCCGACCAGTTGGCCGAAGCTGCGCACGTCCGGACTTGGCTTGAAAGAATAATTCGCCTCCGGCATTTTCTCGGCGGCCCGAATAATATTGTTGGTAATACCCTCGTAAAGCGCTTTCTGCCCGGCGGATAGAGGGTCGGCCGCATAGGCAGGAGCTAAGGCGACCAGGGCGGCCGAGAGCAAGCCTGTTGAAAAATAGGTCTGATGACGCATTCGTATCCTTTCAGTAGCTGACAGTGTATCGCAGCCTGGGCACAGGCCATAGACGTCATGCGCGTTGCAGCAAAGGCCGAAGTTCCCCGATACTTTTCACGTTCTCAAGATCCAGAGTTTTCGCAATCAGTTTGGCGGTGGTCGAAGCGCCCAGCACCGGTGTGATCAAATCGCGGCATTTAGTAATCACCTCGTCACGGCTCATCGGATTGGCTGCCGTGCCGCGGACGGCGGTGGTATGCTCGCGAAGCTCAGTTCCATCTACCAGGGTCACTTCCACGATCGCCTCGCGCTGCTCGGTGTTGCGTTCGATCTCAGGATCGAAGACCAGCCGGATCTTGGCGCGTTCTTTGAGCACGGCGGGATCATGCATGCGCGCTTTGTCGTGCGCGGCGGCGAAGGAGGCGGTCTTGTCGATCAGCATGACCGCGAGCATATGCTGCACGCAAATATCCGGCATTTCCCGATTGTCGACGACCGAGCCCATGACGGGGCCGAGCCGCACGATCATCTGCTTCACTTGATCGGGCGCGATGGGGCGCTGCTTGAGCAGGACCTCAAGCGCGTCGAGCGCCGCCTGGATAGGTCCGCCCACGGTCCACTTCTTGATGTTAGTCGTGGTCACTTCGTATCGCTGGCCCAATTTGTCGACTAGCTGGGCAGGATCGGCTTTGGGCGCGAAAGCCTGAAGAAAATTGTCGGCGCCCGATAAAATGTCGGTGACGCCGGTGCCGCCCAACTGGACCAATAACGCCGCCGTAACACCATTGCGCGCGGGCATGCCGGCGAAGACGAAAGCTTTTTCGATGTGCTCGGTATCGCGCTGCCACGCCGCCAGTCCGGAGGCTTGCTGAGACGCATAATCCAGCAGCCAGCGCATTTGCCGCGCATTGAGACTTGCGGCGCAGCCAGCCGCCGACGCCGCGCCGAAGGTGCCCGTGAAGCCGTGCACGGCCTTGTGGGCTTCATAATTAAACAACTGTCCGCCGAGTACCGCCCCAACCCGGCCCGCAACGTCATAACCCAGCGTTACGGAGCGGACGAAGCGCGTGCCATCAATGCCGAACTGCTCACCAACCGCGAGCGCCGCCGGCACGACCGCCGAACCGGGATGCGTTCCCACGGGAGCATAGTCATCGGTCTCGTCGGAATGAGCCAGCATTCCATTCGCAAGAGCCGCTTCCATCGCGCCGCAGACGACATCCGATCCCGCTACCGTCGCCACTTTTTCGCCCGCATGCGCACGCGCGAACCGGATCGCCACTTGCCCTGGCCCGAGTTGCGCGCCGGAAATCATGGCGGCGAAAGTATCCAAAATGTGATGCTTGGTCTTTTCGAGAATGTCCTCTGGAAGCGCGCGGCCGGCAGCCTCGCTCATGTAGTCGCTGAGCTTGGCCATGACCGGACTGATATCTTCAGCTGGACTTCGTAAAGCCGCCATAGCCATGAGCCCGCCGACGCGCTGCAACATTCCACGTCTGGTTTGTTTCATTGTCACTTCGAAACCACCTTGAATCTCTGAACCCGCCTTCCCCAATCGGTTTCCGCGACGTAGATGTTGCCCTTGGAATCGAGCGCCATGGTGTGGCCGTGAATAAAATCCCCGATTTGATGCCCGGGCCGGCCGAAGCTCTCCAGAATCTGGCCGCTGGAATGATCGAGAATATGGATGGATTCGTTGCGGCCGTTCACTACGAACATATATTTCTGCTGAGGATCGCGTGAGAAAGCCACCCACCAAGCCGTGCCGCGCGGATCCGGCAGGTTGGGCGTGCCCGTTTTGATCCAGATATTGCGCTGAAACTTTCCCATTTTGTCGAACACCTGGACGCGGTCGCCCTGCCGGTCGCACACATATACCAGGCCATCGTTTCCGATCACAACGCAGTGGACGATTCTCGCGAAAACACCGCCGGCGCCTGCCCGGGTTTCGTCCTCCGTAGCTTGGCGGCCCCATTGACGCAGGAATTTTCCGGTCTGGTCGAAAACCGCCACACGCCGGTTGCCATATCCGTCGGCGACGTAAATATCACCGTTGCCCGGATCGACGGCGATACCCGCGGGGTTAAAGAAGTGCTCCGGGCTGGAGTTTAGCAATTTACCTATGCCGGTTCCGTCCGAAGTGTCAAACACTCCGCGCGTCCCAATCTGCAGCAGCAGTTTGCCGGCGTGACTGTATTTCTGAATGATGCCGTCCTGGTTGCCGCCCACCCAAACATTGTTGTCCTGGTCGAAAACGCAGCCATGGATGGAATTCGGGACGACATTGGGATCGCCCCAGGATGCGATGACGCTGCCGGCCAGGTCGAACATGATGATGGGAGGCGCCTGCTGCGCTGTTTCGGCCTCTTCGGCGGTGATATCGCGGCGATTGACGACCACAATGTGATCATGAGAATCGGTACAGACACCTCCCAGCTGGCCGGTGATCCAGCCTTCCGGAAGAGGTTTGGGCCAGGAGGGATCGACTTCGAAGCGAGGAACGGTTTGGGCGGTCACCACTAAGGAAAAGAGCCAAGTAGCCGACAACAGGGGGCTTCTCATTTTCGATATTCAAATTCTATCCCAATAGCCTGTAGAATCGAGGATGCCATGCCGGAGCATCAGCGTACCACCCGTCGCAGCGTGTTGAAAGGCGCCGGGGGGGTAATTGCGTCGGCCGTTTTTCCATTGAGTGCGAGATTGGCTGCACAGCCGGCCGGCCCGGTCATCACCGAGCTCAGTAGATACATGAGCGAGGCCGGCAGCCATGAGCTTCCGGAGGAGGCTCTGGAGAAGACCAAGCAGCATATTCTCGACACGTTCGCCGCCATGGTTTCGGGTATAGACCTGCCGCCAGCGCGATTAGCGATGCAGTTCGCTCGCGCGCATACCGGAGAGAAAACGGCGACGGTGGTTTGTTCTAACCTTCTGTGCAGCTCGATCGAGGCAGCGCTGGTCAACGGCACGCTGGCGCATTCCGATGAAACCGACGATTCGCATGCGCTCTCGCATTCGCATCCCGGCTGCGCGGTGGTGCCTGCTGCGCTGGCCGCTGGCGAGCAGTTCGGTATCGATGGAGCGCGATTCGTGCGCGCCGTCGCGCTGGGCTACGATGTAGGCCCGCGGGTGACGATGACCCTGGGCGGCCTTCCGTATCAGATGGAGACGCATCGTGCGAGCCACAGCATCGCGAGTAATTTTGGAGCGGCGGCGGCGGCCGGGTGCGCGGCGAATCTCAATCCGCAGCAGATGCGCTGGCTGCTCGATTACGCATCGCAGCAGGCCTCGGGAATCGTGGCATGGCAGCGCGATACCGAGCATATCGAGAAATCGCTGGTATTCGCCGGTTTGCCCGCGAGAAATGGCGTCACCGCGGCGCTATTAGTTCAGCTGGGGGGCACGGGGGTGGACGATGTTTTTTCGGGAGCGGACAATTTTCTGATGGCGTTCGGAGCTAAAGGGAATCCGGAGAAATTGGTCGAGAAGCTCGGGCAGCGCTACGAGGTGACGCAAACGAATATCAAGAAGTGGACGGTCGGGTCGCCCATCCAGGCGCCGCTGGATGCATTGGTAAATATGAGGAAAAAGCGGCCGTTCGAGGCCGATCAGGTTGATAGGGTGATCGTCCGCGTCGCAACCAGCGAGGCCAAGACCGTCAACAATCGCGAGATTCCGGACATCTGCATGCAGCACATGATTGCCGTGATGCTCATCGATAAGACCGCTTCGTTCGCGGCGGCGCATGACAAATCGCGTATGCGGGACGCGGCCGTTCTTCGAGAACGCGCCAAGGTGCAGCTGGTGCCCGATGAGGAACTGGAGCGCCAATATCCCAAGCGCGAGTCCATTGTGGAAGTGACGCTCAAAGACGGCGCGCGTCTGACGGAACGAGTGGACGCGGTGCGCGGCACGGTGGACAATCCGATGACGCGGGAGGAAGTGGTCGCGAAAAGCCGCGATCTGATGACGCCCTTGCTGGGCGGCGAGAGATGCTCGAAACTGATCGAGAGAGTGCTGGATCTGGAGCACGTGAAGAAGATCCAAGAACTGCGGCCCTTGCTGCAGCGGGAGGTTTGATCGTGCGGGCTCTTTGGTGCTGTATTTGGGTTCTCTTCGCATGTGTTTTGACGACTGCTCCTGCGCGTGCCTACCACTTGATCAAAACCGTCCCGCTTGGCGCGGCCGAGGGCGGAGGCGAGTATTTCGATTACATTACGGTCGACTCGGCGGCGCGGCGCGTCTATGTTTCGCATGGCACGGAGATCAAAGTGCTGGACGCCGATAGCTATGCGGTACTCGGCACGATCTCAGGTTTCAAACGGGACCACGGAGTCGCGCTGGTGCCTGAATTAGGCCGCGGATTCGTTAGCGACGGAGTTCTGGGGCAGGCGATCATATTCGATCTCAAGACCCTGAAGAAAATTGGTGAAGCGAAGGCCGATCAGGACGCAGATTCGATTCTTTACGATCCGGCGTCCAAGCGGATTTTTGTTTTCAACGGCGAGCCGAAGACCGCGACCGTGATCGACCCGGCGAAGGGGACTGTGCTTAGGACGATTGCGCTGGGCGGATCTCCGGAGCAGGCTGTGGCCGACGGCAAGGGAACGATCTACAACAATCTGGAAAGCACCAACGAGGTGGTGGCGATCGATTCGCGCTCGCTTCAGATTAAATCGCGGTGGCCCGTTGCCCCTGCCGGACAACCGGTGTCGATCGCCATGGATCGCAAGAGCCGCCGGCTGTTCATCAGCGGCCGCAATCCGAAGTTGCTGGTGGTGATGGATGCGAACAACGGAAAAATCATCGGCGAGCCGTTCCCGATCGGCGATCGTGTGGACACAACCATATTCGATCCGGAGACCAAGGTGGTGGCTAGCTCCACGCGCGAGGGGACAATCCACATATTTCATGAAGATTCGCCTGACAAGTTGAGCGTGGTGGAGACGGTTAAGACGCAATTTGGGGCTAAGACGATGGGGCTGGATACGAAGACGCATAACCTTTTCGTGGACACATCAGATTTTGATCCGCCTGGGCCGCCTACGGAGAAGCAGCGCAATCCGCAGCCCACGGCGAAACCGGGGACCTTCCGCGTGCTAGTGTACGGGCGTTGAAAACAAGGAATCAGGAAATGGAGAAGTGCATGTTGAAGATAATCGTCGGAATTTTAGGCGCGGCCACCGTGCTTTGGTCGCAGGCTCCAACCACTGCGGTACGCGCGGGCCGATTGTTCGACCCGAAATCAGGCCAGATGATTTCCAACCAGGTGGTGCTCATCCAAGGTGAACGAATAACGCAAGTGGGACCTGCCGCCAGCGTGTCGATTCCATCGGGAGCCAGAGTAATCGATCTCAGCCGGGCGACCGTGCTGCCGGGCTTGATTGATGGACACGTTCACCTGACGGATGCTTCGATCGGACTGCAGCATCAGGTGCTGGTGGCCTTTCACAGTGCTACCGAGAGTTTAAAGGCTGGCTACACCACGCAGGTAGTTCAAGGATCCCACGGCGGTGGATTCGCCGACGTAGAGTTGAAGAGGGCCATCGACAGCGGACTGCTGCAGGGTCCGCGCCTCCGGCCAGCCGGCCCGATACTCGCGATTACGGCGCCTGGAAACGGGGCCTATCCTCTGGAGTGGAAGCCGTTCGAACCGGAAATCATAGCTGACGGCGTGGACGCTTTGAGGGCCGGCGTGCGGGAACTAGCCCACTACGGCGCCGATCACGTGAAGATCCACACCACCGGGGTTTTCTACTTCAAACCGAATGGCGAAATGGTGAACCAGGCGCTGCCGAGCCTGGAGGAACTCACCGCCGTGGTGGATGAGGCGCATCGCCGCGGCATGTTCGTGGCCAGCCACACCTACGGCGGTGATGGCCTGAAGTGGGCGATCGAAGCAGGAGTTGACGATATTCAACATGCGATCGCCGCCACCGACGAGGACATAAAAATGTTCCTGCAGAAAAATCTGCCGATAACATCCACGATTTTGGATCTTCGGCAGGATGAGCCCGGGGATTTGAAGCAATGGGCGCCCTACAGCCGCTATCGCCTGATGGAGAAGACCTGGAAGAAAATGCTGGCGGCGGGAGTAAAGCTAGGGTACGGCAGCGGCGCCACATCGGTTTACAACGGCCAGGGGAGAATCTTCAACACGGCCTGCAACTGTTCACACGGCGTGCAGAGCGAGATGTTCCCGATCTTCGTTAGCTGGGGCGCGACGCCGCTTTACACGCTCCGCATGGCGACCACCGTGAACGCCGAGATCGTCCATATGGAAAACAGCGTGGGCACGATCGAAAAGGGCAAATTCGCCGATCTCATTGCCGTGTCGGGAGATCCGCTGCAGGACATCACGGAAATGCAACGCGTGAAGTTCGTCATGAAGGGTGGCGCGGTGGTGCGCGACGATCTTACCACTGGGGCCAGCGAAGCGCTGAGAACCGCGAAGTGATCATCGTTTGCGGTCCGGTTTCACTGCTTCGAACCGAATTTGATTGAGTATCTCAGGAGCGTGCGAAAGGTCGGCGTCGCCTTCCGGAAATCGGTTCACTTTCAGGATGTACGCCAGGATGTCGGCGTTCATACTCGGGCTCAGGGTGCCGACATATTTGTTCAACGGCATATCGCGGCGAATTCGCTGGAACAAGCTGCCCAGCGGCAAGCCTTCCCAATCGTTCTGGAACATGGCGCCCGAGAGCGCGGGGGCTTCGGCATCGCCCTCCAGATCGTCGCCGTGGCAATCTGCGCAATAATCGTGATATATCGCTGTGCCGCGCTTGGCCTGCTGGTCTGTATACACACCATCCCAAACCGAGCGCGCGGGAACTTGCTGCGCCCGAAGCAGAGAAAGACCGGTGCAAGCCAATGCGCAGCCGACGATCGCGAGACCGATAAATTTCAAGTTCACCTCATTCACGTTAACTCAAAAACAGATCAGAACCGCGCAGGCGGCATGCAGGCATGCTTCGTTTCGTTCTATGCTGTATAAATTCGGAGTAAAGTGCGCCCAAGGTTCAACGTGAGAATACAAAAGCTGCGCCGTACGGTAGTCGTTTCGCTGAGTTTAGCCGCCGTTTGCTTGCCATTGGCTCATGCGCAGGTGGGGCGAGTGGCCGATTGGCTCACCCATGGTGGCGACGCACAACGAACGGGCTGGCAAAAATACGAGACAGTCATCAACAAAGAAAGCGTGAAGGGCTTTCAGCTTCTTTGGAAACTGAAGCTGGAGAACCAGCAGAGGGCCTTGTACTCGATCTTTGAGCCGCTGATCATGGGCCGTCTGATAACCAATCGCGGATTTAAAGAGATGGCGTACGTGGCCGGCAGTTCGGACAATATTTATGCGGTGGATGCGGACCTGGGCCGGATTCTGTGGCAGCGGCATTTCGAGCATGCGGCCGACGTGCCTCAAACTCAAAACCCGAGCTGGCCCTGTCCGGGTGGATTGACCGCTACGCCGGTGATCCCTCCTCCGCCCACTTTTGGCGGACGGGGAGGTGCTGCTACATCCGCAGGCCGGGGACCCGCGCCGGCAGCGCCGAGCCGCCCAATGCCCCGAGGTCTCTACGTCCTGACCAGCGATGGCAGTCTGCATGAAATGAATCTCGCCAATGGCGAAGATGTCATGCCGCCGGCGAAGTTCATTCCGCCGAACGGAAAGCCCTACAGCATGAACATGATCGACAACGTCGTGTACACTTCCACCGGGCAGAAGTGCGGGGGCAATCCGAACGGCGTGTATGCCATGGATCTTACGAGCGACGACAAAAAGGTCAGTTCTTTCGCCTCGAACGGCGGCGGCATCTGGGGCCTCGGCGGGCCCGCGATAGGAACCGACGGAACGATATATGCGGAGGTCGGCGATGGGGAGTGGGATCCGGCCAAGGGAGTGTACTCAGATTCGGTTCTGGCTCTTTCGCCCAAAGAACTGAAGTTGAAAGACTGGTATACGCCTTCCAATCGCGAGTGGATCACCAAACGCGATCTGGATATGAACACCACGCCCACGGTCTTTCCATATAGGGGCCGGGATTTGATCGTCGCGGGCGGCAAAGAAGGACGGCTCTTCCTGCTGGACAGCCAGTCGCTCGGCGGAGCAAACCATCGGACGCCGCTATACCGAACGCCGTTAATCTGCAATGACGAAACGGACTTCGCCGGCTTCGGGATATGGGGCGGCGTGGCGAGTTGGGAAGACAGCAAGGGAACGCGCTGGGTGCTGGCGCCGGTTTGGGGACCGTTGACGAAAGAAGTGAAGTTTCCAGTCACCAATGGGGATGCTCCGCACGGCAGCATCGTGGCATTCAAGGTAGAAGAGAAAGACGGCAAGACGGTGCTTTCGGCGGCCTGGGTGTCGCGCGATATGATCATTCCGGCGCCTCCGGTAATCGCAAATGGCGTGGTTTTCGCGCTTTCGAGCGGCGAATTCGTCCGGCAGGCGAACGAAAATCAAGGTGGTTTGTTTAACTCCCAGCAACGCGCCGAGCGGTCGGTGCATGCCACGCTTTATGCTCTGGATGGCGAAACCGGAAAAGAATTGTACTCGAGCGGCGACAGCATCACCTCTTTTACGCACTTCGCGAGCATGGCGGTTGCCAACGGGCGAGTCTATTTCGGCACGTACGATAACACGCTGTACTCGTTCGGCATCCCGATCGAGCACTAAAACTCAAAAGGACTACTGTAAATAATGTTGGATCGATCTAGCGTTCAGGAAGCAATCGATGCTGGGCGCGGAATTCTCAGGCTGGAACCTTGCTGGGTGCCTCGTTCGTTCATGATCCCGGGCCGGAGGTTGAAGCTCCACCCGGACGATCTATACGCGTTCGGAGCACACCGCGGGGGCATCAATGAGCGTTGGTTTTCCTCGACCACCAAGGCTTCCAACGGGCCGGCCACCTTGCCAGACGAGGGCTTGAGTTATGTTCGCTTGGATAGCGGGAAGAGGTTTCTCTTCAAAGAGGCCATGGAGAGCGCCGGCGATCTTCTGCTTGGCGCGGATGTGATCGGGCGCGAGGGTGGATGGAATCTGCTGTGCAAATTTTTCGACAACATGGGCCCCATTCCGCACCACATGCATCAGAGCGATGAGATCGCGAAGCTGGTAGGGCAGCGCGGGAAACCGGAGGCTTACTATTTTCCGCCGCAATACAACCTGACCGAAAACAATTTCCCCTACACATTCATGGGCCTGGAGCCCGGCACGACCCAGGACGATATTCTGCGCTGTCTGGAAAATTGGAACAAGGGCGACAACGGAATTCTTTTTCACTCGCGGGCGTATCGGCTGCAGCCGGGGGCAGGCTGGCAGATCAATCCTGGAATTCTTCACGCGCCCGGTTCGCTGGTGACTTACGAGCCGCAAGTGAGCAGCGACGTGTTCGCGATGTTTCAATCGGTTGTGGAGGGGCGCATCGTCGATTGGAGTCTCCTCACTAAGGATGTGCTGCCCCAATATCATCACGACCTCGGCTATCTGGTCAGCATGCTGGATTGGAACGCCAACGTGAATCCCGAGTTCGGAAAAACGAATAAAGTTTTTCCTGTGCCAGCGCGTCCGCTCGAAGGTATGCAAGAGGGCGGTTATTGCGAGAAGTGGATCACGTATGGGACCGGATATTATTCGGCCAAAGAGCTTACGGTCATGCCCGGCCGCACTATTACGATTCGCGACAGCGCCGCGTACGGCTTAATCCTGACTGAAGGGCACGGGACTTTCGGCAGCCGTGAAGTGGCGGCGCCCGCCATGATCCGCTTCGGCCAAATGACTGAAGACGAGCTGTTCGTCACAGCGGAAGCGGCCAAAGAAGGCGTGCGGATCGAGAACACCAGCGCGACCGATCCGCTCGTGATCCTGAAGCATTTCGGCCCTGAAAATCCGGATGCGGAACCGCTGCGAAAGAAGAAATAAGCGAGCATGAGCACGGCGAACGCGCACAAATATCCGGCGCTCCACAATGCGATGTGGCCCGGCTTGGTCGGCAAGGGCCCGGATTCGGAACCAACCATCGATCTTGAGACAATGCTCGATTTGACCGCAGCGGCGGAAGTGGACGGCGTGCGGTTCGACGGCGTCGATCTGTTTTTGTTTGCGCCGCATGTCGAGATTGATTCGAGCGACGATGACCTGAAGAATCTCGCGGATCGAATCGCTTCGCGGAAACTGGTGGTGGGATCCGTCGTCGCTCCAGTCTGGCCGCCTACCGGGGGTGGTTCGGCGATGGGCTCCGAAGACGAGCGGAAGAATTTTCTGACTCAGGTTCGGAAGGCGTGTGGCATCGCCAGAAAACTCCGCGAGCTGGGCATTCGGCGTTATGGAATTGTGCGGATCGATTCCGCGGCAAACCCGGCCGAATGGGCGAAGGACCCGGTGGCGAATACGAAGCGGATCGCCGAGACCTTTCAACAGGCTTGCACAATCGCGGAAGACCATGGCGAGCGGCTCGCGGCCGAGGGCGAGATCTGCTGGGGCGGGATGCACAGCTGGAAACGAATGGTCGAGTTGCTGGAGATGGTCGGCCGTCCCGAGACGCTGGGTTTTCAAGCGGACATGGCGCATACGCTCTTGTTCACGCTAGGGATTAACGCGCCGGCGGATCGTATCCTCCCGGAGAATTTCGATTGGTCACGGAAGGAAGTGCTGGATGACGCGATTCGCACCATGACACGCGCGCTGCGGCCGTGGACCATCGATTTTCACATAGCGCAAAATGACGCCACGGTGAAAGGATCGGGGTCGCACGACAAGACCGGCCGGCACTGTCTACCCAGCGATCCCAAGGGCAAAATGGACATTGTGAAAGTTGCCGGGGCGTGGATACGGGAGGGTGATGGCGGACCAACGCACGCCTTCCAACACATCTGCTGGGACGGCTGCATGTTTCCAAACGAAGTCATGATGCAGCCCGCGACTTGGCGGGAGATCCTGGCGACTATGCTGGCGGTTCGAAATGCACACGGCTGGGACGAAACGGCGAGGTCATGGCAAGAAAGAGCCTGAACATCGGTCTAATCGGCTACGGCTTCATGGGCCGCGCGCATTCCAACGCGTTCCTGCAGGCCGGCCGATTTTTCGATTTGCCGTACCAACCCGTGCTCAAAGCAGTGTGCGCGCGCAATGGGGAACGGGTCAAGGCATTCGCCGAAAACTGGGGTTACGAATCGGTGGAGACGGACTGGCGAAAGCTGGTCACTCGAGACGACATCGATGTGATCGACATCGCCAGCCCTAACGATACACATGCCGAGATCGCGATTGCGGCGGCCAGGGCCGGAAAGATGGTGTTCTGCGAAAAGCCGCTGGGGCGAAATGCGCCGGAAGCTCGGGCCATGACCGATGCGGTGGAATCCGCGAAAGTCGCCAATATGGTCTGGTACAACTACCGTCGCGTGCCGGCTGTGATGCTACTCAAGCATTTGATCGATGAAGGGCGGTTCGGCCGCATCTTCCACTATCGCGCGAAATTCCTGCAGGATTGGACCATCTCCCAAGATTTGCCTCAGGGAGGCGAAGGGCTGTGGCGGCTGGATCTAGCGGTGGCCGGCAGCGGCGTGACAGGCGATTTGCTGGCGCACACGATCGACACGGCGCTCTGGCTGAATGGCCCGATCGCTGAAGTGTCGGCGATGACCGAGACGTTCATTAAGGAACGCAAGCACAATCTCAGCGGGCGCGTCGAGCCGGTCGGTATCGACGACGCAAGTGCGTTCCTAGGCCGTTTCGAGAACGGGTCGCTCGCCACGTTTGAGGCTACTCGCTACGCGCGCGGCCACAAGGCGCTTTACACACTGGAGATCAATGGCGAACATGCTTCGGCCATTTGGGATTTGCATGATCTGCATCGGATCGAATATTTCGATCATCGCGATGAAGGACGATTGCGCGGCTGGAGAAGCGTCCACGTAACTGACGGCGATCATCCTTATATGAAGCAGTGGTGGGTGCCGGGCCTGCAAATAGGCTACGAGCATACGTTCATTCATCAGGTCGCCGATTTCTTGCAGGCGCTCGGCGAAGGCAAGCAGGCAGCGCCGACTTTCCGTGATGGCTTGGCAACCGACTACGTGACGGACGCTGTTTTGGAATCCGCTAAGAATCGGCGATGGGAGAAGGTGCCGTCGCTTAAACAATCGAGCGCTGCATAGTTTTGTGGGAGGCTGAATGTTTTTTCGCAGGTCCGCCATGGCCGCTAGCGCGGTAGTTTTGCTTTACATCTTGACTGCGTTTGCACAGCCCCCAGGCCGCGGCAGAGGTTTCTCTCAACCGGACCCGATCGATTTCAACGATCACAGCGGGTGGCAATCGATGTTCGACGGCACAACCCTGAAGGGTTGGGATGGAAGTCCGGACGTCTGGCGGGTGGAGAACGGGGCGATCGTCGGTGAGTCGAGCCCGGAAAAACCGGCAGGCACCACTTACATCATCTGGCAGGGCGGCGAGCCGAAGAATTTCGAGCTAAAGGCGGAGATCAAACTGGAAGGCAACAATGCGAACAGCGGGATTCAGTACCGCAGCTCGCGCGTGTCGGCTGGACAGATCCAGGGCGGTCCTACGCCGAATGCTAGGTTCGCCAAATGGAATCTGAAAGGCTACCAGGCCGATTTCGATTTCGCGAACCGCTACAGCGGCCAGCTTTATGAGCAAGGGACGCCACGGGGCATCATCGCCTGGCGCGGCCAGGTGGTGCGAGCCGAGCAGGGGAAGAAACCGCGTTTGCTCAGCGTAGTTGGGGATTCGGATGCGCTCAAAGAATACATCAAGGTGGGCGACTGGAATCAAATGCACGTCATCGCGCGCGGCAATATGATGATGCACATGCTGAACGGACACGTGATGGCCGTTTTCATCGATGACGATCCCAGCATGGCGGCCGCGGAAGGCGTAATCGGATTACAGATCGAAGGCAGCGGAAATGTGAAGGTCTCCTGTCGAAATCTTTGGTTGAAGAATCTGTGAGAACGGCCTGCGCGGGATCGTTAGAATTCCAAGCGATCTTTTTTGGCTTCGATCTTCTTGGCGTCCAGCCCGGGAACTTTTTCAACGTCCTCGACCGTATTGAAGCTGCCTTTCTCTTGCCGGTAATGCACCAGAGCTTCAGCTTCCTTGGCCGAGAGCTCCAGTCCGCTCATGAGGTCATTGGCCGCCGCTTTGTTCACGTTGATCTTCGGGGTTTTCGGAAAATGTGCCGCGAGGTAATCCACGATCTGGTTGAACTCTTCTTCGGTGCCTTGGGCGCCGTCGGCGGCCATCTCGCCGACTACCGCTCCCCATTCTTCACGGGTCTTCGCCATTCCGGCCACGTTTTCGGCGCTGTGACAGGCGCCGCAGATTCTTATCAGAGTTTCACGGCCGGGCCCGTCGGGCAATTTCTTCTGCGCATTTGCGACAGTAAGAAAGAGCGCCGCGCATATGCCTAGAACCGGCCACGAGTATGAGTTTTTTTGCATTTCGAGAAGGCGAGCCGCCTGAACAAATTCAGTTTATCATCCACTATGCCTAAGACTACAGACACCATGCCTGAGACTACGGAAACCATTCACCTGAAGGATCTCTGGAACGAGGAAAAGGCCCAATCCCTGGCCGGAAGCGAATTGTCGCTTCTGCGCTATCGTTCCAATCTGCTGGGCGCCGATCTGCGGATCACAAATTTCGGCGGCGGCAATACCAGTTCGAAGATCGAGCTTCCGGATCCATTTACCGGAAAACCGGTGCGCGTGCTGGCCGTCAAAGGCAGCGGTGGCGATCTCGGATCGATCCAGGATTCGGGATTTGCGCTGCTCTATCTCGATCGGCTGGAGGAGCTGAAGCGAATCTATCGCGGCGAAGAACATGAAGACGAAATGGTCGGCTATTATCCACTATCGGCGTTCGGCGAGAATCGCGTGGCAGCGTCGATTGACACTCCCTTGCATGCATTTCTGCCGTTTCCGCACGTGGACCATCTGCATCCTGACTGGGCGATCGCGCTGGCGGCCAGCGCCAATGGGAAGCGTAAGCTGGAGGAATTCAACCGAAAGTTCGGCCGGAAGATCGCATGGGTGCCCTGGCAGCGGCCGGGTTTCGAACTGGCGCTCCTGATCGAGAAAGCCGTGAAGGAAAATCCCGGCTGCGATGGCCTGATCCTCGGCAGCCACGGTCTGTTCACTTGGGGCGAGACGCAGCGGGAGTGCTACTCCAACAGCATTCGCACCATCGACCAGATGGGCGAGTTCATCATGGCACACCAGGCCAAGAAGGGTGAAATGTTCGGCGGCGCCGAACACGCTGCCCTGGCCAATCGGCGCGATATTGCGGCGCAAGTCTTACCAGCGCTGCGCGGGGTGATGTCCTCCAACCGCCGCGCGATCGCGCACTATACGGACGACCCGGATGCTCTGAGTTTCGCGTGCTCAAGGTGGTCGAAAGAACTGGGTGCGTTGGGAACCAGTTGCCCCGACCACTTTCTGCGAACCAGGATCTGTCCGCTGTTTATCGATTGGGATCCCGCCAGTGGAGATTTGAAGGCGCTAAAAGCGCGCATCCAAGAGCAAGCGACCAGTTACCGCGACGAGTACAAGAAATATTACGACGCCTGGGCCACTGCGGATTCGCCGAAGCTGCGTGATTCAAATCCCTCGGTGGTGTTGATTCCGGGCGTTGGATTATTCGGGTTCGGCAAGAACAAAAAGGAAGCGCGCATCACCACGGAGTTCTTCATCAACGCGATCCACGTAATGGCGGGAGCTAATGCCCTGGAGGATGGCGAGGTGCGGCATCCGCTACCACATTCGCGCCGGAACGAAGAATCCACGCACTTCAACTTCTTTCAAAACTATGTCGCGCTTCCACGCTCGGAGGCATTTCGCATCGAATACTGGGCGCTCGAGGAAGCCAAACTGCAGCGCATGCCAGCGGAAGCAGAGTTCAGCCGCAAGATCGCGCTGGTGACCGGGGGTGGCAGCGGGATCGGCCGCGAAGTGGCGCTGTTGCTGGCGCGCAAAGGGGCGCATGTCGTGGTCGCGGATCTGGATGCTGAGAGCGCTAAGACCACGGCCGCCGATTCCGCCAAGATCGGGTCGGCCGATGCCGTCGCAAGCCTGTCCGTCGATTTGAGTTCCACCGAGAGTCTGGCCGAAGCAGTGAAGTTCACCGTTCTCCAATTTGGAGGCATCGATATTGTCATCAACACAGCGGCGATTTATCCGGTACCCGGCGCGGACGGCCGATTGACCGCCGCTCAATGGTCAAAGACTTTTCAAGTAAATGTGACCGGCAATTACATGTTGGCCGAGCAGACCGAATGGGTTTTCAAGGACCAGAATCTCCCGGCCGCCATGGTGCTGACAAGCTCAGCCAATGCTATCGTTCCGAAGAAAGGCACCGAGGCTTACGATACGAGCAAGACGGCATTGAATCACTTAATTCGCGAACTGGCAGTGGGCGTGGGACCGCTGGTGCGCGTGAACGGGATCGCCCCCGCGACGGTGGTGGCCGGGTCGACGATGTTTCCGCGCGATCGCGTGATTCACTCGCTAGGAAAATACAAAATCGATTTCTCGGAATCGGAATCGACCGAAGAATTGCGAACCAAGCTCGCGGATTATTACGCCCAGCGGACGCTTACGCGGAAACCCATTCTTCCGCAAGATTGCGCGCGCGCTATCGTTTGGCTGGCGGGCGATGAGAGCGCAAAGACAACCGGCCACGTCATCCCGGTCGATGGCGGCTTGCAAGACGCCTTTCTGCGTTAGAGCATTTCTGGCTTAGACGATGCCTGTTCCCCTGCTGGAAGCCAAGTCGATTGGCAAGTCATTCGCGGGGGTCCGCGCGTTGAAGAACGTGTCGTTCGATCTGCGGGAAGGCGAAGTGCATGCGTTGATCGGCGAGAACGGCGCTGGAAAGTCGACGCTGATCAAGATCATCACTGGGGCCATTCAGCCTGATTCCGGAACGCTCGAAGTCCGCGGCGGCCTAGTATCACGGAATGATCCGGCTATTTCGCGATCCTTGGGAATCGCCGCGATCTATCAGCAGCCTTCGCTGTTTCCCCATCTCACCGTTGCCGAGAATATCGCATTGACGCTCGAAACCGGAGGTGCATGGCGGAGGGTGGACTGGAGCGAGCGGAATCGCCGGGCGCAAGAGTTGATCGAGCGCGTGGGAGGTTGGATTGAGCCGGAACGATTGGTCGCCACGCTGAGCATGCCCGAGCAGCAGCTTGTTGAGATTGCCAAAGCCATAGGCGCCGACGCGAAGATCCTGATCATGGATGAGCCCACTGCATCGCTGACGGACCGCGAAGTGGACAGTCTGTTCAGCATCATCGGCAAGCTGCGCAGCCAAGGCGCCGGGATCGTTTATATCTCGCACCGGCTGGAGGAAGTTTCCGCGATCTCCGACCGCGTCACGGTTTTGCGCGATGGGGAAACTGTCGGCACGCGGCGCACGGACGAAGTGGACAAAGCTTCGCTGATCGGAATGATGGTGGGCCGCGAGATTTCAGCCGTATTTCCGAAGCGGGACGTGCCGATCGGCGAAACCGCAATCGAATTGCGCAGCGTCGGCAACCGCGCCTCCCAGCTCCGCGATATTTCCTTCTTCGTGCGAAGAGGGGAAATACTAGGCGTGGCCGGCTTGGTCGGTTCCGGGAGAACTGAACTGGCGGAAACGATTTTTGGCCTTAACCCGGCGGACTCGGGTGAAATTCTGATCGGCGGCCGAGCGGCTAAGATTACATCGCCGGCAGAGGCGATTCAACAAGGCATCGGATATGTGCCGGAAGACCGGCGGCGTCACGGTGTCATTCTCGATTTGGCGATCGCCGCCAACACTAGTCTCGCTAACTTGAAGATCGTTTCGAGTCACGGATTAATCGATCGCGACAAGGAGGCTGGCCTGGCTTCGCGCTATCTTCAGCAACTGAGAATCAAGGCGCCTTCGGTTTACACCGAGACGGGCGCGCTATCGGGTGGCAATCAGCAGAAAGTAGCGCTGTCGCGATGGCTCGCGATCAATCCCAAGATTTTAATCCTGGACGAGCCGACGCAAGGAATCGATGTACGCTCCAAATCGGAAATACATAGCCTGATGATGGATTTGGCCGAGCGTGGGCTGGCGATCATCATGATCTCTTCGGAACTACCGGAGATCCTGGGCATGAGCGATCGAATCGCCGTGATGCATCATGGGACAATCGCCGGAGTGCTTTCGCGAGAAGAAGCGACCCAACAGAGAATTATGTCGCTAGCGCTGGGGCACGCTCCGAGCGGCGAAATGGCGCGGTTGACTTGATTGATGAAGACTCATAGCCGGGAAATTTCGGTCGCGATAGCGATCTTCGTGCTCGCGATTCTCTTGGCATTCATCGCGCCAGGTTATTTCTCGCGGGAAAATTTAACCGACTTATTTCTGGCGAACGTGCCGGTGCTAATCGTGGCGCTCGGGATGACTTTAGTCATCGTAATCGGACAGATCGACATCTCGGTCGGGTCCATCTTTGCGATCTGCGGCGTCAGCGCCGGGCTTTTGGCGAAATCAGGAGTTTCAGCGCCGATGGCTGCGCTGGGCGCTTGTGTTACTGGCGCGGCACTCGGAGCGCTCAATGGATCTTTAGTCGCCTACGTGCGGGTTCCATCGATTGTGGTAACGCTGGCGAGCATGGTCGCGTTGCGCGACGCATTGCGCTGGCAGACTCAGGGTGCCTGGGTGCAGGATCTTCCGGCCGGTTTTCAATGGTTGGGCTTGTCGCAGGCCGCCTATCCAGTCATGAGCCTGATAGCCGCGTTGATTCTTTCATCGGGCATCGCGTGGGGACTGCGGAATCTTTCAGCCGGCCGCGCCGTTTACGCCACCGGTTCGAACGAAGAAGCTGCCCGGCTCGCCGGAATTCGTACTTCTCTTGTGACTTTTTCGGTCTTCGTGTTTCTGGGCGCACTCACCGGATTGGCGGCGGCGCTCAATGCGGTCCGTTTCAATCAAATCCCGATCAATGCTGGGCTGGGTCTGGAGATGAAAGTGATCGCGGCGGTAGTGGTCGGCGGCGCGGCCATCACGGGGGGAAGGGGCAGCATCGGTGGAACGGTTTTGGGTGTAATTCTGCTCGGAGCCATCGGGCCGGCACTGACTTTCTTGGGCATTAGCGCTTATTGGGAGCGGGCGGTGCAGGGTGGAATTATTCTGTCGGCGATCGTGATCGATGCCGTTGGCACGCGCATAAGCACGTCGCATCAGGAAAAAGGTGGAAGCAATCTTGCCGCAAGCCGCGCCTAGCCGCTGGCGCGAGCGTCTGTTCCCGAATGGCGAATGGATTCTCCTGCTGGCGCTAGCGGCTGAGATCGCCGTCTTCTCCGCGATTGCCGAAAACTTCTTCACCTGGAGCAATTTCTTTGAAGTAATCCGGTTTAGCGTCGAGCTTGGATTGCTGGCTCTAGCGATGACACCGGTCATCATTACCGGAGGCATCGATCTCTCGGTGGGTTCGATGATGGGACTGGCCGCGGTGGTTTTGGGCGCTGCCTGGCAGGATTGGCATCTCCCACTCGCCGCCGCGGCCCTGGTTGCATTAGTTGTAGGACTGGCCGGAGGCGCACTGAACGCACTGGCGATCTCGCGGCTCAACCTGCCGCCCTTGATCGTCACTCTGGGAACCTTCTCGCTGTTCCGCGGCGTTGCGGAAGGAATCACCCGCGGCGCGGTGAATTACACCGATTTCCCGAAGTCATTTCTATTCCTCGGGCAAGGGTATATTTGGGGCGCGATCCCGGTACAACTGCTATTCTTCCTCCCGGTCCTGGCGGGCTACGCGATTTTACTGCATCGCTCAGTGATTGGCCGGGCCCTGTACGCGATCGGGTTCACGGCCGCGGGAGCGCGCTATGCGGGGATTCCCGTACGCAGACGTCTTGCGCTGGTGTATCTGCTATCGGGCGCGATATCGGGCCTCGCTGCGATTATTTACGTGGCCCATCTGGGTCAAGCAAAGTCGGATGTCGGGACCGGTTATGAGCTCGATGCAATTACGGCCGTGGTGCTGGGGGGAACGTCGGTGTTCGGCGGCCGGGGCACGCTTTGGGGCACGATGTTCGGTCTGTTCGCTCTCTCTGTTTTGCAGAATGGTTTGCATCTCGCGGCGCTGCCTTCGGAGCTGACGGGGATCTTGACCGGCACGCTCCTGGTGGTAACGATCAGTGTCGATCGGTGGCGACGACGCGCGGATGCAACACTAGAGCAAGAGATAGATCCCGTGAAGAACAGCCAGGTTGCCATTCTGTGTTGCGCAGTGCTGGCCGGCTCGCTGATTGTAGCCGGAACGAACGTGTGGCTGGTGCATTCGTTGGGACGCGTGCCGACGGCCGCCACGACCGCCGCGGGGCATCGTTCCATGATCGCCATGATGCCGAAAGCCAAAGGTGATCCGTACTTCGTGAGTGTTCGGGCAGGCGCGGAAGAGGCGGCCAAAGAGCTCGGAGTGGAGCTGATCTGGGATGGTCCCACTAGCCTCGAAGCAGCCAAGCAAAACGAGCTGGTGGAAAACTGGATCACCCGTCAAGTGGATGTCATCGCGGTTGCGGTCGAAAATAAGGCCGGCATCTCCACGGTTCTGCGCAAGGCCCGTGAGCATGGCATTCACGTTCTCACTTGGGACGCCGATGCCGAACCGGATGCCCGCGATTTCTTCGTCAACCAAGCCACTCCGGAAGGAATCGCCAATACGCTAACGGACGAGGCGGCCCGGCTGCTGGGCGGCACCGGAGATTTCGCGATTATCACGGGCGCTCTCAGCGCCGAGAATCAGAACGAGTGGATCGCATTTATCAAAAAGCGCCTGGCCGCCAAGTATCCCGCTATGAAACTTGCGACCATTCGGCCCAGCGACGACGATCGCGATAAAGCTTTTGCCGAAACTCAGACCGTGCTGAAAGTTTATCCACATGTGAAGCTCATGATGGCCATCTCCGCGCCGGCAGTTCCGGGCGCCGCCGAGGCTGTTCGCCAAGCCGGCCGCAAGGACGTGGATGTAATCGGTCTCTCGCTTCCCAGTATTTGCAAGCCCTATGTTCATGAGGGCATCGTGCAGACCGTGGTTCTGTGGAGCACTCGCGATCTCGGCTACCTCACGGTCTATTCGGGTTGGCTGCTGGCCGGAAACAAGCTTCCGGCCGGTACGACATCCATTCAAGCCGGAAGGCTAGGCGCGATTCAAGTCCGCGGGACTGAAATAATTTTAGGAGCGCCGCTGATCATCAACAAACAAAATATCGATCAAATGGATTTCTAGCAAATCTAGGCCCGCGCTAGCACCCGGTTCAGAACGCTGCGCACTGACTCTGACTCCGACTTCGGAGCCGGCGGCGCACTCGCGGGCGTGTGTGTCTTAGACCCGGCGATTGCATCCGGCTTGATGAATCGCATGACTTCGTCGGGTGTAGGCTTCTTATTTTCGAGAAAGTCCATTCCGTCGACCGTAATGTGCAGGCTGCTCTTGTCGTCGCTGCGCACCAGATTCCGCTGCTTCAAATACCACAGCACGGAAGTCAGCTCATCGGAAGAGCAATCGAGTATAGTCTCCAGATGCCGGACCGAAATGCTCGGCGCCAGTGGCTTAACCTTCCGGCGGTCGTAGAGAATGCAAAGAAGAGCCACGCGCAGGAGCGCTTCGCGGCCGATTGCGTCAAAGAACCCGACGCCGGTGAATTTTGGCGCCCCTTGGTCCTGACCGACACCTTTTATTTTGTCGAAGCCGGCGCGCAACTCAGCGTCGGAGAGGACCTCATAGGCCAGATTGACCGCCTCGAATTTCTCCGCATCGCCGGTTTTCGAATTGTTCGGATGATAGCGCTGCGCCAGCTTGGCATAAGCTGCTTGCACCTCGTCTGAATCCGCTTTGGGGTCGATATCGAGAACTGCGTAATGATCTTGAAACTTACCGGCTTGGGGGGCGGACATATGTCTGCCCATCTATCGGCTGAATTCCCGCCAAGGCTGCTCGGTCGAACTACCTACCCCCACCCAGTGTTTTACGCTAGGCCACCTTGCCAAAACGCGCCGCATCGCGTAGGCTGGGATTTAGCATAGTTCCGCGGCCGCACGCGTTGTGTGATGTCAGGAAAGATCAAGATAATCGTTCTAAGTGCCGCTATCCTAGGGGGATGCCGCACGGAACGTAAAGTTGAGGCACATCCGGCTCCCCTGGCATGGCAAAAACTGGGGTCATGGTCGGGGCATGGGAATGCCCAAACCGATTCATTCGACATTGGTTTTTCGCAGTGCCGGATACGATGGGAAGCCCGCAATGAGAAATCGCCCGGCCAGGGATTATTGCATGTAACGGTTAACAGCGCCATCAGTGGCCGGGAACTGGCGGTAGCCGTCGACCATCGGGGCGAAGGCCATGAGTTGGCGTATGTAGGAGTGGAGCCTCACTTTTCCTACCTGGTGATCGAATCCAGCGATGAGGATTGGTCGGTCACGGTTGAAGAACCGGCCTTAACGGGGGGTGGAGGCGCCAAATAGCGGGACAGGGACTAGATATGGCCCGAGTACTTTATGCATTCAAAAAAACCCCCAAAACGGTTTCGAGAGGTATATAATGTTAAGCCAGCCAGGCTCTATGGATTCACGCAGTCTATATCCATCGATGAACCCGCACAAGCTTGGTTGCATGTTAGGGAGGTAATCCTGAAATGGCAGATACAGCAGATGTAAAAAAGAACGAGAAGACGCCCAAGGCGGTCTCGAGACGAAAATTCATTCAAGGAGTGATCGCCGGGGGAGCGGGCGTTTCCTCAGCGACCTACCTGTTTCGCGCGTCAGGGTTAGCGTCGGCGGCCGGCGCGGGCGAGCGTCTGATTACGCTGAACGTCAACGGCCAGCAGCGGCGAGTGGACGTCATGAAGCAGGAGACGCTGGCCATGACGCTGCGCTATAAGCTGGGTCTCACCGGCACCAAGATCGGATGCGATCGAGCCGAATGCGGAGCGTGCACGGTGCTTATCGACGACGTGCCGCGCTATTCATGCTCGACGCTCACGCACACCGTTCGCAACGCCAAAGTTGTGACCGTCGAAGGGCTGGAAAGCGCCGACGGCAAGCTGCACCCGGTGCAGCAGGGCATCCTGGATGAGCAAGGATTCCAGTGCGCCTTCTGTATGTCCGGATTTATCATGGCAACCGTGGGTTATCTGAAGACCGAGCCGAATCCCACGCGCGCCGAGTTGGCGCACGGCATTTCAGGCAACCTGTGCCGGTGCCAGGATTACGACAAGATCCTCACCGCGTTGATGCGCGGCGCGGAGATCGCAAGGGAGGGACACCATGCCTAGCAAGTTGCCCGATCAGACTAAGCCAGCGGCTCATGAGTATGGCAAGGGCCACAAACTCATCGGCAAGGACTATCAGACGCTCGACTTGTACGCCAAGGTGACCGGAAGATCCAAGTACGCCGAAGATTACCGCGCTGAGGGCATGCTGTTCTGCAAGCTGCTGTTGAGTCCGGTGCCTCACGGTCGAGTAAAAAGCATCGATACCAGCGCTGCGCTGGCAATGCCCGGCGTCAAAGGAATCCTGACCGCGGACGATCTGCCCGCCCCCGCCGACAGCCTGACTGACAACGGCACTCGTATACCGGCTAACAAGCTGGGCGAACGCGGTCTCACCAATGAGCCGCTCTATCAAGGCGAGCCGATTCTAGCCGTCGCCGCAGTGGATGAGTTGACGGCCGCCGAAGCGATCGAAAAAATCAAGATCGAATTCGAGCATCTGCCGTTCGTCATCGATCCTCTAGATACACTTCGGCCGGGCGGACCGAATGCGCGGGGCGGCGGTAATGTTTGGGTGCGTCCGCCTGCACCGGCAACCAAGCCGGGCGAGCCGCCACCACCTCCGCCAGCCATCGAGCCGACGGTATGGAAGTGGACGGAAGCCGATTTTGCGGAAGCGAAAGACGGCAAGCTGCCAATCGGCAAGATCCCCGAAGCGCATGTGACGGGACCGGATGGCAAGGTTTCAGCCATCCCTGACCCGGCCAACTCCTGGAGCTATGGTGATATCGATGCAGGCTTTAAGAAGGCCGCACTGGTGCTGGATGAAACGTTTGTAACTCCCGACACCAGTCATCACTGTTTGGAAACCCGCAGTGCGATGGCCTATTGGCAGAACGGCAAAGTGCATGTCTTTACCGGTACGCAAAGTACCATTCAGACCGTGCCCGCCATTGCCCGCTGGCTCAACATCGAGCCCGACAAGGTGGTTTTCACCAGCGAATATACCGGGGGCGGCTTCGGCAGCAAGATCACGGGCGCTATATCCCTGATCATCCCCGCCCTGCTTTCGAAGAAGTGCAACGCGCCGGTCATGATGCGGCTGACGCGCGAAGACGAGATGTTCATTGGCCGCGCGCGCCCCAGCATGATGGGCCGCATGAAAGTAGGCTTCGCGAAGGACGGAAAGATTACCGCGCTCGACATGTTCGTGCTGGTCAACAACGGACCCTATGATCCGGTTGGCGACGCACCCTCCTCGGGCCGCATCGTGTCACTGGCCTATCAGCCCGAGAACATGCGTTTCCAGGGTCTCACGGTGATGACCAACACTCCGCCGCGCAGCGCCCAAAGCTCGCCAGGCGGTATGCAGGGGAGCACCATCCTGGAGCAGATTGTGTCGAAGGCGGCACGCCAGTTGAAGCTCGATCAGGTTGCCATCCGCTATATCAACGCGCCGGAAGGCAAGGCGCCCATAGGCCCGGCCATTCGTGGCAAGCGCGCTTATGCTACCAGCGCATTCGTAAAAGAAGCCCTCAACCGGGGCTCGGATGAATTTAACTACAAGGCGCGGGTGGCTCAAACCAAACGGAGCGGGACCAAAGTGCGAGGCGTTGGCGTGGCCATGGGCTGTTATGTCGGCGGCACCATTGGATTCGATGGTTTGCTGTTGATCAAACCCGACGGGCACCTCTGCTTCCAGTCGGGGATCGGAAACCTCGGCACTGAATCGGTGATCGACGTCCATCGCGTGGGCGCGGAGATCCTGGGCGTGCCGTGGGAAAAGTGCGATGTCTGCTGGGGTTCGAACGCGAAGAACCTGCCTTGGTCGTGCGTATCCGGTGGCAGCCAGACCACGCATTCCATGACGCGCGCCGCGCACGCGGTGGCGATGGAAGCCAAGCAAAGACTCCAGGAAATCGCCGCCAAGAGTCTGGGCGGGAGCCCGGAGAACTACGACGTCGCTAATGAGAAGGTTTTCCGCAAAGGCGGCGGCGCCAGCATGACTTTAGCTCAGGCCGCGCAGAAAGCCATCCAGATGGGCGGCATCTACGATGGTCATGAAGCCAACCCGGATGTGAACCGCTACACCAAGCAGGCAGCGGCGGCGCTGGCCGGCCAGGGCTTCGTGGCGTCGGCGCGCGACAAGTATCCGCGCGACGGTCAGACTCACTCCTATGTAGCTAGTTTCGCCGAGGTCGAGGTCGACCTGGAAACCGGCAAGTACCACATCGTCGACTTCATGACGTATGCCGATGTTGGAACCGTTCTGCATCCCAAAGCTTTAGGCGGACAGGTGCTGGGCCGGTCAACCCTGGGCATCGCGCACGCCATCGGGCAGAAGTGGGTAATGGATCCGGCTTACGGTGCGACGCTCTCCCGCCGGTTCCATCAAAGCAAGCCGCCCACCATCCTGGACGTTCCGTCGAATATGCAGTGGGCAGCCGTCGATCTTCCCGATCCGGAAACGCCGGTTGGTGCGCGTGGCATCGGCGAGCCCCCGGTAGGCGGCGGTTTTGCCGCTGTTCTGAACGCTTTGACGGATGCTCTGGGTGACGAGGTTTTCAGGCGCGCACCCGTGAATGCCGACACCATTCTGGCTTCGCTCGAAGCGGGCCACCCCATGCAGCAACCGCTGATGGCCCATATTTAAGGAATAAAAAGGAGAAGAGCCATGGCTGTAATTCGAGATATAATGCCCGCTTTTGATCTGCTTCAGCCGACCTCGGCCGCGGATGCTCAGAGCCTTCTCGCGCAACACGGACCGGATGCCTGGGTGCTGGCCGGAGGGCTCGATAGCTTCGACTGGCTCAAGGACCGCATCAAGAAACCGAAAGTAGTGGTTGACTTGAGCGGCGTCGCGGAGCTCAAAGGAATCAAGTCCACCGCCGATGGTGGCGTCGAGATCGGCTCCATGACCACGCTGACCGAGGTGGTGAAAAATCCGATCATCAAGGAAAAATTCGGCCTGCTGTCGGAAGGCGCGGAACTCGCGGCCTCTCCTCAGATCCGCAATCAGGGAACGATCGGCGGCAATGTGTCGCAGGACGCGCGCTGTCACTATTACCGCGCCGGTTGGCCCTGCTACCGCGCCGGCGGCAACATCTGCTACGCCGATACGCCCACGGGTCGCAACCGCGAGCACGCGATTCTCGACGCGGAACGCTGCGTGGCTGTGAATCCGTCCGATTCGGCTCCGGCCTTGATCGCGCTGGACGCCAAATTCGTCATTCGCTCCTCCAAGGGCGAACGCGTAGTGGATGCCGAGGACTATTTCATCGGTCCCGACATCGACATTACGCACCTCAACATTCTCCGGCCGGGCGAACTGCTCACGGCTATTCGGATTCCGGCCACCTGGGCCGGTTCGCAATTCTTC
>Ga0182024_10004455_pt1 | contig 32175 bp, 37 predicted proteins | sample P32metaG_FD_120480 | JGI IMG/M metagenome (GOLD analysis project Ga0182024, IMG submission 120480) | Permafrost microbial communities from Stordalen Mire, Sweden - P3-2 metaG (Illumina Assembly) | ecosystem: Environmental > Terrestrial > Soil > Wetlands > Permafrost | place: Sweden: Stordalen...
CTTAACTCAGAACACCGATCAACTGGTTCTGGACGACGGCCACAGCGAGTCGATGGTGTCTGCGCTTACTTCGGGGCCGTCGACGGACTTGATGGGGCAGCTCAGCGCTACCTCGCTCGCGGGCGGAGGATTTTACAGCCCCTATGTCGGAGCGGTGGTCGACCTTGCGAAAATAATGGGCAGTCTTCATACGGCCTCCTACCAGTACATTCCGGCGTTGTCGGTGCCTAAAGGCGCGCAAGTGAACCTGCGGCTCAATAATCCACCATCGTTTCGAAAGCCGATGTCTGTGTTGGTGATGGGCTTGCCTGCCGTCGAAGCTGAGCAACTGCCACCACTTCGTTCGTTAAATAAGGACGAAGTTTTCTGTCTGCAAAAGGCACCTCTGGTGCTTCCCGCAGAGGGCGCCCCTTTGGTGTTTTCGACAGATATCGCACACGATTTTGTGCTGCGCCTCCAGGGGAAGGCTCAAGAAATAGTGGACCTGCCGGCGGTAGCGGATCCTTCACAGGGCGGCTTTCTGGTTGATGCGCATGCCCTGAGCGCCGACAAGTTCGATCCGAATGTGAAAGGGACGCTGCGGGGATATTGGGGATTCGACTCATTCGAGGGGCCTGCCTTCCAGCTGCTCAATGCGCATCCGGCGAAGTGGATGATTCCGGCGGCGGATCAGGGCGCATTGATTGCGGGGAGAGAGGACGTTCTTCACGCCGGATCCGACGGCGCGGCATGCGTCGATCAAATCCGTATCCAGAACGAGCGAGGAATCGAGATTAAGACTACTTGGAAAGCCCTCAAACCAAACGAACTGGAAATACACGTTCCGCTAAAGGACGAAACGGCAGGTCCGTTGAAGATGACCCTCCTGCAATTTGGCACCATCCCGCCAGATCAAATCGATTTGCATGCGTATACGGAAGCGGCCAAGCTCGATGCGTTCAAGATCAGCGCGGGCGACCAGCAGGGGGTTCTGACGGGAACGCGGCTGGACCAGGTGAATAGTTTCGAATTGAAGGGAATCCGGTTCGAGCCCGCGAAGCTTTCACGCGCAGGGCAAGAAGATGAACTGCGCTTGTCGGCGACGCAGGCTGCACCGGCCGCAGCTTTGACGCCTGACGAAAAACTTGTGGCACGCGTGGACCTGAAGGACGGGCGTGTTCTGGATTTGCAGACGACGGTTGAGCCACCGCGTCCAAAAATTGACCTGATCAGCAAGAATGTGCAACCGGGGCCGACACGCTCACCCGTTCACCTGACGAATCAGGATTCGCTTCCGCAGGATGGGCGAATGACGTTCTTTCTGAAAACGGAGATCCCGGAGATCTTTCCGCGCACCGAGAAGATTGAGGTAGCCAGTGCGGATAGCTCGTTTGATGTGTTGCTGAGCGTGACCGACGGGAATCTAATCTTGCAGAATTCTGAAATGGTGATGGCGGTGCTTGATCCGCTCAAGAGTTTTGGAGCTTCAGCTTTCGGCCCCCTGCGCCTTCGCCCTGTGGAGGCTGATGGCGGAAAGGGAGACTGGCAGCCTCTAGCGACATTGGTGCGCATTCCTTCGCTCAAGGAAGTGCGGTGCCCGGACAGTCCGGATAAGCAGTGCGGGCTCGCCGGATCGAACCTATTTTTGATTGATTCGGTCGCGTCAGACCCGCAGTTCATCCACACCGTTTCCGTTCCGATTGGATTCGCGGACAGCCGCTTGAATGTGCCGCGACCGAACGGAACGCTGCTCTACATCAAACTGCGCGACGATCCCACTACGGTAAATACGCTCATTCTGCCAGTATTGCCGGAAGACCCGTAGCCTCAGAAGATTACTTTGAGCGGAGGACTGGAGCTGACGCGCATTTGTGGCCGTCTGACCCAGCCTTCCTGCGCTCGAATTAAATGCTTCTGAATAAGGCCCCGCGTCGGTTCTGGTAGTGTTTCCGGCGAAAACAACGCCGGCGGAACTCTGCATCGCGAAGTTTGTATGATTGAGAAAGTTGGTGACCGTGACGCTCGCGCCGGGCACGGTGGTGCCAGAAGCATCCTTTACAATACCTTGAATCATACTTGGGATAGCTGCGCGCTTACGTGAGGAGGGGCCAACCAAAATAGCAGAGCGAGCGTGGAACACAACGCAAAGATCCGAGTTCGGGAACCACGAGAAATGATCTTATCCTTCATTCGAGTATTCTCCTCAGATCAACGGCTTCGCGCACGTCCCGAATTTCGCAGGGCCGCCGAATACTCATCATGTGTCGCGGTTCGATATCGGAATACTTCTCCACGCACTAATTCCGGACGGAAATATCACGTTGCGGCGAGGGGAGTCAAGACAAAATGGGCGCGATCATTTTCGGGAAAGTGCGCAAGAAACGGATTTCCATCAAAGCAATTATCCCAACTGATGGTTTACGGACGGGAGACGCCGGAGATCCAGGGGATGCCAACCAAGCCTTCCCCGACTTTTACCTCAATGGCATCGCCGGTGCTGAAACGGTCGAAATCGCCGCCATCAACGGGGAGGCGTTCGACGCGGTGCCCTCCTCGCCAGGAAGTTACGACGAGGCGGCGGGTAGCGACGGGGCCGCGCATGGCGAATTTCCCCACAACGTGAGTGTCGATGACCTTGGGGCGGGCAGTATCCGCGGCGGCGTTGGCGAGTAACAGAGCCGATAGAAGCCAAGGGATCGGAATGAGACCATAATAAACGCGCTTCAGCGCTTCCACTTCCGCATGGTGCAGAGCGCGCCGCTCAAGCCACATCGCGATGCCGAGTGTGACGAAGAAAAGCACGCCGATGAAGATTAGGATGCCGTCCAACTCGAGAGGAGGATAGCGGTTGCTCGCGACGACGAAGGCCAGCGCGCCTAAAAGGAAAATCGCGGTGTGGTTGAGGAGTCGCTTTCGAAGAGAAAACTCGGCGGCGGAGGAATTGAGGCCGCAGGAACTGCAAACATCGGCGTCCCGTTCGGCTCCGCAATTCAGGCAGCGTGTCATTCGGCAGTCCGCAGTTACCCCAGCAAAAACCAGGCGATGCGATGCAGTGTCGATCAGCGTTGTCGATTCACCCGTGTCGTCGTCGCAGAGTTCTTGTGATTAGACACCGAAAAGCGAAAGATGTCGCCCACGGCCGATCACTTTTTTACTTCGCGGATGCTCGCGGGTTGCGTGTCGAGACAAACCATGGTCTCGTCGCGGCCATTCGCGAGCATCTGGCAATCGATTGTCTGAGCGCTGCGAATGGCTTCGCTCTGGGTCGCGCCCGTAGCGCTCGAGCAATGCGAACCGCCCTTGAAAGCCATGCATACTTGGTACTCCGCGTGAGTGGCCTGGAGCGTCGAACGAATGAGTATCACGAGGAGCACCACCACTCCTAAAACGACAATCCAGCGCACCTGGTTCGATTTCTTCGCCATGCTTGCCCCCAACGTTCGTATCTTTTATAACATTTACATCATTCCGCTATATCATCCTGCGTCTAGTCGGGACCGGCGAGTTCGTCTGCAGGCCGGCGAACGAGTTCCTGGTCGATATATTTTCGCAGGTGAGGCGCTAAATCCTGGAGCCCGGCAATCTCTTTCAGGTCATGCAGGTTGAGGTGCGGCAGGAACGCAAGCACGCATGGAACCGGAGTGTGAGCATTGCGAACGAGAGCCATGCGGACACTGTACTGGCAGGCCCACTTGGGATGCTGGGCGATTGCGGCGATGACGCGCTCCGGGACACTCGCCTTGGCAAGAACCTTGAGCACCTGGCTTTCGGTGAGGAAGGAATTGTTCAGCGCGGCCTTGATGGCTTGGGCGTGCCCTTCCCCCAGGATGGCCCCGGCCACGCGGGAGGCGCCGCGACGAGCAAGCGTCAGCTTTTGACCGATAGGAAGATGAGGCACGCGCGCGATGATGACTTCTTCGGCCACACGTTTGATATCGGCAGGAGCGGACGGCAGAAGGCTCAGGCGCACCAGATCGAACAAATAAAGCTGCCTCACGGTTGCGAGGGCGATTCGTTTGGGAGTGCGCGGGTGACAGGCGAGACGGAAACCGACGCCTTCGCTCGACAACCATTTCGGCTGAGCCGCCACCGCATCGATCACGTTGGCCGGCAGGTCGAGACGGTTGAGCAAAAGCGTGACGTGCGGCTCTTCGAAATTTGGATTCTCGAGCATCGCGAGGAGAACTTCTTCGCCCGATTCGTACACTAGAGCCTTCAGTTCGTCGCCGGATGCGGAGCGTGCACGATCGAGGAGTGATTCGGATTCAGGCGGCATTTCCCTTTGCGAGTGATGCCCGGATGGCCATCCGTACCGCAGCTTCCGCGGGAGAAACCTCCAGCGGAACCAGGCGCGCGGCGGGCATCGATTTCTTAAGTTCCGATTCGATCGCGGCATCAAGATATTTCGAGCGGCCATAGATGCCGCCTGCTTTGGCAATGCGGATTTCCCCATCGCGCCAGCCGAGTTCGTTTGCGACACAGACGGCGAGTTCGGCAAGACACGTCGCGGCGGACGAGAGAATTTCGCGGCAAACGGCGTCGTCTTTGTCGGCCAGCTGCGCAACAAGCGGGAACGTCTGAGGGAAAACATCATCGGGATTCTTGGCGATGCGTTCGAGTAGAGAATCCCAATTGACGGACTGGTGCCAGGCGAGAAGACGCTTCGCAAGGGCCGTCTCAGGGGCGCGATGTTCTTCGGTGCGCGAGACGGCCGCGAATGCGCGGCGGCCAATGTCGAAAGCACTCCCCTCGTCGCTGAACCACGGGCCGCGTCCTCCGGCGCGCGCGGTGCGATTGTTGGCGTCGCGTCCGAAGGCGGCCGAGCCGGTCCCTGCCAGAAGAATGATCCCCTCGCCGGTGCCGAAGGCAGCCTCGAAAGCGATCTCAAGATCGGTGGTGACGCGAACACGGGCGTTCGGGAAGCTGCGCTCGAAGAAGGTGTTGATGCGCTTCGCCACTCCGGACCGGCCGGCGCCGCCAAGCCCCGCGCAGAGCGCACGAATGTCTCCAGCTCTGATCTTCTGGCGACTCAGGACCGCATCGGCTGCTTCGCTCAGAGAAAACCAGGCGCGTGTGTATCCGGTGCGAAGCGGATTCGAAGGACCGGCGATCGCGCGAGCCAGGATTTCGCCTTCCGCGGTGGCGAGGAGGCATTCCGTCTTCGTGCCTCCGCCATCAAATCCAAGGAAATATGGCACGTCAGCTACGGGTGCTTTTGGCGGCATCCATTCTCACTTTGCTTGACAGTATTTGACGCGGGCGTTTAGCATCGCGCGACATGCCGGACAACGGCGCAATGCACATCAGTCGACTCGACTTCGCCATCATCCTATTGTACCTCGCGGGCATCACGGCGTTCGGCGCTCACTTTCGCCGGGGACAACAGACGCTCCGGGATTACTTTTTGGGCGGGCGCACTGCGCCGTGGTGGGCGCTGGCGTGCTCAATCGTGGCCACTGAGACTTCGACGCTCACGATTATTGGAACGCCCGGAATCGCTTATGCCGGAAACCTTGGCTTCTTGCAACTTGTACTGGGCTACTTGGTCGCGCGGGTGGTGTTGTGCGTCGTGCTCGTCCCGCAGTATTTCCAAGGCGAATTCTACACGGCTTACCAGCTCCTGGAAAAGCGATTTGGCAGAAGGATGAAGACAGCGGCGGCAATTGTCTTTCTGGGGACGCGGACGCTGGCGGAAGGTGTGCGAATCTCGGCCATCGGAAAAGTGGTGAGCGTTGCGTTCGGTACGGGTGACCGATTATCGATTGCCATCGTGACGGCGCTCACGATGTTCTATACGTTTGAAGGCGGAATGCGCGCGGTGATCTGGACGGACACGATTCAGTTCGCGCTGTACATCACGGGCTCGGTGGCGGCGTTTTTTTTGCTGTTGCACAAGATTCCGGGCGGATGGCTGAAAGTAACCCAAACGGCAGCCACGAGCGGAGGCAAGTTGCGCGTTTTCGACTTCACCCTTAGCCTGACGCGGAGCTATACATTCTGGTCGGGAGTGATCGGGGGAACTTTTTTGACGATGGCGAGCCACGGAACCGACCAGACGATGGTGCAGCGGTTGCTGGCGGCGCGCAACGAGCGCGACAGCAAGAAGGCCTTGCTCGGGAGCGGCGTCATCATATTCGTACAGTTCGCGCTGTTTCTCATGCTTGGCGTGATGCTTTTCGTATATGCGCGTTTTGCCTCGTTACCGGTTCCCGGGGGAGACGCGGATCGCATATTTCCCGAATTTATTGTCCGCGACATGCCGGTTGGCCTGTCCGGATTGGTTCTCGCTTCGATTTTTGCGATAGCGATGTCGAATGCCAGCGGCTCGCTGAACTCACTGGCGTCGTCGAGTATCATCGACCTTGCCGGACGCAGCGGCACGTCGGAGAAACAATCGCTGCGACGGTCGCGACAGATGACGCTTGGATGGGGAGTCGTGTTGGGCCTTCTCGGGTTGGTGCGATGGGGACCGGTGCTGGTTGCCGGATTGAAGATTGCGTCGATCACCTATGGCGGACTGCTCGGGGTATTTCTTCTGGGGACTTGGAACCGGCGCGCGAACGAGACCGGAGCGCTGTGGGGATTTGTCGTGGGCATCGCTACGATGATCGCCGTGACATTTTTAACGCCACTCGCCTTCACGTGGTACGTTCTGGTGGGGACGATTGTGACTTTCACGACAGGCTCGATCGCAAGTCTGGTCGCAGCGACACCACCGGCGGTTGGTTCGCTGCGATAACCATCGCTCCCGGACTAAAAATGGCGATCCAGCCGATTGCAGTAAACGAAAAAACCGACCAGCCAACCGGACTTGTCCGAGCGCTCGGTCCATGGGCGACAGCAGCAATTGTCGTCGGGACGATGATCGGCACCGGAATTTTTCTGAAGCCGAGCGAGATGGCGGCGGAAGGAAAATCCGTGGCGGTCGTTTTCGCGGCGTGGATTGCGGGCGGGTTGCTTTCGCTATTTGGGGCGCTAAGTTATGCGGAACTCGGAGCGTCGATTCCGGAGGCCGGGGGCGAGTACGCTTACTTGCGGCGTGGATTCGGCCCAGTCTGGGGATTTTTGTTCGGATGGATGCATTCAATTGTGGGGCGACCGGCCTCCGCAGCGGCGATTGCGGCGGGTTTACTGCGATTCTGGGGATTCCTCGCGCCGGCTGTCGCCGCTTCGCTTTACACCTTCCATTTTCGTTTGCCGTTCCTCGCGCAAGGCAATTCGGAATTCGTGTTTACCTGGGCGCAGCCGCTGGCCGTTGCCGCTCTGATTGTGATGACGTTCGTCAACTATCTTGGCGTGAGGTTTGGCGGCCAAGTGCAGGTGACTCTTACATTTCTGAAGGTATCGTCGGTATTGGCGATCATTTTTCTGGGATTCGCGCTCGTGCATGGTAGCCCCGCGAATTTTCGGCCTTTGTTTCCTGAATCGATTGGCTGGGGCACGTTCAGCGGATTTCTGGCGGCGCTGGCGGCTTCGCTGTGGGCTTATGACGGCTGGGAGGACTTGAATCTTGTCGGCTCCGAAGTGAGTGATCCGCAGAAAAATATTCCGCGTGCGCTGCTGGGAGGCGTGCTTTTCGTCGCGGTCGTATACCTGCTATTCTGCGCGGCCTGCTTCTACCTGCTTCCGTTTGGCGCAGTGGCCGCATCGAAGCATGTGGCTTCGGATGTGGTGGAAAGCTTCGCGGGGCACGGGGCCGCGTTGTGGATCACGCTGGCAATGGTGATTTCCGCGCTCGGCACGCTCAATTCTTCGGTGCTCAGCGGGGCGCGCGTCGATTACGCTATGGCGCGAGATGGACTTTTCTTCCGTCTCGCAGCGACAGTGCATCCGAAATTCCGGACGCCCGGCAACGCGTTGATTTTTCAATGCTGCCTCGCAAGCGTAATGGCGCTCACAGGCACATTTGAAGACCTCACTTCCCTTTTTATTTTTGCGACCTGGATTTTTTACGGGCTCAGTGTTATCGCGATGTTTCGCTTGCGCCGCACCGAGCCCAATCTTCCCCGGCCCTATCATGCCTGGGGATACCCAGTGCTGCCGGCCCTGTTTATCGCTGGGGCGGTTGCCTTGACCGTGAGTTTGTGGGTTGCGCGACCGGTACGCTCGTCGGTTGGGCTTGGACTGATTTTGTTTGGGCTCATCTTCTATCGATATTGGGCAATGAAAGACGCCCGGTCGCAGCACGCCTCTGGCGACTAACCGGGCTTCCGAGCGGCCATCCAGAGGGAGTCGCTGGTCGGCAGCAAGTCGAGAAGCGGACGTGGGAGCGGCTCGAATCCGGCTCGGCGGAGCATCTTTGCGAGTGTTTCCGGAGTGAAGTAGTTGCAGTGCGCGGGAATGTGATAGCCGCACCAATCCGTGCCCATTACGAGGCGATTCCAGCTGGCGTAATTCGGTGTCTTGATCAATGTGACGCCGCCGGGTTTGAGCACGCGATAGGCAGCGCGCACGCCGGCCGTGGGATGCCACTCGTGCTCGATGTAACCAAACTGAGTCACAACATCAAAAGCATTTGCAGGCAATGATTTTTCCGCGAGTTGCGTTACAGGCCCCTCAAGAATATTGCCCCACGGCATTCGTTGCCTCGACATCGCGGCCAGCCTGGGACTGATTTCAATTCCTGTCACGTCGAATTTCCGGGATGCGCGCTCGATGAAGCTCGCGTCGCCACAGCCGAAGTCCACGAGCTTTCCGCCGCTTCTCCAGTGCAGGGTTTGTTTGAGCAAGCGGCCGTTTGTTTCCGGGCGGAGGCGGCGCGTGTAACGCGACAAAAACAAGAGAAAGGGATGGCGCTCCTTGCGGCGGGACATTTCCTTTGGATAGTCATCCAGCCAATCATGCTCCTCGATCTGGACCTCATACGTAATTTCGTTGCCGATGAAAACCATTTTGCAGGCGGCGCACTCGACGATTTCCCAGGCATCCCGCTGAACCAGATGACGGCGTTCCAGCGCTCCACAGAGCGGGCATTCGCGCACGAGTGCCGGATGGGCACGAGTCGTTCCTACTGAGGCGCTGCTGCCTTCAAAATCTGATTTCACTTTCGCGATTCTACCATTGGACGGAAGCGCTTCGATGTATGATGGAGACAGCCCTCGCGTGCCCCTCGGCGCTCCGTGGCACACGTTTACAAGCTTTACGCTCACCACTTCATAGGAGAAAGCAGATGGCTGAAAAAGAGAGCTCAATCACCCGCGAGCGTCTGGCGGAACTTCTGAATGAGGATCTTTCGCGGGAATACCAGGCAATTATCGCGTATGTGGTTTATTCGCAGGTGCTCAAAGGCGCGGAATACATGAATATTGCGGATCAGCTTCAACTACACGCGAAGCAGGAACTCGATCATGCGCTGACGCTTTCGCGGCAGATCGATTATCTTGGCGAGATGCCAACGGTCACGCCCAGGCCCGTTAAAACATCCGAAGACCCGAAAGAGATGCTGCACTTCGATCTGAACAACGAAAACGAGACGGTGCGAAATTACCGGGACCGCGTGCGCCAGTGCGAAGAGCTCGGTGAATTTGCGATGGCCGAACAGATTCGGCAGATTCTCGTCCAAGAACAGGATCACCAGATCGATCTCGCTACGGCGCTCGGTGAAGACGTTCCCGACGTGGGTGGCCGTAAGGGTCGTACTCCGGCCAGCTAGTCTTTCGGCCGCTTCCGCAGTTCACCGGAGGGTCATTGAAAATCGCGCTGTTTGGATCTACGGGCAGGATTGGCAGTCGCATTTTGAACGAGGCGTTGGCACGAGGACATCGGGTGACAGCAATCGTGCGAAATGCTACGAAGATGTCCCCCACGAAACCGAACCTCGAATTTAAGACCGGAGACGTTCTGAAGCCCGAGAGTGTCGTAGCGGCCACGAAGGGCAACGACGTGGTCATCAGCGCCTATGGGCCAGGAGCGGGCGACGCCAATCAAATTGCCGCGGCCGCGAAATCTCTGGTGGAGGGCCTGGCGGCGAACCAGCCGATGAAACTGGTTGTAGTCGGCGGGGCTGGAAGCTTGGAGGCCGCCCCGGGCGTGCAGGTAGTCGACACACCTGATTTCCCCGCCGCGTATAAAAAGCCGGCGTTGGCGCATAGAAATGCGCTCGAGATTATTCGAAAAGCCCCATTTAATTGGACCTATGTGAGCCCATCGGCGGAAATCAATGAAGGTACGCGAACCGGGCACTACCGAATCGGTACGAACCAGCTTCTTGTGGATGCAAGCGGGCGGAGCCACATTTCCATGGAGGATTTTGCGGCCGCTATTCTGGATGAAGTCGAAAAGCCGCAGTTTGGCCGAAACCGCTTTACCGTGGGGTACTAAGGATTCGCCTCGGGTTGAACTGAACGCGCAGGACCAGGACAGGAGCCTTTGGAAGTATCGACAAATAGTCGAGAAAGACGGCAAAACGCTAACCTTCGAGATAATGGAGACCAGAGAGGGCGAAGTGCACCGCCTACTTCTCGTGGATGGAGAACCCCTCAGCGTCAAAGGACGCCAGAGTGAGGATGCGCGGATAGAGAATCTTCTGGCGAACCCTGACGAATTTCAAAATAAGCAGAAGAATGCGCAACACGATGCTGAACAGTCCCGAACTCTCCTCAAATTGCTGCCGCAGGCATTCCTTTATGAATACGACCGTACGGAGGGCGAACTCGTCAAACTGAAATTCAGGCCCAACCCGGATTTTCACGCAACGAACCACGAGAGCGAGGTTTTTCATCATATGGAGGGTTCGCTCGTGGTCGATCAGCGGCAGGACCGGCTTGCGGAGCTCGATGGCCGTCCGGTTACGCCGGTGAAGTTTTGGGACGGGTTACTCGGGCATCTGGACAAGGGTGGCACTTTTTGCGTCAAGCAGAGAAACGTGGGCGGAGGGCATTGGGAAATGACGGAGCTCGACGTCCAAATGAGCGGCAAGGCACTTTTCTTCAAGATGGTTTCCGTCCGCGAGAGACAAATCGATTCGGATTTCCAGCCACTTCCCGAGCACACCACGCTGAAGCAAGCGGAAGAACTCCTGGCGGTCAATTCAGGCAGCTAGCCATACCGGGGCAAAAGCGCGGCGTCGCGACGTGCCCATCCTGCATTGCGCTGCACTCCGCGGCGGTGTCCTAACTTGACAGGACGCAACGAATCGAGAACTCAGGGAACGGCACCACGAAAAAAGGCAATGCGCGCCGATCTTATGTCCGAACTGAAGTCCCCCCCAACCGGAGATGCTCGCGACGCAAGTTCGCAGACTACGCTCTCTCCGGAAGCATTACACTCGCCCGCTGAAAATTGTTACAATTTATGCATACAAAGATTTGGAAACTCGGGATCATCTGTGCCGAGCAAATTGACTGTAAGGCGGAAAAATAACGCATGGCACCTCGCACATTGTACGAAAAGATCTGGGAATCGCACGTCGTTCACAAAGAACCGGGCCAGCCTTCTTTGATCTACGTCGACCGGCATCTCGTGCATGAAGGCACTTCGCCGCAAGCGTTCGCCGGGCTAAAAGCATCGGGGCGCAAAGTGCGCCGACCGGAACTCACTTTCGCGGTGATGGACCACTCCGTCTCGACGAAGAACCGAGCGTTTCCGGTGGCCGATCCGGACGCCGCGGCACAATTTCAAGCTCTGGAACAGAACTGCAAAGAGTTCGGCATCAATTTATTTGACATGAATAGCCAGAACCAGGGGATCGTGCACGTGATCGGCCCCGAGCTTGGGATCACCCAGCCAGGATGCACGATCGTTTGCGGCGACAGCCACACGTCGACGCACGGCGCCGTGGGCGCCTTGGCTTTCGGTATCGGCACCAGTGAAGTGGAGCACGTGCTCGCGACGCAATGCCTTTCACAGTTCAAGTCGAAAACGATGAAGATCGACGTGCAGGGGAAGCAGCCGAGCGGCGTCACCGCGAAAGATATTATTCTCGCGATCATCGGGAAAATCGGAATTGGCGGCGGCAATGGGCACGTTGTCGAATACACCGGCGAGGCGGTGCGCGGGCTTTCGATGGAAGGGCGCATGACGATGTGCAACATGTCCATCGAAGGCGGTGCGCGGGCCGGAATGGTCGCGCCGGATGATAAGACGTTCGCCTACCTCGAAGGGCGGCCGTTTGTGCCCCGCGGTAAGGATTTTCAAGTGGCGGTCGAGTATTGGAAGTCGCTTGGGACCGATCCTGGTGCGACGTACGACGAGACGGTAACGCTGCAGGCTGCTGAACTTGCGCCGATGGTCACCTGGGGCACGAATCCGGGAATGGTGGCTCAGGTAACGAGCTACGTGCCAGATCCTTCTTCGTTCAAGAATGCCGTAGATCGAAAAGCGGCCGAAAGCGCCCTTCGATACATGGATTTGAAGCCGGGGACGCCGATTGAGAATATCGTGCTCGACCGCGTGTTCATCGGCTCGTGCACAAACTCGCGGCTCGAGGACTTGCGCGCGGCAGCGAAGGTCGTTGCCGGCAAGCACGTAGCGAAGTCGCTGAAGCAGGCGCTCGTCGTTCCGGGTTCGCGGGTTGTGAAAGCGCTGGCGGAAAAGGAAGGTCTCGATAAAATTTTCCGCGACGCCGGGTTCGAATGGCGCGACGCGGGATGCAGTATGTGTATTGCGATGAATGATGATGTGCTGCCGAGCGGCGAGCGGTCGGCCAGCACTTCGAATCGCAATTTCGAAGGGCGGCAAGGCAAGGGCAGCCGGACGCATTTGGTCAGTCCGGCGATGGCCGCGGCAGCAGCGATTGAAGGCCACTTCGTGGACATCCGCAAGTGGAACAGCGCGAACGGAGCCGAATAACGATGGAACCTTATAAGAAGCACACGGGGTTGGTAGCGCCGATGGACCGGGTAAACGTCGACACCGACCAGATGGTGCCGAAGCAGTTCCTGAAGCTATGCACGCGCCAAGGATTTGGGCGATTTTTGTTTTACGACTGGCGCTATCTGCCGGGCGACAAACCGAATTCGGAATTTGTCTTGAATTATCCACGTTATAGGGGCGCAAGCGTTCTGATCGCGCGCGACAATTTTGGGTGCGGATCAAGCCGCGAGCATGCCCCCTGGGCGATCCTCGACTACGGCTTCCGCGCGATCCTGGCGCCGAGCTATGCCGATATTTTTTATAACAACTGCTTCAAGAACGGGATTCTTCCCGCCACGCTCACAAGCGAACAGCTTGACGAACTCTTCAAGCGCACCGAGCAGAATGACGGCTATCGCCTGACCGTCGACCTGGAACAGCAAGTGGTGACGGACGACAAAGGACTGCGCTATTCGTTTGAGATCGATCCCTTCCGGAAAGATTGTTTACGGAAGGGACTCGACGATATTGGCCTCTCACTGGTGCACGAACCCGAGATTTCCGCCTTTGAAAAGAAGCACCTCCACGTTCCCGTGATGAACGCTCGTCTGGACGTGAAGTATCACCAGGACTAGGGTTCCGGTTTCCGCCGATCTGGGCCGGCTGAAGACATGGGAAGAGAAAACGTGGAGTGGGTGTGCGACCATGCCGGTGCGGGCCAAGACATGAAGGGGCGGAATCCCATTCAGGCGCTTAAACAGCCATTGATGCGCGGATCCATCGATCAATGGTGGCAGATGAACTCGCAAGGCGCGGTCATTCCTTTCCTCATTGGAACGCCCTGGCGAAGTGTGCTACCTAGCCCTGCGGCAACAGCTTCTACTTCTTCTCGGCTATAGACCGAAGTATGCGTCGTCTCCCAATCCAGGTACATCGTACGGCCGTTGTTTTTATCGAACGAGATCTTGAAATTTTCGAGGCGCGAAGGAAGCTTGGTGACCTGCATATCGACGCGCGCGAAGTCCGACTTTTCTCCGGGATAGGGGATTCCCATTCCCCCTGTTTCCTGTGATTGCCTTCAATAGGCGATGCCACTCAGCCGGCCCGAAGCGGGCCGCGCATCGATCATTCTCTTCTCATTTGCCGTCTCGATTCCTGCACAGAGCCATTCACGGTGCAGCGAACAGAATGTAACCAGATTTAAGTCGGCTGTAACTTCGCCTGTAAGTAGGTTTAAGTACGGTGTAAGTCCGCCGAAATCATGCCTTCGGTGCCCATAGAGTGATGAAAGCAAAGCTAAATATGTTCAACTGCGGTCACAATTTCTCGGTTCTTAATTGCAAGAATTAATTATGCGCGAAAAAACGAAAAAGGGGCCGGTTGCCAAGCCAATGCCCCGCGCCATAAAGGGCTCAATCTCTTGATTATTTTGACGGCAATTGCCGGCTCTGTTCAAGGTCCAGCTTCGGACATCACTGTTGCATAGATTAGGCTACTATTGGCGGTGCCAAACGTGGCCCAAGGAAAGGCTAATGTTGGAGATCCGCAAAATACTGTTCCCGATCGAATTCCATGAAACGTCACTGAGAATCATTCGAGTTGCAGCCGGAATTGCCCGTCGGTTTCATTCGGAAATTGTGCTCCTTCACGTTATAGCACCTGAAAGTTACTCTCCACGGGACTGGAAGGATGGTCAACCGTTAGCGAGCAGTGACTTGCTCGGCGAGTTTATTGGATTTGCAGAAAAAGACCTGCACGAATCGGTGCGGTCAGAACTCGAAGATTTGCGAGTGAGATGCATGGTGCGACAAGGAGATCCAGCAAGTGAAATTGTGGAAGTGGCGCGAGAAGAATCGATGAATTTAATTGTGATGCCAGCGCGTGGTTACAGAGGATTTTACCGATACCTCATCGGTTCGGTGACGGCAACAGTCATACACGAAACGGACCGACCCGTTTTGACGGCTGCCCACCTAGGGCAAGTACCGAATCATGAGTTGGGGATCAACCACGTGCTGTGCGGAGTTACTTTCAGCGACCATAGCCGTGACGTGCTTAAATGTGCCGCCAAAGTCGCTGCCGAATTTCAGGCGAGGCTTACGATTGCCCATGTCACTCCCGATGTGGAAATCTACGGACCGGGCGGCACGTATGTCGACCGGGGCTGGAGGGACGAACTGGTCGGCTCCGCCCAAGAACTCATTGTCAAAATTCAACAGGAAGTGGGTGTGAAAGCAGAAACTGCCGTTGAGAGCGGTGATCCCGGCACAGCCTTAAGTCGAATTGCCCAAAAGATTGGGGCGGACCTGCTTGTGGTGGGGTGCCATAACTCCGGTGGGCATCTTGGATCCAACGGTTATGGGATCATCTCTGAATCTGAAATCCCAGTGCTGAGCGTGTAGCACAGAAAATTCAAACTCCTTCCGAAGCGCATGCCCATTTCTTTTGTGGCCTTGAATGGGACGAAGCACTTCGGATGATAGGTCGGACCAGCGCTCGACGAACGGCTGCGTGAGCGTGCGCCAAGCTCTGCCATCCCGACCCAGCGAGGATTCGGCGTTGCGCAGATCGCGCTCCAATGTGATCGCAGTACCGTCATCGAAGGGATGCGCCAGCGGGCACGGCTAGTGAATCCATTCGAGTCCGTGATTCGACAGTGGCAGCGAGGAGAAAAATGGCGACCCGGCAACGAATGGATGCACCGCCGATCCGAAGTCGTGGAGAAAGCCAGGCAAGGCGAACTCGAGCGTCCTTGCGGCGCCTCCCGGCTCAGACTCCGCTTCGAAAACGTCCACCTTCAATCCCCGCTGAGCGAGAACAATGGCGGATGCGTCTCGATCAGATCGGACAAGAAGACGTCCAGCAGCTCGTTTCGGCTATTGGCAAGAAACTTGGACAACACACGATTCTCAACATCCTCGGCACGTTTTTTTCAATTTTAAAAACGGTGCGGCAATAGGGTTACGTCGTGAGTGAGATCCGACAGGCTGACTTAGCAATCCCATCATCGCGGCCGAGTCGGCCCGGGCGATGCTTCACAGCGGAAAACGTGATAGCGATTCTTGAAAGGGCAGCGGATCCATGGCGCACAATATTTGCAGTCGCCGCCATGACGGGACTTAGGCCCGGCGAAGTTCTCGGTCTCTCAACTGAGGACTTGGATTTCGAGGCTCGGCAAATCTTTGTGCATCGCTCGGCGTGGTATAGCCGGCTGCTCACACCGAAAACCAAGAACAGCGAGAGCATCGTTCCTATGCCGGAGCCGCTTGAAGCGATACTACGGGCTTATCTGCTCAAGTGGCAGCTGAATCCGAACAAACTGCTTTTTGTGAATCGACGAAACAATCCGTACTCGGAAAATAAGGTCGTGCAGAAAAGGCTGTGGCCGATCCTGGACGAGCTGAATATTCCGCGCTGCGGGATGCGCGCTTTCCGGCACGCAATGGCGAGTCTGTTAATCTCAACCGGTGCGTCGCCGAAAATCGCGCAAGAGCAGTTACGGCATGCTGACCCTATGACCACCATACGGATGTACGTTCACACGGTGGGGCCACGATCAGCGTGGGGCAGTCGAAAAGGTTGCTGGAATTCTGCGACCAAATGCGACTAAATCAGATCAGATGCTAAGTCTCAATATGTCAATTGGATTTTTGGTAGGGGCGGTGGGGATCGAAAGAAACAACTGACGTACTTTCAAGGACTTACGAGGAATACAACGGAAGGCTAAGTCATTCAAAAGGAATGACGGGGAACGTAGAGGAATTCTTATTGCTCCCTCAAAGCTCCCTCGGCTTTCCTCCGTCGTTGAGATTCTGACACTCAATTTCCTCAACTCACCGCCTGCAACAAATGTCGGCTTCGGGCTCAAGACTCGCGGCACGGATGGCAAGCCGGCAAGCTCTACATCTGAAGCTTGGGAAGCTTAGTAAAATCTAACCAAAGCATTGGAACGGCGGCACTTAGCTTCCTAAAGCTGGACCCTTAAATCGAAAACAAAGTGAAAATGAAAACGACAAATAAGTTCCTTACGAGTTTCATCCCCAAAAAAACCGCTCCGAGTATTACCTCAGCCACAGTCGCAGCGTTCGCCTACGGGCTTGCCAGCGCTAGATTTTCTCCCACAAAAACAGGTTAGGTAAGCTCACCGATTTTCCCTCGAAAGTAACTTAACCCAGCACGATAAAACTTTTAATGTTTTTTCGTTGAGGCTACGAATGCAGAGACAAATCAAGAAACTCAGAAAGCTACTCGGCTTTACGCAATATGGGCTCGCCGTTGACGCAGGGGTCCAATATTCCCGCATCGTGTTCTTTGAAACTGGCCGGTGCCAATTGAAAGCTGAAGAACTGCTCAAAATTGAGCAAGCCTTCGCACGTCGAAAACGGCGCGTCGTTAAGCAAGTCCAGGGAGCCGTGGCATGAACCGTCCTCGTTGCCCGGCACACGTTGGCACTCGCATGAAACGGCTACCACTCGCTGTCCTCACAAAGTGGCGTAACCAAAAGCCTGAACCAATCGTGCGCTATCGATGCCCCATAGATCGTTGCCCTCACTGTTACGTGATCGAACAGGAGAAGAGAAATGTCAAAGAAAGCTAAGCATCGTTCGCCTGCTAACAGCAGAGCATCAGCGGAGCAACGCCGTCTCGCTAATCTCGAAAAAGGTCGCAGGTATCGCTTCGTACCCGGTCAGAGCGGAAACCCGTCGGGTAGACCGCCGGCCATCTTTGCAAAAGAATGCCGGGACAAACTCAGCCAACTCGTGCCGGGCGATCCGCTGAAACGATCCTATGCAAAATACTTCGCCAATTATCTCGCGCACAAAGGAATGCACGGCGATCAGAACGCGATTTCTGAACTTATAGACCGTGGTGAGGGCAGGCCGCACCAGAGCATCGGCTTAGAGGATTCGCATTCCGATCCTATCGCAGAACTTTTGAAAGAAATGAAAGAAGCGCATCGCAGGCTTCCGAAAGAAGACAACGAGGAGGAGACCATCCAGTGAAAACTTTACATTTGAAGGATCTGTCAACAAGCGCTAATTTCGAGAATCAAGGACTCTTATTCGCGCTCCTTATCGTGCCGTGAGGGGTACGTCTGGGCTTCGATGAAGCGCGAGGCCGCCGCGGACCGTATTCCTCGAGAAGGAGACGAAGTCCCTCCCGGAATCGGCTTTTCCCGATCTCAATCCGCCCGCCGCTGAAGATCTCCGCGATCCGGGGGAAGTTGCCTTTAGCCGTCTGTGCCGCAGCAAACTCCATGTCGATGGGCTTTTCGCTGGCTGCTTCGCGGAGGGCATGACCAAAAACGAAGTCGTCAACGATAGCAAGAAGTGTCAGCTTCTGCTTCGCCGTCATCGATGTCTCTGCAAGAGCCTCAAGGCACTGCTCCGTGTGGCGCATCGCATTGAGCCCCGGAGGAGCCGATTGCATCGAGATGAGCGCCCATGGGTGACGGAGAAACATCGAATGCGTCCGCGTGGCAATTTCGGTGATCGCGCGCTTCCAGTTCCCGGGTACGGCCGGCAGAAGGGCTTCGTTCATCAGCGCGTCATCCATTACCGCCACCAGGTCATTTTTTGTCCTGACGTAGTAGTAAAGGCTCATCGTTCCGGCGTTGAACTCCTGGGCCACGCGGCGCATCGAAACCGCCTGAAATCCTTCAGCGTCGGCGATAGCGAGCGCTGCGGCGCCAATCGCTTCGCGGCTGAGTTTTACTTTTTCTCTTGACACTCGTACAGTGTACCATTATATCTATTCGTACGGTGTACGAAAAAAAACGCGTCGATTGCTGAAGGTACTATGTACGAAAAAACTGTGTTGATTGTTGGAGCTGGGCCGACGGGATTAACCCTGGCCCTCGACCTCTTACGCCGGAAAATCCATTGCCGCTTGATCGAGGCTTCGGAAACACCCTTCGCAGGCTCGCGCGGCAAGGGCATACAACCGCGTACGCTCGAAATCTTCGACGACCTCGGCATCATCGAACCGATTCTCGCCACTGGTGGACTTTATCCCAGGCTCCGCATACACCTTGGCCCGCTATCAATCCGCGGGGGTTCTCTCGGCTCCTCCAAGCCGCCAACCGTGAGCACTCCGTATCCGAACCTGTGGATGGTGCCGCAATCGTGTACCGAGGCATTCCTCCGCGAGCGTCTTGACGCTTTGGGTTGCCGGGTAGAGTTCGATACCGCGATCGTCAATTTCCGCCAGGACCAGGACGGCGTAGATGCTACGCTTTCGACTGGCGAAACCGTACGAGTCGACTTCCTGATCGGGTGCGACGGCGGCCACAGCACGGTGCGAAGAGCCCTGGGCTTGAAGTTGGAAGGCGAAACGATCAACGAGAAGCCGATGCTCGTGGCTGACGTCGAAGTCGATGGGCTCAATCGGCAAGACTGGCATATTTGGCCCTTCGTCAAGGGAGGCGCAATAGGGCTTTGTCCCTTACCACAGACTCCACTGTTTCAACTTACAGCGAAGGCGGAAACCGTGGGAACCGACGTTGAGGGCGTGGTATATCGAGCCACTGGACATCGCGTAGGACGCGTTGCGTGGCAATCGATCTACCAACCTGCCGTCCGGATGGTGAATCGCTACCGCGTCGGACGCGTGTTCCTGGCAGGGGACGCGGCGCATGTGCATCCGCCGGCAGGAGGACAGGGCCTGAACACGGGTGTGCAAGATGCCTACAACCTGGGCTGGAAGCTCGCACACGTCATGCGCGGAGGCCCTGAATCGTTGCTTGACAGCTACGAATCCGAGCGCCTGCCTATTGCAGCCGCTGTTCTCGGCTTGAGCAAGCACCTGCATCAGAAGCGATCAATCAAGCGCGGCGCTTTAACCGACCAGCTTGGCTTGCATTATCGTGGTAGCTCCCTATCCTCAGGCTATGCTCTCGGGGATTTGCACCCGGGAGATCGCATGCCGGACATCCCGCTTGCCGATGGCAGCAGGCTCTTTGAACACATGCGAGGACCCCACGCAACGGAGTTGGCCACGATCGAAGGGCCGCGGATTCTGATCCGTCCAGACGGCTACATTGCGCACATTGGCGAGGAACAGTTCAGAGAGTTCGCCGACGAGCCTACAAAAACGGTCATGGGCCCGGTTTAGGGGACAGATTACCGATAGCATCTCCAGGTCTATCGAGACCCGTCTTAAGGAATTGGGACGTGGGCAACGGTGTACAGATCTTCTTGGGCAACAACTGCAATTGGCGGTAACGGGCCGAGTCACTCTTCGACCAATTTTCCAGTGGAGTGTCGCTCATGCCTCTTTACGCCAAGTCTTCGCTTCGTTGAACCGATCACGGAAAAGCTGATCGCGAAATTTGTCCCCGGGACAATCCGATTGAACACAACATAAATAAGCTGCGGCATGTAATGGGATGATCCTCCGAACAGGAGGAAGCACATGTTCAAAACTTTATATCGTTGTGCGCGCACGACCGCTCGGCATGAGAACGGCCCTGCTGCACGGTCACGGCTCGCTTACCTGGAACACCTCGCCGCAGGCGGTGCCACTCTGCACTGCCTACGGGCAAACGCTGGCGTGCTTTATCGTGCTGCTGCCTGCATGAATCTGGACGATACGAGTCTAGTGGACCGCGCAGCAGTAGAGAAGGCCGCGACGGAATGGGCGCACCGGAAGTTCCTCAACGCGATGGCATCCAGTCCGGAGGCGACAGAGAAGGAATTTCGTTACATCACTTGCCGTTGGCTGCGCTTCGCCGGGCGGTTGCAAGAGCCGGCTCGCCCTCCGACTCCGCATCAGGCCGAACTAGATGCGTACTGTCGGTACATGACAGAAGAGCGAGGCTTGGCGCAAGCGACCGTCACCAACGCGCGGAGCGAGCTACCCAAGTTCCTGAAATACACGGCAGGCAAAACGCTCAAGCAGATGCGGCTCGCAGATGTCGAAATCTTCCTCGCACATCTCGGTGAACAGGGATGGACGCGGCATGGGATCAATAGCATGGCGCACATCATCCGAGGCTTCTTCAAATACGGTGAGGTGCAAAGGTGGACAGCCCGAGTGATCTTTCAACGGGATCAGCTGAAACGCGGCGCCCGCTGATCTCCTCGATGTGAATGCAATAGAAGACGGGGATGTCTCGGTCAAGCTTCGGGCGAGTCTGGGCAGCTGCAAATCCAGTTTGCCACCACAAAGATCTCTTCTCGAGTAGGGTTTGCGCCTGCTGCCTCCGCTCTGCGTATTCAGGTGTGTCCGGGAATCCTCATAACGGCCCTGGAGGACAATGCTCGACCAGTGAATATGGCTCTGGACCTCATCGACCTCGACACACACGAGAGGATTTGACCGCATCCATTCAATCTTTTGTCCCATGGTGGCAAATCCATAGAGGCGATTAGGTTCAAAGGCGAAGTAAATCGGAACGACGTAGGGCTGATTGTCACGAGCGCTGGCAAGCCGGCCAAAGCTAAGGCGTGTGAGAAACTCATGACATTCCTGTTGGCTCATCTCTCTTACAAGCATGCGTTTGTCTCCTCGCAGCCGAGTTCTCGCCGATCGGCCGTTTTCAGTTGCGAACCGTCAGAACCGGGCACCCGGCATGTGCTACCACCTTGTGCGCCGTAGTTCGCGAAAGGTGCGTGGCGGCTCCCAGGCGTCCAGCAGCGTCACGCACTCCGAGAGCAATCAAGTCCGCTCCATGTTCGCTTGCCGCTTCCAGAATCCGTTCCCCCGGGTCGCCATATTCGACGATGGGTTCCGGACGGCACCAGAATTCCGCCTTTTTTGGAACGAGCTCGCTGAGCTTGAACATGACGTTGGCGACGGACGACTCACCGAGCGTCTGGTGCTTGCGCTGTTCATGATCCCGGATGACGTGCAGAAGCATGAGCCGGGCTTGATTCTCCTGCGCGAGCGACATGGCATAGGGCGCGGCGGCCAGCGACTCGGGCGTGGAATCCGTTGCAAAAAGCACGCAATGAAATTTGGCGCCGTTATGCGTGCCGTTGTGCACCCTCGGGCCAATCGTCAGCACTGGCACACTGGAACGCCTGAATATCTCTTCAGCCACTGAACCGAGGAGAAATTTCTGTCTCCCGGTGCGCGATCGTCACCGTGTACTACGGAACCCTGCTTCGGTTTTTCTGGGACATGATCTAGACCCGGAGATAGCCCGGAGCTAATTGGGTGAAACAGCGCGAGAAGATCATCGAAGACGTGACCGTTGGTAACCGAACACACGCCACGAAGGTTGCGCGGACGGCCGCACACGGCGCAAGGTCCGCGAACCACCGCGCTTGTTCGGGAGTCTGACATTATCTTGTTGACGCTTTCCTTCGGCGAAATCGGTGACGCGCTCGAAACGGCCCGCGAACACCTCGCTGGGAAAATGCTTGTTGACGTCACCAATCCAATCTCTCCCGATCACCGGGCTCTGACGATCGGGCATGCGCATCCAGGAGCGGAAAAGATCGGCCGGCAGTTTCCCATTGCGAGCGGTCCTTGCTCCGTGTAAATCGCAACCTAAAGACAAGAGGCTTCGCCACAAGAGGACGACTCCGTTTACCCACCTAAAAAGGGCGGACCTGAAAGCAGTTGCTGCGATGAGCTCAAGGATCTTCCGCTGAGGATCCAACCACCGGTCCAACTGCTTACTCCACCTCCAAGGCATGGAAATACAGGCGCTGGTGGCGACCTTCATCTCCTCAGAACGCCCAAGCGCCGTTGCTTCTCACGCAGACGCTGACTCCGCAATCTTTCGGTGAGATTCCCAGTTTGTCACGGACAGAACCGGGCAGTCGGCGTGGATGAGCACCCTGTGAGCTGTCGTTCGTTCGAGATGTGTGGCCTCTGCAATGTGCCCCTGAGCCTCCCGAGCTCCAAGGACAATCAAATCTACACCGCGCTGCTTGGCTACCTCTACAATTCGCCTGGACGGCTCACCGTATTCGACGACCGCTTCAGGGCGGCACCGAAGATCCCAATCCTTTGGAATCATCGCGTGGAGTTCACGCACCGCCTCTGCGACCCGACCTTCACCGAGCCTCTCTTCTTTGCTCTGCTCGTCCCAAAGCACATGGAGGAGCAAAAGGTCTGCCTGGTTGTCCTCTGCGAATGAGATGGCAAACGGGGCTGCTACTCGCGATTCGGACTCGAAATCTGTAGCGAAGAGTACGTGCCGGAACCGGGCATCTTTATTAGCGGTGCCGCAGACCTTTGGACCTATTGTTAACACCGGCACAGGCGAGCGCCGGACAATTTCCTCGGCAACAGAGCCGAGTAGAAGCTTCTGGACGCCACTGCGGCCATGCGTGCCCAGCACGATGAGATCAACATCATAATCTTTGATGGCCTGCTCAATTGTTGGCCAAATGCCGCCCCCCCGCGCTATGATTGTCGTGTGGGCTACACCACTGAGCTGGGAATCAACCTCGTGCATTCCCGTCTGCGCGAGTCGCTCGTCTAACCCGTCCGCTGCGGCTCTTAACTCGGGCGGCGTATAGGCGTAAGAGCTGGCAGGCAAAACATACAACGCGCGAACCGTCGCTCCGTAGTTGCGAGCAATGCCCACCGCAAATGGGAGCGCCGCTTCAGATGGTTGCGAGAAATCGGTGAGATAGAGAATGTTGTTCAGGGTGATTCTTGCGCCAGCTCCCATAGTTGCCATTTTCCACCCCCTTTCTTCGCACCTCGATCCCAGAGTTCCCGGTTGTTACCGTCCTATTTCCCCTGAAGTGACTTGATGTAGTTACTCAGGTTTGTAATCCGCAATGTCACTTGAGTCTCATCCAATCGTTCACTGACCCTAAAATCCGTCTCCCAGATGGGCATCTCAGGCGGGCCATGCGCGGGCATCGTTACGCCATTCCGCAGCACGTCGGAGACATAGGTGTCTGGGAATTTGCCACCGTGACGCCGGGCCAGCGTGGTCAGATCGGGCGGCGCTCCCACGAATGGGTAGGGGGCAGGGCCATTTCCCTTAAGATCATTGCCATGACAGGCGGCGCAATGCTGCTTGTACAGCTGCCCACCAGATGGCGGATTTTCCGCCGCCGAAGTTTTCTTGACGTGCGCTTCCGGAAAGGAATCGATTGACTGAATCGATTCCAGATACTTCACCAGATTTTCCAACCGTACATTTCCCCGGTCTACGTCCGACTCAACTTGGTGGAAGATGGGACCCCATATCGGCATCTCTCGTGAGCCGTGGGAAGCGAGTACGTCCTCCCCCATGATCGTGCTCCGTACACGATCTGATGGAAAAAGTCCGTTGTTGCTTTTTGCCAGGACGGTTAAATCTGCAACTTTTGCTTTCAAGGCTGCCGCAGCAGGGCCGTGTCCCTTGGCATCTGAACCGTGGCAAGTTGCACAGTATGCTCGAAACAAGTCTGGGCCTTCAACTGAATGAATCAGTTGCTCAAATTGCCGTTCGGACCGGGGAGCTGCTTGAGCCCTTGCTCGGCTTTCCGATCGCGAAACACTGATCAGCGAAAGGCCCGACGAGAGGTAAATAAGTATTCTAAGTTTCCTAGGTCTCATTTGATTGTGTCACGGCCGTTCGTCCGAGATGTGAGGCCGTCCTCGCTCAATCTGCTGTTCCTAGGTATTTGTATTGTGCGCGCATGGTAAGCATTCGTAAATAATTCACCAGTTGCCAACGCTGGGTTTCTGATAATCTGTCCTCCCATGAAGGCATGGGTGCCCGACCCGTGGTAATTTTCCAGAAAAGTTCGCCATCGGTGGCCTTTCTCATCATCTTCTCATCTGTAAAATTCGCAGGTTTCTGCGGCAACGATTCCGCGGCAGGACCATTGCTAGCACCTGTTTTGCCGTGACATATCACGCAATTCTGCTGGTAAAGTTTTGCCGCAGACTTCAATCCCTTGGCGGTCACGGCGACCCGATTCCTTAGTTCCTTAGCCTGGCTTGGTGCGTACCAGGGCTGTTTTACCGCCTTGGCCGCACCCGTCATTGCCGGTAACGCCAACAAAGTCAAACTCGCGAAGAAGGAACCCAAGACTCTTTTGCGGCACAGGCGATATCTCTCATAATTCAGCACGCTCATTCGATGCCTCCTAGGAGATTCAACCGAACGCCACGCGTGGCGAGCCCCAGCCTCAGATAACGCGGCGGCTTCAGTGCTAATCAAAACCACCTAATCTGTCGCAAACAAGATGTTCTTGAATGGCGCGTGCGTTTCGGCATTTGGAGTCATCCAATCCTCCTTGCAGCCCTCATTAAATCGCTCAGTTCGCCCCGCAGGCTGTGACCCAGGTCACGCCGACACGTGACGCGTGCGCAGTAGGTCAGGCGCCTGCGAACGCTGGGAGTGTCCCGCTGAGGAGAAGAAGAAAGCGTTAGAATCGACCAACAGGTTCCACAAACTAGATAGGGCATTTTCCGGAAGGCCGATCTTAGCGCGCTCGCGGAAATCCGAGGGATCGTAGGGCCATATAATTCTTGGCCGATTTACGATTAGCGATTGGCGATCCTTCGATGAGCGCCGGGACCTGTTTAATCGAGGCCGAGCGAGGTTTCAACAGGATCGGCTGAAACACAGCGGCCGCTGACTTCGTCGATGGCAATCCTATAGAAGACGGGGATGTCCCGATCAAATCTAGGTCGAGTTTGAGCAGCGGCAAATCCTGTCTGCCACCATAACGACCTTTTCTCGAGAAGCGACTCTGCTTGGCGTCTCCGCGCAGCGTATTCCGGTGTGTCCGGAAGTTCTTCGTAGCGCCCTCGGAGGATTACGCTCGACCAGTGAACATGACTCTGGACTTCGTCAACTTCAATGCAAACAAAAGGATTCGATCTCATCCATTCGATCTTTTGCCCGACCGTGGCGAACCCGTAAAGATGGCCGGGCTCAAAAGCAAAGTAGATCGGAACAATGTACGGTTGATTATCACGAGCGCAGGCAAGTCGGCCAAAATTCGATCGGCCCAAAAATTCGTCACACTCCTGTTTGCTCATTTCTCTTACGAGCACGCCGTGCCTCCTCGCAGCAAAATCATCGCCGATCGACCAATTTCAATTGCGGATCGTAAGGACCGGGCACGCCGCACTTGCGACGATCTTATGCGCCGTGGCTTGTCCGAGGTGTACAGCAGCACCCAGATGTTTCCCGGCGCCGCGAATACCAATTACGATCAAATCTGATTCACGGTCGCGTGCAGCCTCTAGAATTCTCTCGGCCGCGTTGCCGTAACCAACGATTTCCTCCGGATGACACGCAAGCCCCGCGCCGTTCGCAGGCGGCATCTTGGCCGCGATGTTGTCGAGCGCCTTGTTCATCTGTTCTGTTGACTCCTTGTTTGCGGGGACGACGTGGATGACCGCCAACAATGCCCGATTCTCCTCTGCAAAAGAGACTCGTCGCCCGCACTGCTCAGCTCGGCCTATTGGCAATAGTTGATCCGCTAACTTGCGCGTTTATCGGCTGAGGGCCATCTCCAATTCCGGATTTCGGGCCTGTCAATCCCTTCGGAGTAGGCGTAGTTAATGCTCTCGACGATTTGTCCCTTGAGCCATTCCTTGACGTGAGCGGTGGAGTCGTGCAGCGTGGGAACGCGGTCGATTACATCGATCGCCAGGTTAAAACGATCGACCTGATTGCGGATCGCCAGCTCCAAGGGCGTATTGATGTTGCCTTTCTCCTTGTATCCCCTTACGTGGATGTTGGCGTGGTTCTTCCGGCGATAGGCGAACTTGTGAATGAGCCACGGATAGCCGTGAAAGTTGAAGATCACCGGTTTGTCTTTCGTGAAGAGCGAATCGAAGTCGCGATCACTCAGACCGTGAGGGTGCTCCGTATCCGGCTGAAGGCGGTACAAATCCACGACGTTGACGAAACGAATCTTCAGCTCGGGCAGACGTTCCCGAAGAATCGCCACGGCCGCTAGAGCTTCTTGCGTCAGGATGTCACCGGCGCTCGCCACCACGACATCCGGTTCATCGCCGCAGTCGTTGCTTGCCCAATCCCAAATTCCGATGCCTTTGGTGCAGTGGATGATTGCAGCATCCATATCAAGATAAGCGAGGTGCGGTTGCTTGTCTGAGACGATCACATTCACATAGTTCTCGCTGCGCAAGCAGTGATCCGCCACGCTCAGCAGACAGTTCGCGTCCGGAGGAAGATAGATGCGGGTGATTTCCGCGCTCTTGTTGCTCACGACGTCTAGAAAGCCGGGATCTTCATGCGTAAAACCGTTGTGATCCTGCCGCCAAACGAGCGATGTGATCAAAATATTCAGAGAGGAGATCGGAGCGCGCCAATCGATTTCAAGCTTGGACTTGTCGAGCCATTTGGCGTGCTGGTTGTACATGGAATCGATGATGTGAGCAAATGCCTCGTAGGTGTTGAAGAGGCCATGGCGGCCGGTAAGAAGATAACCTTCGAGCCAGCCCTCGAGCGTGTGCTCGCTGAGCATTTCCATAACGCGGCCATCCGGAGCGATATCTGTCCCGTCGGCATCTTCCGGTTTTATTGCAGCAAGCCATGTCTTCGGGCTCGCCTTGTAAACATCCTGCAGCCGATTGGATGCGTTCTCATCCGGGCTGAGCAGGCGAAAACTGCTCATGTTGCGGCGCATCACATCACAGAGAAACTTGCCGAGTGTTTCCGTCGGGGAGACTTCTTTCGCGCCCGGAGCCTCCACCGGCACTGCGTAGTCGCAGAAATTGGGAAGGCTAAGAGGCTTGCGCAGCTTGCCTCCGTTGGCGTGCGGGTTGGCGCTCATCCGGCGTTCGCCCACGGGCGGAAGAGTTCGCAGCTCCGGAATCAACGCACCATTTTCGTCAAAGAGCTCCTCAGGCTTATAGCTCCGCATCCATTGTTCGACGATCCGCAGGTGTTTAGGATTGGATTGAATATCGAGCACCGGCACCTGATGTGCTCGCCAGAAATTCTCTACCTTGTGCCCGTCGACCTCCTTTGGACCGGTCCATCCCTTGGGCGATCGCAGAATGATCATTGGCCAGCGCGGCCGCTCCGGCTTTCCCGTGCTGCGCGCTTTCTTCTGGATGGCACGGATTTCGAGGACGCAGCGCTCGACTGTGGCCGCCATCTGTTGGTGCATGCGCTTAGGGTCGTCACCCTCGACGATGTGAGGAGTCCAGCCATAGCCACGAAACAATTGCTCGAGCTCCTCCGGCGAGATGCGGGCTAACAGCGTGGGATTCGCAATCTTGTAGCCGTTCAAATGAAGAATGGGCAGCACAGCGCCGTCGCGGATCGGATTCAGAAATTTGTTGGAATGCCAGGACGTTGCCAGCGGACCGGTTTCCGCTTCACCATCTCCCACGACCACACTTACGATGAGATCGGGACTATCGAATGCTGCCCCAAACGCGTGGGACACGCTGTACCCAAGTTCGCCACCCTCGTGAATCGATCCCGGAACTTCGGGCGTACAGTGGCTTCCGAGCTGTCCAGGAAAGGAAAACGCACGGAAGAGCTTGAGCATTCCTGCTTCGTCCTGGCTCTTTTCAGGATAGATTTCGGAGTACGTTCCCTCCAGATAGCAATTCGAGATGACTGACGGCGCGCCGTGTCCTGGACCCGAAATGTAGATCATGTTCAGGTCGTACTTGCGAATCACGCGATTCAAGTGGACCCAAACAAATGTCTGGCCGGGATCAGAGCCCCAATGCCCAAGCAGCCGATTCTTGAAATGCTCCGGGCGAAGTGGCTTTTTGAGTAGTGGGTTGTCGCGAAGGTAGATCATACCGGCGCAAAGATAGTTGCATGCCCGCCAGTACGCATCGGTCTTGCGAAGTTCTTCCGGGCTAAGCGGAGGCTTCGGAGTTTCAGATCGCTTTTCTTTCTTCGTTGCGGTTTTCATACGGGCTATGCTCCTGCAGTGAGAGAACGACCGTGACGCCGTTGCGAGGCGCCGTCCTCTCGGCAATCAGACACTCAAGCTTGACACACCTTTTGTGTCCGCAGTGTGACAATTGTCACAATGACGTAGAGAGTGACGGCGAAATGTTCGAGAGGGGCGCATTTTGGGCACGTACTTGAAAAGAGGTACGTTTCGAGTCATTCGTGCAGGAGTCTGTAGTGGCCATCTATTTTTAATCGCTGGGACGAACTGTCGACGAGAGCTGAACCGAGCCCATGTGTGATCCACATCACAAAGGCCGAGCGCGAGGAATGAAATAGTCGTATCATGGTTCGCATTTTCTCCAATGAAAAGTGGCTGCCCAAATCCGTCCTCTGCTTCCGTCAGTACAACCTCAACAAATTTTCACACGACCTGATCGCTGGTGTGACCGTGGGGCTTGGGGCGCTGCCTGTCGTTCGCCAAAACCTTGCTTGGCTTTGAAATCAGGGGCTTGGGGCCGGCCGCTCCTTCGCGGCCACGTGTTACACGTGAGGCATGTTCTACACCCTCAATCTCGGTCTCGGCACCGTTGCTCGTCCCTTTTTCACTCGTCGCAGCCTCGTGCTGGAAAATCTTGTCCTGCGACAACGACTCGCAGTGTTCAAGCGCCGACATCCTAAACCAAGGCTCAGTCTGTTCGACAAACTGTTCTGGATCGTCGCACGGCAGGTCTGGTCCGACTGGAAGCAGCCTCTCATCCTCGTGCTTCCCGAAACCGTCGTTCAGTGGAACAGAGCCGGATTCAAGCTCTAGTGGCACTTGCTGTCTCGGGCCGGCTGGCGGGTGGTGTTGCGCACGACTTTAACAACCTGCTGAGCATAATCCTTGGCTACAGCGAACTTGTCGAAGCGCGTCTGAAAGCAGGCGATCCTCTTCTGGAAAAGATTGAAGGAATCAAGGAGGCCGGGCAGCGCGCCGCTTCGCTGACACGCCAGCTTCTTGTTTTCAGCCGACAGAATGTTCTTGAACCAAAGATTTTGGATCTGAACTCGGTCGTGGCGGACGTGCAGCCAATGCTCGGGCGGCTGATTGGCGAGGACATAGAACTGATGACCAACTGTAAGTCGGACTTAGGGTTAGTGAAGGCGGATCGGGGACAGATGGAGCAGGTAATCATGAATCTCGCGGTGAATGCGCGGGACGCAATGCCAAACGGAGGAAAGCTAAAGATTGAGACCGCGAACATCTACTTAGATGAGTTTTACGCTCGACAGCATGCCACTCTCGTACCAGGCCCATTCGTTATGCTCGTGGTCACCGATACTGGTGTTGGCATGGACGCTGAGAGGCAGACTCACATTTTCGAGCCGTTCTTTACGACGAAGGAGCTGGGAAAGGGCACCGGGCTGGGACTTGCAACAGTCCGGGGTTGTTAAACAAAGTGGTGGCCATGTCTGGGTGTATAGCGAACTCGGCCAGGGAACAACCTTTAAAGTCTACTTGCCTCAAGTTCAAGGAGAGGTCGAAGGAGAAGCACCGCGTATTGAACCAGACAAGTTCGCCAAAGGGACGGAGACGATCCTATTGGTCGAAGACGAAGAAGCGCTCAGAAAAATGACGCACGAGTTGCTTGTGGAGAGCGGCTATGCAGTCCTGGAAGCACGGGACGGTTTGGCAGCTCTTGAGATTGCTCACCAACACAAAGGCCCAATTCATCTCTTACTCACAGACGTGGTGATGCCAAGAATGAGTGGCCCAGCACTTGCCAAACCAATGGCTGTTATGTATCCCGAAAAGAGTGCTTTATATGTCGGGTTACACGGGTCACTCAAATAGTGATCCTGCGCTTGTAAACTCCGAGACGGAATTGCTTCAAAAACCCTTCACCCGCAATGCACTTTTGCAGAAGATGCAAGAGATGCTGGGAATCCAGTAGATCACGCTCATCTTTGAACATATTCCATCTCCACTTTCCTACAGTTTCTTCCTTTGATTCGAGCGCGGTGATGTGGGCCACTCTCTCGCGTGAGCGGCGTCACAAACAAACTTCCTCCTCGAAGCTTACCGATAGAAGCAGCAGAAGCTGGTGAAAGCCGGCTTGCCAGGGAGCTGACAACATCGCTTGCCTGGCTTGCCTGCTAAGCGTTGCGCCAAGACAAAACCGTCGTATAATGTGCTCATCTAACGCCATGAAAACGCCTTATGGTTTGCAGGTCATCGAGAGCTGTCTCACGTGTCCTCTGCACAAGGATCGCGTTTTTTGCGATCTCTCGCCACACGCGCTTGAGGGATTGGACGCGATCTCGTCTTCCGCGACTTATCCCAAGGGCGCAATCCTCTTCGTTGAGGGGCAGGAACCTCGCGGAGTGTTTGTCATTTGCAGCGGTCGGGTCAAGCTTTCAGCCAGTTCCGCGGATGGTAAGTCGTTGATTCTTCGCATAGCGGAGCCGGGAGAAGTGGTCGGCCTGCCGGGTACCATTTCGGGAAAGCAATATGAAGCGACGGCCGAAGCGCTAGAACCCATTCAAGCCAATTTCATCCCGCGCGAACCATTCCTGAAGTTTCTGCGGACTCATGGCGATGCATCTCTTAAAATTGCTGAGATTTTAAGCGACATCTGTCATACGACGTACCAGGAAGTGCGGAACCTCGGCCTCTCCGCATCCGCGGCGGAAAAAGTGGCACGATTCTTGCTCAGCCTGACTTTTGAAGAGGAACCGAAGACCGGTCACATTCGAACGACACTGACGTTGACGCACGAAGAAATCGCGGAGATGATTGGGGCTTCACGAGAGACTGTGACGCGCGTGTTTTCCAATTTCAAGCGCCAACGCCTCGTGGAAGTTCGCGGCTCGACTCTGATCATCACCAATAAATCTGGTCTGCAAGACGTCCTGCAAGGTTAACCCTACTCTGCGTTCGATGTGACGCGGCACGCAGGAACATGTGACGCCTACCACTGGAATTATAAAGCACGTTTTCAAAACGTACTCCCAAGGATAGAGCCTGAGCTTGCATACGGCTCTCTTTCCTTCGGCCTTTTATTCTCGAGTCTCGCACACAATGTCGCTCCGAACGAGCGACTTACGAGGCGCGCTAAAGTTACACAACTTTTCCGTTTGTAAAGCAGTTCATTTTACTCCGCCTGGGGAAAGTCGTCGTAAAACGCTCCCACGGCGTAGAAAGTTTCCGGTGGACAACCCCGTTCAGTGTTTCCAATGCCCGGCTTCCCATTGGGCAAAATATAACGCGATGATCAGCAAGGCCCAGAATTCAAAGTCTACGCGGACCATAAGGACCTCCTTCATCGAGACTGGAAGCCACTACGGGCGTGGTTGGACTCGGTCACGGGCCGATCGGATGTCCATGACATGAATCGTGTGCGTTATCTTGTCGAGAGTGCCTGTAACTTCAACTCTATCGCCGGCAAGTGGTTCAGGCTGTCGCTGGTCATCCAAACCATAAGCCATCTGCACGGCCTGATCGTACAGAACGTATCTGCCACCGAACCTTACGCAATCAATTGTGCATTCCCTTGCAGTCTTGAGGGGGTTCACAATGCCGTGCATGCCCATCTCGGCGCACTGGCTATCCATGATCTCGC
>Ga0182024_10004456_pt1 | contig 32173 bp, 34 predicted proteins | sample P32metaG_FD_120480 | JGI IMG/M metagenome (GOLD analysis project Ga0182024, IMG submission 120480) | Permafrost microbial communities from Stordalen Mire, Sweden - P3-2 metaG (Illumina Assembly) | ecosystem: Environmental > Terrestrial > Soil > Wetlands > Permafrost | place: Sweden: Stordalen...
GGCGGCGGCGATTCGGAGAAGGCCGTCAAATCGGCCGGAGTGGCCGATAAAATCTCGCATATTTCCACCGGCGGCGGCGCGTCGCTCGAGTTTCTATCCGGTATCGAACTGCCCGGCGTTGCGGCATTGACGGAGGTGCATCGCGGTCAGGCCGGGTGAGCGTCGCGCCGGCCGATTACCGCGTGCGAACCAGAACGCTGCGGGCGATGGAGGGGAGCGGCAGGATCTCGTCCACCGCGCCTAACTTGATCGCTTCGTTCGGCATGCCAAAGACCACCGAGGTAGCTTCATCCTGGGCGATGGTGAAGGCTCCCGCCTCCTTCATCTCCGACATGCCCTTGGCGCCGTCGTCGCCCATTCCGGTCATGATCACTGCGACCGCGTTCGGTCCCGCATAGCGCGCCGCGGACCGGAACAGCACGTCCACCGAGGGCCGGTGCCGGGAAACCAGCGGGCCGTCCTTGATGTCGACATAATACCGGGCCCCGCTGCGCTTGAGCAGCGTGTGATGATTGCCCGGCGCGATTAAAGCGCGGCCCCGCAGCACGGTGTCATTGGTCTCGGCTTCCTTTACCGAAATCTGGCACAGGCTGTCCAGGCGGTTCGCGAAAGCGCGGGTGAACACCTCCGGCATGTGTTGCACGATCACGATCCCGGGAGCGTCGGGCGGCAAGACCTCCAGAAACGCCCGCAGGGCCTCGGTTCCGCCGGTGGAAGCGCCGATGACGACCACCTTTTCGGTAGTTTCGAGCATGGCGCCGGTGGGCCGCGACAGAATGGCGTCGGCGGTGAGCTTTGGTTCCACTGCGCGGCGAGCTGGTGAAATCACTTGCAAGCGCGCGCCGGCCGCCGCCTTGACGGCCTCACAAAGCATGACGCGGGATTCTTCTAAGAATTGTTTGCTGCCCAGCCGCGGCTTGGTAATGATATCCACCGCCCCATACTCTAAAGCCTTCAGCGTGCTTTGCGCTCCTTCTTCAGCCAGGCTGGAGCAGATGATCACGGGGATGGGGTGCTGGCTCATGATCTTCTGGAGAAACGTCAGGCCGTCCATGCGCGGCATCTCGATATCCAGCGTGATCACGTCCGGCACTTGCGCTCGAATCCGGTCGGACGCCACGAAGGGGTCGGCCGCGGTGCCGATGACTTCAATGGCGGGGTCCGAGGACAGGATTTCGCTCAAGGTTTGGCGCACCACCGCGGAGTCGTCCACGATCAATACGCCGATCTTCGGCCGATTCATAATTGTCTCCGGCGCTTCTGGAAAATCATGCTACATAGCCCTCCGGAGCGATTCGCTCCAGGCGTTGAGTTTGTACACGTACACGTCCCCGGTCCCGGTATGAAAATGAATCTTGCGTCCGCGCGTTCCGCCCAGGTCAGAAGCCAGCACCGTGAATCCTTCCTCTTCCAACACTTCCAGCGCCGCCCGGCTATTCATCGAGCCGACCGTGGGCTTCGCGTTGGCGGCGCGGGAAACCGGCAGCACATCGGCGCCGCCGAAGACTTTCACTTCGACATCCTGGCGATTGGCCCCGAGCGCGTCAAATTTTTGCGCCAGGTACCGGATGCTGTAATCCACGTAGCGGTGTCCATTGCAGACGGTGGCCCCGGCGGGCCACGCAAGCGGGCATCGGGGCAGGACGCCATGGCACAAAGCAGCCGCTCCCAGCCGGGCGCTCCAAAACGTGACGCTCACACACGAGCCCAAAATGGTCTGTAACATCATCGGCCGCCGCGCCAGATGAACCTGGCCTGGCTGCAGATTTACTTCCGGAAGATCGGCGTCCCACTTCATCCCTCCGCCTTCCGGTAAACCGCCAGACCGGCGGGAGTCAGCGGCAAATCCATGCCTTGCAGAGATTCCGAGTGTCCGGCGAAGAAGTAGCCGCCCGGCGAAAGATGCCGGATCAGCTTTTTCAAAATCCGTATCTGCGTGGGGCGATCGAAATAGATAATGACGTTGCGGCAGAAGATGATCTCAGACGACTCGGTCAAGCCGAAGGCTGCGTCCATGAAGTTCAGATGCCGGAACTCAACCTGGTCGCGCAGTTCGGGAACAACGCGCAGCAACTCGGAACCAGGATCCCGGCTCCGCATGAAATATTTCCGTCGCAGGTCCTTGGGTACCGGGCCCGCCACCTCGGCCTTGAAGATCCCCATCCGCGCTTTGGCCAGCACCTCGGTTGAGATGTCGGTGCCGAGCACCTTGAAATGAAAAGCCGGACGAGCTTGCGCATATTCGTTCAATACCATCGCCAGCGTGTAAGGCTCTTCGCCGGTTGAGCATCCCGCGCTCCAGACCAGCGACTTGCGCGCCACCCCTTTCTGCTCGGCTAGCACCGGAAGCGCTTTCGAGACCAGGTAATCGAAATGGCCGGCTTCGCGAAAGAAATCCGTCTTGTTGGTCGTAACCGCGTCAATCAGATGGACCAGCTCGGTCTGGTGGCCATCCGGCGTAAAAACAAAATTGCAGTATTCGGCGTAGGACGGGATGTTGAGGCTGCGAAGCCGGCGCTTGATCCGGATCTCCAGCATGGTCTTCTTATCCGAGTTGAGGTGAATGCCGGCTTGCTCATAGACCATGGCGCGCAGCAGGTTAAAGTCCGCATTGGAGAGAGACTCGTCACGCGTGTTCATACCGCGTTCAAAACCGGCCGCCTAACGGGCGAGCTTGGCCTCCCCGCATCACGCGCTCGCTTCCACTGGCCTGGCGGGCTCGGCGCCGCGGACCGCCGACAGCTGTTCGGCCGAGAACACCCGATCGATGTCCAGGATCATGAGGAACTGCGCGTCGCGCTTTCCCATCCCCTTGATGAACTCGGTGCGGATCTGGACTCCGATCTTGGGCGCCGGCTGAATCTGATCCGGTTCCAGGTCGATGACCTCCTCGACCGAATCGGCCAGCGCGCCAATAATAGCCGTCTCGCCTTCGAGCAGCACTTCGACGACTACGATGCAGGTATTGACCGTTTTTTCGGTCTTGGACATCTCAAAGCACAGCCTGAGGTCCACCACGGGAACCACGTTGCCGCGCAGATTGATCACGCCGCTCATGAAATCGGGCGTGCGCGGGATCTTGGTGATGGTGGTGAAGTCAAGCACTTCCCGGACCTTGGCCACATCGATGGCGAACACTTCGTCGCTGAGCTTGAAGGTGAGGTACTGCCTTGTTTCGGTGATTTCGGTAACGCTCATGGGTTGGTCTCCTTTTGTCTGAGAGCTGAGGCGCGGGGGCAAATTGCGGCCCGCGCCCGACAAGCCCCTAGTAACGCTCGAACTCCTTATCCACCGCGTCACGTTGCTTAACTTCAAAGCCGCCCCGGATTTAACGGCTCTTTTGGGAGCCGACGGCGGCCCGTGCTGGATCGACGGCTCATGGTTCGCCTTCGATGTGGTGTGCCTCCCGGCGCCGCTTGCGGAAGATTGGGTCTGGTGGTCTCCGGTTTGGAAGAATCCGAGCGCGCCGATCAGTTGCTGGGACTGCGCGGTCAGCTCTTCGGTGGTGGACGCCATCTCTTCGGCGGCCGTCGCATTCTGCTGGATCACCTTCTCCAGTTGTTGCAGCGCCTTGTTGATCTGCTCGGCCCCGGTATCCTGTTCCTTGCTCGCTGCCGTGATCTCCTGCACCAGTTCGGAGGTCTTCTGAATGTCCGGTACCAATTTCTCGAGCATTTCGCCCGCTTTTTCTGAAACCTTGACGGTCGAACCGGAAAGCTGGTTGATCTCTCCGGCGGCCTTCTGGCTGCGCTCGGCCAGCTTGCGTACTTCCGCCGCCACCACCGCGAAGCCTTTCCCATGTTCTCCGGCGCGCGCCGCCTCAATGGCCGCGTTCAACGCCAGCAGGTTGGTTTGCCGGGCGATCTCCTCGATGATCGAAATTTTGCTGGCGATCTCTTTCATCGCCGCCACCGCTTCCAAGACCGACTTGCCGCTCTCCTGCGCGTCCTTGGCCGATTTGGTCGCGATCTTATCGGTCTGCTGCGCGTTATCGGCGTTCTGCTTGATGTTGGAACTCATCTCCTCCATCGAAGAGGAGGCTTGCTCGGCCGACGCCGCCTGCGCGCTCGCTCCATTGGACACCTGCACCGATGCCTCGCTGATGGACTCGCTGGCGGTGCCGACTTCTCCGGCTATGGCCCGAATGTCGGTCACGGTTCGCGTGAGTCCGCTTACCATGGCGGTCAGCGCCTGCATCAGCTTATCCTCGGCCGAACGCTCCCGGACCTTGACCGTCAGGTTGCCTTGCGCGATCTCTTCAGCCGCGCGCGTGACTTCGCCCATGGCCGCGATCAGGGTGTTTAAGCTGTTCTTGATGTTGTTGAACTCGCCGTAATAGGTATCGGTGATCTGGGGTGGAAGGTCGCCTTTGCTGATCCGCTCTACGTAATTCGCAGAAAACGTGAGCGGCGTGATCACCGCTTCCAAGATTGCGTTTACGCCGCGGACAATCTCGGCATAAGCGCCCTGGAATTGATCGGCTTTGCCCCGCTCGGCGAGTTGCCCCGCTTTGGATGCGTCGGTGAGACGCGCCAGCTCCTTGTGCAGCCCTTGCAGAACAATGGCCACGTTGTTGACCGCCTGCTTCATCTTTTCGTGATCGCCCTTGAAGGTCTGCGCGATCAGTTCGTCGATCTTGCCGTTAGAGATGTGGGCCAGAATCCGGTTGCCCTCGCCGATGGGCAGCAGAATCGCATCCAGCATCGTATTTACGCCGCGCACGATCTCGGCGTAGGCGCCCTGGAAACTCTCCGGTTTGCCGCGCTCGGTGAGTTGTCCTTCTTTGGAGGCCTCGATCAGGCGGGCCAGTTCTTTCTGCAGAACCTGCAGGACCAGGGCCACGTTGTTGACCGCCTGCTTCATTTTTTCGTGATCGCCTTTATACGTTTGGGCGATCAGCTCGTCGATCTTGCCGCTGGAGATCTGCGCCAGAATGCGATTGCCTTCCCCGATGGGCAGCAGAATAGCATCCAGCATCGCATTTACGCCGCGCACGATCTCGGCGTAAGCGCCCTGGAATTGCTCCGGTTTGCCGCGCTCGGCCAGCTGCCCCTCTTTGGAAGCTTCGGTCAGCCTTATGAGCTCCTTCTGCAGCCCCTGCAGAATAATAGCCACGTTGTTGATCGCCCGCTTCATTTTTTCGTGATCGCCTTTGTAGATCTGCGCAATCAGCTCGTCGATCTTGCCGCCGGAGATCTGCGCCAAAATGCGGTTGCCCTCGCCGATGGGCAGCAGAATAGCGTCCAGCATGGTGTTGACGCCCCGGACAATTTCGGCGTAGGCGCCTTGAAACTGCTCCGGTTTGCCGCGCTCGGATAACTGCCCGTCTTTGGAAGCTTCGGTCAGCCTTACGAGCTCCTTCTGCAGCCCTTGCAGAACAGCTGCGACGTGGTTGACCGCCTGCTTCATCTTTGCGTGATCGCCTTTGTAGGTCTGCGCGATCAGCTCGTCGATCTTGCCGCTGGAGATTTGCGCGAGAATGCGGTTGCCTTCGCCGATGGGCAGCAAAATCGCATCCAGCATCGTATTGATGCCCTCGACGATCTCCCGATGCGCTCCCTCAAACTGGTCGGCGTTGCCGCGCTCGTCCAGGTGCCCCTGGCGGGATGCTTCCACCAGACGCACTATCTCTTCGGAGAGCCGCTGCATCGCGCCCCCTTCGCCTCCGCCCCGAGAGCCGCGGCCGGCGCGGGACTCGTTCACGTCATTTTCCAGAACGGCTAAACTGCCATTCCTAGGACTGGTTGAACCTGCTTTTCCATTGGCTTTACGCAACATTAATTGTGTTTCCTTTCGAGTGAATGGGATTGTCTGGCGATAACTGTGATTTGCTGGCCGCCGTGCCGGACCTCGCGCCTCCCCGGGCGAGCGTCCCGATTGCGTTCTGCACCAGCCGGTGGGGATCCACAATCAGCGCCACGGTGCCGTCGCCGAGGATCGTCGCCCCCGACACGACCGGAACATTTCGATAAAAACGCCCCAAATTCTTGATTACTGTCTGGTGATCTCCGACCACCTGATCGACGGCGAAGCCGCAGCGGCCCTGTTCGGTCTCCACCACCATGACCTGCTCGCGCTCCGGCCTGGGCGTGCGCATCTGGAAATATTCGCTCAGCCGGATATAGGGAACCATCTCGCCGCGAACCTTGGCGAGATGATGGCCGTGCGCCTCGGCGATGTCCTCGCGCGTCAATTCCACGCATTCCAGGCTGCTGGCCAGCGGCAACACGAAATACGCCCCCGCCACGCGTACCAGCAGCCCGTCGATGATGGCCAGAGTGAGCGGCAGCCGCAGGGTCACGGTCATCCCGGCGCCGGGCGTGCTGGCGATCTCGATCGATCCGCGCAGCGCTTCCACGTTGCGCCGCACCACGTCCATGCCCACGCCGCGCCCGGAAACATCGGTCACCTCGCGCGCGGTCGAAAAACCGGGCTCCAGAATGAGCGCAACCAGCTCGGCTTCGGAAAGCTGGGCGTGCTCGGCTATGAGACCTTGCTCGATGGCGCGGGCGCGCACGGCCGCCGCATTCAAACCGCGACCGTCGTCGCTCACGCGGATCAGGACGTAGGCTCCGGCGTGCTGGGCCGAAAGATGGATTCTCGCCGTGGGAGCTTTGCCGGCGGCGCGTCTCGCTTCCGGCGTTTCGATGCCATGGTCCATGCTGTTGCGGATCAGATGCACCAGCGGATCGTTCAACTGATCGATGACGGTCTTGTCGAGCTCGGTTTCGGCCCCCTCGACGGTAAGCTCCACTTGTTTGTGCAGATCCGCTCCCAGGTCGTGCACCAGCCGCCGGAAACGCTCGAAGGTGGCGCGCAGCGGCAGCATGCGGATGCTCATCGAGTTCTCCCGCAGCGCCGCCGTCAGCCGCTCGATATCTTCCGACACCGCCACGACATCCGGATCCTGGCTGCGCGCGGCCACTTCGCCCAGCCGCGCCCGGACCGTTACCAGCTCACCAACCAGGTTGACCAGCTGGTCCAGCTTATCGGCCGAGACCCGGATGCTAGCGGTAGCCGCCGGGCCGCCTGCTTTGCCGCCCGCATCGGTGTCCGGCGGCCGCTGCCCCTTCGCGCCGGGCCTGGATACGTCCGAAGCTGGCTCAGAGGGGCCGCCTGCAACCCCCGGCTGGATGGTCAGTTCACACTCCGCCTCCACGAAAATGAAGACATCCCGGATCGCCTCTTCGGACGCAGTGGTCGTCAAGAGCATGTCCCAGGCCAGGTAACAGCGCTCCGGATCCATCTCTATGAGGGCCGGAATGGCGCTGCTGTCCGCCTGGACCCGCAACTCGCCCATCTGGCCGAGTTCGCGCACCAGCAGCAGCGGGTTGGTGCCATTCAACAGAATTTCCGGTGTGGGCCGGAAACGGATGCGCCATTCCCGAGCCGGGCCGCTCTCCACCATCTGGGGAGCTGGAGCCAGAGCGGGCGCTCGAACCGGCTCGGCGTCTGGGGTGTGAGTCAGCCGCCGCAATTGGGCGAGAATGTCGTCCGAGCGTCCTCGATCCGCGCGGCCAGCTCCGGCGGCCTCGTCCAGCATTTTTTTAATTTGGTCGCCGGCCGCGAGCGACAGGTTGATCAGGTCCGCAGTGGCGGCCAATTGCCCCTTGCGCAATTGGTCAAAGGCGGATTCCAGGTGATGCGCGAAACCGGAGATGTCGCCGAATCCGAACATCGCGCCCGATCCCTTGATGGTGTGCAGAGCCCGGAAAGCCCGGCCTACGATCTCGGGGTCGTTACCCTCGTGATCGAGCTCGAGCAGCGCCGCTTCCAGCTCCACCAGCAATTCGCGCGCTTCGTCCTGGAAGGCCTGCTTGTTCAGGTCCATCATCCCAGCAACCTTTTCACTACCGCCAGAAGCTGCTGCTGTGTGAACGGCTTCACGATCCAGCCCGTGGCGCCCGCCGTCTTGCCTTCCTGCTTGCGCGACTCCTGCGATTCGGTGGTGAGCATGACGATGGGCAGCCCTTTGCAGGACGGGTTGGCGCGCAGCCGCTGAATGAGCCCGATCCCGTCCAAGTTGGGCATGTTCAGATCCGTGATCACTAAATGGACCGGGCCGCTCAACTTGGTGAGAGCGTCGGCGCCATCGACGGCCTCGAGCACCGTGTAGCCCGCGTCGCTCAATGTGAATTTGACCATTTGCCGGACGCTGGCCGAATCGTCTACCGTGAGGATCACCTTAGCCATCCGAGCCACCACTTGCGCCCGCATCGCGGATTCCCGGCGGCGGCTCGAATCCGGCCTCCCGCCAAGCGCGGGCCAACACTTCGGGCATTCGGCCGATAATTTCGTGGCCCTGGCTGGCGGCTTGGCGTCCGGCCGCCCAAACCAGCTGCCACAGAGGGATGTCGATCTCCGGGGCGCCGCTTAAATCCAGCTCAAGTTGCTTCGCCTCGAGCAAACCTGCCAGCAGCAGACTCTTTAGTTCCGCCGCCGAGCTGAGCGTGAAATCGCTTTCCACCCGGATCGTCCAGCCGTCTTCTCTTCGCTCAACGGTGACGGCCAAAACCTGGCTCCTTCCGGAAGGGGGAGGCTTTTGAACAATACAGCCCTGGAATCATGATTTTTTCTTGGCTCGTTCCACCAGCGGGAGCACGAAATTTCAGGCCGACAGCTGTATGGCCGACCGCAGGCCATCCAGGCGCACCACTTTGGCCAAGCCCCACACCGATAACGCCTTGTCCAGATCGTCCGGCAGTTCGACTTCGACCGTTACCTCGTCGCCTAATCTCAGCGGAGCGGGCTCGCCGACGTGCAGCAATATGCCGGAACTGCTGATGTCGATCACGGTCGCCGAAAAGATCTCTCCCTGGGCGTTCTGCACGGTAGCCCAGGCCTCGATGGCATAACGGGAAGCGCGTCTTCTTTCCTCCGTTGTTGCGAGGCGCTCTTGGCCTTCTGAGCTGTGTTCTAACGGCATTGGATAGGATGAGTGTGGCCGGCCGGTCCTTTCTGCGCCTCGGGCTCGGTAATATAGTGGCGCGGGGCGTCCATATTCTCCTCATCGGGGCGAAGGGCTAGAGTATGAGGGCATTCCTTCGGGCCGCGCGTTCCAACTGCACCCGAATTTTGACGATATGACTGAATATCAGCGCCGGGCGCTTGGCTATTCGAACCAAACCGCCCGGACGTCAGTCAGATGATGATTTCAATCAGGACCAGCGCCCAGGCGCTTCTAACTTGCAGAGGAAAGCTGGGAAAGATCCTCGTGCACGCCATTGGCTCACTCTGGCGGGGGACGGACGGCGGCGGGGAGCCCGAATGGAGTTCGGCGGCCGGCCGGGCAGCCGCGGATCTCGAGCGGCTGAATCACGCCACCGAGAAGGACTTTCTCGCCGTCGGAGGCAAGCTCAACGACTTTCTCTCGCTCGCCCGCCAGATTTCTTCGGACATGGCTTCGCTCATCGAGCTTTTTTCGGGCGGTCATACTCACAAAGCATCCCAGGAGCTGGAGCGGATGCTGGAACACGCGGCCGGAATGAGTGCTGGAATCGAGCGCCGCAGCCAGGCGCTGGCTACGGTTCAAAAGCTGTCACGCCGCATACAGTTCGCCTTCCTAAAGGTGGCGGAAACGGTTGCGGTGTTTCGCACTCTGTGCACGCTCACGCGCATTGAAACTTCGCGCCTCGGCGATGATGGATCGGAATTCGGCGACCTGGCCGCCGAGGTGAAACCGCTCTCGGAGCGTATCCATTCCACCGGCCAAGGCATTCTGGACGCCGCCGTGCGGCTGGACGAAAACATTCGGGCCGCGCTGCAGAAGGAAGCGGATCTCTCGGCCAGGGAACTGAAGGAGTTGGACTCGCTGATCGCGGGCGTTACCGGGAGCTTGCATTCCTTTGAGGAGCGCCTGGCACGCGCGCTCCAGGCATCGGAATTCCAGACGGCGCAGCACCAGGCGGTGTGCGGAGCCATGCAAGATTTGGTCGGCTCCATTCAATTTCAACGATATTACTCGCCAGCAGATCGAACACGTTTGCCAAGCCCTACGTGAGGCCCGTCCGGGCGCCGCTCGGGCCAGGCAGGACGCCTGTTCGCCGCTTCCGGGCGCCCGCGCCCTTCTCTCGCTGCAGGTCTTGCAACTAGCCAGCACCGAGGAAGCCTTCGCTCGATCGTTCAGCCGGATGGAACGCGATCTGGACGGCATTGCCGCGCGCGTCCGTGAGATGGCTCAAGTGAGCCAGGGCCTGATGGGTGCTTCGGGGACCGAACAAGACGCTTTCTTCCTGCGCATGGAAGGTTCGATGACTGGCATTCTCAGCGCTTTCGGCGCTTGCGACGGGGCCGAAGCCGCGATTCGCGCGACCGCCGGCGACCTGGAAAAAACCGTTGCCGGAATGCGGTCCGCAATCGCCGAGATTCGCGGAATCGAGATTCAGATTCAGCGCATCGCGGTGAATGCGACCATCCGCTCGGTGCATATCGGAGCTCCGGGAGACGCCCTCAATGTGATTGCCGGCGCCATGCGTCAAAAGGTTCTCGAGTCCAGCCAGAACACCGAGGAGGTGGCCCAGGCCCTGGATTCCATACACGAAGCGGTCCGCCAGGTATCTAAAGTCTGCGGCGTCCCGGCATCGGAGGGCGAGCCGGAGGCCGGCGGCGCACTAGACCCGATGCGAGAGTCGATCCTGGAATTGCATTCCATGAGTGAGCGCAGCTTCAGCCGCATTCATCAGATTGCTGCTCTCAGTTCCCAGCTGGGCGACGACATCCAATCGCTCCGCAGCGGCCTCACGGCCGGACCGCTGTTCGCCGAGGTGGTCACTGGCGCCCGCACCCGGCTGGAGCTGGCCGCGGCGGGGTTGGCCGGCCCCGGCAACGCGTCTGCCGCCTTTTCCCACGAGCTCGAGAATCTGACCAAACGCTACACCATGCAATCGGAGCGCCAGGTACACCAAGCGGCGGCGAGACCAGAGCGCGCTGGCACGGCAGAAGCGGCCGACTCCAACAGCGTGGCTGAGGGCAATATCTTCGGAGACAATGTGGAGCTGTTTTGAAGGAACGAAGAGTTTTTATGGCGTTTTCTGATTCCGTGAATCCAATGATCGCATAGAGCCCCAGCTACGCTATCGGCGTCGCCGGAGTGGATCAGGAACACCAGCGGCTGTTCGCACTGGCCGCGCAGATGCAGGCAGCCATGCTGGCCGGACAAGGCAAGCCGATCCTTGTGAATCTCCTCGAATAACTGGTCGGCTACACCTGTTATCACTTCCAGCACGAGGAAGAATTGATGCAGCGTTTGAGCTACCCCTGCTGCCGGCAACATCAGAGAGAACATGCAGGCCTGCGGACCCAGGTGGGCGCCAAGCAGGAGCGCGCGGCTGCCGGCGAAGCCACTATGACCATCGAAGTGATGCGGTTCTTGATGGACTGGCTGACGGATCATATCCCCCGCAGCGATCGCCAGATAGGCCGCTACCCCGCTGAGCAAAAGCGCCTGCACGGGCGCTGACTGATCTCTCCGATAGCGCCCTTGTGAGAAGCCGGGACTTGGAATTGCCCGTCGCCGGCGGGGCCGAACAGCTTTCTGGCGGTGAGGGTGGGATTCGAACCTTTAATGCACTCGTTGAATGTGTAAGTTACTGATTCGACATCACAGAGAATGCAACGAATGCAAGCATTGCAGCGCAGCATTGGTCAGAATTGGTCAGCGAATCGGCGAAACAGGAGACCAGAGAGATGGGACGCAATTAGAGCAGGACCAAATGCTTCAACGAGTGAGCGCGCACTACCGATACACCGGATAATGCCCTACTCGAGATCTCGGGATGGTGCTAGTATTGTGACTCGAAGAATTAATCGTGGGGCTGCGCGAACTACCGTACGAGAAACTGGAACCGCTGATTCGCGATTACTGGTGTGACGAAGAGTTGGAGAATACAGCCGCGCTGATTAAGGGTCTCCGTGTAGCGAGGCACAGAGGTTATTTGACACCCAAAGAACTCGAAGAAGTTTGTCGCTGGAAGTCCCCACGCGCTATCCATCACATTAGGGCAAACACGGCAAACCAGATTCGTAAGGCTACGTCAGCAGCCCTGCGCACCAGTAGTGAAAAGAGGCGGCTGGAGGCGCTCACCAGTCTTAACGGAGTTTCGATTCCGATGGCTTCGGCGGTCCTTATGCTGCTCTACCCGAAACGCTATGGCGTTATCGACATTCGCGTTTGGCAATTGATGCATAAAGTCGGTGCCGTGACGAAGAACCCCCGCGGCATCGGATTTACGTTTCAGAACTGGTATCAATTCCTCATGATCATCCGATACTTCGCGAGAAAGTTCGGCGTTAGCGCACGGTTGGTCGAACGCGCCCTATTCTCGGCACACAAGAAATATCAACATGGTAGGCTTTATTTGGGCTAAAAACCTTTGAAGGTACTAACAGTCTGAGCCTCGTTTGGGCTCAAAGGAATAAAAGGACCTCACGGGCACGCAGCGTCCGTCCACAGTCGGCGATGTTCGGGTCCCGGAACTGGTTTGAGCGTGCTACAGTACGGCCCGGTGGGTAGCTCACCGAGGCTTAGCTTCTGGCCGCTCGCGATTGCAGCCGCGATCCTGACTGTACTGGTGGCGCTCGCGATGACGCGGTAAATTCCCATAGGTGCATCCTGTGCAGCAGGAAGTGGTCCAGCATGCGGCAACTGTTTCGGCTTCGATCAGAAAGCAACCAAAATGCGGCGGAAAGGTGACCGAACAGCCTGTCGTTCCGGCGGAAGACGTAGCCTTGTGGAGAACTAATGGCCCGCGTCATGAATACCGTGCGGTCGAGCAATCAGCAATTTCGCCGCTGTCAATAACGAACCATTCGCCCTCCCCGAGAATCAACTCGATGCAGCACCATTGCGCGCCGGGCTTCCGGTAAAAGACGTTGGCTCTAAAGCAGCTGGTTCCGGCGAGAGCGTCGGGATTGTTCTCACGATCACATTGCACGCGAAAAGCCTGTATAAGGCCGATGCTAACGGCGTGCCTCATGACTCGCTCGGCCAACTGCACAAACCAGCTGCGATGGACCTCATCGTTGGGCGAGTCGGATAGCGTGGCAACCGCCGCAGCGCTCAGGTGCGCTCTAACGTCGCCCATCGATTGAATCTGTGCGATAACCTCATCCAGGTCGGAATCAGGAACATCAGCGAGCCGGTTTCTCATAACACACCACTAGCAGTCCGGTCGGGGCCAACAGCGCCATTAAACTTCTGAAGTGTGGCGTCAAACTCCGCTTTTCAGCGCGGGATTGGGCGAACTGAATCCGCCCACGACACGTTGCGCCCAGGCGAAGTATTCCTGTCTGCGCGCCTGATCCCAATCCACAGGAGGGCTGGAAAGGATGGCGCGGAGGTTCGATATCTTGTCGGCCACCTTGAGGGTCTGCGCCCGTGGGGACTTCTTCGATGCGGTCTCGATCTGAAGGCGCTTCCGTTCCTGCTTCGGCAGCGTTTTATCATCGGTGACTTCAGCGACCAGATCGGCCACGTCGGAACCAAAACGGCGGGTTAATTCCTCTTTGGTGGTCGCAGTATCTTCAATCGTATCGTGCAGCAGCGCCGCGATGACGAGATTGATATCGGGTTCTGAGATGGAAGCGGCGACCAGTTCAGCAACTTCGATCAGATGGTTGATGTAGGGCTCGCCAGCGGCACCCTTTCGTTTTTGGCGGGCGTGTTTTTCGGCGGCAAAATGGGCCGCTTCGAGTACCCGTTGGACTGCCTGAACTGAAGTTGGCTGATTTAGCTCTGTCACCTTTTATTTTCTCATGGTGGGAATGGAAACGGTCGTTGATGGACAGGCAATTGGACAGCCATCGCACCCGCGTTCGAATTGACGCCGCCGCAACTTCAAAGCATCGCCGAGAAGCGGCGGAAAAATGGCGGAAGCGATGTCGGCCTAGGAGCCGATTCGAGATGGGGAGGTAGTGGAGGACCGCCGGGGCAAGCAGAACGATTCTAGACGTGCCAAAACCTCCGGAAAAAGCCGTTCTGGAGCCATGCCGACCGAGACCAACTTATCCCAAGCCGGTAGGCCCGAATGCGCCGTAGCTGCCCTTCTTGCCGAGCGATTCCCGGCTTCTTCCACAGTCTCCACATTGAGCCTTGCAGGTGTCAGGCTCATTGAATGTTATATAGCGTATATTCGTTATATAACGAAATGGCGTTACCATAGATCTGGATCGTTTGCTAAAAGATGGGTCGTCCTCGCAAGCAAGTTGATGTTCTGCAGATTCTTGGTCTGAGATGGGCCGGATGCAGCTGGCGCGAAATCGCCCGCAAGACTGGAGCCGGAAGGGGAACCGTAGTTCGGGTCCACCGCGCCTCGCTCGAAAAGCTGGGCCTGTCCCAAAACCCCAAGACTGTCGCATTAGAGAGCGTACCGGCCCAGGGAAAGCGCATCTCGGGAACGGCGTGCTGAGAAATCTCGCGATGCAGGAATAGTTTCTCCCAAGCGCCCTCGTTATTGCGAATGCGACCGGCGGCTTTGGGTGGCTTACCGGTTCGCTTCCACCTGAACAAGCGACGATCACGGCCTTGCCGTGGTCAGCGCGTCCTGTTGGCAGGCAAGCCGGTGATGACCGCGGGGGCACCTTTTGTTCTCGCTCGCCACGACCGGATACAAATTCGTGAGGATTGCGCTGGAGGAGCGCGATCTATTGCGGTTTCATGGCGAGTCATACTCGCATTACCGGCAACAGGTGTCGATGATTTTGCCTGCTCCGCTGCGGCGGGCGGCGGAAAAACGGCAAGCGAAGAGCGCAGGTCGCTAAGTTTCATTTCGGTCTAGCTTGCGAAAATCGAAGATGCAGCGGGTGAGCTAAAGGCGTCGGTAAACGCGGAGCAGGTCATAACCCCAATTTTCCGGCGCTATTCTCTCGGAACAAACTGCCCTCGCGGATATGGCGCCTCACCATCTCCACACTCCGATGCCCAGTCTAGTTCATGATGCTTCGCCAATTTCTTCAGAATTTTCGCCAGATCGAGCGGCGACAACGGGTCGGTCTGACTAGCTCGGACTGGTGCGCGCCTATCACTCCGAGTGAGCTGCTATTTCTAACTTGAAATCTCCGTTGATGCTTCAGCTATGAAACGTTTCACGATTTCGGCTACGGTTCGCACGTAAGCTGGTTGGTTGCGGCAGATGAAAATTCGATCAGCCGGAATGCGCACAACATATGTGTCACGTGCGGTAAAAACGAACGCGCGGTCTTGATAATCGCCTTCACTTCTCTTTTTCTGAAACATGCTCCAATGACGACGAGATGCGCTTTTTTAGGGCCCCAAACAAGCCATAGCGGAAAATTGAGACGGGCGGGACGGCTAGGCCGGATGGTACTTGGTCCCGCCGAACGGTTCTGAGTCTCCGAGTCTAGAGCCCGAGCTTTCCCGCCAAGTTCTCGCGGAAGAGCGAGGCATCGCGAATGTAGTGCCGCACCATCTGCATGTTAGGACCGCCAGTGTACGGCATGAAACGCCACGCGCTTTACTGCCGTGACGCTCTTATTGCCCACCCGAGGCGCAACCTTTGCATTGGCCGGACTGAGCCGAGCCATTGATCTGGTTGAACTCGCAGGACTGCGTGATATGCGCGAATTCGGCAACGCTCAGATTCGCGAGCGAGAACGGGGTCTCGGTCACGGTATAGGTGGACCGACCTCCAGAAGGTAATGGATGAAGCGTCGTGCCCCACGCATGCATGCCACCGGCGAGATTCCCAGGGGTCGCGGGGTTGCAGGAGCTCGAGGTCGGAGGCGCTGGTGCTGGTGTTCCAGGTGGGGCGGTTGACGAGGCGCCCGCAGTCGTTGACCACGCGAGCAGCTTCACGACAAGCGAGGTTGCATTTTCCCCGGTGAGGCTGGTCGCGTTGATCGCCTGAGCGGAAAGGCTGGCTAGTCCGTTCGGCGTAACCAGGCAGGCGCAGCAGGACTGCAGCTCTTCATTCGCATCGAAGGTATAGACGCCTACGCAGAGGTTGCCGGAAGAAGTCGTAGCACTGGCCGGGTCGCCGGGATTTAATGTCGAACTGGAGCCATCGTTGGTGATATTGATGTAGGAATCGCTCACGTTGAGGTTGGCGACATACCGCACCTGAGCGGGCTCGGAGCACACCAGAGATTCGGAACACATTCCGGTCGTAGGATCGCAAGTGCCGGGCGCGGCACATGCACTAGCGGTTGTGCAAACGATTGGCGTGTTCTCACAGCCAGTCGTAGGATTGCAGGTGTCAGTGGTGCAGGGATTGTTGTCGTTACAGTTTAACAGAGGGGCTCCTTGCACACACATTCCGGATGCACACGAAGCACTGTAGCAAACGGTGCCCGAGTTGCACGCGGTCCCGTCCGGTACGGCTACGGGAACGCAACTGCCCATGCTGCAGAAAGCTTGGTTGCACTGAGGGATGTTGTTGAGGACGCACGAGGTAGAGGGCGGGAGGTCCGTGTAGAAACAACTCCCGGCCACGCAGGCAGCTGACGTGCATTGATTGGCGGCTGTGCAGTCGGCGAGCGATGTGCACGTTTGCGCGGATAGCGTTCCGCACATCAGCAACCAGGCAGCGATGCCAAGGCAAAGTATTTGTGCTGAACCTAATCTGAAGAATGATTCCGGCATTCTCAGGGCGCTCTCTTCGCAAGCAGGTCGTCGATGGCGGCTTTGAAAGCCGAGAACGCTTGCGCGCCGGTAAGCATTTTCTCGGGCTTCATCTCGTCCGGCTTGCCGTCGGCGGCGCCCAAAAAGAACGTGGGAGTTCCCGTGACGCCTGACGACTGGCCTTCCGATATTTCCTTCCGAACTTCGGCGGCGTAGCGGCCGCTTTCGAGGCAGACCTTGAATCTTACGGACTCTAAACCCATTGCGTCGGCATAACCGGTCAGGTCTTCTTTCGCCAGCTTCTGCTGATTGGCTAACAGTCGGTCGTGCATGTCCCAGGCCCGGTTTTGTTCGCCGGCGCAATGGTTCGCTTCCGCTGCCTGGAAGGCGTTCGGGTGGATGGACTCGAGAGGGAAGTCCTTCACGACGTACCGGACTTTTCCGGATTTGATGTATTCGTTGTCAATTTGGGAAAGCGTGTTTTGGGCGTGGCGGCTACAGAAGGGGCATTGCATGTCGGTGTATTCGACGATGGTCACTGGCGCCTTCGCGTCGCCTTTCACTAAGACTCCAGAGGCGTCCAAGGAGCTTGGCAGCGGGGGCGTTGCAGCGGCCGCGCGAGGGGTATTTTTGAGCAGATCTTTGATCTCCTGAAGATCTCTTTGTATTGCTTTCTGACCTTCTTTCAGCTCGGTAATTTCCTTCCGTAGGGCAACGGCATCCTGCGCGAGCGCGAAGGGGCTCGCCACGAGGACCAAGCTCAACAGGCTGAAACTAGCGGTTATCTTATGAGAGCGCATCAGGGTACAGTTTATTAGAGTCCTTTTTGCGACCTGGCACAATACTCCAAATGTGCTAATCAATACGACACTGCAAGCGGCCAGTGCCACGTAGTCGGCTAGTCTGATCCTTCCACCGGATCAGCGCGTCTGGCTACGAAACTGCCGGTCGGGTGTTCGAATCACTCCTGGCGCAACACATCCTAGCCGGGGCCTGGTACGCCTACGTCTCCATGCAGGGCGGAGGGGATTGTAAGTAGGCTGATCACGGCGAGCGTCGGCAAGTTCCAGACCTGCTCGATGGGGCATGAAGAATTTGCGTGGAGCAGGTGCAGCGGAATCGGCTCCGAGCTTTGCTATTGGGCTGTTGGGTCGGAGTGGTTGTTCAGGATGTAGGTCATGGTCGACCCCATTGGTGTCTAAATGCGTGGCGACGCATGCATCCGCGCGAAACTAGAATTCAAAAGGGAGGCCTAGTGGATGACCAAAACGATGATCGGGTTTCTCCATCCGGGCGAGATGGGAAGCGCGGTAGGAGCGGCAGCACGGGCAGCAGGCGCGCGTGTCGTTTGGGCGTCTGAGGGCAGGAGCCCGGATACCAGAAGCCGGGCCGTTGCGGCTGAATTCGAAGATGTGGGCACCCTCGCGGCACTGGTTGCGCAAAGCGATTTCATACTTTCAATCTGCCCGCCCGATGCCGCTGTTGAGGTTGCCCGCTCGGCCGCGGCACGGCGTTTTGCTGGAGTCTACATCGACGCGAACGCTGTATCGCCTGCTACGGCGCGCACCATCGCCGCCATAATCGAAGGCGCGGGAGGCAGATTCGTAGATGGCGGAATTATTGGACCGCCACCGGCCAAACGCGGTAAGTCCCGCTTGTATCTGTCAGGTCGCGAGGCCGCGCTTGTTGCGGCCCTGTTTGATGCCAGCGCGCTTGAAGCGATCGCGATGGACGGAACTGTAGGCGCTGCCTCAGCACTCAAGATGACATACGCCGCCTGGACGAAGGGGAGTGCTGAACTTCTTATTGCCGTGCGCGCCCTCGCCATCGGTGAGGGCATCGAGGCGGACCTGCTGGCAGAATGGGAGCGGTCGATTCCTGAGCTTCCGCTCGATCTGAAGCAGCCGTGAGCCGCAACGCGCGCAAGGCCTGGCGCTTCGTCGGTGAAATGGAAGAGATGGCCAATACGTTCAGGGACGCGGGCGTGCCTGACGGATTTCCAATCGCCGCGCGGGAGATCTACCAGCGGCTGGAACGATACAAGGACACCCTGACTGCTCCGTCCCTTGCGGAAGTGGCAGGCGCAATCCAAGTCAGGCGGGAAGCGATTCCGAGTAAGGGATGAGAATAGGATTGAACATCGTTGGTGTGATTCTGGTTATCCTCCGGGGCATCTGGTTCCTGCAGGGGATCAACGTGCTGCCCGGCAGCTTCATGACTGGGCAGACTCGATGGGCGGTCATTGGAGGGATTCCGGCTCACACGCACGGAAAACCGCTTCTAAATGTTTCTGGCCGCTTCCAGCCACCGATCTCGCCTAGAGCCTCTAAACGCCAAGAAACCGGGTTCTACACGGGTTTCTTTTTGGGCGGCGTCATGTTTGAACTTACCGCGACGCTCTTTTGCGGCTGGAAGCACGGCGACGCTTCTTGCCCGTAGTCTCCTGGTAAAGCCGAATGGCATCGTCGATGATCTTCCACTTCGGGCGGTCTTCTCGTGCCGAAATACGGTTGAGGATGGCCTTTACCGATGGGCGGATGGTGACCAGGAGAGTTGGGTAATCCCGAATCCGTTTCGGTTCTCCTCGCTTCCCTAGCCCTTGCGGTTTGCGCCCCATCGTAATGTTATATAACATATCTTTCGTTATATAGCAAAAGACGGTAGAATGGAGATGTGAAAGCTGCACTTTACGCCCGCGTCAGCACTTCGGATCAAACCTGCGAGGATCCTGCAGGAAGCTTTGTCGGCCAATATAGAACCACCGAAGCTAGTGGCGATTCCGGGCAGCCGGAGCCGAAGGTGAAAGGTTTTATTGGTCAGAATTGGTCAGCTCGCGGGAAGTTTCCAGCGTAGCTATTGATTCTATTCTGGCGGTGAGGGTGGGATTCGATAGCGGACAGACACATGATTTTGCGAGACTTCTTTGTTTTCAAGATGTTGTAGAGGGGCCAAAAAAGCAAATTTCGCACGTTCAGGGATTCCCAATCCCCGTGCGCCTGGACGCCTATTTCGTGTTGAATCACACCGAACGGCCAGACGGGAAAAACACATTTCATTTTTTCTTAGAAGCTGACCGGTCCACGATGGCGCACAGCCGCATGGCCGCCAAGATTGTCGGATACCTTGCCTACTACGAGCAGGGTCTCTATAAAAAGAAGTATTCCGGCATGCCAGGGTTCCTTGCCACGACCGTGACCGAGACGCGCTCCCGCGCGGAGGAACTCAGAAAGGATTTATATCCTCTGATCCCTCGCGCGGCGCGCAGTAGGTATCTCTTTCTTCCTTTCGAGGACCTCAAGCCGACAAATCTGATCGCGGATGCAAGCCAGTTTAGTGATAGCTTGCTAAAACCTGCCTCTCGCAAGCCAGCGCAACAACAGCACGCGTTTAGCTAAAGGTCTTTCTCAATGTCGCCACCGAGATGTGCGGCCAACCCAAGTTTACATATACAGAGGGCACTTGATTGAGCAGATGGAATACTGGGAAGTCGAGCACCACCATTTGGGCGTATTGCAGCTGCATGAAGGAATGGCCCGTCTTCGCATTCGCCACCGTTTCGATCCAAAATGTCGCATACACGACAGCCGTTTCGGCGTTTTCTTGCAGTTGCTTTTGAGCTCCTACAGTCGGGCTCTGACCAATAAGAAACTGAATATTTTCAATGCCGCCCCCGAACTGTGGTACCGCGACCTGCACGGTCGGACCCGCCGCCCCTGAGTTCGGGTTTTTCAGGAACGTGAGCGGTGACGTGGTGGCGATGTTGATGGCCGTTCCTTTAAACGTATATCCTGCGGCCACGAGATCATCGACGTCCTTTTGCAGAAGCAAAATTGGATCGTTGACGATGGCTTGCATGGGAACGCCATTGATGTTGGCGGGGAGTGGCGGCTCCGGTGGGGTCGTGTCAAACGGAGTCCGCGTATTGAGTGTAAAAGGCGGATTAAAGGGGCCAGCGGGAATCGGGCCGATGGGAACGCTCACATCGTATTGGGGAAACGGTGTAGCCGGCACTGTGGGTGCCGTCAGCTTTTCTGATGATCCCGCAGCATTGAACACGATTCCGGGAGCAGTAGGAGGAACGCCAAATGGCGTGCTATTGAATGATGGAAAAAGCGAAAAGCTGTACTGACTACCGGGAACTGTCAACACCGGGGAGCCAGTGAAGGGTTCAGCAATGCCTTCAGCTAACAACGAGTTGCCGTGAGGGATAGTGCCCATCCGAGCCACGAGTTGCCCTGACGGAGGTGCCGTTTCGGGCGGAAATGTGGTCGCGGGTTGTGTGACCCAGATACCAGGTTCAATGTGGAGTGCCCCACCGAACTCGGCATCGGCAATCTGCTGGAGATACGTGACGCCGAATAGTTCGATGTCATCCTGTCCAAAACCTCGATTCGGTATGGATGAGCCAATCGCGTCGAACTTCAAGGTCTCGCGGGTTTGATTAAGTTGCAAATACAGATCTGTTTCATCATGGAAGTCGGGCCTCGCGATCAGATTGAGCCCCTTCCCTTCCAGGTTCCAACAATATCCTGAATCAGGCCTAATTGTTTGAGGATGGTTTGATTGTCCGGGCTTATTCGGATATCTGGTATTCTTTTCCTTACCGCTGGTTGCATAGTGATACTCCTTTTTCAGCTTTTCTAACCAGCGCCGTAGACAACGCGGCGGATACGTGCGCCTATTTTCAATGGTAAAACGCATCGTAGCTGAAACTCACCCAAAACTATTCGATAGAATCAGCAGGGTTAAGGAATACTGTTACGAACGCGTTTCAACACAAATATCTTCCTTTGGACGGAACTCTGGTCAGTATACATCGAACCATGTTCATAAGCTCCTATTTTTAAGACATCAGGCAATAAAATAATTAAACCGTTTCCTTCTATGTTGAACGCCAAACACTAAGAGCAGCCTTTGTGGGATTTTTTTCCTCTGAATGCACCTTTCCCCGTCGCATGGCGTGACTCGTATCTTTTCATTCCGTTCGAAGACCCCACGCTCTCGGCCCTCCTTCCCAAAGCAACGGCCCGCCTAAACTTGACGAATTGAGTCGAGCGAGTACCATTCAATGATGAAGAACGTCGAAGAATATTCTTCGGGCGTTTGTAATTACTGCTATGCCCCGTACCACCGCCAAAGCCAACAATCCCCGCGTGTTTTGAAGAAGCGCGGGAAGCCGTTATCAAGCTGGAGACGCTCAGCCGCGTTTTGACGCGATCCGAACTCGAAACGCTTGAATTACTCTTCGATAAGCACGCGATGGCGATCATCGCGAAGAGCCTTCACGAAGCCGAAGGGAGAAAGTACGAAGCAATCAGGAGCATCCGGTAAGGGCAAACCCGGCTTGACAGTTGCCATCAGCCTGTTACCATGAAAGAAAAGTCGCGCTAAGTCATACTAAGTAATAGCCATGAGAACCACCAAAACCGTTTCCATATCGCTCGCGCCCGAGCAGTATAAAATCGCTGAGCGGCTGGCCAAGAAGCAAAGCCGTACCATGAGCGAGCTATTCCGCGAAGGCTTGCGCCGCCTCGAAGAGGAGGATACGCGCCGGCGCGGGGGAATCAACACCGATCTTCTCGCCGCCTTGCGGGCGGTCCAAGAGGAAGCCCGTCGAACTGGACTCGACAAGATGAGCATGCGGGAGATCGATGCAGAAGTTCAAGCCTATCGCCGGGAGCAGCGCGCGAAAGGAAAAAGTAAACGTCCGGCGAAATGAATCGGCCGCGCGTCGTTCTCGACACAAACGTCCTCATCTCCGCCGCGCTGAAGCCGGAGGGCCTTGAAGCCAAAATCGTGGAGTTCGTTGCTGCTCGCCATCTCTCCCTCTACGTTTCAAACGCAATACTCGCGGAATACCGGAACGTTTTCGCCCGCCCAAAGTTCGCTCATATTCATCCGGCCATCATCGGCCGGCTTTTTGATCTTATTCAAGATGAGGCGACTCTTGTAGCTCCCTCGCGGCGCGCAAGCAAATCCCCAGATGAGCCGGACAATCGCTTCTTAGAATGTGCCGCTGCTGCGAACGCCGATTACCTGATTACCGGGAACACCAAGCATTTTCCAAAGACTTATAAAAAGACCAAGATCGTCACCGCTCGGGAGCTATTCACGATGTCCGAGCACGATACCACATTACGATGGCAACCAAACCCAATCAACCTTGCTCTCGCGGAGCGAGCCGTCCTTGCATCCGTGATCGTACAACAGAGCCTACCGGGTGGAATCACGTCCGGTTCAAGAAGGATAGCATGGCAACCTGCCTGCTTTAGCTCAATGCGTGCCAACGTATTATCTGGTCTATCCGGTGATCGGGTATTGCCACGAAATGAAAACTACCGTAACCATTCCGGAAGGAGCAACCTTAACTGGCCCTTCCACCAAAGACATAGTGGGCTTGTGCTCCCTGAACTGGAATGGCCGTAAAGTATCCGTGTATCGCCAGGACGTTGAGCAGAACGGTCTCTCAGAACCCGAAATAGAGTGATTTACCAAGCTCCCCAACATTTCACTCGGGCACCGAAGCCAATTTTGGCACCAAATCAAGTCCTAACCGATGTACGACTTTGGGCCGACGTTAGCGCAGGCTATTGTCGGCTTCTTAGCGTTACCACTCGTGGAAAGATTGCGCTTTCTGTTTGACCAAACTGGCGAATACCCGTACACTGAAATCAAATCCCACGGGGGATCGTATTACCTATCATGAAGAGCGCCACAACCAAAGAACGAGTGGCCCGCGTCGGGGAGCGCCGCCAAGTGGTGATTCCGCGTGAGATCCTCGAAACGCTTAAGCTCCGCGCAGGAGACTTAGTGGCGTTCACCGCCAAAAAGAACGGCGTGCTCATCAGACCGAAGCGTGCGGTCCATCCCGACGACACCCTCACCGCTGAAGAAGCCGCTCTCGTGAAGAAGGCCGAACGCGAGATGCGACGGGGCAAATACGTCACGCTCGACCAACTCCACCATGACCTGGACCGTCCACGTTCACGAGGACGCCGCAAGACATCTTAAGGCGATTCCCGCCGATCGTCGCAAGCGCATCTTGGACGACCTCCACGCGATGGCGGAGGACCCGTTTCGCGGCCTTGTGAAGCCACTCAAAGGGAAAGAGCACAAAGGCAAGTATCGCAAAGTGTCGGGACGGTACCGGATCATCTTCAAACCGGCTCACGCGACCCTCACCGTGGATGTCCTCGCGATCCTCATCCGCAGTGAGAAGACCTACCGATAGGAACTGCATTCGGACGACCATGAAACGTTCTACGATGAAAAAAACTCCGGTTGCCGATGTTTCAAAGCTCTCCCCGGCAGACGATGAATACACCCCTGCGCAACGGCGCAAGATTGACGCACGACTGGCCAAAGCCCTGGCAGAGGTCAAAGCTGGCCGCGTCCGCGGGCCATTCAATAGCGCTGACGAGATGATCGCCGACATGAAGGCACGCCTCAAAGAAAGGTAAAGGGAATCTTTCACTGACCAACAGACCGAAGCAATCTTGCTTCCGCCTTTAGTACCCGAGGCTCTAAAACGGTTCCAGTGGGTGGAGCTGCTTCAGGCGGACGGTCCACAACGTCTTATAGGGGGCGGTTCAGAGCTGTTTTTCGGCTTTAGATTGTAAGCCCTGATAGCAGTTCTCGAAGGTGGTTCCTTTCACTTGCGGGGAGATCCCAAACGTGCCCACAGATACCGCTGAAGAGCCGAACATTCTGATCGTTTGCGATTGCTTTCACCAGATCGGCTTTACTCCGCTGAACCGTCCTGTTTTCCTGACATTCCGCGCAAAAAGAATCAAACGACAAGAATTCTTGGTCAACCATAAGCTATTTTCAGTATCCCAGGAGTTGGCTAGTGTTTTTATACGCCGGGTCTTAAAAACTATTGTGCGATTATACGGCTACGACGAATAACGTCAAGCAATTCGGTGGCGGCATGCTCATCGCAAAGATGCCCTCTATAGATATTCCAGACGACACGACGCCCCGGAAATACTTCAAATCCTTGCGCCATTTCCGACTCCATGCTATACACACGCCAACCGCTCATCCTGCGGCCTCGGCGGTGGAAATACCGCTTCGCAGTCAACCAACGGATTCGCCCGATGGCTCTAGGCAAGGAACCCCATCGGGACTTCCAAAGGTTAGCTGCTTGTATGGTTTCGCATCGGCCCGCCGCGGAAGAACGCGGCGGATCGTGACCTGCGCATGATTTTCTTTCGATCGCGCGCTTGTTGGATGGGCGGTCCCCGCTCCAGTGGCGCACTTCGCGCCACTGGGGATAACGGGGCTCACGTTTTCTCTCCCCGCACTTTATAATTTTCTAATCCCGCCTTCATGTCCTTGCACCCCGTACTTATCGGCAGCAGCAAAGAGGCTTTCCATGAAGGCAAGACGGTCTACATCGTCCCGGATGCGAGACGTCGCCACCTCGCGTTGTTCGGCGGCTCGGGTTCCGGCAAGAGCACGCTTCTCCGCAACATGCCCGCCGGAGACATCGCCGCCGGCCACGGCGTGACGGTCGTCGATCCGCATGGCCAGCTCGTCGAAGATCTTTTGAATAACCATATCCCGCGAGATCGGACGAACGACGTCATATATTTCAATCCGAAAGACCAGGAGCGCGCCTTTGCGCTCAACATCCTCGAATGTCGGCGCAAGGAGCAGCGGGGCCTCGTCGTCTCGAACGTCATCAGCATTTTCAAAAAACTGTGGGCGGAATCCTGGGGACCTCGCATGGAAGACATTTTGCGGAACAGCCTCTAAGCGCTTATCGAACAGCGCCGGCCGGTTTCGATCCTGGCACTCACCAAGCTTCTGACGGACGGAGCGTATCGCACGAAGGCGCTCGCCGAGGTGCAAAATCCTGCCGTCCTCGATTTTTTCCACAATACGTATGAGCGATGGGATAAATCGTTTCGAGAAGAAGCAATATCCCCGGTGCTTAATAAGGTGCGGGCGTTCACGACCGATCCCCTCCTCCGGGCCGTGATCGGCCAGCCGCGGTCGAGTTTTGACTTCCGGGAAGCGATGGATAGCAGGAAAATCATCTTGTGTGACCTCTCCAAAGGTGCGATTGGCGCAGACAATGCCATGCTCCTCGGATCGCTCATCGTGATGCAGGAGAAGCTAGCGGCTCTGTCCCGCACCGACATTCCGGAATCAGAGCGCGTGCTCCATCTGCTTTTTGCAGAAGAGGCGCAGAACTTCATCGGGGACTTCGAGTCCATCCTTGCTGAAACCAGAAAACTCAATTTGGCCCTGGCCGTGGCGACTCAGGGCATCGAAAGCCTCTCCCACGAGACGGCCTCCGCCATTTTCACGAACGCGGCGAATCTCATCGCCTTCCGGGTGTCGAGCACCGACGCCGAGCGGCTGAGGAATGAATTCACGATGGCCTTTCCCGGCGCCATCATCCAGGATCTTCCCGATTATCGGGCGTATGTGAGGACGCTCGCGTGTGATGACACTGGATGCTGGCCAACTGAACCGCAAATGATCGCCACTTATCCCCCATTCACCCAGCGCCACATCGAGTGGCGTGGCAAAGTTGAACGTACCAGCAATGATCGCTACACCAAACCGCGAATCAGAGTGGAATCTGAGATCGCTCACTTCCTACTTTAGGCTGTCCGCAATTGCCGAGAGCTGAAAATAATCAGTGCGACTTTCTTATAAATCGGGTTTCAAAGTACATGCTCAGGTGTTACACTGTTCAGTTTCCGTCTGGAGCAAGGTGAATGCAGACACGCTTTGGCGATGTGGTTGTGACACGTAGCGCAAGAGACATTCCGACCTTTGTTGTCGAAGTCTTTCACGACGGACTTCACAAACATTTAGTGCTCCGGGCGACGGAAGCGGAGATCCTACAACATAAGGCGTTTGCCCTAGCACAACGTTGGGATGCCGAGTGGGAGCGGCAATCCGCTCGTGAAATCCGAATTCGACGCACGTTCGAAAAAAAAGAAGCCCGCAGACTACACATCGAAAGTCAAAAGGAGATCGCCGGTGAGCGAACGACCGAAGCCCAGCAGCTCCTCGAAACACTGCAGACGATCTTAACCGCGAATCTTGAAGCTGATCCCGCCCTTGATTGGGACCTACTGAAAGTCAAAACGCCGTTCTCAACCGAAGTTCCCCTAAAGCCAAAACTTCCGCCTGAACCGGCCGCGAAGCCGGCGCCCCCAATGCCCGAGCGGACCGACTTTAAATATCGAGTGAAACCATCACTGCTGGATCGATTGTTCTCATCACGCAAGCACCGCAAATTGGCGGCTGCCCAGAATCAATTTGAGGCTGATTTTTCGGAATGGCAGCAGGCCTGCGCCAGCTTGGCTTCAGAGCATCAGTTAGCCCAAGACGTACACACGATCACCTGCAACAAACTCAAGCAAGAATACGACGCCGCCTTAACGAAGTGGGAGGGAACGAAAACCACGTATAACGACGAACAGACGCGGCAGCATGCGCAGATCGATGCGTTCCGGAGCCGATATGAATCGAAGGCGCCTGACGCCATTATTGAATACTGTGAAAGAGTGCTCTCAACGCCCGATTATCCAACTTGTATCCCGCGCGAGTTCGATTTTGAATTTAACCAAGAAACAGGCCTCCTCCTGCTGAACTGCAGACTGCCCGCCCCGGAAGATCTGCCCACATTGGCCGAGGTCAAATACGTCCAGGCGACGGACACTTGTTCAGAGAAACTTCTCTCTGAAGCACAAAGCGTCCGCCTGTATGAAGACGTGTTATACCGAATTACGCTTCGAACGTTTCACGATTTATTTCACGCCGATTCAGTCCGGGCGATTTCGGTAATTGTCTTTAATGGCATTGTCACATCCACGGATCGGCGCACCGGCAACGAGGCAACTGCCTGTATTCTTTCGGTACAAGTTCCACGCGATGCATTCCTCACCATCAACTTAGTTAAAGTTGACCCGAAGGCTTGTTTCCGGCAGTTGAAAGGTGTTGGGAGTTCAAAGCTGCACAGTCTCACGCCCATTGCGCCAATTGTCACACTCTGCCGTGAGGATCGTCGCTTCATTCCGTCGCACGATGTCTCCGAGCGGCTCAATGAAGGCTATAACCTCGCAACCATCGATTGGGAGGACTTTGAGCATTTGGTTCGAGAAATCTTCGGAAAGGAATTTTCATCTGGCGGCGGAGAAGTCAAGGTTACCCAGGCCAGCCGCGACGGCGGCGTTGACGCAATCGCCTTCGATCCCGATCCGATTCGTGGCGGCAAGATCGTCACCCAAGCAAAGCGCTACGCGTATACGGTCGGCGTGGGTGCCGTTCGAGATCTTTATGGAACCGTCTTGAACGAGGGGGCGAGCAAAGGAATTTTAGTGACCACATCGGATTACGGTCCGGATGCGTATGAGTTCGCAAACGGAAAACCCCTCACGCTCCTCAACGGTTCGAATTTATTGCACCTCCTCGGAAAACACGGCATCTCTGCGCACATCAACCTAGCCGAAGCGCGCAAGTTGGCGCACGAGCGATCGATTCGCGGAAATGCATAAGCATGGAGACGGCACTGCAGTGTTTTATTTTTTACAAAAAGGGCGCTTACGATGTTTCGTAAGCGCTCAGCTAATCACTTCATTACCAACACACTCTGTAAGGCGTCCTCAGACATTTGATCGGGTTGCACCCCGTCAAGGAGTGCTGCTACGTCCACTTGAAACACGGAGCGGCGGAGGCGATCAGCGATAATTCCTGATGCTCCCCTACCGGTTTCATCCCCGTCGAGCATGATCATGACGTGACCGAAATATGTTTCGATAAGGTCTTCTTGTACTTTGCTCATGGTTGACCCCATGAGCGCGACACACGGGAAACCTGCTTGCGTCACTTTGATGCAGTCGAAAAATCCTTCGACGAGCACCACCGACAATTCCCCTCTCACGCGATGCAGGTTAAACAGTTCGAGCGACTTGTGGAAGCCAACCGGAAATTTGTAGCGAGGTTCCGATCCGTCGATTGACCTGCCGGCATACGCAACGAGTTCTCCTATCTCGTTGTGGATTGGTATCACGATTCTGTTTTGCATCGATCCCTTTCCCGGAAAAAATCCGATCCCGAATTTACGCCCAGTCTCTTCGGTGACTCCCCTCTCCTTCAGATACGGATGCGCGTGATCGATTTTCTGCAGTTGGAAGTCGAGCGGCTTATTGCATTCACTCTTCCCTACCGCTTCGCCGTTTGTTTCTTTTGGAGCAAGTTCAGGCTCCGGTTCCTTGCCCGCGGAAATCTCCGCGTGAGGTTCCTTGCCACCGTTCCGCGCGTGCGAGTTGCCCGCCGCCGGAACGAGAAACCAGGTTTGCAGTTTGATCGCCGCGTCGCGGACGGAACACTGTTCCATCGCGGCCACGAAATCGAGCACGTTGCCGCCGACGCGGCCATGGGATTTAATGCAGGATTGTGACTGGCATGCCCAGGCACCGCCGGTGCCTTTGTTGAGGGTTGCCGTGAAGCTCTCTCTGCTCTCCTTCGAACTGTGGCTTGGCAAGGGGCACTTGCCCCGGAGCGTGTTTGATCCCACCCGGCGCAGCGGGATGCCGTAATGATGAATTACGGTTTCGAGGGACACCGTCTTTTTAATTTCGTCGAAGCTTACCCAGTCCATGTATTTGATCCTCCTTGGATGACCTTGTTGAATAACTCCGGTAACCCTAAGGCGGATCGAATCTTCTGTCAAATAGGCGCGATCCCATCACCAGCATTTGCTTTGTGGTTCACTAGTGCACTCCGAATCAAATTCGCGCAAAACGCTAGATTTTCCTGGTGCACTGCGAATCAAATCCGTATGGTGCACCTCGAAACAAGGAGTGCACTTCAAAGCAAGAAATGGTGCACTCCGAAACAAATTTTGGTGCACTCCAAAGCAAGGAATAGTGCACTGCAAAGCAAATTGTGGTGCACCGCGAAGCAAGCGAGGAAGTCATAAAAATCTGGTTTTCCTGGTCTCGCGACCGGGTTCTGGGCTGTTAGATATTCTTAGACTTATTCAAATAGTTTCAGACAAACAACACTCATAGTGTTGATGAAAAAGGACTTCCATGGAAGAATTAAAAATATGGAAGAGGGGAGGGAGACAACTAAAGAAGAGAAGAACTTGGAAGGGGAGCTGCGAACGGCGCTTGAGCCACGGGCAGAAACCCTTCCGTCAACCGAGTTCGTGAAAGTCGAAAAGAACCTGGCATCGCTCGGGTTCTTCACACCATCGAGCAAACGTCTTCGGAACGCGCAAGAAAAGTCGTTCACGATTACGACCGTCGCCGATGGGCAACGGCTTGAGATGAAGGGCACGATCATACCCTCCGCGAAGTACGGGCTGCCGATCACCGCCGACCAGGATAAATGGATCGCGCTCTGCAAGATTGTCACCGACATTATGCGGAAGGAGGGGCGAGTGACGAACCCGATCTCATTCACATCCGCCGAGATTCTCCGACTCCTTCACCAACATCGCCACAGTGGAAAAAACTACCGCGAGATCGAAGAGTGGCTCGACGTTCTTTTTTCAACAACGATTGTTTCTGAGGGTGTGGTCTACCTCGCGAAGGAAAAGCGGCGCGTGAAAGATCGCTACCGGGTTTTCGAGCGTGTGGTGAGTTTTGGTAAACAACTCTCCGATGGGAAGCGCGCGGACAAGAATTATGTTTGGTTCTCTGAGTGGCAGTTGGACAACATCAATAGCAACCATCTACTGCCGGTCGATCTCGAAGCGTACCGTGAACTCAAAAACCACATAGCAAAGGCGCTGGTCCCACTGTTACAGGTGTGGCTCTACGCGACGCGCGACGAAGGCGTGTTTGAAAAGCGCTATAACGAACTCTGTCAATTTCTGAACATCCAGCAGTATCAATATCTGTCGCTCATCACCCGGACCATAGGGCCGTCTCTCGACGAACTGAAACAGTTTGGTTATCTCGCCGACTGGCGGATCGAGGAGACGAGCGACGGCGAAAACTTCAAAATTATTTTTTATCACGGCGAAAAATTCCACCGCGATCGCCGTGCGCGGCTTGGCCGGAAGAAAAATGCGGAGGACGAAACTGTCGGCCGCGAACCCGCGACTCGCACCTCCGTTTCCGGGGAAAAACCGAACGCAGAATCGCGGCAGGACCGATCCAACTTTCCGGCCGCGGCGGCACGGCCAACGTTCGATCCGCAGCTCATCGCGGAATTCACCCGCCGCGGCATCCGCGAGGAAAAGGCACTTGCCCTCCTTGCAAATCTAAAACCCGGACAGGATGTAGTTGCGCAGCTTGAATACACCGATCATACGGTCAAGAAGCTCGAAGAGACTCCCCACCGCCTCTCGAATCCCGCGGGGTTCTACGTGCGGATGGTCGAATGGAATACTCCCGTGCCTGATGGTTTTGAAACAAGCACCAGGCGCAAAGCGCGCGAAGCGCAGGAACGGAAGGACCGCGAGCGCCGCGATGCCGACGAGGCCCAGCGTGAACTTGAAGATGCCTATGAGAACTATTGCTATGACGCCGTCGACCGCTATATCGAAGACAATCCGGCAGCTTACGAAGCCGTGAGGGAAGCTAAGGCCCAGGAAGAGCGCACGCAGCATCCGTCCGCATGGCCAGAGATCGTGACGAGAGCAGCGCAATGGGCGGCGAAGTATGAGATTCGGAAAAAGCTGAACCTCCCTACCTTCGAGGAATTCATCGCCCTCAAAAAACAGGGGACTCATTTTTCTTTGAAATCAGTTGCGCCCTCCCCGGCCGCCGAGACCCCATCGCTTGCGTCGGCGCCTGGGGAGATAATTGGGAACGACGGGGCTGACGGCGGCGTTGTCGATTCCATGGATGCCTCAGACAACATGGAAACGACAGCTTCTGAACCTCCGGCCACCCTGTCCGTGACTGCCGGGCCGGAACCTGTTCCTCTCTCGCCGGAAGAAGCCGGAATTGACGAGCCGCCGGCGATGCCTGCCACTGATTCACCGGCAACCGTCCCGGAAACGGGAACCATGGAGAATCTCACAATCCGGCAAGAAGCGGAAATTTTGCCGGAACCTTCGGAACCGGTCGGCGAGCTCGTATCCGAACCGCCTCACGACGAGCAGGGGAGCGACCCTATCGGGCCGGCGCTCGTTTAACCGGAGAAGAGATCCAAACTGAACCGGAACTGGGAGCGCCTATTGGCGCCTGAGGGTATAGGGTAGGGTATGGGGCAGGGTCTAGAGTCCTCCCTATACCCTCCGCAAACTAATGGACGGCCTGCAAAGCCCGTCCTGATTGCGCTAAATGCGCATAACTAATGCGCGCATGGTGGCCGTCTTACCGCCGGCTGCTACCGCTTTTCGCCTATCAGGGACTCCACTATCGTTCCGGCCCGCCGCCCTATCGTGCGATCGAGCAAAGCGGCAGCAGCCGTCGCTAGCGCCCCGCGCCTTCGCCTACCGGCGAGGCAGCGGCTTCGGCTCCCCGCCTCCGGGCCACCACGCGCGGGAACTAATTTTGTTTCCGGAAACGAGGACTGCAAGCGCAATCGGCCTCACTCTTCGCGACAGCTAGATTCTTAATTGCCCAATTTCACCGTAAAACCAATACCGAGGCTGCGAGCACCACAGCA
>Ga0182024_10004457_pt1 | contig 32170 bp, 22 predicted proteins | sample P32metaG_FD_120480 | JGI IMG/M metagenome (GOLD analysis project Ga0182024, IMG submission 120480) | Permafrost microbial communities from Stordalen Mire, Sweden - P3-2 metaG (Illumina Assembly) | ecosystem: Environmental > Terrestrial > Soil > Wetlands > Permafrost | place: Sweden: Stordalen...
CACCCGGTGCCCGCGACCGAATCGGCTCTCAGGCACGCCCTCGAGCACATTGACGGCTGCATCGAATTCCGCCGCTCGCAGGAGCCCAACCTGAAGAAATGGCTGGCGGCGCAGGGGCAGTAGTCGGCTCGGATAGGTACCGCTGGCGGCGTGGACGCCGCCACAGTACAGCCGGTCTGGAGACCGGCGCTACTTTTCCGGCGTCTTCACAAGCATGCAGATACGGAGATGCCGTTACAGTTTGCGCAGGCGGGCGCAGGCTTCGTCCAGTTCCGCATCCTGCTTGGCAAAGCAGAAGCGCAGCAGGTTCTCACCGCGGCCGGGACGGAAGAATGCCGAGCCCGCGACGGCGGCTACGCCGGTGACGCTCAGCAGCTGGCGCGCCTTTTCCGCGGCGGTTTTGCCGGGTAGGCGATCGGCGTTGGCCATGATGTAGTAGGCGCCCGCGGGTAGCGTCGGCTTCATGCCCGCGTCTTCGAGCGCGGCCGCCATCTTTCCTCGCTTTGCCTGATAATCGGCAGCCAGTTGCGTGTAGAAGCTGGGCGGCAACTGCTCGAGTCCCGCGGCCGCGCCCACTTGCAGAGGCGCGGGCGCGCATACGTAGGTCAGGTCGTGAAAGTGCGCCATGGCCGGCATCCATCGCGCATCGGCAACCGCGTAGCCAATGCGCCAGCCCGTGATGGAAAACGTCTTGCTGAAGCCCGAGATCACGATGGTGCGCTCGCGCATACCGGGCAGCGCGGCCGCGCAGATGTGGCGCGCGCCATCGTAGACGAAATATTCATAAATCTCGTCCGTAATCAGGAAGAGATCGTGCTGCCGGCACAGTTCCGCAACCTGTTCGAGATCGGATTGCGAAAAGATCTTGCCCGTTGGGTTGGCCGGCGTGTTCACGAGGACGGCGCGCGTCTGTGGCGTCACGGCCGCGCGCACGGCGTCCGCATCGAGTTGGAAATCCGGCTCGGCCAGTGCCACCAGCACAGGTTTTACGCGCAGCGACTTAAGCGTGTTCACGTGGTAGCCGTAAAACGGCTCGAAGACCAGCACCTCGTCGCCGGGGTTGAGCAGCGCCATGGCCGCGGCATGCAAACCGGCCGTAGCTCCGGAGGCCACCAGCACCTCACGATCGAAATCGTAGGCAAGGCCGCAGTCGCGCTGCTGCTTGGCCACGATGGCCTCGCGCAGCCGCGCAATGCCGTCGCAACGCGTGTAAATATTCTGCCCATCGCGCATGGCCTGTGCGGCCGCGGCTTCGACGATCGCGGGCACCGGCGTGTCGCACACGCCCTGCGCCAGGTTGATGCCGCCCATGCGATCGCATTCCGTGGTCATGGCGCGGATTTCCGACTGAAACGTTTCGGGCGCCAATGCGCTTAGGGTAAGGCGCGACTGGCTTGCGGCGGTTTGCATGGTTGTGCCGGGCACGGGGAAGTCCTTTGTTTTTATTTTACATTTTGAGCCGGCCCGCGACAGTGCGCACCTCTGCGACCAGCCAAAGCTACCCGCGGCGTAGTATCTTGCAGAAAGAAACGAGATCTGTGCACGAGCTTTCCATCGCGGCCAGCATTGTGGAGTCAGTCACCGAATCGGCGGCCGCGTATCCCCGCGCGCGCGTGAAAGAAGTGCGGCTGCGCGTGGGCGCTTTGGCTTCGATCGTCGAGGACTCGCTGCAGTTCTGCTGGGGACTGGCCACCGAAGGCTCGCCCCTTGCGGGCGCGGCGCTGGTCATTCATATGTTGCCCGTGATTGTGCATTGCGATGCCTGCGGCGCCGAAACCGAAATCGCGGGCGTGCAAAGTTTTCGCTGCCCCAAATGCGGCGAGCTGACCGCCGATCTGCGCCAGGGACGCGAGCTCGAAATCGAATCGATTGAACTGGAAGAACCGGATCCGGCCTCGCCGGACCCGGTTGAGGAGCGGGTATGACGACGCGGATTGTTGAGTTGCGGCGGGGAATCCTGAAGAAGAATGACGAGCTGGCTGCGGGGCTGCGCGGTCGCTTCACCTCGGCCGGCGTGCTCGTGCTAAACCTGGTTTCGAGTCCGGGCACGGGGAAGACCGCGTTCCTTGAGCGGACACTTCGCGAGCTTCGCGCCCGCGGCGCGCAGGCGGCGGCCCTGGTGGGCGATCTTGAAACCGACAACGATGCGCGGCGGCTGGCCGCGAGCGGCGCCCCCGTGCGCCAGATCAATACCCACGGCATCTGCCACCTCGACGCGGAGATGATCGGGAAGCACCTCGAAGGCTGGGAGCAGGTTTCACTCGCCGGACTCGACTATCTTTTCATTGAAAATGTCGGCAACCTGGTTTGCCCGTCGAGCTACGACCTGGGTGAACGCATCCGCGTGGTACTGCTCAGCGTGACCGAGGGCGAGGACAAGCCCCTCAAGTATCCGGGGCTGTTCAACTCCGCCGATGCGGCAGTGATTACGAAGATCGATATCGCCGGCCCATGCGGCTTTGACCGCGAGCTGGCCCTGCATAACATCAACGAGATCCGGCCGGGCATCCGCATCTTCGAGACCTCCGCGAAGAGCGGCGCTGGGATAGACGACTGGCTCGACTATCTGGCGGCGCAGGCGAAACCCTCCTGAGCTTGACGCGTCCTGATTTGGCTCACTTCGCGATATTTTTTCCCTCGCGTGCCGTTGCGTGCGGACGGTCCGTGGCATTACCTTTCAGCTAAGGTCGGTAGCACGACATGGGTCCTTCGGAATCCCCAGGGCAATACGTCGGTCCGCAGGAACGCGCGCGTCCGGGTTTTGCCCAAGACACCATCGAGCGGCTCTTTGAGTTCTCGCCGGACGCGATCCTCGTCTCTGACGGAAAGGGCGTCATGCGCGCCGCCAATCCGCGCGCGGAGGAATTGTTCGGTTACACGAGCGAAGAGCTGATCGGCCAGCCGGTAGAAATGCTGGTGCCGGCGCCCTTCCGCGGCAATCATCCCCGCCATCGCGAAAACTACAGCGCACATCCGCGCACGCGGCAGATGGGCGCGGCCCTCAACCTCTACGGCCTGCGCAAAGACGGCACGGAAATCCCTGTCGACATCATGCTCAAGCCGATGCAGACTGCGGATGGTCCGGCCGTGATGACCTTCATCCGCGACGCCACGGAGCAACGTGCGGCGCAGGAGGCTGTGCGACTGAACGATGCGCGGCTGCGCTCGATCGTCGAGAGCATCAGCGAGTACGCGATTTTTCTGCTCGACCGCGAGGGCCACGTCGTCACCTGGAACCCAGGCGCCGAGCGCATCAAGGGGTACAAGGCGGATGAGGTACTGGGCCTGCACTACACGCGTTTCTTTACGGACGAAGATGTGGCGCAGGGCCGTCCCGCCGAACTTCTGCGCCAGGCCATCGTTAAAAATCGCGTGGAAGAAGAGGGATGGCGCGTGCGCAAGGACGGCTCCCGCTTCTGGGCCAACGTCGTCATCACGGCCATCCGCGACAGCGCCGGCGCCGTTACGGGATTTTCCAAGATCACGCGCGACGTGACGGAGCACAAGCAGGCCCAGGAGTTGGTAATCGCCGAGCTGAGCAGCCTGTTGCTGGTCAACGTGGACATTCGCAAGTTACTCGGCGCGTTCTCGACAAGCATTCGCCAGCTGGTGCCGCACGACGCCGCAACGCTGGCGCTCTATGACGAAGCATCAGGCAAGCTGCGCGTGCAGTTTCTCGCCTCCGACGATGACGCCCACCAGGGCGAAATGCTGCTCGATCCTGAGGCTTCTCCCGCCGGCCAGGCCTTTCGCACGCGCCGTCCCGTCATTCTCAACAAGATCGGGCGCTGGCCCTTCGCGCCCGAATCCGTGCAGCACCTCACTCGGATGGGCATGCAGTCGGGAGTCTGGGTTCCGCTGATTCACCGGGAGAGGATTCTCGGCGCCCTGATGGTGGCCCGGCGCCAGGAGAATGCCTTCTTACAACACGATGCCGACATGCTGACTCAGGTGGCGGGACAGGTGGCCATGGCGGTGAACAACGCTCTGGCCTTCAAACAAATCGCGGAATTGCGCGATCGTCTGACCCAGGAAAAGCAGTATCTCGAAGACGAGATCAATCTCGACCATCGTTTCGAAGACATCGTGGGCGAAAGCTCGGGCCTGCGCAACGTGCTGCGCGAGATAGCGACCGTGGCGCCCACCGATGCCACCGTGCTCATCCAGGGCGAGACGGGAACCGGCAAAGAATTGCTGGCGCGCGCCATCCATCGCCTGAGCCCGCGCAGCGAGCGCACCTTTATCAAGCTGAATTGCGCGGCCATTCCCGCCGGCTTGCTGGAGAGCGAGTTGTTCGGCCACGAGAAGGGCGCGTTTACCGGCGCCATTGCGCGCAAAATCGGCCGCCTGGAGCTGGCGCACGAAGGCACGCTCTTTCTCGATGAGGTGGGCGAGTTGCCGCTCGATCTGCAGCCGAAACTGCTGCGCGCCTTGCAGGAGCGCGAGATTGAGCGCCTGGGCGGCACGCGCCCCATCCTCATCAACGTGCGTCTCATCGCCGCCACCAATCGCGATTTGGCCAAAATGGTCGCGGAAAAGGAATTCCGCAGCGACCTCTTTTATCGCCTCAAGGTCTTTCCGGTTTTTGCGCCGCCTTTGCGTGACCGCATTGCCGACATTCCCATCCTGGTGCGTCATTTTGTTTCGCGCCATGCCCGCCGCATGGGCAAGACCATCGAAATCATTCCGCCGGAGGCCATGGATGCGCTGGTCAAGTGGAAGTGGCCCGGCAACATTCGCGAGCTCGAGAATTTTCTGGAGCGCGCCGTGATCCTGTCGCGCGGGCCGGTGCTCCACGTGCCGCTCGCCGAGATCGAAGCCATGGAGGAAGAGGAAGAAGACGACGCAGCATCCGTCAATCCCACGCTGCAGGCCGCCGAGCGTGAAACCATTCTGCGCGCGTTGCGCGACGCCAAAGGCGTCATTGGTGGACCTGGCGGCGCAGCCGAGCGGCTCGGCCTCAAGCGCACCACGCTCAACTCCAAAATGAAAAAGCTCGGCATCGCGCGCGGCGACTATATGTAGTCTCGGTGACGAAATTTCGTCGCCGCCGCTTCGTCACGCGCCGCCCGCCATCGCCCTCCGCGACAGAGTCCTCAAAACTTTAGCTGCCTTGTTTTCAGCGATCCACGGCATTCATCGCGCCGGCGCACAAGTTTGGCACGCGCCGTGCGTATACACAGGCGTGGCGCAAGGACGGCCTGCAAATGCTGCGAATCACTCTTGAAGAAAAATCGGATGCAGTTGTTCTCAAGCTGGAAGGGCGCCTAGCCGGACCATGGGCGGCCGAACTTGGCCGCCTCTGGGACGAAAAAGCTCCCGCATTCACGCAAAAGAAGCTGTCTCTCGATCTGCGGGAAACCACTTTTGCCGACGCCGGCGGAATTCGGATTCTGCAAGCCATCTACTCTCAAACCGGAGCCGCAATCCTCGCCGGCACACCTTGGACCAAGTATCTTGCCGAAGAAGTGGCAAACACGAATTCTCAACCAGCGGGCACGGAGGTCTGAAATGCAAACAGGATGCGAATCGACGAACCAGGCGAGTGTTCCTTCCTATCGGAAGGGCGAGTTCTTCAAGGCGTTGCCGGCTGAGGCTCTGGCCGATCTCGAGCACCTGCTCGCGCCCTCCTCCTATCCCACTGGCATGGTTCTCTTCTGCGAGACGCAACCGGCCTCGGGCATCTACGTGGTTCTCGATGGCGAGGTCAAGCTCTCTATCAATTCGCCCGACGGCCGCCGCCTGAGCTTCCGCATCGCCAAGGCAGGCGAAGTGCTGGGCCTTTCCTCCGCGCTCTCCGGCGGCGCGTACGAAATGACCGCGGACGCGATGTATCCGGCCAAAATCGCGCACATCCCGCAGCAGGTTTTTCTGCAATTCATGTCTCGCCATCCCGCCGTCTACCAATCCGTGGCGCGCGAAATGGTTCGCACCTACAACACTGCATGCGAGCAACTACGCATGGTGGGCCTCTCAACCTCGGTATCCGAGCGCCTGGCGCGCCTGCTGCTGGTGTGGAGCGACGAGCCCGATCAGAAACCCGAACGGCCGGTGCGTTGCCGCCTCTCGCTTACTCACGAGCAGATCGGCGAATTCATCGGCGCTTCACGCGAAACCGTGACCCGCACTTTGAGCATTTTCAAGAATCATCATCTCGTGGCTCAGAACGGATGCACGCTGACCATCCCCAGCCGCTTGGCTCTCGAGAGCTACGCGCGCGGGTAGAAGCGATTATTTAGTCCTCCTGGAAAACCAATTCGACTGGCCGTCTGCTGGAGCTGTGCTTTGGGAAAAGCATAGCGCAATCCGGCAGGCGGCCACTTTTTTGGGGCGGCTTAACCTCTCTTCATCTGCCGCAGCGCCAACTGCGCCGCATGATAGCCGCACATGCCGTGCACGCCGCCACCGGGAGGCGTCGAGGCTGAGCACAGATACAAATTTCTGGCGCCCGTGGCGTAGCCGCGCAGAGTAGGCCGGAAAATCATCTGGCGCAGCGACAATGCGCCGCCGGCTATGTCACCGCCCAGAAGATTTGCGTCCATGGTTTCCAGCGCTGCCGGCGTGGAAACGTGACGCGCCAGAATGCAATCGCGGAAGCCGGGAGCGAAGCGCTCGATCTGCGCGTCGATACGTTTCGTCATGTCGAAATTCGCCCCGTTGGGCACATGGCAGTACGCCCACAGCACGTGTTGGCTGGCGGGCGCGCGCGTGGGATCGAACAGCGTGGGCTGCGCAGTCAGCACAAACGGCCGCTCCGCGCACCGGCCATGCGCGACGGCGAATTCCGAAGCGGCAATCTCCTCGAGCGTTCCGCCCAGGTGCACGGTGATGGACCTTCGGCACTCCTGCGCGCGCCACGGAACCAGTTCGGAGAGAGCGTAGTCGATTTTGAATGCGCCCGGCCCAGGCTGGAATCGCTCGCATGCGCGCCGGTAGCCGTTGCCAAGCCGGTCGCCGGCAATCGCCAGCAGTTGCCGCGGCGCGGTATCGAAGAATACCAACTCGCTGTTCGCTTCAAGCTCTTTGAATGCCGCCGCATCGATGCGGCGCGAAGTATGTACCGTGCCGCCGAGAGAGCGCAGGTAGCCGATCAACGCGTTTGATATGGCCTTGGCGCCGCCACGCGGTATCGGCCAGCCCACTGCGTGAATCGTGATGCCGAACATCCATCCGATGGTTGCGCTCAACTGCTCGTCGAAGCTCAGGCAGGAGTGCCCTGCCAGACCCGCAAACAACGCGCGAGTGCGCGTGCTCGAAAAATGACGCGTGGCGAAATGTTGCGCGGATTCAAGCGCGCTCAACCCGAATTTAGCCATGCGCAACGGATGACGCGGCATGTGCAGCAACGGCCCAAGGGTATCATCGGCGAATTCCTGCCAATCATCGGCGGCGTACTGCATCAAGTTCCGCCATGCCTTGCCGTCTTCGCCCAGCGTGCGTTCGGCTGCGGCCAGATCGCGCTCCAGGACGACAGCGGTTCCGTCGTCGAGTGGATGCGCGAGCGGCGCGTCGCCGTGGATCCACTCCAATCCGTGCTCCGCGAGTGGAAGCGTGCGAAAAAACGGCGAGCCCGCTGCAAAAGGATGCACGGCCGAGCCAAAATCGTGCAGAAATCCCGGCAGCGTGAGCGGCAATGTGCGGGTTGCGCCGCCCGGTGCGGACTCCGCCTCGTAAACGTCCACGCGCAGCCCCGCTTGCGCCAACACGATGGCGGCGGCCAGCCCGTTCGGGCCCGATCCGATTACGCAGGCGCGGCTCATCGCGTCATTGTCCTCGTTTCAATCTCCTCGTTCACCCGCAACTTGCTCACTGGCTGACTCGCCGGATCGCTGACTTGCTGACTCGCTGTCTAATCGTGCGGCGGCAATTCCTCAGGCCACTCCACAGCGGCAAAGCCTCCGTCCGCGGTCAGCGTCAGCTCCGGTGCGTAAAGACCGAGCAATTCGCGACGCCACCAGTTGCCGGTTTTGCGTTTTTCGTCCAGTGAAGTAAACCAATACTGCCACAGCACTGCGTGCACGTAACGCGGCGGCGACTGCGGAAACGGATTGCGGCGGAACAACGCGAGCACATCGTTGTCGCCAAGGAGCAGACGCTCCTCAGTGAGCGGAACAAACTCGTTTTCGCGCCAATCGCCGAGCGACGCGAACCACAGGTTCCAGTCGAAGCGCGGCTGGTAGGGCGCATAAATGCGCGGCGCTTCATTCAGCGCCTGCGGCTTGTTGCGAAACTCATAAGCGGCCCAATTCACGCCGTCGTTGGAGCCCTGAAATTCAACCTCGTAGCGGGCGCGCGTCATCACGGCGAAGAGGCCGTACTGGTTGGCGATGCGAAATGGCTCCAGCGCCTCGATGGGCTGGACGGGAAGATGCACGTCGCGAAACGGAATCGCGATCATCTCCGCGGTGGTGTCGTAAGCGATCCACGTGAGCAGGAATGCCGTCATCGACAGTCGCGTGATCCGCCAGTAAAAAGCGGGCCTGCTCTGCGCCGCCGGTTCGCTCTTTTTTGATGGGTGCTCACTTTCATGAGCCGCCGCTTCCTCTGTCGCCGCGCCCGCTTCGCTCACGGCGAAAATCGAAATCGGCCGATCGTCCTCTGCTTTCAATCGCGGTTCGGGCACCGCTGGAGGCTCGCTGGGGCGGAAGCGCACGGGCACAAAGCGCATGAGGAACTTGTCGTCGAGCAGCAGAAACCCGAGCGCCAGCACCAGGTAATTCAGAAACGTGTAGTTGGCGGTAACAATCACGCCCACTTCCCACGGCGTGACGATGAAGAAGCAGATCCGCCGCACGGGCCGCGGAAAAAACATCATGAAGACGATTGCCAGTTCGAGCACCAGCGTGCCGCCCACCGAGGCCGCGTGAAACCAGTGCGGCAAATGCTCGGCGTACCAGCCGACCCACGTGGGCAACGGGCCGTTCTGGTAGTACTCGTCCATGGCTGTGAAGTTTCGCCACTGCGGATCGCCGCTCGCGAGCTTCACCATGCCCGATTCGAAGTAGATGCGGAACCACTCCCACTGTAGAAGGAACCAGCTCGCGCGCGCGGGCGGATGGCTCGCGCCCCACCCCGGCATCAGCCCTGGCGGCGCGAAGAACAGCGAAAGAAATCCGGCTTCGAGCAGCATGCCGTCCGACTGATAGCTCGAGAACACGCCGGAAGCGCCAATGAACGAGAGGAAACACAGCCAGCAGATGAAGAAGCTAAGCCGCGGCCACAGGTTGCAGAGGGCCGCGATCGACGCCAGCAGTCCGATCCACATGACCGCCATCAGCATCGCCGAACTCGCCGACATCCAGAAGAGCGACGGCGAGTACCAGAAGCGCGACTCACCAAGCTGTTGCGCATTCGCGGCAAGGTATTGCGAAGCGGGCAGAATTCCTTCAGGGCCGATCAGACCCTTAATCTGAAACAGCAGCGAATAAAACGCGGAGAAGTAAATGAGGGCGAGCGCGCGCAGAAAGATCCATCGCGGCACGAGGCGGCCGCGCGGGCCCCGGCGCGAGTCAAACAGCCATCGGAAGATGTCGACCAGCTTGTGCCCATCCATCTCTCGATCAGCATACCGGCCAGACCGGGCTCTGTCACAAACGAATGTACGGTCGCCTCGCCCGAAATCGGTTGACCCGCATGCGCCAAAGGCGTATCAAGGCAGAGTCATGATTCGAGCCAAATTTGCTGTACTCTTCGCGCTGTCTGCGATTGCTTCGGTTGGCGTAGTCGCGGCGCAAGCCGTACCGCCTGCCGCTCCAGCTGGAAATACTGCGCCTGCGGCGCGCAACCGGGCTGCCAACCCGGCTAACCGGGGCCGCTTGCAGCTCGACGAATTCCTCGACGGCATCGCGGCGCAAGATGAGGCCAACCGCGCGGCCGCCGTTGCCGCCATCCATACGCCGCAACAAGCTGCGGCGCGCCAGGCGAAGGTGCGCAGCCAGATTCTCTCGCTCATCGGTGCGTTTCCTGAGCGCACGCCGCTGCACGCGAAGGTTGTGGGCGAGACGAAAGTGGCAGGGGAAAACGGGGCCGAGGGATTTCGGATTCGCAAAGTGCTTTTTGAAAGCCAGCCGAATTTCTTTGTCACCGCACTGCTCTACGTTCCGGATGGGGACGCGCCGGGCGGCAAGCGCGCCGCAATCATCATGACACCCGGGCACGGCCCTTCAGGGAAAGCCGGCGACGCACCCATGGCCGCAACCTTCGCGCGCAACGGCTTCATCGTGCTCTCCTACGACCCCATCGGCCAGGGCGAGCGGCTGCAGTATCCCGATCCCAACAAGCCCGGCGCCACACTGGCCAAAGCCGCCACCGGCGAGCACGGCGAAGCCAGCCTGCAACCAATGCTGATCGGCGAGACCTTTGCCAAGTATGAGGTCTGGGATGCGATGCGCGGAGTGGATTATCTGGCCTCGCTTCCTGAAGTCGATGCGCGTCGCATCGGCGCTCTGGGCTGCTCCGGCGGAGGCACCGTCACCGCCCTGACCAGCGCGCTCGATACGCGCATAGCAGCCACCGGCACGGCGTGCTAAATCACTTCGTTCGATGCGCTGCTGCCCGCGCTGGGCCCGCAAGACGCGGAACAGTCGACGCCGCGCTTCATCTCCTCGGGCCTGGGATTTCCTGACTGGGTGGAACTTGACGCGCCGCGCGCTTACGCCGTGCTCTCTACCTACTCCGACATGTTTCCTTTTGCGGGCGCGCGTGATTCGGTGATTGAGGCGCGCCGCTTTTACGCGCTCTTCGATCCGGCAAGCGCAGGCACATCCGTGGACGGCGCTGCTCCATCCATTCCACCCACGCCCACTGCGCCGGCCCTGAATGCGGACACCACAAATCAAGTTTCTCCGAACGCCAAATTGCAATGGATTACCGGGCCCGGCGGCCATGGCGCGCTGCAGCCCGTCATGGGCTATATCGTCAGCTTCTTCCTGCGCAACCTTCAGCCCGGCGCCGACGCGGATCATCCGTTCGTTCCCGCAGGAAATGGCCCGCGCGCTGGAATGGCACTGATTGCCAACATTCCCAAAGATGCGTTCCAGGCGACAACCACGGGTCAAGTGGCTACCAGTTTTCCTGGCTGCGCTACCGTGTTTACGCTGAATAAAAAGCGCGCGGCGCACATTGTTCCGGCGCATCGGCCCCTCATCGCATTCGCAGCGCTCGGAACCATGATTCGCGATGCCACCGGCGCAGCAGCCAAACCCGGCGCAACACAATTCGAGGCAGATTTGTTGAGTGCGAAAAGCGGGCCGCTCGCGTTCCCGTCGGAAGGAGGCCTTGACCTTGAGGCCGATCTCGCCGTTCCCTCGGACGCAGGCCGGCATCCGGCAGTTCTGCTCGTGGTTCCCAACTCCATTCACGGGACGGATCCGATTGCGCGCGCCAATCAAGCCAAGTTTGACGCGCTGGCCGCGCAGGGCAACCTGGTTCTCACCATCACGCCGCGTCCATCGCCACCTGGAACTGACGATATGAAGGCGCCAGTGCTTGGGCCGTTCTATCTTCTCAGTCTTCGTGCCGATCTGGTGGGTCGCACGCTGATGGGCTTGCGCACCGACGACGTGATTCGCGGGATTGATTATCTCTCGAGCCGCGCCGACGTCGATCCCGCGCGCATTTCGGCGCAGGCGAGCGGGCACATGGGGTTGGTGCTGCTGCATGCCGGCGTGCTCGATCGCCGCATTCGACACATAGAAGTCGATCACGTGCTCACCAGCTATCGCGGTCTTCTGGATGCGCCGCTGCCCACCGGCGCGCCAGAGGATGTGATTCCCGACGTACTGCTCCACTACGACATTCCCGATCTAGAACGTGCGCTGAAGCCGCGCCTCACGGAGAGCAATCCGTTGAATGGCACAGACGACCTGAGCCAGGATTCGACGCCGCTTGCCTCGCTGGCCGGGGCGACACCGTAGCGGCATGTCGCGAACCTTCCGACCTCGAGTGGAACCATCCCTCAGCGGCTAAAGCCGCGTTATTTTTTGCTGCTGTTTCGGCACGGATGAATCCGTGCCCTTTCAAAACCGTCACTTCACAAAAGACTGATGGCTCAACTCAACGGCGCGGCCAGCAGCGCAGGCTTCTGGTCGGCGAGCGTCAGCATCAGCTCGCCGAAGAGCGTGTTGGCCCATGCAAACCACGAGCGCGTGAACTTCGAGGGATTGTCTTTATTGAACGACTCGTGCATGAAGCCTGTGCCGGCCGTGGTATCGCGCAGCCAGCGCAGGCACTCAAGAATCTCAGCGTCGTCCGTCGACGTAAACGCGCAGTACATGATCGACATCGGCCAGATGGAGTTGAGCCCGATGTGCGGCCCTCCCACACCCTCCGCTGCCGTGCCGCGGAAGAAATAGGGATTGGCATCGCTGAGTGCGAAGGCGCGCGTCCGTTGGTACACGGCATCGCTCGTCGGGCAGATGCCCAGGTAGGCGAGCGTCACAAGGCCGGGAGCGTTGGCGTCGTCCAACAGCAATTGGCCGCCGTAGCCGTCTACTTCGTACGCCCAAATCTTGCCAAGGTGCGGATGGTTCACGCGCCCGTGCTGTGTGGTGGCCTGCGCCACTTCATCGCTGAGCGCCGAGGCCCGCGCCGCAAGCGCCGTATCCTGCGCGGCGTGCGCGGCCAGTTCCGCCAGTTGGCCGAGAGCTTTTGCCGCAAAGAGATTCGCGGGCACGAACAGCGGAAAAATGCAGGCATCGTCCGACGGGCGGAACATGCTGAAGATCATGCCGTTGGGCCGCGCCGGGTTGCCGAATCCCGAAAGCCCCTGCGTGTCATAGGGAGACTCGGCCTTGCGCTGGAAACTGTACGGCCCCTGCGACTGCTTCCGCTGCTGTTCGGTGAAGGTGCGCAGAATCGCTTCCGCGGCCGCGCGCCATTGCGCATCGAACGGTCCGGCATCGCCCGTTGCCTGCCAATAACCGTAGGCCAGCCGGATGGGGAAGCAGAGAGAATCGATCTCCCACTTGCGTTCGGCGACGCCTGCGTGGTATTCCGTACGGTCGCTTTCCGCCCATGAGAGCGGCGGATCTGTGGCGTTGCGCGTAAACGCATTGGCATAGGGATCGAGGTGAATCATGCGCGCTTGGCGGCGGATGACGCCTTCGAGCAGAATGCGCAGCCGCGCATCCTTGCGCGCCAGACGCAGATACGGCCAGACCTGCGCCGACGAATCGCGCAGCCACATGGCATCAATGTCGCCAGTCACAACGTAGGTGTCGGGATGCTTTTCGAAGACGCCGGGATAGACCGTAGTATCGAGCGTGTTGGGGAGGCAATTCTCAACCAGAATGCGCAGAGCCGAGTCGCCAATCTGGCGCTGCAATGTGGCGATGGCGTCTTCCACCGCCGGCGAAGTGAACTTGCGATCCGCGATGGGCGGCCGCGCATGAGGCAGCTTTGGGACCGCGGTTTTCTGGACGGCTGGGTTCGCAGACGCAGCCGTTGCCTGCTCCGCAAACGCCCGTACTGCTCCCGCCTGCATCAGGCTCCATGCGCCCGCGCCCAGCAGAACCTCACGCCGCGTCGGCTGTTCTCTTGTCAAATCGTTCCTCATGGCGCAGCAAACTCCATCAAAAATGAGTCCGAGTGCTTGCATCCGCGACAAACCGCCGCGCCGTTCGATTATAGTTTCTAGCAACGCTCCGTAACCGGTCTCTCGTGCGGATTTCTGTGAGGTAGTTCGTTATGCGTCGATTGATTCTCGCTGGATGGCTTTGCCTTTTGGCCAGCCCTGCGTTCTGCGCCGCGCCGTCGGCTCTCTTTTACATGACCGATGCACCCGATTCCGTGCGGTCGTTCCTTGCGCACTCGGGCAAGATCGAACTGCTGGCGCCTGCCTGGTACAACGTGGATGAAAGCGGGCTAGTCACGGGCGCGCCTAACGCGACGGTTCTCAAAGCCGCGCAAAGTCAGGGCCTGCCGGTGATGCCCATCGTCGCGCTTTTCGGCAAAACCAAGTTCCACAACCTGGCCGGCAACGAAGAAGCACAAAAGCGCATGAACGATGCATTGCTTCGCGAGGCCAAGCTGCACGGCTACATCGGCTTCCAGATCGATTTCGAACATGTCGATTATCTTGACCGCGATTTGTTGACGGCATTGGTCGCGCGCTCGGCCGATACGCTGCACAAAGCGGGCCTCAAGCTCACCATCGCCACTGTGCCCAACGCGCCCGGTTATCCCGGCAATGGCGGATTTTCCAAGTGGATGTACACGGACTGGCGCGGCGCGTACGACCTTGCCGCGCTCGCCAAATCCGTGGACCTGATTTGCCTGATGACCTACGATCAGCACACGCGCTGGACCGTGCCCGGCCCGGTGGCCGGTTGGCAATGGACTGTCGACAACCTGGATTACGCGCTCCAGTTTGTGCCGAAGGAAAAACTCTCGCTCGGCATTCCGCTCTACGGCTACCACTGGTACACCGGAGCGCCCATCGCGGATAAAACCACCGGCGACGAACGGCCCAATCTAACTGGCGACTCCATCAAGGGGGCCGATGCGCTGCAACTAGCTTTCGAGTTCGGGGCCAAGCCCGATTGGGATGCGACCGACCACGCGACTTTCTTTTGGTTTTACCGCGATCAGCTGCGCGAGTGGATTTTCTATACCGACCAGCGCACGTTTCGCGATCGTTATCAATTGGCGGCAGATCGAGGCCTTGAAGGCTTCTGCTCGTGGTCGCTGGGCCAGGAGGATCAAGATATCTGGACGGTGCTGCCGGATCGGGGCTCGAGTCACTGAACTGCTGTGAGAGCCGTCAGCAATTCCTCAATCCGTCTACATCCTTAAAGTCGACCACGTAGGCGGCGCCCGCTAACGTGATCTCGGCTCCAAGAACCGACCCCGATGGAGTTACGTCGATAATTCGGACGCCCTGGACGGGGCGCAGTTCCTCCCGCGTCCAGGCGGTATCGTCGGTCTTGTGCAGCATGGCGGCGATCATCAGCTCCATTGCCGGATTTTTTTGGGTGCGTTTGCGGTAGACGTACAGCACCGTGCTCTCGTCCGCCTCGGCGTTGAAACCGCGATGCACCTTGCTTTCGACCTGGTCCCAGCCGGAGTAGGCGATCAGCGCCACCTGGCGGCCGGGAATGGAGGCTGTGATGCCGCGCTCCGTGCCCGTCTCGAAGGCACGTACCACGGCGCTTTCGCCGCCCATGTGGGGCAGGCCGTAATGGCCCAGCGTGAGTTCGTGCTCGAAGGCGAGACGGCAGCGGTCCACGCGCAGCACGCCGCCCGGCACGGTGATCTCGGCCAGGTCGATAAGGTATCCAACACCATTGTTCGGCGGCTTGCGCAGGATCAGTTGCCGGTAGAGCACTCCGTTGCGGACGCCGTTGAAGAGAATGCTCTGCGAAGTCACGTACGTGCCGCTCTTCGATGCGGTGTTATCGACGGTGCGGCCCGTCAGGTAGAAATTGATGTCGACGCCGCGCAGATCGCGGGGATCAAGGCTGCGGAAGCTATACTCCTGCGATGTGCCGCCCTTGGGATTGTGGTTCTCCCATGGAAAATGCGTATTGAACACCAGCTTGGAATAGTTGTGATCGTCGTCGTACACCTTGCCGGAGACGATCTCCGAACTGCCGCTACTGCCGTGGTTGACGAGGACGATGCCGGGTTTTTCCAGAAGCGTTCTCTTGGACTTTCTGCCCAGCTCTGCCCACATGCCGTCGTTTTCTTTGGCCGTCCAGAAAGGCGCGTCTTCCGGCAACGCCAGAGCGATGAAAGGCAGAAACATGATGAACGGGCTCGCCGGGCAACTGTAACTCTGGATCGCGTATTCGCGATGGCCGTAAAAGCCCAGGCTGGGGATGTCGTTCTGATAAAAGTCTTCGCGGCCGGTGAACTGCAGGATCGATCCGGAACACAAACGCCGCGCCCATCCGGGGTCGAACGGCGGTTTTGGCTCGAGCAGGAAAGACGCCGGGAATCCGCCCGAAATCCAGGAGCGATAGCAGATGCTGCGTGCCCACATGTTGATGAAGCCGTTGCGCCCGAAAAAGTTGGCGTAGGTTTCAAACAGTTCCGCGAAACTTTTTTCGAGGTCCGAGGCGATCTCCGGATAGTGCTCGCGGCCGAAAGCCCGGCTCCAGATGGTGCCGTAGACCACAAAAAGACTGATCGTGTAGTAGTTGTAGCTTTGTTCGAGGTACCAGCCGTTGCCCGCATGGTAGGACGCGATCCACATCAGGTGGCTCTTGAGCAGATCGTCGTCGATGGCGTAGCCGTGCTTCTTGAGGAACGAAAGCGCGCAGATATTGAAGAGCCGCCAGTTGTTTTGCGTGGTCCTGTGATGCGCCCACTTGGAGATGGTGACGGCCATCTCATCGCGCTGTTGCTTGGTGAGGTGGGGCCACAGCACATCGGGCATGAGCAGGAGCGTCTTCGTCAATCCGCCGAACTCGCAGGTGAACTGATAGGTGGCATCGGGCAAATCCTCGGGCAGCGGGAGGCTGTTCGCGTGCCCGGGCGTGAGCGCGCCGTAGAAATGATGGCAATAGTAATCCCGAAGCTTGATGTTGCCGATCGAGATTTCGGGATCGACGTGGATAAGCGGCGCCGCAAGGTTGAACGTCCTCTCGAGAGCCTCGAACTCGAAGGAACGAACCCGCCATTCCGGGTCATTCGGCTGCGGATAGGATTTGCCGGGCACCAGCGGAAATACTATCGGCGAGTCAAAAGACGGCACGTGCCGGAAGGCGCGTCCCAGGACATACTGAGCACACTCGATATAGTGCTGACGGGTCATTCCCGTCATCGGGCTCAGGTCCGGATCCGGATTTTTGACCACAAAGGCGTCTTGTGCCAAGTGTGGATGGGCGGCGACTGTCGAGTCGTTCATATTTTATTCGTCTCTCGAAGTATACTGGATTCCTGCTCAGGACCTATCGAGAGAGAGACGCCAATCTACAGCTCGACTGCCGGGATTTTCACTTTTCGTCCTTCGGCGCAGGAGGTGTAAATGCTCCGCACCAGTTGCAGTGCGCGATAGCCTTCGATGCCCGACGACACCGGCGCGCGGCTCGTCTTGCACGCGTCGCCAAAGTCGGCAAGCTGACGCTCGAATGGAGTGAGCGAAATCGCCATCGGATCGGACGCGCCCGACTTGGCCTCGTGCGAAAGGGGCGCCGGCTCGCCCTCGTCGTCGCGCACATCCCACGCGGTCAGTTGGTCGCCGGTAACGATCGCGCTTCCTTTCGTGCCGTGGATCTCGATGCGCTCCGGATAGCCCGGCCACAGTGCGGTCGCGGCCTGAATCACGCCCAGCGCGCCGGACGAATAATGCATCACGGCGCACACCAGGTCTTCGGATTCGATTTTGTGAATGGCGCCCAGCCGCCAGTAGCCGAAGACCTCGTCGACGGCACCCACAAGCGAGAGCAGCACGTCCACCTGATGGATGGCCTGGCTGATCAGCGCACCGCCGCCCTCGCCGGCCCAGCTTCCCTTCACCGGCCGCCCATAATATTCATCTGTCCGGTACCACTTGACGTAGGCGTCGGCCTGCAGGATCGTGCCCAGCCGTCCCGCGGCCAGCGCGCGCTTGAGAAACAGCGTCGAATCGTCAAAACGATGCTGGCTCACCACGCCAAGTCGAATGCCCGCCGCCCGCGCCACTGCGATCATGGGCGCCGCAGTCTCGAGATCGATGGCCATGGGTTTTTGCACCAGCACGTGTTTGCCGTACTTCGCGCCCAGCTCCACCGCCGCCAGCCGGTAGCTCGGAAAGGTGCATACATCGAGAAAGTCCACGTCAGCACGCTGGCTCAGCAGCTCCGGTGTGGCCACAAACTCGGCGTCCCACGCCGCGGCGAACTTCCGCCCTTTCTCTTCGTTGCCATTGGTGCACGCCGTGATCCGGTAGCCGATGTTCCTGTAGGCCTGCGCGTGCTTCCAGGCAATCGCGCCCGTTCCGATAACTCCCACATTCATCGATGCGGTTCTCCGTGAAATTCTTTTCCCGAAAGGTCAATGATAAACAAGAACGGGGCGCCGAGTTAAACCGGCGCCCCGTTCGGTGCAAGTCAATCTTGAAGTGCGCGCTCTAGAAGATGATCTTGATGGAACCCTGGAACAAGCGGGCCGTCAAGGCCGGAATATTCGCCAGACTTGTACCGCCGGCTGTACCGGTAATGGTGCCGAATGTGCTTCCAGCCGGGTTGCTCGAACTTGGATTGGAGAAGTTCGGGTGGTTGAGGACGTTGAAGGCTTCCAGGCGGGTATCCATCTTGAAACGCTCGCCAATCGGCCAGAGGTGGGAGAGCTGCGAATCGAATTGGAAGAACATCGGTCCGTTGACGGCGTTCCTCTGCAGATTGCCGTAGGCTCCTGGAGCGACCGGATCGGGGCAGGGCAACGAAGTCGGGCTATTGGCGCAGAAGGCCGCCGGATTAAGGTATCCCCTGTTCGCCTGCGTCGTACCCACAGTTCCGCCCTGGATCTTCACCTCGTGTACCGGGTTTTGGCCGGACACCGCATTGGGACGGTCGTTCCCAAGGTCGGTCAGGGAGATGTCCGAGCCGCTCGTCACGTTGATCGGTGCGCCGCTGAGAATGTGGAAGACCGGCGCAAGTTCCCAACCGTTGACCAGATAGCCGCCCACACCATGAAGCGAGCTAAACCTGCTGGTGGCGACCACCGCGGTGTTGAAGATGTTGCGATAGTCTGAGCCGCAGCGCCCGTAATCCAAACCGATGTTATACGGATTCATCGGTCCATTCCCGGCAATGTCGCCCTGTGCATCGTAGACGTTCATGCACCTCGACCAGGTGTAGTTCGTAAGCAGGCTGAATGTGGACGACAGGCGGTGCTGCAACGTAGCCACCATCCCGTTGTAGTTGGCCCAGGCAGTGTCGTTGATGTAAGCCGAATTGCTGCCGCCGTCATAGATGTTGCCCTGAATCGGGCTGGCTTCAGTCAGGGCGAAGCGCGCCTGCTGGTTCGCGATCGTCGAGCAAGCTGAACCCACCGCCGGACTGGTTGTGCCTGCCGCTTGAGCCGCGGGCCCCGTGGTAACGACCGAGCCGCAACCCGTTGCGCCCGCTCCCCAGACTCCCGGCGTGTAGACCGCCTGATCGAAGGCTATGCCAATGGGCATGCTTCTGGTCCTGTTTCCGATGTAGTCGACCTGTGCCTGCCAGCCCCTCGGGAACTGATGCTGCACGCTCAGCGTCCACTGCAGCGTGTCGGAATTGTGGAAATTCTGGACCAGTGCGAGCACCTGCCCCTGCGGCGGGAAAATTGCATTTGCCGCGGTGGGAATCAGCGGCTGCGGATAGGGGCTTTGATTGGTGCCGCCCACCTGATCGCAGCCGTAGCCTGTGCCACCCTCCAGCCACGGCTCACTGAAGCAGACCGGGCCCACGACACTCGGGCTGCTATCGGTAGCAAAGGGCGGGTTCTGGTGAACCCGGTTCGTAGTGTAATAGTTGGCCAGGTCGTAGGCCACCATCATGCCGCCGCGGATGACGGTATTGTTGCCGCCAAACGGATTCCAGGACGCGCCGACATTCGGATTGAACTGCCACGGTTGATTGTGCGTGAATTGCCGCGTCACCCCCGGGTCTCCGTAGAAGAAGTTGCCCGCGGGCGCGGTCGGATAAGCGGAACTGGTTTTTCCGGCCAGGAATGAGGCGTAGTCGAAGATCGATCCGCGATTGAAATAGTCCACCGGCATGTACTCCGGCGCCCAGCGAATACCGGCAACGATCGTCAGCTTCGGAGTGGCATGGTAGGTGTCCTGAATGTAAAGGCTGGGAACGTTCCCGCGCAGGGCAAGCTGTTGCTCCTTGCTTTGCGAGTACGCCGGAGTTGCCCCGTTCGGCCCCATTGCGCCCCACAGGAAATCGAGGTTGGCGTCGCCGTAAACCGTCTTGCCGCCAATTTGCCCGGTCGGCCCGCTACCGCTGTAGACGGCGCTGAATTCGTCGACGCCGTTGTTCTGGTATCCGGCCACTTCGTTAAAGTGGATGCGGAAAAATTCGCCGCCGATCACAAACTGGTGTTGACCCTTCACCCAATTAAGGTCGTCGATAAAGCCTTCGTTGTCCAGGTTGAAGTGACCGGGTGTGCAGGTTCCGCAATAGGTGGCCCAGCTTCCCACCGTGCTCTTACCGGGAGTCGTTGTGGTGATCTCCAGCCCGACGAGGGCCTGATCGTACTGGGTGATGCCAATGGTATTTGCGTTGATGCCGTTGGCGGCCGCTTGGCGATTGTCCACGCGTTTGCTGCCCGAGGCGTGGAAGCTGTTGACCAGGTGCGGCGAAATCGTCCAGGCTTCACCCACGACTGCTGTCTGCACGCGCTGATATTGCCCGGGAGCCACCGAGGTCACCAGGATGTTGTTCGGGAAGAAGTACGCCGGGTACTGGTAGCCGTCGAACAGGTAGCGACCGAAGAGGCTGTGCTTCGCGTTGATGTTGTAATCGACGCGCGTCAGCCACTGGTTATCGTGGACCAGGCCCGGTATCGAATATTGAACCTTGCCGGTACTGGAGCTATAGAAAGCGACCCCCGCCGAGCTCGCGGCCGGCAGGTATGGTATCAGTTTCAATGACGCTGCATTGAATGTTGGCGGCGTCGCGTACTTATTGCACGTGACGGGGCTCGTGGCCATATCGATGACGGGCGCCCCCGTGAGCGGATCGTAGAGCTGATTGCTGCACAGGCCGGTGCCGGAGTTGTACGTGCCGGGATCGGTCACGGAAAAGTCGCCCATCAGGTTGGCCGGGGTGGGAACGTAGGCCGTGTTCACCGAAGTTGAATAGGTCGACTCCGTCCGTTGGTATCCGCCAAAGCCGAATAGCTTGTGATGATGCGGAATGATGGGCCCGCCGAAGGTCCCGCCAAACTGGTTCTGGTGCAGCGTGTCTTTGCTGGCGGAAAAGAAGTTGGTGGCGTCGATGTAGTTGTTGCGGATGAATTCGAACCCGTCGCCGTGATACTGGTCGGTGCCCGACTTGGTGATTACGTTGACGAGACCGCCGGAATGCTCACCCCCGAGTTCTCCCAGGTCGACCGACTCCACGCTGAACTCTTGCACCGCATCCGGGAAGGGGAACGGCAGGTTGGCGTTCGACATGTAGTCGTTGTTGTTGCCGCCGTCCAGATTCCATTCCGTAGTGTTGCCCATGCCGCCGGCAACCGAAACCGCAATCGTCTGGTAGGAGTATTTGCTGCCCGTAAAGTCGCCGCCGGGCGCGGGACTCGACCCGCCCGAGAATTGGATCAGCGCCGCCATCTGACGGCCGTTGAGAGGCAATTCATCCATGGCCGCATTGTCGATGGTCTGCTTGTACGAGGTGTCTTCGGTCTGCAGTGCCAGAGCGTCAGCGTGCACCTCGACCGTCTGGTTCGCGGAGCCGGTCTTCAGGGCAGGGTTGATGGCAATGTTGCTGCCGACTTCGAGGACGATATTCGTCTGTTCATATTTCTCGAATCCGGCCGCAACCACCGTCAGGCTATAGGTTGAGATTTCGATGTTCGGGAACTGGAACACGCCCGCACCGTCGGTCTGAGTCACGTGATTGATGCCGGACGAGGTGTTCCTCAAGGTGACGCGGCATTGGACACCACGGCGCCTGTTGCGTCGGTGACTGTGCCCTGAATGCTGCCCGAGCCCGCTAATTGTGCGTGGATTGCGCACGCTGCCAAAATCAGAAACGCAAGGATAGTCAACAGTCTGGCGATCGCCGATCCCCAGACACCTACGCTGGTCTTTGCCATTGAATCCTCCAGAATTGGTAAGTCCATTTAGATCGCACAGGTTCGCACCGACCGCATGCCGCCTTAGTTTTACCGTCGAAATATAGAAATTTGAAACTACGACTGTCAAGAGAAATGATTGGCCAATTGATTGCATTATTTATTCGGGACACCTTACCGTAAGTCTTCTCATGGAGGAGGATAGGCTGGCCGCGCTGGCGCTTGCTGTTGCCGCGCTGGCGAAACGTTTAAGCGATCGTACGGGCATTTTCCCGCGGTTCTTCAAACGATTTAATGATCGATCGCCGGAAAAATGACCTCGTTGTGAGGATGGCGTCTGTCTTCAGGCGGAGACCGGCATTGCCTTTGAGATGGGATTCACGCAGCCACGTGCCGGTTGCGGCGCGAAGTCGGCTTGCCCGAAGAGGACTTTGTGCAGGACCAGGGCTGCGGCCCCGCGCAGGCGCGCGGCATCGCCATCCACGGCGGCCACCACGCGGGGCGTGTGCGGCGTAATCGATTTGGCAATGAGCTGGCTCTCGAGCAGCGGACGGATGCGGGGCCACAGCGCCGTGCAATCGCCCACGATGATGATCACCTCGGGAGATAGTCCGGCCGCCAGCATGGTCAATCCCCGCGCCAGGTACGTCATCATCTTGTCGATGGAGCGCAGCGCGCGCAGGTCGCCGGCCAGTGCCAGATTGAGCAGCTCCTGAAAGTTGGTGAGCGTGGTCTCAGGCGCCAGCTCATGGTAGTAGCGCAACCCCGCGCGGTTGGATGCAAAGACCTCCCAGCAGCCCGCGTTGCCGCAGCCGCAAATGGGGCCCGATTCCTCGAGCGTCATGTGGCCGAACTCGCCTGCCATGTCGTCTCTGCCACGCACCACGTTCCCATCCACCAGCATTCCCGCGCCAATGCCTTCTGAAACCGAAACCACCAGAATGTTTGAGGCGTCGTGGAAGTTTCCGAACCAGCGCTCTGAGAACAGGCAGGCGTTGGCCGCGTTTTCCATCTCGATCGGAGTTTCCAGAACTCGCTGCAGCTCTTCATGCACATCGATCTGGCCCCAGGGCACGTTCGGCGAGAACAGCACGCGATGTGTCTTCTGGTCCACGCGGCCTGAAACGCTCACACCCAGCCCCTGGAAGACGCGGTCCTCGAAATTTGCCTTTAGAGTGTGCGCCGCTTGCGCAATCTGCGCAACGGCCGTCCTGGCCTCATCGGCTGTGGAGCCGGCCCTGATCTCGTAGGGCACCGTATCCCGGCCCAGGAGCTTGCCGTTAATATCCACGACGGCCAGGTTGGCCCTTCCCGGTCGCAGGTCGATGGCCAGCGCTGCGTGCCGGTCGTTCAGCGTGACAAACGTGGGCCGCCGTCCGCGCGGCAACCGGCCCAGCGTGCCGGGCAGCACCCATCCTTCATCTATCAGCTGGCTGATGATCACCGAAACCGTGCTGGGCTGCAAACCGGTCAGCCGCGCCAGGTCAGCCCTGCTCACAGGCTGGTGCAGGTGGATGGCATGCAGGAGAATGTCGCGGTTGATCTCGCGCGCGGTTTCGCTGGAGGCTCCGGCGTGGCGGGGCCGGGTTGGCTTGTCAGTTTTAGGCTTATTCGTCACTTGCATGATTGGCGGCCTTCAATTTCGTTTGACCCTCTGGAATACAACGCTCCCGAAAGGGCTTTGTTGCATGCTATGCGCGCCGTCCCGCTTGCCGGTGCGCGGTCCGCATGAAGCTGCTCAGCAACCAATATATCCGGCGAGGCGGGAGTTTGCCTGTGTCGGCTTGAATCCTGCGAGGCCGCGGATATTGGCGCAAAAACAAATGCGGCAGCCCCCGGAGGAGCTGCCGCACAGGCCGGTCGAGACAAAGTTAGAAGTTGATGCGTCCACCAAATTGCAGGTCACGCGTGCTCTGCGTTTGCGAGTACGCGGTGCCGAAGCTGGTGATCAGCCCAAAGCTGCCGTAATTGCCCGATGCAATGTTCGCAGCCGTAGGCACCGTCGCGTTCGGGTTGTTGAGGAACGGGTGATTAAACAGGTTGAAAGCCTCGAGGCGAACCTGGAGCTCGGCCTCGCGGTAAATCTTGAACGATTTGTAGAGGCTGGCGTTGGTCTGCGAGTTGCCTGGTCCGCGGAATTGGTTGCGGCCAGTATTCGGCAGAACCGGCGCGGCCGCCGTTTCCGTCGGGCTTATGAACGACGCTGGGTTGAACCACGGCTTACCGCCATCCACTGCCGTGTTGCCGAACGTCCGGTTGTGGCCGCTCTCCTGCTGATACGGCGCAACCGTCTGGGCGTACGTAGCCCCAAAGCCTGGGGTGAACCCGCCAATCGTATTGCTGTTCGCGCTGATTGAGAACGGGAAGCCGCTGTAATGGCTGAATTGTCCGTTCAGATTGAATCCGCCGACGATCTCTCCCAGCAGGCCGTGGTTCGCCCACATCTGGCCGGGGCCGAAGGGCAGCTTGTAGGTGCCATACAACTGCAGGTTGTGTTTTTCGTCGTAGCCCGCCGACCCCTTGTTGAAGCGCCACATCGTCGGATAGTTGAACGTCGTCCCACCCGATCCCGAGCCGGCGCCATTATCTACGTAGTCGATGGCATGCGAGTAGGTGTAGACCACGCCCAGCATGGCGTTTTTGCCCGCATTGCGCGTGAACTGCGCTTGCAGCGCGTCATACATCGAGCTGAAGACCGGAAAATTGATGGTGATGCCGCCGGTGTTGTAGCAGGTGCCCGTTGTGGTGCCAGCGGGGCAGGGCGCTCCAATGTTGATCGTTTCATTGGCGTTGAAGCTGCACGCACCGGTATAGCCAGATCCAGGGCTGAACTGCCCGTTGGGCATGCAGGGTGAGGAAGTGGTTGGAAAGTTTGCCGCATTCAGATAGTTGATGCCGGCAGGCTGGCGGACGAAATGCGTTCCCACATAGCCGACGTTGGCGACGAAGCTAGCCGGCAGTGTCCGCTGTACGAAGAGGTTCCAGCTCTCGATGTACCCGCGGCGGAAGTGCTGCGGGACCGTATTCGTCGAACCTGCCACGGGGAGCGACGCGAAACCGGTTGAGTAGTTGGGGGCCATCTTGGCCGAGTTCGGGATGCCGTAGGTTAGGTTCATTGGCGCGTTGCCGTTTGCCGGATCAACCGTCATCGTGAAGTTTCCGGTCCCTCCGTAGTTAGGGGCTAGGTCCTCAGGGAACGAGTCGCGCAGGTAACGCATGGAATCCGGGTCGGTGGTTTCGCCGAAGCCCGAACGGATCACGGTCTTTTCATTCAGGCGGTAAGCAATGCCGGTGCGCGGCACAATCTGTCCCCACCCAGCACCGATGCCCGCGCTGCGCGGGTTGCCATTCACGCCGCCCACTTCAACATTGGAACTCTGCGGCAAGTTTGGAAGTAGAACTGCCGCGCCTGTATGGTCACGGTATGGGGCCGGGTAAATTTCATACCGCATTCCGTAGGTCAGCGTCAGCTTCGGGGTAACTGTCCACGTATCCTGCGCATAAACTCCATCTTCTGACCACCGCAGGGAGTTGGGATTGAAGACCTGCGAGGGGTCGCCAATCGAAGTGCCGCTGCCATTGTTGGGCAGGCCCAGCTGGAAGTCGGCAAGCGAGTTGTACCCGAGGATGCCGCAGGAAGCGACTGTTGCCGTCGGCGTGTTGCCGCACGTCATGCCGCCCTGGAAGGTGAAGCCGCCGCGCGGAACGTTGGGCTGGCCGCCGCTTGTGGGCTGGAAGTGGTTCAGGTCGAAGTGGTAGTAGGTGTAGCCGAACTTGGCCGCGTGATGCCCTTTCACCCAGCTCAGGTTCACGTCGCCAGTAAATTGATTGTCGCGGAATTCGAAAGGATTGGAACCATTGTTGTTGCCGATGCCGGTAAACGTGGTCAGGTAGAACCCCGGCTGGCCAACATAGTTCAGGCCGGCTCCGTTGGTTCCCGGAATCTTGAGCGTGTTAAGCCCGTAGTCGCCCAGCGCTATGTCAAGCGTCGACTGCGCGAACGTCAACAGGCGGGTGAATCCGAAGTCGGCGTCTATCACCAATCTCGAATTAAATGCATGGCTCATGCCCAGCCCGGCGTTCTGACCGCGGCCACCCACATCGCCCGGCTGCCCGCCGTCTGCTGTGGGGCCGCCCGCGCACGCGTTGCTCCCTGTACAGGGCGTGTCACCCAGCACTTGCGGATCGATATCGGAGTACGGCGTGATGCCGAATTTGCCGAAGATCTGCGTGTTTTCGTTGGGAATGAACGTGATCTTCGTGTCCGAAGCGTTGCGGCTGTAAGCGATGGTCGCGGTTGCGTTGTAATCGTTAGCCAAAGACTGCGACAGCTGCCCCGCGGTCGGTGTGCTGATCAGTTTTGAGATCGCCGCAAGATCCTGCATCATAATCCCACCCGCGAGCGAGATTCTCGATGCGGGAATGGTGTTGACGTTGGTTCCCGTCTCGCCATATTCAGCCGTGAAAGAGGGCCGGCATTGGTATTGCAAATATCCGTTGGTGTAGGAGGTATTCGGGCTCGGACAGAGCGTGGGGTTTACCTGGCTCTGCCATCCCGGAGCAACCGGCTGCGGATCGTAGAGCGGCGAGACTCCAGCCGCCTCAGAAAAATTGCCGCCGTTCATCAGCGCGTCTGGAACGGTTTCGGTTGCGGTCGACAGACTACGCCGCGTAATGCGGTTGAAGTTGGTGAAGAAGAAAAGCTTCTTTTTGCCCGTCAGAATCCTGGGAATATAAATCGGTCCGCCAATGTTGCCGCCGTATTCCTGATAAATGTTCTTCGGCACCGATCCGGTCGGATTAAGAGAACTCTCAAGCGAGGCCTGCGTGGCCGTATAGCTACGGGCATTGATCGACCCGTCCTGGTAATACTCCCACCCTCCGCCATGAAAATCATGGCCACCGCTCTTGGTGGTTACGCGGATCGAGGCGCCTCCGGCCATACCCTGCTCGGCATTGAAGTCGTCCGTGGTCACGCTGACGCTCTCTACGGCGTCCGCCGGGGTCACGTAGGCAATGAGGTAAGGCAGCCAGCCGTAATAATCGATGGCGCCATCGACGCGAGTTGTGTTGCCGTTCGCCGAGTTGCCATTCACGTTCACCATCATGGCGCGTGACGGGTTGCCGCCGATCGAGTTGTTTTCTCTCACGTCGGCAGCGCCGGGAATAATCGTGTAGAGCGCTTCGTAATTACGGCCTTGCGACGAGGTGAGGGGCAGTTGCGCCAACTGTGACTCGTTGACCTCGTTATCCACTTCAGCCGTTTCGGTCTGCAACTCGGGCGCCGCCTCGGTGACCGTCACCTGCGCAGTAACCGATGCCGCCTGCAGAGTCACGTCAATGCGCACCTGGCTGTTGACATCTATCACAATATCCACTTGCTTGGCGCCGGCGAAGTTTCCTTGCTGCGCCATGGAAAGCGAGTAGGTGCCGGGCAGTACGTCGAGAAAGGTGTACGTGCCGGCGCCGCTGGTTTTGTCGGCGCGCACTTCGCCCGTTGCCTGGTTAGTGATCGTCACTGGAACATTGGGAATCACTGCCCCGGTCTTATCGGTAACCGTTCCCGTCAGCGATCCATATAAGACTTGCGCATGCGCGGCGGTGCTTGCAAAGAACATCGCCGAGAGCGCGATCACCATCACCAGAATTCTGATCGCGCACTGCTGGACTTGAAACTCGCCCTTTGGCCTTCCTGACATACCCACCTCCAAGAAATGTTGTAATGCCCACAGCTCTGCGGACCTCACGCCTCTTGCAAGGCCCCACTGCCTCCACACACCAACATCAGCGAGTCTGCTCGGAGATTCGATACACGATGGAGCACGCCTTTATTGGCGATGCGAACTATATGAGCGATTGCAAACCCTTGTCAAGACAAAAAAACGATTTAATTACCAGAAAAACCGATTTACCTCCTCGGTGAAACGAGCACCGACCCGCGTGATCCCTTCGATCAAAACGCAGTTCATAGATTCTGTTGGGTTTAAATCGCTTCGGCAACCAAGTGAATCGCTTTACTATCCTCTTGACTCTGTACATTCTCGGGACCTGTGGGCAGTGATTTCACAGGACATATCCGCCCCAGTCCGACTTTCCACAGTTCTCCATGCGGCCGGCCGGCATGGCAATTCTTCGTGAGCCGAAAATGGCGTCTTTGCCCGCCAGTTTTTCATCTCGCCACCTTCGAATCCCCGCCTGCGCCCGCTACACTTTTCTCTGGGAGTTCCTAACCTGCACATGCGCACTACCTTTCGATTTCTCCTCTTTGCCCTGGCTTTTTTTCCACTCTCCGCACTGGTAACGGCGCAGTCCGCTGCCGCTCCGGACGCAAGCCGCGATGCCGACCTGCAACTGGTGGTGATGCTCAGCCGCCACGGTGTTCGCGCGCCCATAGGCAGCTCCGCACTTTACGGCCAATACGCCGCCGCGCCCTGGGCCGCTTGGGATGTGCCGCCGGGTTATCTCACCGCGCACGGCTATCAATTGATGAAGCTCTTCGGAGCCTGGGATCGCAGCGAATTCGTGAGCCAGAACCTCTTCGTCCCCACCGGCTGTGCCGACGCCGCCCACGTCAGCATTGTTGCCGATTCCGACCAGCGCACGCGCGAAACCGGCAAAGCCCTCGCCGAAGGCATGTTTCCCGGCTGCACCATCGCGGTGCGCGCGCAGCCTGAAAACACAAACGATCCGCTCTTCCGGCCCATCGAGTCCGGCGCAGTTCGGCCCGACACGGCTTTGGACACCGCGGCAGTCGCCGGCCGCATCGGCGGCGATCCCAACAATCTGACCGAGCTGTATCGCTCCCAGTTGACGCTGCTCGACCACGTGCTGGCCGGTTGCGGCCACGCACCCGCCGATGCCCAGCGTACCTCGATCTTCGCTATCCCCGCCTCGCTCGCGCCCGGCCCGGGCGACGGCCCCGCAGCTCTGCACGGTCCGGTCACCACCGCCGCCACCATCGCCGAAAACCTGCTCCTCGAATACACCCAGGGCATGAGCAAGGCCGATACCGGCTGGGGCTGCCTCGACGGCGCAACCCTGCGCACTATCATGCAGGTCAACAGTGCGAACTGGGACTATACCAAGCGTACCCCCGCAGTTGCGCGCATGATTGCCTCGACGCTCCTCGACCGCATTCTGAAAACCATGCAGCAAAGTGTGAACGGCGGGGGCGTCACCGGCGCGCTCGGCAAGCCCGGCGACCGCCTCGTGATCCTGGTGGGCCACGACACCAACATCGTCACCGTGGCCGGCGCACTTCACATCGACTGGGTCTTTGACGGCCGTGCCGACGACACGCCTCCGGGCGGCGCATTGCTCTTCGAACTCTGGCGTCCGCGCGATGGCGGCAAGCCCTTTGTGCGTCTCAAATACATTGCGCAAACCCTGGAGCAGATGCGCAACTCTCAGGCGCTGACCCCTGCCAATCCGCCCGCAGTCGCGCCTATCTTTATTCCCGGCTGCAGCCGTCAAGACCTTTCCTGCACCTGGGAGGGTTTCTCCGCAGCCATGCACGCATCGATCGATCCCGCTTATGTTGCCGCGCAGCCGTAATCACAAGCGGCGGCAACGAGAGCCTGGGTGCCCCCGGTCCCTCGCATTTGGGGACCGGAGAAGCCATGCCGCGGGTACATCTTCCCCATCCAGAGCCGCACCCCCGGGCGCTATCATCGTCATGCACGATTTTCAAACCTCAACTCATCACCGAAATCTCGAGGAATGCGCATGAATGCCGTTTTAAAATCTGCAGTCTTGTTCCTGCTCTTGCCGGCCGCGGCCATCCCGCTTGCCGCGCAGCAGGATTACTTCAGCAACTGGCCCGCGGGGCGCTCTCCGCAAGAGGTGGGCAAGGCGCTGGCTGAGCACTTCATCACTACCCCGCATCAGGGCCAAACGACGATCGTCTACAGCGAAGTGGGCGCATGGTACGGCGCGCTCAATTTCGCCGAGCTGACGCACGACACCGATCTTCGCGACCGGCTCATTAAGCGCTTCGATCCGCTGCTCCCCGGCGGCACCGAGGCCGATAGGATTCCCCATGCCGATCACGTCGACGCATCCATCTTCGGCATTGTGCCGCTTGAAATCGCCATCCAGACCAAAGATAAAAAGTATCTCGACTACGGGCTCTCCTATGCCGACCGGCAATGGGTCGATCCCCAACCCGACGGCCTCTCGCATGAGACGCGCTATTGGATCGACGACATGTACATGCTGACGATTCTGCAGCTCGAGGCCTACCGCGCCACGGGCGACAAGAAATATCTCGACCGCGACGCCAAAGAGATGGTGGCCTATCTTGACAAGCTGCAGCAGCCCAACGGCCTCTTCTACCACGCGCCCGATGTGCCTTTCTTCTGGGCCCGCGGCGACGGATGGGTGGCCGCAGGCATGACGGAAATGCTGCGCGACCTCCCTGCCGATGATCCTCAGCGCGCGCGCATCATGGCCGGCTACAAGTTGATGATGGCGGCGCTGCTCAAATACCAGGGAGCGGACGGCATGTGGCGTCAACTCATTGACCATGACGAGGCGTGGGAAGAGTCGTCCAGCACCGGCATGTTTACTTACGCGCTCATTACCGGCGTTAAGAATGGTTGGCTCGTCGGACCTGCCTACGGCCCCGCCGCGCGCAAGGCCTGGATCGCCGTGACCGGCATGATCGAGCAGAACAACGACGTGACCAGCATCTGCGAGGGCACCAACAAGTTGAATAGTTACGACTACTATCTTGCGCGCAAGCGCAGAACCGGCGACTTCCACGGCCAAGAACCGATTTTGTGGGCGGCGTCGGAACTGTTGAGATAGCAAGTCGGCGTGATAGCGGAGTTGGCGGCGTTAGCGGAGCTAATTCGATTTCGCAGCTTCGTGTAACTCCGCTATCGCCGCTAACTCCGCTGCCTTAGTCCAGCCTCGTCAGGTACGCATCGCCTTCTACCGGCTGCACATGCTGCGCGATGTACGCGGCCATCGCGCGGTCGTCGCCCAACGGGCGGATGCGCACCCAGTAGCTGTTATCGCCCGGAAACTCGATTACATTCGCGTCCGGATAAAGCTCGAGCAGTTGCGCCTTCAGTTGGATGGCATCGCTCTCATTGTGAAAAGCGCCAATCTGCACGCACCAGCGCCCGCCGGTCGAGATGGGCTTGGGTGTCTGGTACACATCCAGGCGCACTTGTGCCAGGCCGGCGTGGTAAACACCCACGGCTTTTGCCGATGCAGTCGTCAGGTCGATCATGCGATCGGCTACAAACGGCCCGCGGTCGCTGATGCGCATGGCGCTCGACTGGCCGGTCTTCACATTGGTGACCACGATCAGCGATCCCATGGGCAGCGTGCGATGCGCCGCCGTCAGCGCGTTGTCGTCGAAGACCTCACCGTTGGCGGCTTTACGTCCCTTGTAGGGAGCGGTGTACCACGAGGCCACGCCAATCTCGCTCAGGATGGGCACGTGCGTGGCGACATAATCGAGATCTTCCGGGCTCACCCCGCCTGGCGGCACCGGCGTGATTGGAATCTTCGCGCTCGGCTGGTTTGCCGCTGACGCCGATGGCTGCTTGGCAGGAGCCGGCTGCGCTCGAGGCGGCAGGGCTTGCGGCGGGGCAACCTGCGCCGTGTTTTTGTGGTGGCAGCCGGTCAACATCAGCGACGTGATCAGCGACGTGGGGATTAGAAACGCCAGACTCAGCAAAGCCCGACCCAGCGACACCGGGGCCGGCAACGCACGCTTCTGCGCCGCCCATTCCGCCCGGCCGCAGCGCCGCTTCAAATCCGACATCGAGTTCTTCAACTGCGCGATTCTCCGGAAGTTTTCGGTGGGCTATCTTCCGTTGCGGTGCTGCGTGGGCCGGGAGCCGCACCGCTGCGCTGTTCAAACCGGTCGGCAAGGTTGCGCAGGGTGTCGGCGGCCGTGCGCATCGCCGAGATCGACTCGCGCCGCACCTGCGGGATCACTGCGTCATTCACATACGCAATGGCGTGGCGCAGTTCCATCTCGATCAGTTCAACTGCTTCTTCAATGCGGTGGCCGATGCCGGGCCCACCCGAGTTTGGCGTATTGTTCGTGCTCATTGCGCTGCCTCTCTTCGCCGGTTACGCAATACGTAACCTGTCCAAAGTCTGCTTGACAGACCGGATTGAGTCAATGCCTCGCAAACGGCGGATGACCCGCAGAAATTACTATTGACGCCGCCAAAGCCTTTCAGCATGATTGCCTAGAGCCTTTATAAAAACTCACGTTTTCTGTCGCGTAAGCGGATCGAAGTAACTTCTGTCAGCGAGGTTCGGATCCTTTGAAAGTCAGTGCGTTTCATTTGAAAGACGTTGCATGCGGTGGTTGGTGGGCACGCGGAAGGCTGGGCTTCGGCCAGCTTCTGCCGGGCGACATGCTCGCTTTGGGGCTGGCTTTTGGGATCGCCCTGGGCGCGGGAAACTGCGCGGCCGGGCAAATCGGTTCCGG
>Ga0182024_10004458_pt1 | contig 32169 bp, 18 predicted proteins | sample P32metaG_FD_120480 | JGI IMG/M metagenome (GOLD analysis project Ga0182024, IMG submission 120480) | Permafrost microbial communities from Stordalen Mire, Sweden - P3-2 metaG (Illumina Assembly) | ecosystem: Environmental > Terrestrial > Soil > Wetlands > Permafrost | place: Sweden: Stordalen...
CCGCGAGCTACGGCACTCGTTCGTGTCGCTGCTGTCCGACTCCGGGGTGCCGGTGGAGGAGATCGCCCGCTTGGCCGGGCACTCGTCCAGCAGGACGACAGAGGTCATCTACAGGCACCAGCTGAGGCCGGTCATGACCGCTGGGGCCGAAGCGATGGACAAGGTACTGGCGGGGAAGCCGGCCGCTCAGCCGCGCCGGGCGCGGCGGCGCGAGTCGCATCAGGCCGCGTCGTCTCCGCCGGCCAGTTAGTCCTCTATCTGCGCCCGCCCGATGATGCGCCGGGCGCCGACCGTAGGCCGCGGATGGCGGTAGATGGTGACGTGCGCACCAGAGAGCTTGCGGTCATCGGCGAGGTCAGCGAGCATGCTGAGGTAGGCGCCCCCCCGTCCGGCGAGTGGACAAGGCCAAGCCGGGGCATGCCCTGCACGCCCGGTAGGTGCTCGGCCGGCGGCCTACACCTCGATCGCCTGGAACGCGTATTCGGCGTCGTCTCCTAGCGCGTCCCGGAATGCGACGAACCTGGCCCAGTCGCCTTCCCGATGGAAGGTCGGGTCGAGTTCATCGATGTCGGCGAGCATGGACCCGACGATCGTGCCCGGCACCGTGGTGTCGATGTAACTGCTGTGCCACTGGCCGCTGATGGCGCCGGTCGTGAACGCGTCAATCAGCGCATGCAGGGCTGTGGTGGCCGGCCCGAGCATGCCGTTGTGGAGGGCAAACGAGTCAGGGCCGTCGATTTTCTTGATATACACGTCAACTGTGGTCACGGGTCACTCCTCTCGATAACAGGATTCGAGTGTCCAGGAACGGATGTCAACAGGACACTGGACGCCGAACTAGTCACGGATGATCTTTCAGCAAGTCGAAGCACCCGAGCGCTTCGATGCGAACCAAGCGCGCGCGGCGACAAAGCCGCTGCTCTATGACGTTCCTGCAGCTCAGGACGTCATACAGGCACGGTCACTGCATCTGACCGCACCTGCCAGCAGGTCGCCGCTCCCAATCCGCTCCCAGAATCGGACATGGCTTGTCGGGTGGCAGCCATCGCGATCTGCCGATCTGCCCAGGGTCGGCATTCGGGCGAACGACGGAGTTGTCCGTTACGTAGCGTGAGGGTGAAGCGCATACTCGGAGGCTGAGGACCCAGCCGTTTGGTCTGGGCAGCTGCCCAGGCTCGACGGCCTGGGCTGGTGTCAACGCTCACGCCGAGCAGCCGATGTCCCGACGGTGCTCAGATTCTTTCTGCCGTTTAGCAGGGTGCCTTGGCAGGTTCAACGCCTGCTCGATGTCGCGGGCATAGCAGAAGGCGCGTGCCAGCCACGCAAAAGCGTCCTGCCAGGACAACCGACGGTCTGGTAGACAGGCAGGGTCGGCAGTGCTCAGATCCCTGGCCCCTGCCGCGTAGCCGGTGTCCGGCGAGTCTGCACGAGGAGACCCCGATGGCCACAGACAGCGACGATGCCCAGGATCAGCTGGGGATGACCATGGCCGAGATCGCCCACGAGGCGGGCGGGACGTTGCACGTCTATCCGCGCCCGGGTCGCGCGGTGCGCCGCGCCAGGTGGTCTTGCGGGACACCCGCAGTGACTATGGCACCCAGTTCGAGGCGGCCCAGCTGGAGGATGACGGGACGCTGCGGATCACCGGTAACGATCACGGCCGCGGAGTCAGCGAGGTCTTTGGCGGCGAGATCAGCTCATACGAGTGGGTCTATGCGGTCGCGCCCGAGCGCGTCGGCAACCTGCTCAGGCTCCTCGGCGGCCAAGAAGGTGACGATGTGCTCGCCCTTCTGGCGGCCTACTACCAGCGTCAAGGCGGAGTGATCAGCGAAGTGCTGAAAAGTCCCGAGGTGGCCTCCGACTTCAGCAACTGGCACAGCTGAAGCCGATCGCCCGTAAGCGCTGGCGCACGGGCGGACAGTCCACGGCGGAGCACCGACCAGCGGCGCGCGATCGAGCTGCTCTGGCGGGAGCGAGTCGCGCCAGACGAGCCGACGCTGCTGTGTGATGACCGGGATCAGTGGGCCACTGTTGAACGCCAGCTCCGCAAGGAGCGGCGGCAGCGACTCCTGGACGAACTAGCTGACCTTGGCCACGAGCGGAGCGACTTCCCTGGGTACTCCTGGGCCGACATGTGGGATGAGGTTCTGGAGGATGAGGCCTCCGCCTACGCGGACGCCATGGACGACGGCGGCTGGACACCTGACGACGACACTGGCTACGGACCGTATAGCTACTTCGCTCACACCATGGCCAAAGACGACTGACATTCCGCCGCTGTCTCGCCAGGCTCCGCGCCAGCGAATCGCGCCATCGGGGTCGGCCGGGGCAGGCCGCCCGCTCCTGGCCTCATATGGGAACCTATCCCGGCCCAGGTCTAGGCTGGTGCCTATGCGACGTGTCCGCGAGTGGCCGTGACGCGCCGCAGATTGCCCTCCCACCTGGCGCACCACGGCCAGTGCCGCAGGCCGCTGAGGACAGATTTACTTACCGGGCCGCCGTGTCCGCGCGCCTGGTAGGGAGGCGCTGGCCATGACGTGTTTGGACGGGTCACCGTCGCCGCCGACGATGACCGGACGGCCGCGTAGCTCGGCCCGGAGCAGGATCTCGACAGCCACGATGAACTGGCCGAGCTGGTCATGCTTCAGTGTCCCAAGGCGAGGGCCTGCCCAGCGTGGCAGCCGCTCGCCCTAACTGAACCGGCGAACATGGCACAGAGTGAACTCCTGGCTGATATTATCAATCCGTGGATCATGAAGAAGATCTTGAGACGATCGCCAGCCGCATCCTTCAGCCACTTGACTACGCGCTCACGTACCTGGCCGAGGGTATCGAGAAGGAGTGTGGGAGATGCGCCGCAGACGGCATCGACCCCGCCGCTGACCCGTGCACCTTCGCGGCCAATGTTCGCCGGTACGTGCTGCACGCGATGCGGGCGCACCTTCCGCTCCCGGTTCGCGCCCCGATGTCTCCGCTTCATCTCGACCTCGGTCCCTACCAGCTCAAGATCCTTCATGCCGACGATGGAGACGCCCCGAGCCCGCGCACCGACGCGCGGCGGGAGTTCTACCGGCTCAATGAGCTTGGCGTGATGTCTATGAACGTCTATCCCGCAACCGGCTCGAGCCTCGTGGTGATCAGCGAGGATGTCACGGAGGTCCTGGACTCGTCGCTGGTACTCGTCTGGGACTACTCTGGCGCAGAGCTGACGCAGGCGGATCTGTATAGGCCGCCTGTCACGGGATTCCCCGGCCCGTCGTTCGACTTGCTCGCCGCCACCGAGACTGTGACAGAAGATGACTTCTCCGGTGTGCGTCGGGAGGGCACCGCGACCGCGGCCACCGGGACGGATGGCGGTGTGTCCGACGGCGGTGGCTCGTGATTTACGGATCAAGAGTGAGGCACGCTCGGTTGTTCCTCGGCGAGACGCAAGCCCAGTTCGCGGCTGTCGTCGGTATGGCCCAATCGCAGCTATCAGCCGTCGAGAATGATGCGCATCAACTTGGGGACGAGGGCGTGGTGCTAGCGATATCTGAGCACACCGGATTTCCCCCCGACTTCTTTGAGTGCGCTCCGGACAGGCCCATCGACAATGTGCAGTTCCGGGCTCGGCTGACTTTCAAGGCCGCCGACAGGAACCGGGTCATGTCGTGCGCAGACATTCTTCACGAGTCTTACGCTCGAATGCGCAAGCAGCTTGAGGTATTGCAAGTCCGAGTTGAACGCAGCGTCGGACTGGACCCACGGCAAGCCGCGCGTAGTTTCCGGAAAGCGCTCCTCCTCCCAAGCGGTCCTATCCCAAATCTCACGTCGCCGGTGGAGCGACACGGAGTGGTGATCCTTGCGCTGCCAGTGGTAGGAAAAAAGCACGATGCTTTCAGCACATGGCATATGGAAGGTGACGACTCCTATCCACTGATAGCTACTCTCGCAGGTAGTCCGGGCGACCGCATCCGCTGGAACATCGCCCATGAAATAGGCCATTTGCTCCTGCATAATGGTGGTTCGGGCCAGGACATAGAGCGCGAGGCTGACACCTTCGCAGCGGAACTCCTGACGCCCATGGACGCTATGAGCGCCGAGATTCCCATGCGCCCTAAACTGTCAGCGCTTTACGCCATGAAACTGCGCTGGGGGGTCTCAGTGCAGTCACTAATACGGCGGGCGCGCGAAGTTGAGCGCGTTACAGATGAGCAGTATACGAGTTTGTTCCGCCAGGTAAGTGCTCGGGGCGAGAGAATGAGTGAGCGCTACCAGATAACGCGAGAAAAGCCGCGCATGTACCGGAAGATGGCAGAGGTCTTGTATGGTGATTTGCCCGCACCGGGCCTCAGCGCGCTGTGCGCCTGGACAGAAGAATTCGCCATGGATGTCCTTGAGCAGTACGCGAGCAAGAGCGAGATTCCATCAAGGCGAGTACTAGTGAGCCAGCGTACTTCCCAGGATCGCAGCAATGTCGTCGAACTTCACGGGCGGTCCCGCAGATCGAACTAAGTGAGCAGATAGCTGTCATGAATATGCAAGGTGCTGCACTGCCTGCTGTCGTGATTCCTGCCGTAGGCGCGCGGTCCTGGTTCTTTGCTTGCTTGCAAATTAGAAGAGTGGCTCGCCGGGGAAATGGAGCCTATACAAGGAAGATGGGACTGTGCGAGACAGGCGGAGGGGCAGGCTTGCATCCGCTGCGGCGCGCCGGGCGCAGGTGAGCTGATCCCCGTCGGCGTGATCGTGCCGCCACGATGTGGCGACGGCATAGCCAGGGCATGCCAGCTATGCGCCGCTGTCGTCCTTGCACCTTGACCGGACAGCCGTCTTGTAAACGGCAAGCTGAACCGGCTGTGACCTGGCCCATCGCAGTCGGCGGCGAGAAGTTCGGCACGTATTTGGCATGGTGCCGAGGATGAAGCCAACTGCAATGTGGGTCACGTCCACGGGCGTGGAGTGTAAAGACGGCACCGCGTGATCTTTGCTCTGGACTTTTAGGAGGCCGGGCGTCGCACCAGGATGCGCGGACACAGTCAACTCCCCGGTCGCCAGGCCTGCGCGGGGAAAGCAGGGCGCGACCGTAACCCGGCTGAATGGGGCGCTGCCGCAATACCGCTAGCCACTATGTTGCTCGGCAATAGAGCACACAATCAGCGCCGCATGCTATCAATACAGCATGCATATTAGCCACCACTAATAATGGCAGACAATTGACGCAAACTTTGCAAACCCCATCACTAAGTCGGATTTCCGTTCGGTCGGATGGCCAGGTTTCGCGATTATTTCCTAGGGATGTTCGCTTTGACCGTCGCTCGCGGGATTCCGGAGCCAGCAGTCCCGTACGCCTCAGGTCACTGCCGGGACCGTAGCTTTGCAGGGGCATTGTGACTTTGTGATCAGGCGCGGAACAGCACTCCGCCCTCGGGATAGGCAACGTTGCGGAAGCGGCGGGAAAGCCCGCCGCCCTGGACGGTCACGATGTCGCTGATGACGAACTGCGCAGGATCGTCGGCCCGCTCGGCTCTGATAGCGAAGCCGGCCATGAAGTCGTCGGACGTCTCTCGGTAGTCGCCTTGAGGTATCACCGTGATCTGGGCGAAGTTCTGCTCGTCCACATCGACTTCCAAGGTAGGCGACCCGTTCGCAAGAGCGGGCAGCCAACCGGGTCGTCGAACGTCATGGGGAATGAACATGAGGTCGTTGTCTCTGGAGGGGGAGAGCGTGTGCCGGGGGCGAGGTAGGTACAGCGTCAGGTCGCTTGGCCCGCCATCGCCCGAGGTCACCAACAGGGACACGCGAACTCTGGGGTCGGCAACGGCGCCGATGTGGTACCTCGTGGATGCGTTACCACCCCGCACTGCAACCTGTCCGGCAGGAGCGTACGGGATAGGTACGGTTGCGCTCAAGCTGGCCTCGATGCTCGGCGTCGTCGTGTAGTGATCGAGGCTGCTCACCGTGAGTTCGCCTGACTTGTTCTTGTGCATGTCGGTGAAGATGTACCGCCGCTGGTGTCGCGGGTTCCTAACACCTGCCTGCCAAGCGGACAGCGAATGAGCGCGCGGCGGCCCGTCAACGTCGGTCGGTATCTCAATGGGTCTGGAACCGGCGCCGAAGCGAGTCCGCGCAGGCCGTATCGTGAACCGCTCCGGTCGTGTGTAGTACCCCCACGATGGCCATTCGGCTTGCAGCCTGCCGAGTTTGCCCACGCGCACTGCCCCGCCGGTGAGGATCACTTCGCGATTGTCGTCGCGGACCCAGTTAAGAAGCGGCTTCTGACCATCCATAGGCGCCTTCCTCGCGACGTAGCGTAACCCGCGTTCAAGCGCGGAACAGCACTGAGCCCTCGGGGTAGCGCGGCCTCTGGGTCACAGACCGGGCAGACCCTCCACCCTCTACCGTGACTACGTCGCTGATGACATATCGCTCCGGAGCATCGGCGTTCTCGACGCGAAGCGCGAAAGCCGTCTTGAACGGGATGCTGCGGTCCACGTACTCGCCCTCCTGCACGACGGTAACGTCGGCTGGGTGATCCTCGTCCACGTCCAGAACTAGCTCGTGCTCACCTCCCTCGAACACCGGGCGCCACTGGAGGGGGCGTTGCTCGAACAGCAGGTCGTCCTCGCGGGCCTGCACAGCATGCGTAGTGGGCGACCTGTCCAGATACTGACTGAGATCGTTCGCACCGCCGTCGCCCGTGGTAACGAGCAGCCTGATGCGAACTCGCGGATCAGTCGTAGCGCCGACTCGCGTCTTCACCCTGGCCCGGCCTGCGCGGGCAACGACTCTTGTGCCAGCCAGGGGAGCTGGGAGGCCTACCTGACCTTCCAGCTCAATCGTCGGCTTGTCGGTGTACTGCTCCAGGCTGCTGACCGTTAGCTCGCCTGATTTGTTTTTGTGCAGATCTGTGAAGTAGTACCGGCGCTGCCCGCTCGGATTGATCACACCGGCTTGCCAGGCTTCAAGCGAGTGCGTCTTGGGCGGGCCATCGACGTCTGCCCAAAACTCGCACACAACGCGAGTGCTCATCGACTCGGAGGGGATCATGCCCAGGCGTGTGCGACGAGTACGTATAGTGAATCGCTCGGGGCCGTTGTAGGTGCCCCACGGTTGCCATTGCGCTTGCAGTCGTACAAGCTTGCCCACGCGGACTGCGCCGCCCGTCAGCACGATCTCAGGATCGTCGTCCCGTACCCAGTTCAGGATTGGTGTGTAGAGGTCGTTCATGGCGCGCATTCCTAGACTGCTCGGAGTAAGGGGCGAGCCCATACTGGCACGGTTCGCACACTTCAAGCTGCGTGTCGGGCAGACACCTGCAGTCTCTGAGGGCTCGGCAACGTTCTGCGAGTGGCTGCAGAACTCAAACTGACCTCCCCGCTCAGCCACCGGCACGAAACATATGAAATCGGCACTGTCGCATGGCCTCTGAGGAAGCTTGCTCCGACCGGCCTCCATGAGCCTCGGCCGGAATGTTTGAGCTAGCATCGCGTTTCAGTAGGAGAATTCGATACGGAGGCAATAGGGCACGGCTCAGCATGTTGTGGTGCAGCTTGGGTGCGACCTCGAAGATCAGCCCACGTGACATGCGTTATCTCAAGGGCGGCCTTCACGAGGTCGCCCCACTGGGACTGCAGGGTTTCCGCATGATTATCGGGGCCTTATATGTTAATGAACATCAGAGATCTACGCGCTCGGCGTCGATCTGGCCGACATATCGATCGTAAGCTGATGTCACAGTAGTCCGGATCTGCACTAGGGTGCCTTCCTCCATCCTGTACGTCCGATCCGGATCGCCACGGAACGAGAGCCAGTTGAAGCTAGTTGAGATCCACTTGTCGTCGAAGATGAGAATTTTGGCGTGGGTGTTCGCCAGGCGTGCGAGCGTAAGCTGCGTTGGGTATCGGCGTTCCAAGTTCTTGAGCCGACGGAGAGCTTCGTCATCAGATCCCCGATCGTCTTTGCCGTAGCCGTGCGCAATGTGGACGCGAGTTCCTGCTCTCAGCCGTTGTTCCAGTCGGCCAAGGAAATTCGTGTCAACCACGGCCGACCTAATCCATGGAGAAATGATCAGAAGCCTAGTGCGGGCAGAGTCCAGCGCTTCTGCCAGCAGTTCGCGGTGCTCGAAGACACCGACGCCGCGCACGGGGATATCGAGGAGCGATTGCTCGACGCTGCTTACGGGCGTTGGCCGAGTGAGAGATCCGGCATCGGCTTCAGAAGCTTCAATGCGCTGGCTGATGGTGGTAGCTCTTAGCTCGGCGACATCTTCCTGGCTGACCCGCGCCGACTCGAGTTCGTCGGGAAGTATCGGCCGCGGCGTTGGCGGCGCGACACTGATCCCAAGGTGGTCGGCGCCACCCAATTGAACGAGAGCTAGCTCATGGGGTTGGCTCAGATCCCCGTCAACTGATAGCGCAAGCTGCGCGTCGCCCTGGTCGGGATCTCCATAGACAAGAAGTTTGACTGGCAGGTAGCGGTGGGTATTCGGCCGTAGCCTTCTGACGCTTAGAACCTCGACGCGTGGGCCCTGATTGCTTCGGCCCGCCAGCAGCGAGTTGAGCCCGGGGACAGTGATGTCATCCAGCGAGATCCGTGAAGTCCGTGAGGCAGGCAGGACTAGCATGCCCGCTTCTTGGGCTTCACGTTTGCTGACGAGATGGTCCCGTGAGTAGAGGGCCAGTGTCCAAGTCAGGCGGTCGAATATGACTTGGAACTGCCTTTGGACCGGCTGTACAGCCACCAACTGCTGGACAGTGCGCTTGCCTTGAACTGTGAGGCCCACGGCCCGTCGGCGGCTGACGTAACTGAGGTTGTCCGAGGTCACCTGGTCGGCGACAGCGGACTCAACAAGACTCAGTTCAAGTCCAAGAAAGCTGGCCATGTCGTCTGTTGATGAGAGGCCGACGTCTGACAAACGGAGGACGAACTCGTCGAGAAGCGGTAGCGGCTTGCGCTCCTGGGCGAGGATATCCGTACTGACGACGGTTACGGGAAGTGCAGCATTCTCGATTGCCATGAGCTGCAGTCCAGGGCGAAGGTCGCGAAAACGCTGCTGAAGGAGAGTATCGGCGTCAAGCATCATTTACCTGCCGAAATTCGCAGTCGTCCGGGTGGCCAGTGATGTAGTCGAGCACGTCCTTCAGTGCACCTGGAGAGGACTGGCAGAAGCTAGCGTCGCCGACTATCGTGAGCCCGAATCTGGCCCGAGAGAGACCAACATTTATTCGGCGCCAATAATCAGGGCCAAGGAACCCAAATCGCCCAGCAGCGTTGCTTCTCGTCACCGAGAATATCACGATATCCGTTTCGCGTCCCTGTACCGCGTCTACCGATTGAACCGTGACGTTGAGGTGTCTCAACGGGACACTGGCTAGCCGCCGTCGAAGTTCATCAACCTGGCTTCGGTACGGAGCGATTAGAAGAACGGCTAGAAGCCGCTGCTCGCCTGGCGCGATAATGCCCTTGTCGATTGCTCCATTGATTGACGTAAGTCGTTCAACCACGACCTGAGCCTCGGCTCGGTTGGCGTAGCTGGTACCGGAACCGCTCGGAGCGTCTTCGCGTCGTCTATCGCCTAGCGACTTGGTGTCGAGCCAGAGTACCGGCTTTCCCAACACATCATAGCCTTGGAGGCCCACCTTTCTGGGTGAAATCAATTCGCCGCCATAGAAACACGTGGAGATCATATCGCCGATTGCGCGAATCATTCGATACTGCACGAGCAATTTGTGCTGGGAGTGAGCGGGAAGCCGATCCGCCATCCGCTGGAACAATGTCTCGCGCACGAAGGCGTCTGAGAGATTATACTCATTGAGCAGTTCTGGCGAATGGAGCACCTCCTCGTCCATCGGGGGCAGTTGGTTGATGTCGCCGACCATGATCCACCGAGACGAGCGAGCAAGTGGAACAAAAGTCTCAGTCGCTGTCGCCTTAGACGCCTCATCGAGGATGCACAGATCTATATCGAGGATCCGAACAGCCGGGTGCCGAAGAAAACCGAGACACGTACCTGCAATGACGTGTGTCGTCTTCAGGAAAGCCGAAGCGAGATTTTGATCCGACGCGACTCGCTGCAGCCATTCCGCCTGGAGGGCCAGAAGCTTGAGAAGGGATTGTCCAGGTCCGCCGCCGATGAGCGCATCGACTGCGGCGCGCATATCATCGGCCGACATCTCGGCGTGCAGGGTCAGATCCCCGGCAAGGTGCTTGTGAGCTTCCTCCAGGAGTTCATGCTCCTGCTCTGCTAGTCCGTCGAGGCGGTCCTGCAGCGTTGAGGCATCTTCCACCACACCCATACTTGTGGCTAGCTCCGATTCGGCCTTCGCCGATGCCGCTTGTATATGCTCTCGGACGGCGTCTTGTTCCAGCTTGAGGCTAATTAGGCGCTGAATCGCCAGCGCGGCACGCAGGTGTGAGGGTGCGATCTCCGCCAAGGCGGCTTTAGCCTCGAGGTGATCCTCTGCCTTCCTGCGGAGCCCTGCAGCCCACTTGGTCATTTGCTGATCAAGCAGCAGATGCGTGACGGACTGGTCGACGCGAGGATCGTCAGGCAGACCCAGCCGGACTAGGCCAGGAACGCTTGCCTTGTCGAGCCGTTCAAGACAATTATCGACAGCGACATGCGTCTGGCTGACGATCAGTACCCGTGAGTCCGGCTTCTGGCGCAGCACCTGTGCAACGGTCTCGGTAATGAAGCTGGTCTTCCCCGTACCAGGAGGCCCCTGGACGAGCAGAAGATCTGACGTCCCAAGTGCAGCCGCCACAGCGTCTTGCTTGCTCTGGTCCAGACTCTCGTTCCAGACCTCCACCGCGGCTGGGACCGGTGCCGAGACAGTAGCCGGGTCCAGGATGATCTCGCGAAGGTCAGGCCTTACCGCGGTCCCGTTCTTGATTGCCGAAACTGCATCCATCTGCCTTTGCAGCGCTACCTGAGTTGGCCCGAGATACGGGGCAAGCGTTGCCCTGTCTGGGAGCGCCGGGAACGGTCTATGGGAACGGACGGTGATCTCGTCACTGTTCTGTGCGATTACTTCACCTCGAGCGAGCTTGCGCCTTGCTTCCTCCAGCACGATCTCCACCTCGGTGCCCACGAGATCGAGGTCCGTCGGCACTGCAAGCGTGAAGTCGGCTTCGCGTCCGCGAATGCGACGGCGGTTATAAAGCATCGGACGGCGTTCGCCTCTGGCCACGTCCTCTCGCGCCTGGAGAAGGCGCACCCAGGCGTCGAGGATCCCGTCCTCATCGTCACGCTCGCTGGCCTCCTGACGAGCAGCGAGCTTCGAGTCGTGAAAGTCCTCCAGGCTGCGCTGGAGCAGTTCAAGACCCGAGGCTGCCATGGTCAGGTCGCGGGGTGCTCGGCAGGACCAGGTAATGGATGTTCCTACGGGCATCGATCGTCGACGCGCGGCTTCGAGGGACTCGAAGTCGAGCTGCCTTGCGGCCGTGACTACGGCCGCTCCAGATTGCTCCTCCGGCTTGAGAGTGAAGCGCCATGCATCGCCAACGAGGAAGATCGTGCCGCGGTCGATGGCGCTCTTATCATGGTCGAACCGGTACTCGGCGAAGACCTCGCCTGCGAGATCCGCAATCACGCAAGCCTCGGCCTGAGCACGCGGTGCGTCAGCCTGATCCGGAAGTAGGTACCGATGCGCTGAGTTGGTCAATTTCAGCCAGACCATGTTGCTGCGAGCGGCTCGCCGACTTCGGTCGTCTTTCCAGCAACGGTTCAGTTCTTCAGCAAGAAGCGAGCCGTTCTTCGGTCGAATAGACGGGTCCGGGTCGACGCATTTCTCGAGTAGCCTGCGGACGTCCGTCGGCACGGCGATCGAGCCGACCGCTGGCGCTATCTCGTGGAAGTCTCGGATCTTGTCCTGATGCAGAGCCTGGATTAGCAGCACTCCCATCGAATACACGTCCCGGACGTACGGCATGGCCTCGGTCTCGGGAGGTGCGTAGGGGCCCGACCGGAACTCCGCAACGGTCAGCTCTGATGGTTCGAGGTTGCTGCGCATCTTGGCTATTCCGAAGTCGGCCAACAACGGTGTGCCCTGCTGGGTAATCAGCACGTTCGCAGGCTTGATATCGCGGTGCTCGACCTGCTTGAGATGGGCGTGCGACAGCGCGGAGGCGAGTGGCTCGGCGATCGTTGATGCAAGCTCGTCCCACTCGTACGGGGTATCCCGGACCAGCAGGTCAGCGAAGGACCGCTCGACCCAGTTGAAAACGAGAAAGAGCGCGCCTGTCTCCTTCTCCACTCCGGAGTGCCGCAGTCGGATGATGTTGGGATGGTTGAGCGACCTTAGGGTCTCGACCTCACGTTCGAAGATCTTTTGCGCAAGGGGATCGTTCGTCGCGGTGACAAACTTGATAGCCACAAACGATTCATCAGATGTATCGATCGCCTTTCGAACGACCGACAACCCACCAGATCTGGGGGTGTCTCCGAGGAGTACGTACCGGCCTTCGAGGATTTCAGGCACGACGCTCCTCTGATCTGATAGCTTCCGGCGCCAGTCCGCGGCCAGAGGTTAAGCATGCTCCCGCCCGACGATGTGTCAGCTCGGGCAAGGCAGCCTTCGGCATTGCCAACCTTCAGGGACGTTAAGCGTATGAGTAGCTTCTGACAATTCCCAAGTCCATAAGGACCCTATAGGGCCTGGGGCCGCAGCATCCACCGTCTTGACCTTTTTGGGGCGCACGGAGGCCGTTCCTGTCCGTTTGACGCGGCTGCTGGGCAGTGGTGACGTGCACTCAGTGCCGGCCGGATCAGGCCTGTGGATCTTCTGGCGGTGTTTCCGGCCCGATCACGCTGACTCTGGCGGCTTGGCGGGAGAGGTGCCGTGATGACCGCGACACTGGACGACGTGACGAAGAAGATCAAAGCGGAGCCAACCGGTGAGCAGCTGGCGGCGGAGGAGCTGGGTCCGGCAGGCCCGGGAGCACGGCATGTCCCTGACCGGGCGGACGGGCTGCTGAAGCAGCTGACCAAAACGGTGCTTGAGACGGTCAAGCCCGTAGCAGCGATAGCTTCGCCGGTGCCGTCCCCTACCTGTGCGCCGCGCAGGGATATCTCGCCGTCGACCTGTGCCCGGTCAAGACGCAATATCCCGTCGATCACCGAGCGGTGGAAGTTGAGGATGCCCTCGGTTCGCATGCGAGCGCCGTTGAAAGCCGGAAGGTGGCTATCAACGATACGGACAGTCTTGGTGGTGGCCTCAACGAACCGCGGCGGCTCGTCGAACCGGCAGCCTTCCAGCACTAGGGCGTGGCTGACGACGGCTCCCATCAGATCTAGCTGACCAGTGACCCTGGCTCCTCGAAGTCGCACTGCCGGGAAATATCCCCGCTCAATGTCACGGGCGCCCAGGAGTAAGGCGGTTATAACCTGGGCCCTGACGATCCGCCCGTTGCCCCAGCGGCCTGCATTTGCTGGATCGTCCTCATCCGGATTTCCGGAGCGCAGGTCAACCCATGCTCCGCTGGGGAAGGCCACCCCCACAGCGCGCGCTCGGGCTTGTTCAGGTGATTGAGGTCCATGGTCTGATCGTCCGTCACCGGGGGATTAGTGGAAAGAACCGGACAGGCGGCCCGAATGCTCACTTCGTGTCACGGCACGACCGTATCCGGTTTCATCACTCGACGTAATTGAGGAACCTGACTCAGAGCAAGCCGCGTCGCCTGCACTCGCGCGCAGCGAGGAAGATCATCGCGGAACGCTGGTCAGTGCCCGAAGACGCCCGCAAGCGCCGCCGCAGCGCAAAGTTGGCGGGGAAGGCCCGTCAGGCAACCCTTACCAGGCCGGACAGGCGAGGCGACCCTCCCAGATCGTCGCGGCAGAGGACCACGTGCCCTTGGCGCAAGTCAGATTCGGGTGGTATTCCGGCGCGATCAATCAAGCGCTCTGGAATCTGGCCATCGATGCCCCTGGTTGCATTGGGCGAGCCTATGCTCGGCGGGTGCAGGTACGTGAGACGAATCTGAAGCAGCTGGTCCAGGGGGAGAAGCAGTTCCGGGTGCCTTTGTGGCAGCGCCAGTACACGTGGCGGATCGCTGATCATCGCCTGCTGTGGCGGGACGTCATGGAGCAGTACACCCGAGTCGCTGACGGTGCCGCGCCGGGTCAGTCGGGGCATTTCCTGGGGAGCATCGTCTTGTCGCCGGTTCCCTCCGCTGCGAGCGGCGTTGCGTCCTACCTGATTGTGGACGGGCAGCAGCGGCTGACGACTCTGATGCTGATCCTATCCGCGATCCGCGATGCGGCGGCGAAGACGGACGAGCGGGCGATTGAGCGTTACGACGAGCTGTACCTGATCAACAAATTTCAGCAGGGGGAGGGGCGCTTCCGGCTCGTTCCGACGCAGGCAGACCGGCCGTCGTTTTTCGCTTGCGTCACGCGAGGCGCCGGTGCGGGCGGCCAGGATCCGATCGGCCAGGCATACCGGTTCTTCCGGAGCCATGTCGAGCTCCTCGACCCGCTTGGGGAACCGCTCGATCTGGACCGGCTGACGGCGGTCGTCGTTGAGCGGCTGGCGGTTGTCGACATCACCACCGGGCGGGGAGATAACGCGCACCGTATCTTCCAGTCGCTGAACGCGACTGGAGTCAACCTCACCCAGGCCGACTTGCTGCGCAACCTGATCTTCATGCTTCTCCCGACCAGGGCCGGGGAAGTCTATGACGAGGTCTGGCGGCCGATGGAGCGGCTGATCGGCTTCGACAACCTGGAAGGCCTCGCCCGCGTTGACCTGCAGCGGCGCGGCATCGACGTGGCTGTCGATGATGTCTTCCGGCGCCACCAGGACCGCCTGGAGGGCATGCCTGGCGAGAAGGCGGTCGAGGAGTCCGTTCGTGACCTGGCGCTGCGCGCTGGGCATTACAAGCGGATCATCGACCCAGGTGCCGAAGACGACCAGGAGCTGCGGGCCGGTCTTGTGCGGCTGCGACGCTGGGGGGCTCAGACGACCTACCCGGTGGTGATGGCCGCTTACGATCTACGCGAGCGCGGGCTGCTTCCGATCGAGGGAGTCCGCGAAGTCGTTTCTTACATCGAGTCGTTCCTTGTCCGGCGCCAGCTCGCGGGCATTCCGACGAATGCGCTCAACAGGCTGTTCGTCCAGTTCGTCGCGAACCTTCCCCAAGATGAGAGCTTCCCGCAGGCATTGCGGCAGGAGCTGTCACGGCAGCGCCGCTACTGGCCCGGCGACGAGCAGCTTCGTGAGGCGATCCGGGCACGCCCGTTCTACTTCAGCGGACGGGGCCCGCAGCGGAAGGTCATCCTCGAACGGCTCGAGCAGAGCTATGGTCACCCGGAGCAGATCGACTTTGAGAAGACCAGCCTGACAGTCGAGCATGTGCTGCCGCAGACGCTGAGCGAGGAGTGGCGCGAGCACCTCGCGGGCCTGGGCCAAGACCCGGACGAGGTTCATCAAAGCCTCGTGCATACGCTCGGCAACCTGACCCTGACTGCCTTCAACGGGACGCTCAGCAACAACCCGTTCGAGCGTAAGCGGCAGATCTATAGGGCAAGCCACCTGGAGCTGAACCGCGCGCTGGCAGGGCAGGATGCCTGGGGACGTGATCAGATCCTGGCCCGAGCCGATGAGCTCACCGATCACGCGATCGCGATCTGGCCGAGCCCGATGCCGGGCATCCTCGAAAAGCCGGCCGGGTTCGACTGGAGTCAGATCCACGCCGCCATCGCAGCCATCCCCCGTGGCCGCTGGACGACCTACGGCGAACTTGCCCAGCTCGGCGGCACTGCCGCCATGCCGATAGGCCAGCACATCGCCAGCACGCCAAGCCTCACTAACGCCTACCGGGTGCTCGGCGCTGACAGGAAACCGCGCCCCGACTTCCGCTGGCACAATCCCGACGACGCACGCGATGTGACCGAGGTCCTCAGGCAAGATGGTGTCCGCTTCGACGCCAGCGGCGCCGCCGACCCGTCGCAGCGGATCACCGCCGAAGAACTCTCCTCGCTGATCGAGGTCCTCGACGAGGACGCTATCGAAGCTGGCGACGGCTCTGCGGCCGAGCTGGCCGGACAGCAGGAATGGGACTGGGACCGGTATGCCGTTGAGCTTGGCCTGCCGGATGACCGGCTGGCCGTCGGACGCGAGCTGGTCGACCTGCTCAGCGAGGCGATCGCCGAGCGGAACCTGCCCTGGCGGGCGGTGTTCCGCAAAGGTTATGTCGCTTTCCAGCGAAGCGGCGGCTATAACACGCTGCTCGTGGACGTGTACTACCGCAAGGCACCGCGGCTCGCCGTCAAGCTGCCGGACAACCCGGCCGCACTCTCGCTTGCTAACCCATACCCGGAGCTGGAGGAGACCTGGTACGAAGACGATCGGGAGTGGGGCTGGACGCTCGATCCGCTCGGCGTCATTCCCGACCTGCGCCCCGCCGTGGAGATCGCCGAGCGCTTCCATCCAACAGTCGGCCCGACCATCGATGGCGCGGATCGCGAGCAGGTGCGCGAGCAACTCCGCTCGGGCCTCACACCGGACCAGGTCTACACAGCCATGGGAGCCAGACGCGTGTACTGGCTGACGGCGATCGAGGAAGAGGCCCGGCTTGAAGGCGAGCTGGCCGCTTTCCCGGCGAGCTCAGGGAGCGTCTCCGCGCTCCGCGATGAGCGCCAGCTTCGCTGGGAACGGATCGCCGCACGCGTCTTCGGCGATGCCCGGCGAGTCGCAGATGTGCGCCGCCTCTACGACCAAGCGCACGGACCAGATGCATCCGCACGCTCCTACACAGGCCGTGGCCGCCGCTTCCCTGAGATGGAGCCCTAGGCGGACGAACCTAATGCATATGCAGTCACGGACGACCTCTGCAACGTAGCAATGGTCTTTAAATGGACCGATCGAGGAAGTGGGAGAATGCTGCGGAAGCAGCGCCAGCCATCCCGGGCGGCGGTTGAGCCTGCCGGGATGCTGAATCGCGCTGTGTTCTTTGTGGTGGGGCAGGTCGGTACGGTAGATCGGCCCCTGGCGGCGTGCCAGCCTGCTAGCGAGTGGCAGCGGCAGATTATCTGCCTGACGCACGGCCGCTACGACGAGGTAACTGTCACCGGTTCGGCGCCGCCCTCCTGGTCGAGCGGGTTGCCGGTTGATGCCTGAGATCAGGTCTGGGCAGGATCAGCTATGCCAAGGGCGAGGACATCCTCCTCCGTACCTTCGTTCTCGAAGTCAACTTCTTCGTCTACCAGGACGTACGTCTCTGGAGAGGCGACCGCCCACCGTTCCAGTGCCCACGCCGCGAGTGCGTTCTGGCGATCCCGGATGGTGTCAGGAGTCCACTCCTGGTATTGGGCAAGCAGCCGCTCTTGATGAAGCTTGCCTTGCGCGTAACAAACCGCGACGTGCTGGCCTGGCACTAGGGCTTCGCCTCGTTTGGCGACGAAGCATTTGTTCGAATAGGCGGAGTTATCGAGTGTAAGCACCAGGTTGCCCAGGGTGTGGCAGAGACTCGCGTGCGCTTGTTCGGTGAAATGTTCCCACCAGCACGCTGCGTTGTCCTCGGGGTGCTGCGGGAGGATGTGCTCGGTGGTCCGCTGCTCCCTGGGGGAATCGGTGAACGCCGTCAGTGGCGGCAGTTCCTCGTGAGGAGCTAGCAAGCTACGTTCGTATTCGTAGAGAAAGTACTTGTGGCCCCTGCGCAGATACCAATCCTCGTCGGTCGATTCCAGGAATACCCGGACGCGTTCGTCTGGGGCATATCTCCAGAGTGCGGCTCGCACTTCGGACAGAACCTGCTCGCGATCGGCGCCATTGTGCAGGTCGTAGGCCAGCCTGAGCAGCCGGACCTCGCCAGCATTCGCGCGTCGGCGCGCAATGACGAAGACTCTTGCGCTGTAACGCTCGCAGAGGTCGACAAGCTGTGCGTAGAACTCGCCGTCAGCGGGATGCCTGAGTCGGGCTGCCAACAGCAGTGGCCGATAGAGCGCAACGACGCCAGAGCGGCGAAGCGCCGCACTGTGAATTCGCGCCCGCGCCCGATCGGCTTCGGAGTCGAAGGCCTCGTAGTTGGCCTGCGGGTCGAACATCTCAGCAAGGAAGAATGAGCAGTCACGTAGGGATCTGACGTAGTCGCCGACGTCTGCGAAAAGCCGGTCCCATGCCTGGGCCTGCTCCTCATCTGCCCGGGCCGCAGGGATGAGCCTCGTGTCCCTGGAGATATAATTACTGCGATCGAAGCGAGTCTTGATCGAGGCGATGCGCTTCCAGGCCCGAGGGTCCGGGTTCTGCGTTGACAGCCAGTGCGCCCGCAAAAGCTGATCGTCCATGTCGCCGACCTCGCGGGCAAGGTTAGTGAAGATCCCTGACCATGCCTGATTGATCTGCTCCGCAAGCTGATCACTCCGGCCATCCGGGATGGTTCTCGCCAGATAGAGCAAGTAGTTCTTGGTCTTCTCAAGATCGCTAAGGTCCCGGCCCCGCTCGTTGAGGGTCTCGAAGATCACGCCAACTTCGGCAGCCGATCGGACCTCGTAAACCAGGAAACCAAGGCCGTCAGTAATCCGGCGCTGCAACTCGCGCAGTCGGGAGAACTCCTCGTCCGGTGTTGTATTAGCCCTTAGGCCGGCGAGCTTGGCGTCGAAGAACGCAACGGCATCCTTGAGCCGCTGCTGGCCCGCGATCAGCGCTGGGCCCACGAAAGCCTGATCACCGAGAACGACGGACACCCAGTAGTCGTTTAGCTCGCTGCCGAGTCGCAGCTTGGGGATCCAAGCGTTGTCGATGCTAATCATGCCGTACCTACTGCGGATGTTGTTGGCCACCTTCCCGGCGGGCGCAAGCCCGGCGGCACTTAGTGTCTCTAGGCTCCGTCGGACACGATCGAGCAACAGCAAGCAACTCGTCAGCCGCTGCTGGCCGTCCACTACCTCACAATGACGCAGCGTGTCGCCATCATCGTCCATCGACGACTTGACGGAGTCATCAGGTCCGGGAACGTCGCGCAGGACGAGTGTGCCCGCGTAGTGAGTTCCGGCCGGACCGAGGAGGTCAATGTCCTCCCACAAGTCCTCGAGCTGCTTATTGGCCCAGGCATACGGTCGCTGGTAGTCGGGGATCTCCAGCAGCCGGTCACTGATGACCGCCGGCAGCCGAACTTCTTGAGTCTGAGGCACAGATCTCTCCTGGCATCTCATGGTGTCCAGCAACCCAACGCCGTGGCCGACAGGGGGTCGCCGGGAATCGGGCTTCGAAACCGAGCAGACGAGCGTTCCGAGAGTAACGGTGGTCCTCAGCCGCGCCGTCTTCTGGGCCGACCCAGCAACAGCACAGGAAGTCTTCCTGGAGCTGATAGGCATCATCAACGACCACACTCCGGAGACGATCACCGCTTGGCTCATCGCAGCATGCACCGGCCTGGCAGCCCGACGACCCGGCGGCTCACCCACGGGGAAGGCAAGATCCCTGGCGGAGGCGGTATCAGCCCGCGTCCATGCAGACGATAACTTCCGCGGCCGACTGATCCGTGCTGCGGAGGAGGCCACCGAAGCCCAGCAAGCGACATACCCAGAGGAGGTATGACCTCCTTATGGAACCGCTCGCGATGATGTGGCACCGTTAGTGGTCCAGTGACGCTGCGGCGTCTGGGCAAATGCTCTCTCAAGGCGGCGGCGCCGCCGGTTCGAATCCGACAGCGGCTACATCTGTAGCAGCAGGTCACGGGCCTGATCACCGTCATGGTGGTCAGGCCCGTGATCATTTGTCCGTCGTTTGTCCGTGGGTTCCGCTGTCACTTGGTGGGAGCAGGCGTGTTCACAAGGGGTTCATTGGCACCTTTCGGAGCAAAGCACGGGGCGGGTGTGAACTTGGCTGCGGCCATCTTGGGCGCTTCGTAGCCGCTTATTCAGATTGATCGGTCTCTGAAGTAGCTGGCAGGCCTTGGGTGGACTTAGTCGCGGCGTACGGCGCAGGTGATGTCGGCGATGATGGCGGTGGCGAGCACCCACCGGGCCGCGATGAGGGCGTCAGCCAGCCAGTGGGCGGTGCCGTTAGAGGCGTAGGCGTCGCGGAGGCCGAACGCGCTGATAGGGATGAGCAGGTCGAGGGTGTAGGTCGAAGGGGTTGAAGGGTGGCATGGGGCCGCCAGGCAGGGGATGTGGCCGGTGGAGGGGTGTAGATGGCGGTGTCGGCGGCGAGCAGGACGGTCAGCCAGATGGTGGCGATCTAGGGCCGGTATCCGAAGCCGACAGTGGCGTCCAGCAGCTAGCCCGCTGTCCGGCGGGGGGTGCGGTCAGGGTGGTCCGCCGGTGGCGTTGCTTGGCGAGCAGCACGCGGCGGACGTCGTTCCGGCTCAACACCAACGGCGTACTGCTCTAGGCGCGCCGGGCGCGACTAACTGACCTGACCCCCTCGATGCGAACGATGTCCAGACCTTCGGCACAACGGCGGCGATTGCAGAAAGGCCAGGTCAGGAACTCCTCGTCAACACGGATGGCAGCGGTTTGGGGAGGGTCACGCAGGTTGCGAACTCCCAAATTTCTCTCACTTGATCAAGGAGGTGTGTCATGACTGCGCTCATTCAACGCGCATCGCGCTGCGAACGCGGACAGGTGTGACAAAGTGGCTGGACTTCCGGCTGCTGCGCGATCTCGCCCGCCTGCCTGCGCTGCCAGTAGGCCAGGTTGGTAATGGTGTTGGGGTGGTCGGTCCCAGGACCCGCAGGTAGTCGGCGAGCAGGTCGCGGTACTGGGCGGCGGCTTGGGCAGGCTGTCCGGCCTCGCCCGGCATGTGGGCGAGCTTGGCGCGGGCGGCGAGGCAGCCGAGAACATCGGGGTATTCGATACTACGTGAGTAGCATCACATTCTATCGCGCCCCGCGTAGCCATAAATACACGCACACAGCCCGGAGGTTCAGCCTTCATGGTCCCCAGCGATGCAGGGCGTGGTATAGAGCGGTTGCGCAAGCACCTGACCGCCGACGCCGCGCGTCTCGACTCGCTGTCAGAATCGTTTTCCCTCTTCGTCTACGAGGTGCTCCAGGACAAGCTGGCCGATGTCGACGTGCGTGTCCTCTTGCACGACCACAGCCTCGAGCAGTTCCCCCTCAACGGGCTCGATGCGGAGAACCTCAAGCGCGCACGGCTGGATCAGCACCGTATCGCCCGCGCGTTCGTAGCGTGGGCCGAAGGGCACCTCCAGGCGAGAGCGCTGACACGGCGCACGCGCGGTGCCTGGACGAGTGTCGATGGGCCGTTCCCATACGTGGTCGACGGTGCGGGCCTCGACGCCGAGAGCATCGGCTTGGTCGCATCTCAGGACCTGTACTTCCCGCAAGAGTCGACAGACGCGGGCAGAGTGGCCCAGATCGTCGTGAACTTCGAGAGGATGTGGTTCGACGATGCGAACACGCGGACCGTTCAGGACGGCTTCCTCGACGCCGCCCGGGCACTCTACGCGGACAGAGCTCCCGAGTCCGTCTACCTGCGCATCCTGACCTCACTGTTCAAGGACTTCGTCGAGGAGTCCGGTGCGGAGACCACCAGGCGCGGCAAGACTGGCTTCTACGACTCCGTCGTGTGGAGCAAGCTCTATCGCTTCCAGCGTGACGGCGTGCTCGGCGCGATCGAGAAGCTTGAGCGCCATAACGGCTGCATCATCGCCGACAGCGTGGGCCTGGGGAAGACTTTCGAAGCCCTCGCCGTCATCAAGTACTACGAGCTGCGTAACGACCGGGTCCTGGTCCTGACGCCCAAGCGGCTGCGGGAGAACTGGGCCATCTACCGGAGCAACGACATCCGTAACCCGCTGGTCAAGGATCGCTTCAGCTACGACGTCCTCAACCACACCGACCTCAGCCGCACTAGCGGCCTGTCCGGGGATATCGACCTAGGCAACATCAACTGGGGAAACTATGACCTCGTCGTCATTGACGAGTCCCACAATTTCCGTAACAACCCGCAGGTCAAGGACCGGGTGACTCGCTACGAGCGCCTCATGGACGAGGTCTTCAGGGCCGGTGTCAAGACGAAGGTCCTTATGCTCAGCGCCACGCCCGTGAACACCCGGCTCGCAGATCTCAAGAACCAGGTCCTGTTCGCGACCGAAGGCCACGATCAGGCCCTGGCCGAAGACGGGATCAAGAGCATCGAGGGCACCCTGAACAGGGCACAGAAGTACTTCAACGCCTGGCAGCGCACGCCTGCGGCCTCCCGGAGCACGAAGTCCCTGGCCGGCACGCTCGGCATGGATTACATCCGGCTGCTGGACCTGGTCACGATCGCACGCTCGCGCAAGCACATCGAGAAGTACTACGGGACTAAGGACGTGGGGAAGTTCCCCGACCGGCTGGCCCCCGTCAACCTCATCCCGCCCATCGACGCGGCCGGCAGGATGATCCCTCTGGAGGAGATCAACCAGTCGATCTTGCGCCTGAACCTGGCGGCCTACAAGCCCACCTCCTATGTCAGCCCGAAGTACGAAGGCAAGTACGCCGCCCTCTATGACCAGAAGGTGCGAACGGGCGGCCAGCGAGTGTGGAAGCAGACCGACCGCGAGAACAACGTGGTCCACCTGCTGCGGGTGGGGCTGCTCAAGCGGCTGGAGTCCTCGGTCAACTCCCTGGGCAAGACCCTCGGCAAGATCCTCGCCACCATCGATAGCGCGATCGCCAGCATCGACGCCTACGAAGCGAACGGCGGCGAGGGAACCTCCATCGACAGCTTCTCCGACCTGGAGAGCATCGACCTGGATGACCCCCAGTTCGAGGACACCGTCGGCGGCAGCGTCAAGGTGTTCCTCGCCGACATCGACCGGATCAGGTGGCGGCAGGAACTCCAGCAAGACCGGGATACCGTTGCCGCCCTGCTCACCGAGGTGCAGGCGGTAGACGCCACCCGCGACGCCAAGCTGGCCCAGCTCAAGCAGTTCCTGCGCGACAAGGTCGAGCGCCCCACCAATGACGGCAACCGCAAGGCCCTCGTCTTCACCGCGTTCAGCGACACCGCCGAGTACCTGTACGAGCACGTGGCCCGTTGGGCCAACGACGAGCTGGGCGTTCACGTCGCCCTGATCACCGGGCAGCTCACCCGGACCACCCTTCCGATGAAGCGCGCCCACATGATCGACGTGCTCACCGCGTTCTCCCCCCGCTCCAAGGACGGCGACCTGGATTCCCCCCAGGTCGACATCGTGATCGCTACCGACACGATCTCGGAAGGCCAGAACCTTCAGGACTGCGACACAGTGATCAACTACGACATCCACTGGAACCCCGTGCGCATCGTTCAGCGCTTCGGACGGGTGGACCGACTCGGCACGACCAACGTGAGCGTCCAGCTCGTCAACTTCTGGCCCAACATTGACCTGGACGCCTACATCAACCTCGAGACGCGTGTGTCCAGCCGCATGACCCTGCTGGACGTCTCGGCGACCGGCGAGGAGAACATCTTGGACGTCACGTCCAGCGAGATGAACGACCTCGACTACCGGCGCAAGCAGTTGCAGCAGATGCGGGACTCGGTCCCCACCATGGAAGACCTGGCCGGGGGCCTGAGCATCACCGACCTGACCCTGTCCGATTTCCGCATGGACGCCGCCGCGCTGGACCGCAAGGAGATCCAGAAGATCACCGGGTGGCCCCTAGCCCTGTTCGGCGTCACCCGCTTCGATATGACCCTCGCCGACGAGGGACTTGCCCCCGGCGCCGTCTTCCTGCTGCGCGTGCGAGACGACGCGCTCGCCTTCTCCAAGTCCTACCCGCTAGCCCCGTACGCGCTCGTGTACGTGACCGATGTCGGCGGACTCGCCCACGAGGTTGAGCAACCCAAGCTGGCCCTCGACGTGCTGCGCCGCCACTGCCTCGGCGGCGCCGAGCCTGATGCCGCGGTCCTGGCGGAGTTCGAGAAGGCGACAAGATCCGGCAGGTCGATGAAACACTACCGCGACCTGCTGGACGTGGCGGTCCGTGCCATCTCCGGCACCGCCGAGGAGGGCTTGGTCGCGTCCCTGTTCTCGGCAGGTCCCTCCCAGCTGGGCACGGATGCCGCCGTGCCTGGTCTGGAAGCCGTGGACGTGATCGCCTGGGTGGCGCTGAGCCCGTGATCGAGCCATCTCACGAGCATGACGGTGCCAGCCTGCTCGGTCTCCCCGACACGGCACGCCAGGATCACCGCATCACCAAGAAGATGCTCGCCGGGCAGTTCGAGGAGCGGGCACCCGCCGACGCTCGGCTGATCGCCAAGGCCGTGGCCGCAGCCCGGTTGGTCGGGATCCTTCGCCCGGAGACGATCCAGGTGCCGAGGTATCAAGACGGCGAGCGCGTCGTCATCGACGTCCCGATCATAGAAGCCGCTCTGATGGACAGGACGACGGTAGCCGATCGCACCCGCGTGGCTGAGCTCATTCACCGCAGCATGGCCAAGCCCGTCGTGCTGGTCGCCTGCATGGCGGACGGCACCACGATGCTCTCCGTGGCACTTAGCCATGTCAGCCGCACCGACCCCACCCGGTCGACCTCCGTAATCGACGCGCACCTCATGGTGCCAGCCGGGCAGATCGAACCGGGTGCCCTGCACGTGGATCGGCTGGACCACACCGACATGTGGGCGCTATACCGCGATCTCGTGCGCGTGGCCGCTACTGACGGACGCCCCGCCAGCGTCGCCTTGCAAGCGGCCGACGCCATCGCGGTTCGCCGACGCCTGGCCGATCTGGAAGCCGAGTTGACCACCGTTGTACGGGACGCTAGGCAGGCGAAGAGCCAGCAAGTTCGCATCGATCTCAACATGAGAGCACGGACCCTGCGGACACAGATCGGCCGCGCCAGAGAAACCCTCTACAAGCTTTAGAAGCTACTACGGTGTTACTCGATAATGCGGCTTCTGCCTCTGTCTCCATCCCGTCGAGGAAGATACTCCTGTGACCCTGGACTTCGAACCCGTCAACGACCTGACCGGCCCCGGCGAAGCCAAGTCGAATCTCGACCTGCTGGCGCGCATCTTCCCTGACGCGGTCGTTGACGGCACCGTTGACCTCGACGCCCTCCGGGACCTGCTGGGTGATGACGCCGCCCTCGGCGGCGCCGAGGCGTACGGGCTGCGCTGGCCCGGCATGGCCGAGGCCCGCCGCCTGTCCACGCTTCCCGCGACGGGCACGCTCCTGCCCAAGCCCGGTGAATCCGTGAACTGGGACACCACCCGCAATATCGTCATTGAGGGCGACAATCTAGAGGTCCTGCGCCTGCTGCGCCGTGGCTACACCAGCAAGGTCGACGTGATCTACATCGACCCGCCGTACAACACAGGCAACGACTTCGTCTACCACGACAACCACACCACGTCCCATGCCGAGCACGAGACGGCTGCCGGGCAGCGAGACGACGAGGGTGCACTGCAGGCGGGCAACGGATCTGATCGCGCGCAGGACCGCAAGGCCCAGGCATCCAGGCACACCGCCTGGCTATCGATGATGTACCCGCGCCTCCTCGTCGCCCAGCACCTGCTCAAGGAGACGGGCGTCATCATCGTCGCCATCGACGACACCGAGCACGCACGCCTCAAACTTCTGATGGATCGGGTGTTCGGTGCGGAGAACTTTATTGCCAACGTGATTTGGCAGGGCGGTCGCAAGAACGACTCCCGTTATATTTCGGTGGGGCATGACTACATGCTTATTTATGCAAAGAACGAGGGGGTTCTGCGCCAGGCGGAAACGCGATGGCGCGAGAGGAAGCCCGGCGTCGATGAGGTTCTGGCGCGCGCTTCGCAGATCTGGCTTTCTCATGACGACAAGACCGTTGCCAACGAGGCTTACAAGAAGTTCCTCAAGGGCATGGCAAAGAATGGTGTGACAGCTGGTGTTCTGAGGTTTGCGAACCTCGACGAATCGACCGGTCGCCCATACAACGCGGACCGCGATCTTTCTTCGCCAAATCTGCGAGCGAGTGGCATCTATGATATCTACCACCCGGTTACCGGTAAGGCGGTAACTCGACCCCAGCGTGGATGGGCCATGACGGAGGAATCGGCTCGCCAAATGATGGCAGAGGGCCGCATCGCTTTCGGCGATGATGAGACAAAGATTCCGCGCGGGAAGATTTTTCTAGACGAAATGTCCGACCAGGTAGCAGAGTCGGTTTTCAGCCAAGAGCGAACTGCTGCAGGGAAAGCACTAGTGAAGCTCTTGGATGAGGATGTGTTTCCATTCCCAAAGGACACAAATATCATAGCCCGATGGCTCGATATTGTGACAGGATGCAACCCGAATTCTCTCATCCTTGACTTCTTTGCAGGGTCCGCTTCCACTGGTCAAGCGGTAATGAATCTAAATGCCGCTGATGGTGGAAATCGTCGCCACATCCTGGTCCAGCTTGACGAGCCTGTCGACACGGACGGCTACGACACGATCGCGGACATTGCCCGCGAGCGGTTGCGCCGGGCGGGCGCGCAGATCGCGTCAAGGCCGACTCTCGACGCTGCCGATATCGATACCGGCTTCCGGTCGTACAGGCTGGCGCCTAGCAACGTGCGGGCATGGGACGGTACTCCTGACCAGCTTGACCTCATCGAGGCCGTGAACAACCTCATCGCTGGACGCACTACGGACGACCTGCTGGTCGAGATGATGCTGCGCCTTGGCGTGGACCTGACCACGCCGCTGGAGACTCACCCGGTCGCTGGCAGCACGCTGTACAACCTGGCTGGCACGCTGTTCGCGTATTTTGGCACGGAGATCACGGTCGAGCGTGCGAACGAGGTCGCCAAGGCCCTCGTGGCCTGGCGCAACGAGGATCCCGGCGACGCCGACACCACCGTCGTGGTCCGGGATACGGGTTTCGTCAACTCCGCCGCGAAGCTCAACTTCGCCGCCGCTCTCGAGCAGGCGGGCTTCACCACGCTGCGGAGCATCTGAAAATGAAGTTCTCTTTCGACGCGGGCCTTGACTATCAGCGTCAGGCCATTGACGCGGTCACGGGCCTGTTCAAGGGCCAGGAGGTTATGGCCTCCCAGTTCACCGTGCACGCGCATCCTGCGGCCCACGCCGGCCTGGAGGGCTTCTCAGACCTGGGCTACGGCAACATGCTGCGGCTGGACCAGGATACGATCCTGGCCAACCTGCACGAGGTGCAGAACCGCACTGGCCTGGCGCCGGAAGCGGCGCTGGAGTCGATGAATTTCACCATCGAGATGGAGACCGGCACCGGCAAGACGTACGTCTATCTGCGCACCATCTATGAGCTCAACCAGCTCTACGGATTCACGAAGTTCATGGTGGTCGTGCCGTCGGTGGCCATCAAGGAGGGCGTCGAAACATCCATCCGGATGCTGCGCGAGCACCTCGGGAATTTGTACGGCAACCCGCCGATGAGCTTCTTCCAGTTTGACGGGAGCAACCCGTCGCGGGTGCGCTCGTTCGCCACCTCCCCGAGCATCGAGATCATGATCGTCACTGTCGCGGCGATCAATAAGGCGACGAACAAGGTCTACCAGCCGGCCGAGGACCTCGACTTCGAGGTGCCCGCCGACCTGATCCGGGCCACGAACCCGATCATCATTGTCGACGAGCCGCAGAGCGTCTACGGCGATACCGGTGGCGGTAAGAAGGGCGCCGGCCGGATCGCGCTGGAGAACTTCCACGCCCTGGCCACCTTGCGCTACTCAGCCACTCACCACAAGAGCGACAAGGCCAATCTCGTCTACCGGCTGGACGCGATCGCGGCCTACGAGAAGCAACTGGTCAAGCAGATCGAGGTCGACTCGCTGGTCACGTCCGCCAGCGGAACGACCCCCTACGTGAAGCTCCTCCAAGTGACGCGAGGCAAGGGCGGAGCGATTACCGCGCGAGTCGAGGCGGACGTCGAGCAGGGCAACGAGATCAAGCGCAAGGCCATCACTGTGGACACCACGTCACGCAGCAACTTTGCGGACGTGACCGGCCGTGACCTGTACAAGGACCTCACCGTGGTCGCCATCAATGCGGCAGACGGGCAGCAGAGCATCTTCTTCGACACCGTCGCGCAGCCGCTGAGGGTCGGCGAGAGCATCGGCGCTGAGGTCAGCATCGGCGAGCGAGCCCGCCAGATGATCGCCCAGACCATCCGGCAGCACCTGCTCAAGGAGCAGGAGTTCTTGCTCCACGGGCGCGATATCAAAGTGCTCAGCCTTGTCTTCGTCGACTCGGTGGCCAAGTACCGTCAGTACGGCACCGGCGGTGAGGCACTTCCCGGCGAGTATGCGCGAGCCTTCGAGGAGGAGTACGTGCGCATCGCTTCCGAGCCGCAGTTCACTACCTTGCTGGGCAGTCCCGCCGAGGCGACCGCGAGGGAGGCGCACCAAGGGTACTTCTCCGTGGACCGCCGCAAGGGCGGCGGCGAGGTACTGGTGGATACCAAGGAGACCACCGACAAGGGACGCCAGCAGGCCGGCCTCGCCTACGAGCAGATCATGCGGGACAAGGTCGGACTGACCACCCCGGGTACCCCCATCCGGTTCATTTTCAGCCATTCCGCGCTACAGGAAGGCTGGGACAACCCCAACGTCTTCCAGATCTGCGTCCTGCGGAATATGGGCACCGAGCGGTGGCGACGCCAGGCCGTCGGCCGTGGCCTGCGGCTGTGCGTGGACGGGTCGGGCAACCGCGTGCAAGGGTTCGACATCAACCGGCTCACCGTAATCGCGAATGAGTCCTACGAGGAGTTCGCCGACCGGCTCCAGCGGGAGATGGCAGACGATCTGGACATGCAGTTCGGCGTAGTCGCCGTAGACGCCCTCGCGCGGCTGACCTTCAAGGCGGAAGATGGGACCGTCGTTCCCGTGAACATGGCCACTGCGCGACTGCTGTACCAGGCCCTGATTTTCGAGGGGTACATCGATGGCAAGGGCAAGGTGCAAGACAGCCTGCGCCAGGCCGTGCAGACCGGTGACGCGAACCTTACGAGGATCGTCGGCGATGCTGCGGGGGCCCCAGCCGCGGCCACGGCAGTGCTCGGATTTATCAAGCGCCTGGCCAAGCCCATCGACATCAAGAAGACCGGCCAGCGCGTAGTCGCGCCCCTCGTTGAAGATAACCTGGAGAGTCCCGAGTTTCGCGAGCTGTGGGACCGTATCCAGCACCGCACGGAGTACCGCGTCGATGTCGATGAGGCCGACCTGCGCGCCACGATGGTCGATGCACTGCGCGACATTGTTCCAGTGCCCAAGCGCAGAGGCGAGTGGATTAGTCATCGCGTGGAGCGCATTGACCAGAGCGGCCTGACCGCCGAGGCCACCGCGGCGCGCCGGGTGGACGTCACCTACGCCGACAGCGAGGACTTGCCCGACATCCTGTCCGTCCTGGCAGACCGTACCCAGTTGACGCGCGCCACCGTCGCCCACGTCCTCACCGAGTCCGGCACGCTCGGGCAGTTCCGCAGCAACCCGCAGGCGTACATCGACCAGGTCGGCCGCGTTCTCAACGTGACCAAGGCCGACTTCCTGGTCAAGGGATTGCGCTATGAGCTGGTGGACTCCTCCCGGCCCGAAGCCGACCGCCGGTACGCGCTCAGCTTGCTCCGCGAAGCCGATGTCGCCGGATACGCCGGCCCGGGCGGAAACATCATCTCCGATTCCGACGGCAACCCGGTCTCGTTCGAGACGAAGTCTGTCTACCGCTTCGTGGTCGTCGACTCGGCCGTGGAGAGAAAATTCGCGCTCGCGCTACTGCACCGCGATGAGGTCAAGGTCTTCGTAAAACTCCCGTCCGCGTTTACGATCCCTACCCCCCTGGGGCGTTATAACCCCGACTGGGCCGTAACCGTTGAGCGCCCCGATGGCAGCCGCTACATCGTCTTCGAAACTAAGGGAGCCAACGTAACCGCCCTTCTCGCGCCCATCGAGCGGGGGAAAACCCAGGCCGCCCGCATCCACTTCGACGTAATCAGGCATGACATCGGGATTAACGACCTTGAGTACGAAGTCGTCGGAAACATCGAGACGGCAACTGCCGTAATCGAACGAGACGCTTAGAGCGCGCAGAGGATTAACACGCTGGCTTGATCTCTGAGGGGATCACGATGTTTTCTGCGGTTGCGAGGCTGAAGAGGGCGTCCAGGCTGGCGAGCTGGTGCGGGCCGGGCTGGATGGCGTGCCCGGCCTGTTCCAGGAGCTGGCGGATCTCGCGGCGAGATCATTGCCCGGCCTCGAGGTCGACACCACGGGAGGGATTGTGGACGCTGTCACGGTGATGCATGACCTCGACGCCACCGTTGTTGCTGGGGAACTGCGTCGCGTGGGTTGATCGCCAGAGGGCATGCGGGGCGGCCTCAGGTGAAGTAGCGGCCGGTTGGGGCACCTGCTGTTTGCTGGGTTTTGGCTGTGGCCCATGCCCGACAGAAGCAGGTTCGGAAGCAGCTTCAGGCTCCGCCTGTGGAGCCGGCCGCGGGGGTTCTGCCATCTTCTGGAGTTGCTCGTCAATCTCGCGGGCCCGGTCGCGGGCCCGGGCGAGCTGGTCGGCTTGGGGGAACGGCTGGCCGACGCTCTCGCGAGCGTGAGCGATCTCGCTGCGGGCGTGCTCAGCGTCGGCAGTCGTTCTCGCCTTGTGTTCCTCCAGCCGGTGGAGGCGGTTCTCTAGCCGGCCGACGAGACCGGCAGGATCAGCGTCGGGCAGGTCGCGCACGGATAGCCTCACGTCGGTTCCGGGGGCGCCGTCGAGGGCGATGGTGACTGACGCCTGGCCCAGCGACGCTGCGATGTGTGCGGTTACCGGGAAGCCACCCAGATGGCCCGGCCGCATTGTGCGTAGCTGAACGGCACCGGCCACGACGGCCTCGTTCTGCAGAAGATCTTTCAAGTGCTGTCCGGCCTCTGCGCGCTTGACGTGGCGTCGGCCATCGATGGTCATTGTGAATTTCTCGCCGCGGGTATCTTGGCGTCTGCCGATGGCATCGGCGATGTCCTCGGTGAGCCTGGTCAGGCGCGCGATGTCCTGCTCGTGCCGGGTGACGGCGTGGCGCAGCGCGTCCTGGTTGCGGGCGTGAGCGCGTTCGGCGCGCCGCAGGCGGGCCAGGTCGGTATCGGCTTCAGCCTTGTCCATGAGCAACGGGTTGCCGGTTGCGAGGGCTTTAACTTCGCTGAACGACAGGGCGGCGTCGCCGATGTCGCCGATCTCGCGGGCGTCGAGCCGGCCGTGCATGACCTGGCTGATGAACGCGGCCTTGCGCTGGAGGGTTTGCCACATATAGCCGTCGAAGCTGCCCCGGGTCACGTACCGCAGGATCTGGACCTCGGGATTGAGGTTGCCCTGGCGGATGATGCGTCCCTCCCGCTGCGCGACGTCGGCAGGCCGCCAGGGGGCGTCGAGATGATGCAAGGCGATGGCCCGGTCCTGGACGTTGGTGCCGACGCCCATCTTCTCCGTGGAGCCGACGAGGACCGCGACGCTGCCGCTGCGGCAGGCGGCGAACAGCTGGGCCTTGTCCCGGTCAGTCTTGGCCTCGTGGATGAACCGGACGGATTCGCGGGGCAGCCCGCGGGCGGCGAGCTGGTCACGCAGTTCGTCGTATACATTCCAGCCGGGGCCGGGGGTGCCCAGGTCGCAGAACACGAGCTGCAGCGACCCGCGAACAGGGTAGGGCGCGCCGTTCGGCGCCCGGTACCCGGCGTCCCGGTGAGCTTCCCATATCGCGGCGATCCGGCCTGCCGCGGCCGCTGCCTTGCCGGGCGTTTCCTGGGACAGGCCGGTGAGGCGCAGGTCGAGGGCTGCCCGCCGGCCGTCGCCGGAGATCTTGAGCATGTTGTCTTCGTCGGGGGCGACTGCCCGGGTGCGCACTCTCTCGGCGCGTTCCCCGAGCTCGGTCACGTAGCCGAGCAGTTCCCCGGATGGCTCAACCGTCACGGTCTCCGGTATCCGCTGCCCGTCCTCCCGTCTCGCCAGGTCGGGTACGGGGAGCTTGAGATCGTCGGCGGTTTTGATGTCGGCGCTGACATGCAGCATCCGTAGCATCTCGGGTACGTTCCGGAAGCTGGCGAACCGGCTCTTCATGCGGAAACTGTCGCCGCCTTCGGTGGCTAGCTCGACCTGGGTGACGACCTGCCCGAACGTGGCTGCCCAGCTGTCGAACACCGAGATCCCGGCCGCTTCCAGCAGGTCCGGGCGCAGGTAACGCTGCATCACGTACGCCTCGGTGACCGAGTTGGCGATCGGGGTGGCGGTGGCGAAGGTCACCACGCGCTTGCCGTTCCGCCGCCGCAGGTAGCCGATCTTC
>Ga0182024_10004459_pt1 | contig 32168 bp, 24 predicted proteins | sample P32metaG_FD_120480 | JGI IMG/M metagenome (GOLD analysis project Ga0182024, IMG submission 120480) | Permafrost microbial communities from Stordalen Mire, Sweden - P3-2 metaG (Illumina Assembly) | ecosystem: Environmental > Terrestrial > Soil > Wetlands > Permafrost | place: Sweden: Stordalen...
CTGGAATGACCTCGTGTTTGGCAAGCTCAGTGCGCACGCGGTCCGGATCCGCGTCGCTCTTGTCGATCTTGTTGACGGCCACGACGATCGGCACGCCGGCGGCGCGCGCGTGCTGAATAGCCTCGATCGTCTGCGGCATGACCCCGTCATCTGCCGCCACCACGAGCACGACGACGTCCGTCGCCTTCGCACCGCGTGCGCGCATGGCGGTGAATGCCGCATGACCCGGGGTGTCGAGAAAGGTGATGACGCCCTTGGGGGTTTCGACATGATAGGCGCCAATGTGCTGGGTAATTCCGCCCGCCTCGCCGGCGGCGACTTTCGTAGTCCTAATAAAATCGAGGAGCGATGTCTTACCGTGATCCACATGGCCCATCACGGTGACGACCGGCGGACGCGGCTCTTCCTCGCCGGCGTCGCTCGGCACGCCCTGCAATTCGTGCTCGATCTGGTTCTCGCGCAGAACCTTGGCCGTGTGGCCCATCTCCTCAACGACGAGAACGGCCGTCTCCGGTTCGATCGGCTGATTGATGGTCGCCATGACCCCCAAATTCATGAGGACCTTGATGACTTCGGTCGCCTTGACCGCCATCTTTTGCGCAAGCTCGGCGACGGTGATTGTCTCCCCGATCGCCACTTCACGGTGCACCGGCGCCGTCGGCATCTCAAATCCATGCGGGGCATCGGTGCCCACTCCCACGGTGCGCGTCTTCAGCCGGCGCTTCTTCTTGTAACGCGAGCTGACGTCGCCGGCGACGTGCAGCTCCTGGCGTCCATAGCGAGTTTGTTTGTCGTCGACCTCTTCAGCGACCACCGCCTCCACCACGCGCGGACGCGCAGGCTCGGGCGGCGCGCGGCGCTGCTCGCGTTCGCGCCGTTCGGCCTCTTCGCGCGTGCGCACCTCCGCAAGCCGACGCGCCTCGTCCTGTGACTTTTTGCGCGTCAGCTCCTCTTCGGCGCGGCGGCGGTTCTCCATGTCGACTCGTTCGCGCTCGCGGCGTTCGTTCTCCAGTCGATCGTTTTCGCGGCGTTCGGCTTCGAGCGCCTCGCGGCGCTTTACATCGATCTCTTCCTGCTGGTGGCGCGCCTGCTCCTCGAGCACGTCGCGCTTGATATAGGTGCGCTTGCGGCGCACCTCGACGTTGACGGTGCGCGCACGTCCCTGGACGCTCGCGAGCTTCAACTCGCTCTGCGTCTTTCTTTTCAGGGTGATCTTGCGCGGCGCGCCGCCGTCCTCCTCGCTGCCATGGCTGCGGCGCAAATGCGTGAGCAGCTCAAGCTTCGCGTCGTCGCTGATTCGATCGTCCGGGCCGCCGACCTTGATGCCCGCCTGATCAAGCTGCACCAGCAGGCGATCCACGGGCACCTTCAGAACTTCGGCAAATTGCGAAACGGTTACTTCGGCCATGAACTCAAATCCTCGGCCCCCATCAATGGCTCGCTTCGAACCAGGGCGCGCGTGCTGTCATGATAAGTTTGCCGGCCTCTTCGGCCGCCAGCCCCTCGATATCCGCCAGATCGTCCACCGACTGGTCCGCGAGATCCTCGCGCGTGCGCACCCCGCGGCGCGCCAAAGCGAGCGCGAGATCCGGGCTCATTCCCTCGAGCAGCAATAGATCGTCCGCCGGCATCGACTGGTCGAGACTCTCCTCGCTTGCGATCGCCTGCGTCAGCAGCACATCGCGCGCGCGATTGCGCAACTCCTTCACAATGTTGGCGTCGAACTCCTGGATGGCGATGAGCTCCGCCTGGGGAACATAGGCCACCTCTTCGATGGTCGAGAAGCCCTCCTGGGCGAGGATCGTCGCCACGTCCTCATCGACGTCGAGCTGCTTCATGAAGAGCTCCACCAAGCCACGCGCCTCGCTCTCGCTCTTCGCCTCCGCGTCCGACTCAGTCATGATATTGAGATCCCAGCCGGAGAGCTGGCTCGCGAGCCGGATATTCTGGCCGCCACGGCCGATCGCCTGCGAGAGCTTCTCCTCGGCGACCGCGATGTCCATGCTGTGCGACTCCTCGTCGACGACGATCGAGAGCACTTCAGCCGGCGACATCGCATTGATGACGAACTGCGCCGCGTTCGCATCATGCGGAATGATATCGACGCGCTCGCCGGCGATTTCATTCGACACCGCCTGCACGCGCGAACCGCGCATGCCCACGCAAGCTCCCACCGGATCGATGCGCGGGTCGTTGCTGCGCACGGCAATCTTGGCGCGCACGCCCGGGTCGCGCGCCGCGCCGAGGATCTGGATCAGGCCCTGGCCCACCTCCGGCACCTCTAGCTTGAACAACTCCACAAGAAATTCAGGCGCCGTGCGCGTGAGAAACAGCTGCGGGCCGCGCGGCTCGGAGCGCACGTCCTTCAGATAGGCTTTGACGCGGTCCTGAGGCTTCGCCTGTTCGCGCGGAATCATGTCCGTGCGCGGCACGAAGCCTTCGGCGTTGCTGCCCAGATCGACATAGATGCCATTGCGATCGACGCGCTTGACGACGCCGCTCACCAGCTGGCCGATGCGGTCGCGGTACTGCTCGACAACCTGCGCGCGCTCGGCCTCGCGCACCTTTTGTACGATGACCTGCTTCGCCTGCTGCGCGGCAATGCGGCCAAATGCGACCGACTCCATCGGCTGCTCGACGAAACCACCCGGCTCGACCGCGGGGTCAATATCCCGGCCGTCTTCGAGCCGCAGCTCGCGCTCTGGAACTTCGAGTTCCGTGGAATCGTCGGCGAATACCTTCCAGCGACGGAAGGTCTCGTAGTCCCCCGTCTTGCGGTCGATCGCCACGCGCGCGTCGAACTCCTCGCCGTACTTCTTGCGTGTAGCCGAGGCGAGCGCCGCCTCGAGCGCATCGAAAATGATCTCTTTATCGACGCCCTTCTCGTTCGAGACGGCATCGACGACCATCAGAATTTCCTTGTTCACACCTTTTACCTCCGCCGCAGGCCCGTTAAGCCTGCGGGGCAAGCTTTGCCTTGCCGATTTCGCGAAACTGCACGCTGACGCTCTGGTCATCGACTTCCAGCGTGATACCTTCATCCTCGACCGCAGCCAGCCGCCCCGTATAACGGCGGCGCCCGCCCTCGCGCGGCACCTTCAATTCAACCCACACGCGCGCTCCGACGAAGCGCTCGAAATGCGCATTCGTGCGCAGCACCCGATCGGAGCCCGGAGAGGACACCTCAAGCCTATAGGCCGTCGGAATCGGGTCCTCGACATCAAGGAGCGCCGACACTTCACGACTTACCCGCTCACAGTCCTCGATCCGCACGCCGGCCGCGCGATCCACGAAAATGCGCACCAAACCCGGGCTCAAGTCGAGGTCCACGAGCTCGCAGCCAAGATCGGCCACGACAGGCTCAATGAGGGCAATGAGCCGCTCGCGCAAGGTCCCGGTCATCCCGCCGCCCTAGGCCCAAAAGCCCCGCACAAAAAATAAAAGCCCCACGGGGGGCTTTCCGCTCGATCACTTGGAGGCGCCCAGCCCGCACCGCCCCGCGCGCATCGCGTGGCTGCCCGAGCATCCCCGCCCGTCCCCCCTAAATCCGGGGACTCTCTCCAATTCCCCCTTTAGGGGGCCGCCTATTCTAACCAAACCGGGCTGCCAGCGAAACCCGGACGGCACCCTAACTGCGCCTCACTGCAACGGGACCGCACAAACCCCTCAGTGCTGGTACAGTCTCCAATCCAGACCCGAATACAAGAGGCGAGCCGTGTCTCAAAGCGCCCATACCCGCCGCGACGAGCTGCTGCTCTTCGCGCGCAATTTCTTGAAGCACCCCCGGATGCTGGGCTCGCTCGTTCCCAGCTCACGTTTTCTGATCGACGAAGTCCTGCAGGCCGTCGACTGGGCAAATGCCCGCGTCATCGTCGAATACGGCCCGGGGGTGGGCACCTTTACCGCCGAAGTGCTGCGGCGGATGCGCCCCGATGCAAGCTTGATCGCAATCGAGACCAATACCGACTTCGTGCGCTTCCTGAAGAGTTCCATCTCCGATCCGCGGTTGCAGGTTGTGCTCGAATCCGCCGAGAACACCGACAAGGTGCTGCGCGATCTGGGTCACTTCAAAGCCGACTATGTGATCTCGGGCGTGCCCCTCGGATCCATGCAACCGGAGCTGCGCCGCGGCATCCTCAACACGACGCATTCGGTGCTCGATCCGCGCGGCAGCTTTCTCGTATATCAATTCACGGCGCGAGTACTACCCGACCTGCAACGGATCTTCCGGCTCGTAGAGCGCCGCTTTGAGCCCCTCAATATTCTTCCCGCGCAAGTTTTCTTCTGCCAGCCGCGCTCCGCCTGATCCCGTATACAAGCCGCCGCCCCGGCAAAATCCTGCGCCTGCGGATCGCGTAAAGCGCTGCTATTGGTCGTCGGCCTGATGGTGCGCGTGCGTAGGCTCATGGCCATGCTCGTCTTTGCCGCCTTCGTGTTCGTCGGTGTCTGTGGCCGCTGTCATCGCGCGGTAATCATCCGGCGTCATATGCGGCAATTGGTGCAGAAACGATACGATGTTCCAGATCTCCTCGTCGTCGTGGGTCTGTCCCCAGGCGGGCATCCCTGAGGCCTTGATGCCGTGCTTGATGGCCCAGAATGCAACCCGGGGATCGATGGGCTGCTGCGCCAAATTCGGTGGATGCGGCAAGAGGCCTGCGCGAATCTCGCTGACGGTGATGCCTGGGGCGAGATGACAATCCACGCACATGGCGCTGTAGTGCTCGGCCCCCTCTTGCACTCTTGCCGGATCATCGAGCGCCGGCACGGTAATCCCCGCCGCACGGCGTTCGATGGATCGATCGCGCAAGACTGTGAGCAAGGCGCGAACCGCGGCCGTATGCGGCCGGTCTGCGCCGACGTCATAGAGCCCGGAAAAGGCGAGTATCACCAGCAGACAAGCTAATCCGAGAAGCGTCGCACCTGCGGCAATCAATTTGTCCACCCGCTGCCCCCCTACAACCACACTCGCAAGCCGACCGCGAGGCTGAGATCGTTCGGATTAGCCCCCGCGGCGCCGGGAAAATCTCCGGTCGCGCCGTAATGCCGCGCCCACACCACTCCCGCGTAGGGGGCAAACTCGCGGCGCAGCTCGTAGCGCAGCCGCAATCCGACCTCAAGGTCGGCAACCCCTGCGCCTATATCGCGCGCTGGATCGGCGCGGCCATAGAGATTCATTTCCATTTCCGGCTGCAGTACCAGTCGCTGCGTGATCAATAATTCATATTCAATTTTGAGCCGCGCGGCCGTGCGCGACGCGTCGCCCGCATAAAGAGTAGCTTCCACATCGAAGCCCTGCGGGGCAACGCCCCGCACGCCGAGCGCCGCCCAGCTGCGCGCGGGCCCTGTGCCAAAGTCCTGCCGTCCTCCCACCTCAAGGTTCCACCAACGCGCCACCGCGTGGTCCCAAAACAGCTCCGCCCGCGCATCCTCAGTCCTGCCCGAGTATGACTCGCCTTCAGTGCGCACCCAGGCCTTGTTATAGTCGCCACCATACCAGCCCTCCCCTTGCCAGGCCGCCCCGTTCGGCTCATCGACGCCACGCCATTCGAGTTGATCGAGCCATAGCATTCCCAAGCGCGCAGCGTCGTTCATATCCATGCTCTGCGCCATGGCGCTTTCGCATGAGGCTCTGCGAACGAACGCCAGCGCCAAAAACACGACCAGGCCGAATCGTGTGGGAAGCCTCACGAGCGAGCTACTGGAGCGGTCGCGCCCGCGGGTACAACCGTCACCTCGCGAAACATTCCCGCCTCCATGTGATAGAGGAGATGGCAGTGAAATGCCCAGCGGCCGGCGGCGATGGCGCTCACGCAATAGCTCAGCTTCTGCGCGGGACGCACGAGCACCGTGTGCTTGCGCACCTGGAAAGCGCCGGCAGGGGACTCGATTTCACTCCACATGCCGTGCAAATGGATGGGATGGGTCATCATGCTGTCGTTCACCAAAACGATTCGCAGCCGCTCACCGAGCAGGAACTCAAGCGGCGGCGCTTCGGAGAATTTTCGACCGTCGAATGACCACATGAAGCGCTGCATGTGCCCGGTGAGATGCAGCTCGATCTCGCGCTGCGGCGGCCGTGCATCGAGTGGTCCGCCGAGCGTATGCAAATCCGCGTAGGTCAATACGCGCCGTCCGTTGCCGCGCAGGCCCACACCCGGATCATCGAGGCTGTCATCGGGCGCGCTCACGCGCATATCGACGCCCGGATTGCCAGCATGCCGTGGCTGCGCGCGCACCATTGCCGGCATGGATGCCATGTCATCGCGCATGCCCATGTCCGCCATCGAAAGCTGCGGTCGCGGATCCATGGCTGGAATCGGCGCGCGCATGCCGGCGCGCGGCGCAAGCGTCCCGCGCGCGTAGCCCGAACCATCCATCGACTGCGCAAATATCGTGTACGGCTCGTGCTGCGGCGGCTGGACTATGACGTCGTAGACCTCGCCCGCGCCGATGCGAAACTCCTCGACGGTCACCGCATCGACATCCTGTCCGTCCGCGGCCACCACTGTCATCGCAAGCCCCGGGATGCGTACATCGAAAAAGCTCATCGAGGAGCCGTTGATGAAGCGCAATTTGACGCGCTCGCCGCGCTCAAACTCGCCGCTCCAGTTTCCCGCGGGCGTGACACCGTTCATCAAATAGGTATAGGTGTAGCCCGATACGTCAACAAGGTCCGTGGGGTCCATGCGCGCCTGCCCCCACAAGCGCCATTGCGCGAACGCCTCGCGCCAGCCACGGGCGCGCGCAGCGGCGACGAAATCCCCGACCGTGCGTTGTGCGAAGTTGAAATATTCACTGTCGCGCTTGAGCGTCGCGTAAATGTGCTCCGGATCCTCGTCCGTCCAATCCGACAGCAAGACGACATAGTCGCGCTGCACGGTGTGGCGCTCGCCGCTGGCAGGCTCGATGATAATCGGACCGTAGAGACCCGTTTGCTCCTGAAAGCGCGCGTGGCTGTGGTACCAATAGGTGCCCGACTGCTGCGCGCGGAATTTATAGGTAAATGTCGCCCCTGCATCGATGCCGTCAAAGCTCAAGCCGGGCACGCCGTCCATATTTGCCGGTAGCAGCAAACCGTGCCAATGAATCGAGGTGGGCACCGCCAAGCGGTTGCGCACGCGCACGCTGATGAGATCGCCCTCGCGCCAGCGCAAGAGCGGCGCCGGAACCTGCCCGTTGACTGCGGTCGCAAGCCGTGGCCGACCGGTGAAGTTGACCGCCAGGCTGCCGATCTCAAGGTCGAACTGCGTACCGCGGAGCACCGCAGGGGGCGGCGCATCGTAGCCGCGCGCACGCCGCCCGCCAGCCGCGAGCGCGATTGTGCTGCCGCCGACGCCCTGCACAAAAAGTCGGCGCGAGATCCCCCCAACAGCTGCCACAGGCGGCGCGATGGTAGTCGGTCGGTTGCCCATTCAAGGCATTGTCGCGCACTTAAGCGCCGCAAGTGCAATCCGATCCGCGCACAGCCGGCGTGACCGCTACAATCGGTCGCTGCGATTCTGAAGCGTGCCGCGATGTCGACTAGCCCAACGAACTTCGCCGATATGGCGCGGCCTCTGCCCCGTAAGCACACATGGCCTGGCGTGGTCATTCTCGCCCTCGCGCCGCTTTGGCTCCTCGGCATGTTTGACCGCGGACTGTGGACTCCGGATGAGCCGCGCGAAGCGGACATCTCCTGGCGCATGAGTCAGCAAAGCGATCGTTCCATTCCGCACCTTGCAGGCGCGCCATTCCTCGAGAAGCCGCCGCTCACGTATTGGCTCGCCGCCGCTTCGATCTCCGCGTTCGGCGACTCCGCCGCCCTCGAACGCCTGCCCAATTTGCTGTACGCGCTCATCGTCGCGACGGCCATCGGCACGCTCGCATCCAGGATGGCGGGAAGAGACGCCGCGCTGGTTGCGGCGCTCCTCGCAGGGTCCGCCCTCATCAGCTATCGCGTTGCCATTTGGCTTGCACCCGATGCGGCGTTGCTCGCCGGCTGTGCGGTTGCGCTCCTGGGTGCATACACGGGGTACACCTCTACCGCCGGCTCGCGAAAATTCTGGGGCTACACGCTCATGCATGCGGGAGCGGCGTTTGGATTCATGGCGAAGAGTGCGCCCGGATGGCTCGTGCCCGCGCTGGCGCTGGGCACGCTGATCGTCTGGGAAAGGCGCTGGTCGGAATTGCGCCGCTGGGAACTCTATGCGGGCGCGGCGCTGCAGGCGCTGATGATCGGCCCCTGGATTATGGCTGTGGCCGGCGCACCAGGGGGTGCCGAGTCGTTACAGGTCTTCTTTTGGGACAATGTGGTCGGGCGTTTTACCTCGCTGGCGCAAACGCCCGGACACGCCTACGCGCAGGGCCACCTCAACTGGTGGGGCAAGTATCTTGTCGAGCTTCCGGTGTATCTCTTGCCGTGGACGGTCTTGGGCGCCGCGGCGCTCGCGCGCGCGTGGGGCGAGGTGCGCTTGCGCGCCACCGCGGGCCATTCCGTCAACGCAGGCACGCCGTGGCGGTTTGCGGTATGCGCGTTCCTGCCCTTCCTCATCCTGCTCTCGCTCGCCGCCACCGCGCGCGATGTCTACGCCGCCCCCGCCATTCTGGGCTTCGCGCTCCTCGTGGCTCTGTGGGCAAACGCGCTGCGGCGCGGCGCCTCGCGCTGTGACGAGGCCTGCCTCAGGATCACTCGTTTCCTGGTCGCGATCATCGCCTGCCTGCTCGCCGCACTGCTCGCCATCCTCGCGGCTGCCGAACGCCACCTCACCATTATCGTGGCCGATCTCGCCGTGGCTGTCGCGGTGCTGCCGCTGGCACTCATGGCTTTGCGCTTCGCAGCGACGCTGCAGCGCGCAAAGAAGTATGCCGCCAGCATCGCCGCGACCTACGCGGCCTACGCTCTCGCATTCTGCGTGACCGGCCTTCTGGTGCTGCCCGTCATCGACCGCTGGCAGGATTTGGGCGCACTCGCGCGGCAGATACAGCGCGACTCCGCCGGCGGCGAACTTGCCGTGTTCGACCCCGATGAGACGACGATCGCCATGCTCGACCATCGGCTGCGCACGGCTTTCACCACGCTCGCGGCACGACCCGATGAGGCCGGACGAGTCATCGCCGATTGGTTGCGTGGCCATGGCGCCCAAGCCCAGGTACTCGTCATGCTGCCCGGACATGCGCCGGGCGATATCAGCCGACTCGTCGGTCGCTGGTACCCGCTTGCGTTGCCCGACGACGGCGTCGCCGGCGCGCTCGCAGCGGCCGGCAGCGCGCGCATCAGCATGCGCTACGAGCTGCCGCAAGGGCGGCGCTATGCACTCCTCAGCGCTGCGTCGCGCTAGAGGTGCGCGCATGCTGGAAGAGCAATGAATCAGTGCAAGGATGCGCTCCATAGGTTCAGTCCGGAGAACCTCGTATCAGAAGATTCTCGTGGGCGATGTGAGTAAGCCGCGCCTTGCCAGACACGAAAGGCGAGTTCGATGCTCAAGGCGCAACTGCAGTTAAGGCCCAGTAGGGCGGCAGAAGCGTTCAAGTCGTCAGCGAGACGGATGGACGCGTGTCGACCGTGGTGAGTCGCGCGACCGGGAATAACTATGAACCCGGAACGTCCTTCGTCGCGCCGAGTTGCCGGCGTCCGTGCGGAAACGAGCGATCGATCATGCGGGTTCCGCCAAGCCGAGCATCCCGCTCGCGCGTGGCAGGGACAGAAGCCGCAAGGGCGATGGCATGGGCACCGGTGCCTCTCTAGGGCTTCTTGATGAATTTCAGGGAGGCCGAGTTCATGCAATAGCGCAGATGCGTCGGCGGGGGACCATCGTCGAACACGTGTCCCAGATGCGCATCGCACTCAACGCAGGCGACTTCGCTGCGGGTCATGCCCAGGCTGTTGTCGTTTGACGTTCTGACATTCGCTGTGGCGATCGGCGCCCAGAAACTCGGCCATCCGGTTCTCGAATCGAATTTCGTTGCCGAGCTGAACAATGCGTTGTTGCAACAGATGCAGCGGTACAGACCGGGAGCATACAGATGGTCATATTCTCCGGTGAATGCTCGCTCGGTTCCCTGCTGACGAGTCACCTGAAACTGCAGCGGTGTGAGCTGCGCACGCCACTGCTGCTCCGTCTTGACGACCTTCGCCACTTGCGCGGTACGCAACATCTCGCCCGCGTCGTCGAACAGCGTGACATTGACGAAGCCCTCGTCCGATTTCGCGAACGCAGGATTCAAGAAGCCGGCCTTGCCACTGGGCAGCAGCAGGAACCCGGCCATCGACAAGGAAGCCGCCAAGACATCGCGGCGGCCGATCATCGGTACAGCTCCGGAAACTGCTGCTGCAGATGCTCGACCTTGGGCGCGTCGTTGTAGACGATATAGAGGTCATGAGGATGGCGCCGCGCATAGTCCTGGTGATAGCCCTCGGCTTCGTAGAACGCCTTGAGCGGCGTCACCCGGGTCACGATCGGGCGGGGAAAGACCTTGGCGTCGCGCAGCTGCGCAAGGTAAGCCTCGGCAACGCGCTGCTGCTCCGCATCGCGGTAGAAGATGACCGATCGGTACTGAACCCCGGTGTCGGGCCCTTGCCGGTCAAGTTGCGTCGGATCGTGTCCGACCGATAGAAACACTCGCAGCAATTGACCATAGGTAATCTGTTTGGGGTCGTAGGTGACCCTAACCGATTCGGCGTGCTCGGTTGTGCCGCTGCTCACCACCTCATAGTGTGCAGTCGCCGCCGTGCCGCCCGAGTAGCCGGACGTCGCGCTCACGACGCCCTTCACGTGCTGAAACACGTCCTGAATTCCCCAAAAGCACCCCCCCGCCACGACCGCAGTGCGCACGCGCGCCCCGGGTTCAACGGCTTCATCCGTCGCAGGCGCAGGCAGTACCGTATCGGCGGCGCTCGCCAGATGGCAGCCGGCCGCGCCGGCGGACAGAACGGCAAAAAGAATTGCAACGCGCGTAATCTTGAAGACCATGATGAGCACTCCTCGCAAGCACTGACCGGTCAATGCAGCACAATATTGCAGCTGCCGCCGGCGCCGCAAATGCGGGGAACTTTCCGCCTCGGACGCGGTCTAAAACTAATCTCGGCGGGCGCTCAGCATTTGAAGACTGGCAGAGCCGTGACGGGAAGCTTTCTGCGCAATAAAGCCTCGATGTCCTTCAGAAGCGGCGCCTCATCGGGCGAGACGAGCGACACCGCCTGCCCCGAACCGCCGGCACGCGCGGTGCGCCCGATACGATGTATGTAATTCTCGGGCACATTCGGCAGATCATAGTTCACCACGTGCGGCAGCTCCTTGATATCAAGGCCGCGCGCGGCGACTTCGGTCGCGACCAGCGCCGTCACTTTGTTCGTCTTGAAGTCGTGCAGCGCCTTGGTGCGCGCGGCCTGACTCTTATTGCCATGAATCGCGGTCGCGAGGATGCCCGTGGATTGCAGCTGCTTCGTCAGGCGATTGGCTCCGTGTTTGGTGCGTGTGAACACCAGCACCTGATGCCAGTTGCCCGCGTCGATGAGGTGCGCGAGCAGATGACGCTTGTGGTCCTTCGGAACTCGGTAGACCTGGTGATCGACGCGTTCGGCGGCTGCATTCGGCGCCGCGACTTCGATGATCGCCGGATTGCGCAGGATGCGGCGCGCCAACTCGCGTATCTCTGCGGTGTAGGTCGCCGAGAACATGAGATTCTGCCGCTCGCGCGGCAGCAGCTTCAGCACCCGCTTGATGGCCGGAATGAAGCCCATATCGAGCATTCGATCCGCCTCATCGAGCACGAGGCAGCGCACCGCGCCAAGATCCACGACGCCCTGACCCGCGAGGTCAAGGAGCCGTCCGGGCGTTGCGATCAGCAGATCGCAGCCGCCGCGCAGATTTAGAATCTGCTGCTTGATATTGACGCCGCCAAATACGACGAGCGTACGAAAATCCAGATACTTCCCGTAACAGCGGGCACTCTCTGCAATCTGCGCGGCCAGCTCGCGCGTCGGCGTCAACACGAGCGCCCGTGGCGCACGTGCGGGTGGCGCACCGAGCTTCTGCAAAATCGGCAGGATGAAAGCGGCGGTCTTGCCGGTGCCCGTTTGCGCCCCCGCGAGCACGTCGCGATCGGCAAGCACGGCGGGAATGGCCTGGCGTTGGATGGGGGTCGGCGTCGTGTAGCCCTGTTCGGCCACGGCGCGCAACAACTCGGGCGTCAACCCGAGATCAGCAAATGACATGAATGGAAATCCTTTGAAATGACTCGCCAGCAACGCGCAAGCGCGGCGGCGCAAGGAAGAGAAGGCGTGGAACACTCTACAGGCTTTGACGTGACGGGCGCAACCTGGACAATCCACACTATGTCACTCATCACACTCCTTGACGGAGAACTCGCCTTTGGCGATCACCCGCTGCTCGACCGGGCGCAATTGAGCGTCGAGGCCGGCGAGCGCATTGGACTTATAGGCCGCAACGGCAGCGGCAAGTCCTCGCTGTTGCGCGTGTTGGCCGGCATTGGCGCGTTGGACGTCGGCCAACTGCAGCACAGGAACGGGCTCAAACGCGGCTGGGTCGAACAGGAACCCGCGTTGCCGAGCGCCGCGACGCTGCGCGCAAGTTTGCAGGCGCGCGCGAGCGCCATGGCGGCCATGCAAGGACATACGGCGCACGCGGATGCCCACGACGAGCGCGAACTTTGGCGCTGGGAGTCGCGCTTGACGGAGTTTTTGCATCGCTTTGATCTCGAGGCCAATCAGCCCCCGGACGTCAGCTCCGGTGGCGAGTGCAAACGCGCGGCCCTCGCACTCGCATTCGCGCTGCAGCCGGAACTGCTGTTACTGGATGAGCCCACCAATCATCTCGATATCAGCGGCATCGAGCGCCTCGAGGAGCTCTTGCTGAAGGTTCCGACCGCAATATTCATCACCCATGATCGAGCCTTTCTCGATGCCGTCGCGACCCGCATCGTCGAGCTCGACCGCGGCGTGCTGCGTTCCTATCCAGGCAACTTTGCAGCCTACGAGACGCGCAAAGAGGCCGACCTTGCAAGCGAAGCGCTCGCCCATCGGCGCTTCGAGAAGTTCTGGCAGCAGGAAGAGGTGTGGATTCGCAAAGGGATCGAAGCTCGGCGCACGCGCGACATGGGCCGTGTGCAGCGGCTGGAAAAGTTGCGGCGTGAGCGCGCCGCGCGCCGCGAGCGCTTAGGCTCGCTGCGCCTAAGCCTCGACGCCGGAACGCCCTCTGGGCAGCTCGTTGCCGAACTCTCGGACGTCAGCAAGGGCTTCGGGGAGCGCACCCTCATCGACCGGCTGTCGATGCGCATCATGCGCCAGGACCGGATCGGTCTCATTGGCCAGAACGGCGCCGGCAAGTCCACGCTCATCCGTCTGATTTTGGGCACGCTCGCGCCCGACAGCGGCACCGTGCGCCGCGGCACCAATCTGCAGGTGGCCTATTTCGATCAGCTGCGCGAGCAGCTCGACCCCAACCGCAGCGTCGCGGAGACCATCAGTCCCGGATCCGACTGGGTCGAGGTCAACGGGGCTCGCAAGCACATCATGAGCTATCTCGCCGACTTCCTCTTTCCCACGCAACGCGCGCAGTCCCCCGTGCGGATGCTCTCAGGCGGCGAGCGCAACCGCCTGCTGCTCGCGCGCCTGTTCGCGCGGCCGGCAAATCTCCTGGTGCTGGACGAGCCCACCAATGACCTCGACATCGAATCCCTGGAGCTTCTGGAACAGCGCCTGCAGGACTACGACGGCACGCTCATCCTGGTGAGCCACGATCGCAAGTTTCTCGACAATGTCGTGACGCAAACGCTCGCGGCAGAGCCCGGGGGCGAGTGGCGCGAGTACGTCGGCGGCTATAGCGATTGGTTGCAGCAGCGGCCCGCGCACGCCGCAGCGCCAGTGTCCGCACCAAAGCCTGCGGTGACGCGCGCCAAGATTCGCACCAAGCTCAGCTACAACGATGAGCGGGAACTGGCAGCTCTGCCGCAGGCCATCGAAGCGCTCGAGCGCGAGCAGGCGGAAGTCACCGCGCGCATGAGTGTGCCGGACTACCACCGCGGCGCCCCCGAGCAGCTGCGCAGCGATCGGCGGCGCATGCAGGAGATCGAAGCGCTGCTGCAGGAGAAATTCACGCGCTGGGAGGCACTGGAAGGCGAGCGCGCAAATTAGCGGTTGACGACCTCATTCTCATCTGGCGATGTCGCAACATTAAGCGCCTGCACGAGTTCCAGGGAGCTGAAAACCGGCTGCGAGCAGGCGTTGCCGGTACAGATAAATGCCGCCGCACGCGCGAGCTCCGGATAGCGGACGTCCGGATTTGGCATCGCCCCTTCGCGCTTATCCCACCAGTCGATCCGCCGGTAGACGACCGGATAACGCAGCGCCGCCCCATGCAGGCTTTGCGCGCCCGTGTCATCCCTATGTCCCACGATGGTCACGTGCGTTGGATCGTTCGCGAGTTCATCGTCGGCGAGCAGTATGCCGCTGCGCAAGCGCTGTCCATCGGCGATCTGCGCTGATGCGATGTAGCGCATCGCGTGCTGCGCGCGCTTGCGCGCGCGAGCCTCGCCGCCGTAGTGGAAGAGCGCGTTGGCGAAACGTGCGACGCCAATATTCTCATCGACGTCACGCACCGATTGTCTAAATACGCCGCGCGCGCCGCCTGAAACCGCAACCGTCGCATAGCCGCCGGCCGGCACGGCGAAATGGCTGTCAATGAAGTCAAGCGCTTGCCGAGCCTGCGCAAGGTCGGCGCGCTCGCCCGTTGCGACGTAGAGCGCAAGATATCCCTGCCCCATGGCAAGCGTGTCGCCGAGCGCAGCTGGCGCGGCAGCGCGTCCGTCGTGGCTGAACCCTCCCGCGCCCATGGCGCGATTGCTGCTGACCCAGGCAGCCGCGCGCCGCGCCCGCGCAAGATATCGCTCATCCCCTGTTGCATCGTAGAGCGCCGCGAGGGCGGTGATCTCCCAGCCGTTCTCGCGCGCGTAGACGTGGGTGTCAATACGCGGATTGGGATGCCGGCGCCGCTCGGCGTCGCTCATTGCATAGAACACGTGGCCCGTCAGCTGCGCGTCAACGTCGGCATCCTGACTCACATAGACGACGCCCGCGGGACTGGTGAGAAAATTCTGCACATAGCGGTCGATACTCTGTGCAGCTTTGAGGAAGGCCGCATCGCCCAGCACGCGGTAACCTTCCGCGTACAGACGTATGTACTGCGTCTGGAACGACATGATTTTCTCGAAGTGCGGCGACTTCCAATCGCGCTCATCAGAGTACTGAAAGACGCCGCCCCACACCGGGTCGATGAGTGATTCTGCGGCAGCGAGCGTATTGCGCGCCATCGCCGCCTCCTTGGGGGCACTCTTCGCGTGCGAGAGTGCGTAGTCGAGACTATCCGCATCGATGAACTTCTGTACGCTCCCCCAGCCCGCGTACTGCGCGTCGTAGGACTCAAAATAGGTTGCGCTGAGCGCCTTGCGCTCAACCGGACTCAGCAGGGCCGAGCGTGCGGGTTGTACCTTCTCCTCGGCAACCACCGAGGGTCCGGGGGATGGGTCTTTGATGATGGCCGCAAGCAGCGACGCCATCGCCTCGGGTGACAAGTAGCCGCGGCGCTTGACGATCTCCGAACCATCGGCAGCGAGCACAATCGTCGCCGGCCAGCCGTAGTCCTGGTAGCGCGCCGACAAGGCCGGATCAGCATCCTGATCGACGCGCACCGCGATGTATTGTTGACCGATGAGTTGCGTGACCTTCCGATCCTGATACGTCGTCTGATCCATCACGTGGCACCAATGGCACCAAATCGCTTCGAGATCCAGAAGCACGAAGCGCTTTTGCGCGCGTGCCTGTGCGAAAACATCATCACTCCAGCCGTGCCAGCTGATCGCGGGCGCTTGAGGAGCCGTCGCGGCGCGCGCGCCGACGGCTGCGCATACGAGCAGTGCCGCCGCATATAGAAATCGCTGCATGCTTGCTCCGACTGCGGTAGATACTGGCGCCCGATGGGCGGTGTTGTTCTCAGATACGCACACTGCGCTAATTCGGATGCACAGGCTTTCGAGATAGTTTACGTAAACTATTGAATAATATAATAAATAACTATGAATAAAAGCTATAAATACTACGATCTCATCCTCGGCGCTTACGTTTGCGTGCTCTTGTGCGCCAATCTGATCGGGCCTGCGAAAGTATCGACGGTCTACGTGCCGCTCATCGGCTCGGTCACATTTCTCGCTGGCGTTTTGTTCTTCCCGATATCCTATCTGTTCGGTGACATCCTCACCGAAGTCTACGGCTATGCGCGCGACCGGCGCGTGGTTTGGAGCGGTTTCGGGGCTCTGGTGTTCGCTGCCCTGATGGCGACGGTCATTGTTCATCTGCCGCCGCGCGACAAGAATTCTGCCGTCGAAGCGATCTTCGGTAACACGCCGCGCATCATTGCCGCATCCATCATCGCGTTCTGGAGCGGCTCCTTCGTCAATAGCTACGTGCTTGCGAAAATGAAACTGTGGACGCGCGGTCGCTGGCTGTGGACGCGCACGGTCGGCTCGACGATCTGCGGCGAGCTGGTGGATTCCGCATTGTTCTACACAATTGCTTTTGCCGGCCTATGGAGCACCGACAAACTCCTTGCGATCATGACGACGCAGTACGTGCTCAAGTCCGGATGGGAGATTCTCGCGACGCCCCTGACCTACAAGATCGTGGGATTTCTCAAGCGTTCGGAACACGAGGACTACTACGACCGGAATACGCGCTTCACGCCCTTCTCGCTCGAGACCTGATGAGCGACAACCGGCGGCGCGACACGCATCTGCGCGGCGGCAGCTTCGTTCGCCAACGCGTCCGAAACACTGAAGTCCCGCCATCGAATCTGGGATACTACGACTCGACCTTTCCCAAAGACACGCCATGCTGCAGCTCGACTTCAAGGACGCGGCGTCCGATCACTCGGCAAGCTTGGGGCCAGCCCAGACCTTCAAGTTTTCTCGCAGTGTCGTGTGCGATGAGTCCCGCGGGCATGTGCTGGCGACCTATCGAAGCGATCAATGGGAGATCGAGGGCAGTCTGTACACGGGATTCCAGTGCAGCCGCCCGAGCCGCATCTACTTCGAGGACTCTACAGGCCGACGCTCCTACGGCTGTGGCCCCTTTGCCGGCATCGTCGTCACCCGCGGCGCATTGCACATCGGCCATCAGCTCTTCGCTCACTATCAGAACCGCACGCAGCTGTGGCATTGCTACGCCTTAAGTTCCGATTGGCCCGTCATGATCCTCAAAGCGACCACCGCGGCGGAGGCCTACGCCGCGGCCTGAGGCGTGCATGATCGCCCGCTACGCAGGGGCGCCCCGATATCCCGGCAGATCGCGCGCGGCGGCACTTCTTGCCAGGGCCAATGCCTTATCAACCGCACGCTTGAAATCCTCGTGCGTAGGCCCGACCACGATGTGCTGGCGGAAAAAATCCGCCCATGCAAACTCACAGAATGCGGTCGGTGTCTTGTCATAACCGCCGGCAGTGCGCACGAACCCTGCAATTGAGCGAAAAACATCGTCGCGCAGCTCCTGCAGGTGCTTCGGTATCGCCGTGAACGGCTGCCGATGGCCGTGTTCATCGATCGGATGAGCCCAACGGTTGTCACCCATTTCGCGCCAGAAGGCGGTGGGTTCGAGCTGCGCCATGTCCGCCTCAATCAGAAAGAATCCGGTTTCGATGCCGGCTTCGAGCGCGGCGCGCGCCAGGTGATGATGGTCAGTGATATGCACGCGCTCATCCGGCCCATAGACCGCCGGGATCATATGCTCGGCCAGAAAGTCGCGCTGCTGGTGCTTTTTCAGCGCCTCGAGTTCCTTGCGCTTGACGCCGACCTCGATGAAGCCAATCGTAATTTGCGTCGGACGCAACTTGTGAATTGGTGCTTCGTGCTGGCGCGCCATATCAATCCCCGAACACTGAGGGCGCGCAGATTACACGAAAGCATCGTGCGCGTGCCTCGCCAGACTGCGCAGACGCACTTCCCGTGGTGCGCTGCATTATGTGCTGCTAGGCCTCGTCGGGCGCCATTATGAACGTGACGGAAAAGCGCGCGCCTTGCCCGTTCTCGCCGCTCGTCACTTCCACATGCGCATCGTGCAATGACGCGATCTCGCGCACGATCGACAGGCCAAGCCCGCAGCCGTCGCCGCCCGCGCCAGGAACGCGGTAGAAACGCTCAAATATCTTGTGCCGTTCCGCGGCAGGGATGCCCGGCCCGTCGTCCTCGACGGCCAAGCGCGGCGCCGCGGCGGCCTCGACCATCAAAGTGACACGTCCGCGGCTGCGCCCGTAGCGAAAAGCATTGTCGATGAGATTGGATAAAAGTTCGCTTAGCAGACGCTCATCACCGCGTAGCCACACCGGTTCCTGCGGGACGACCAAACCAAAGTCCAATTCGTATTCGAGCGCGCGCGCGATCCACTCCTCGCCGACGCGTCGCGCCAGCATCGTCAAATCGATCCTGCCGAGCTGCGCCGCCACGGCCGCCTCGGGCTCCGTACGCGCAAGCGTCAGCAGTTGCTGAATCAGGCGCGCCGCGCGCTCCACAGAACCATGCAGCGCGCGCAGTGCCAGCCGTTCGGATTGCGGATCGGCCGCCCGCTCCGCGCGCTCCGCGTGCAACAGCACCGCCGCAAGCGGAGTTCGCAGCTGGTGCGCGGCGTCCGCCACAAAGCGCTTCTGCGCCCCGATGGCGGTGCCGAGGCGCTGGATGAGTTCATTGATGCGCGTCGCGAGCACACGCGCTTCGCGCGGCAGGCCCGCCTCGGAAACGGGCGCGAGGTGGTGATGGTCGCGTGCCTCGATCTCCCGGGCAAGATCCGTCAGGGGCTTGAGCCCTCGGGATACGCCAAGCCATGCGAGGAGCAGCGCGATCCCGAGGAGGGCGATTTGCGGCGCGACCATCACCAGCAGAATCTCGCGGGTGAGGGTCGCGCGTTTGATGAGGGTTTCGGCAACCGTCACGGTCACAATATCCTGCGATCCGGACGGCGCGATGCGAATCCACACCAAACGCACCGCTTGGTCATGGACGGTGCCATTGGCGAGCCGGATGGCGCCGATGGGTGATGGAGCCTCCACCGGCAGCGCCACCTCCCCTGCGATGAGCCCGCGGCTCGCGGATTGGATTCGGTAGTAGGTCTTGTCGACCTCATCGAACTGGAAGACCTCGAGGCCGACGGCAGGCAGATCAAACACTACCTGGCCATTGGTCGTGCGCACGGCCTGCGCGAGCGAGTGGGTGGAATCGATGAGCCAGCGATCATAGACGAGGTTCGCGAAGTGCAACGCGGTGAAATACGATGCGACCGCATCGAGCGCGAGCAGCAGTACCAGTGCGCCGCCGAGCCGCAGCAGCAGGCCCACGCGCAGGCTTGCGCTATTCATCTCCTGGAATCTCCAAGAGGTAGCCGAAGCCGCGCAGCGTGCGCACTTTGAGCCCCAAGGGGCTCAATCTGCGGCGCAGCCGATGCACGCACACCTCGATCGCCGTATCGGACGGCGGCTCAGCGCCGCGCCCGAGCCGATCGGCGAGATCGTCCCGGCGCACCACGCGTCCTGCGCGGACGGCAAGCGCTTCCAGAAGCGCAAATTCGCTTGCCGGCAGGTCGACGGCGACTCCGCCCAAGCTGACCCGCGGCTCTCCCGGAGTCAGCACCAGGGCGCCGATTCGAATCTGCGCATTGCGGTCCGCGCGGTGCCGTCGCAGGAGCGCGCGTACGCGCGCCTCAAGCTCCTGAAGCTCAAAAGGCTTAACAAGATAATCATCCGCGCCGGCATCAAGTCCCGAAACGCGGTCCTCCAGCGCATCACGCGCCGTAACCACGAGGATCGGCAGACCGCGCAGCTGCCGGCGCAGGCTGCGCACGAGTGCAAGCCCATCCATGCCCGGCAATCCGAGGTCGACAATGGCGAGGTCGTAGTCGCGTGACAAGAGCGCGGAGAACGCCTGATCGCCATCGGCGAAGGCGTCGACCTCAAACCCGGATTGGCGCAACAGATCGGTCAGCGCTTCGCGCAACTGACGGTCGTCTTCAACAATGAGCAGACGCATGCCGTGCGCGCGAAAGGTTAATGAAAGCTTCCCTCACTACACTCTGCAGCATGCTGCCCTCTAGCGATCGCCGGCGGATGCTGCCGTGTCTGCTCGCTGCGCTCTTCGCCGGCGGCATTGCCGCGCACGCCAGCGCGCAGGATCCAGCAGCGGCCAGCACCCCGGCCGAAGCCGCGCACGGCGCGGATAAAGCCTGGACACTGCCGGAACTCATCGACGAGCTCAAAAGCACCAACCCGCAGCTCGAGCAGGCGCATGAGGCCTATCTCGCCGCAAAACTGCAAGTGCCGCAGGTGTCCTCCTTGCCCGCGCCGCAGGTGTCGCTCCTGGAGCAGGCCAACACCGGCGGCCCCTTCGATTTCAAAAGCTCTTCGGACTTCTTCGCCTATCCGAGCTTCACGCAGCCGTTCCTGTGGCCCGGCAAACGCGGCCTCGCAGGCGAAGTCGCGAGCGCGCAGGCCGAAGTCATCGGACGGCAGTATGACAGCCTCGTGATCCAACAGGTCGCGCAGCTGCAGCTTAACTTCTACCAGCTGATCGCGCTGCAGAGTCAGCGCCATTTCATGGACGAGGATCTGCAACGGCTGGAGGAGATCAAGGAGGTTGCAAAGGTTCGCTACGCTAACAATGCGGCCGCTTTCGTCGACTTCTTAAATGCGCAGGTGGCTGTGGGTAGTCTCTACAACGAGCGATTTGGCATCGACAAGCAGATCCAGTCTGCAGCAGAACAAATCAATACTCTCGTCGGCCACGCCTCGCAGACTGCGCTTGCGGTGCGTGACACCGCAAGCGCCCCGCAACTTCCCGCGCAGCCGCTCGCGGAACTCATTGCGCTCGCGCAGCGGACCAATCCGCGCGTCGCCGCCGATGCCTCGCAGATGGAGGCGGCCGACAAGAGCCTTGCCCTCGCCGAGAAGGCATTCTTTCCCGACTTTGCGTTGAGCGTCGGCGCCTACACGGATCCGGCGCTCGATCGCCCTGATTCGACGCGGCTGTACTCGGTGGGTGTCAGCGTCAATCTACCGACCTGGGGGTACCAAAAAGAGCGCGCCGGGGTTGGCCAGGCGCGCGTCCAATTGAAAGCGGCGCGGGCAGGGCAAAGTGCCGATCTGCAACTGCTCGACCTAGCCGTCGCCAATGCCTATCACGCTCTGGAGAGCGCGTTGCAGCAGGTCAAGTTCAACCGCGAACGCCTGCTGCCCCAGGCGCAAATGGCTTACCGGCTGGCGCTCGCGGGCTACAGCAGCAACGGCGGCACGGCATTCTCGGATCTCTTGACTGCGCAGAGCAGCCTGCGCGGCGCGGAGCTGAGCCTGCTGCAGGCGCAAAACGCGGCGAGTCAGGCCTATGTCAGCCTCATGGGCGCTATCGGCCGCGAACCGGACTAAAGGAAAAGCCATGTGCAAATCGATCCCGATCCGGATCGCGGCGTTCATGACCGTTGTAATCGCCTGTGTCAGTGGCGACGTGCGCGCCCAGGCCGCCAGCGCCGCCAGCGCCAGCAGCACTGATAAGGGCTTCAGCGAGAACTTCGTCAAGACCGGCCTGCCCGTGCAACAGCTGGTGGCAGACACCATACCCATCACCGGCAAGCTCGCGCTCGACAAGCAACAAACGCGGATCGCCGCGGCACGCGTGGCAGGCCGCTTGGGCCGCATCTTCGTCTTTGAAGGCCAGTCGGTGCATGCCGGTGATACGCTGGCGGAGATCTACAGCCCCGAATACATCTCCGCCGAGAACGAGTTCCTGCTCGCCAAACGCTTCCACGACACGCTCGCGGTGGACAGCGCCGATGTCGAACTGCGCAACGATGCGGACGTGACGATGCGATCCGCCGCCAACAAGCTCAAAGTGCTGGGCGCCTCGCCCGCAGATATCGCCGAGCTCGGGCGTCGAGCGACGATCGCGGAATATCTCCTGGTGCGCGCGCCGATCAGCGGCGTTGTAACCCAGCGCAATGTGGATCCGGGGGGTTATCTCAATGTCGGCGACGCTCTGATGTCGCTCGCGAACCTCGATACGCTGTGGCTGTTTGCCAATACCTACGATGCCGACTATCAGTATCTGAAGCTCGGCGAACCGCTTGCATTCGAGACTCCTTCGCTGCCCGGGGAACGCTTCACCGGGCAAATCGCCTTCATTGCACCGAGCGTCGATCCCAATACGCACACCCTGCCCATACGCTGCGACGTGCCGAACCGTGATTTTCGCCTGCGTCCGGAGATGTTCGTGCGCGGCGAGCTGAAAGTCGGCGAGCGCATGGCGCTCATCGTGCCCAAGACCGCGGTCATCCACATCCGCGATTCGGATTACGTCATCGTCCATGACAGCGGCAAGCAATATCGGCGCCTGCCCGTGCGCGGACACGCCTTCGAAGCGGATCGCTACGCCATCACCGCGGGTCTTGGCGCGAACGTGCCGGTCGTCACCGACGGCACGCTCCTCCTGAGCGAGATGACCCACGAGGATTGACGATGACGGCGCCTGGCATGACGTCACGGTTCATTGACCATGCGATCGAGAGTCGCGGGTTGGTGCTCCTGCTGTGTGCGCTCCTCTTGGCGTTGGGTATCTACTCGTTCCGCGCGCTGCCGATCGAGGCGTATCCCAATATCGCGCCTCTCAATATTCAGATCATCACCCAGTGGGCCGGCCGCAGCACGCTTGAGATCGAGCGCCAGCTGACGATCCCCATCGAGACGGCCGTCGCCGGCGTCCCGGACGTGGACTCGGTGCGCTCGGTGTCGCTGTTTGGCCTGTCGGTCGTGACGATCAAATTTCGCGAAGGCGCGGATGACTTCAGGTCGCGCCAGAACACACAGATGTATTTGGCCACGATCACCCTGCCCACGGGTGTCACCCCGACGATCAGCCCGGACGCCGATGCGACCGGGGAAATCATGCGCTACCGGATCACGGGCGACAATCCGGCAATTGACATCATCGACTTGAAGAGCCTGCAGGACTGGGAAGCCTTCAAGAGCCTGAAGAGTGTTCCCGGAGTTGCGGACATCAATGGCTTCGGGGGCATGGTCAAGCAGTATCAGGTGCTGGTCGATCCGCAGAAGCTCCTGTTCTACAACATCACTCTCGCGCAGCTCGCACAAGCGCTCAGTAACGGCAACGCCAACGTGGGCGGCGGCCTCATGCCAAGCGGCGAACAGCAGCTCGTTGTGCGCGGCGTGGGGCTCGTCAGGACCTTAGATGATATCCGCAACATCGCCGTATCGAACCTCGTCGGCACGGGCGGCACGGGAAGCTCCGTTGGCCTCAAAGCTCCGATTCGCGTCGGCGATGTCGCGACCGTGCAGTTCGGCAACGCCGAGCGCCTCGGACAGGTGCAGTTCGACCAGGACACGGAGACCGTCGAGGGCATCGTCCTCATGCGCCGGGGCGAGAACGCAAGCGTGGTGCTCGCGCGCGTACGCACGCGGGTGAATGACATCAACGCGAGCGGACGGCTGCCGCCCGGGGTGAAGATCGTCCCATTCTACGATCGCCAGGAACTGCTCGATCTGACGGTGCATACCGTTACGCACACGCTGCTCGTGGGCATCACCCTGGTGCTCGCCGTGCTGTGGCTCTTCCTCGGTAATCTGCGCATGGCGCTCATCGTCGCAGCGATTATTCCCTTGGGACTGTGTGTGTCCTTCACCGGCATGAACTGGCTTGGCGTGCCTGCGAACCTCATTTCGCTAGGCGCCATCGACTTTGGGCTCATTGCCAATGCCGCGGTGATAGTCACCGAAAACATCATGCAATATCTCGAACGCGAGCACCGCCAGACGCTCGAAGCTTTTCGCGAAGCGACGGCGGAAGTCGCCCGCGCGATGATCTTCTCAACGGCCGTCATCATTGTCGCCTATGCGCCGCTCTTTCTCCTGGGCGGGGTCGAGGGCAAGATCTTCGAGCCGATGGCCTTTACCATGGGCCTTGCGCTCCTCGCCTCGATTCTTCTCAGCATCACGTTCATTCCCGGCGCCGCGGCGATGTTATTCGCAGGCAAAGTTGCGCTGCGGCCGCCCAAATTCGTCGATTGGCTGCAACAGGGCTACCGGCGGCTGCTCGCCTTTCTCATTCACTATCCGATCAGGCTCGGGCTCGTCTCGCTGCTCCTTCTCGTGCTGTCAGTGTGGCTCGCGATGCGCTTGGGCTCGAGCTTCCTGCCGACCCTGGAAGAGAACAACCTGTGGATCCGCGTCACGCTGCCGAACACCGTCGGCTTCGATTATTCGGCGCGCCTGGCGACGCAGATTCGGCAAGAACTCATGAGGCAACCGCAGATCCGCGATGTCGCCGTGCAAATCGGCCGTCCGGACGATGGCACGGACTCGACCGGCATCTTCAACCAGGAATACGGGGCGTATTTCAAATCGCCGCAGGAGCTGGGCTATGTGGTCGACGGTCAGGCGGTGATCGAACGGTTGCAAAAATATTTCGACGGCATTCCGGGGATCGACGTCAATTTCTCCCAGTACATCCAAGACAATGTTGACGAGGCGCTTTCCGGGGTCAAGGGGGAGAATTCGGTGAAGCTCTTCGGCAGTGATCTGCACGTGCTCGAAGCGCGCGCCGCAGAGATCAAGCACGCCTTGGAGCAGATCCAGGGCATTGCCGATGTGGGCGTGTTCACGGAGCTCGGCCAGCCGACGCTCAATGTCACGGTGGATCGCGTCGCCGCGCAGCGATTTGGCCTCAACGTCGCCGACGTCGAAAATATGGTGCTGAATGCCGTCGGCGGCAACGCCCAAAGCCAGGTTCTGGAGGGCGAGCGCGTGTTCGATCTATTCATGCGCCTGCCTGAGGGTGCGCGCAGCAACCCGGAGGAGCTGCGCCGCCTGCTGATTGATGCCCCCGACGGCAGCCGCGTCCCCGTAAGCCTGGTCGCCGACGTAAAGGTTACAAATGGGCCGTTCTTCATCTATCGCGAAGCCGGACAGCGCTACATCGCCATCAAATTCGGCGTACGCGGGCGCGACCTGGGCAGCGCCGTCGCCGCTGCGCAGGAACTCGTCAATCGCGACGTGCATTTGGATCGCGGCTACACAGTCCGCTGGGACGGGCAGTTCAATGAGATGAAGCTCGCCCAGCAAAAACTCATGGTCATTATTCCCATGGCGCTGATCGCGATCTTCGTGCTCTTGTGCCTCGCCTTCCGCGGCATCAAGGATGCAACTCTCGTGCTGATCAACGTGCCGTACGCCGCGATCGGCGGCATAGCGGCGCTGTATTTCGGCGGGGAGGACTTGAGCATTTCCGCCGGCATTGGATTTCTGTCCCTCTTCGGCATCGCCATCCAAAACCTCGTGATCCTGATCACGAGCATTCGCGAGCTGGCCGGCGAGCCGGGAAGGACGCTCCACGACGCTGTGATTGAAGGCGCATCCAGACGCTTCCGCGCAGTGCTGATGACCGCGCTATTGGCCGCGCTTGGCCTTGCTCCGGCGGCCTTCTCGCATGCCATCGGCTCGCAGGCGCAGCGGCCATTGGCGCTGGTGATTTTCGGGGGTATGTTGTCGACAACGCTGTTGACGCTCCTCATCCTTCCCGTCGCCTTCGCCAGGGTCAATGCGCGCCAGAATGAGGTGGCCGCAAGCGCTTGATCCGCGCCACGCGCCTCCTCCGTTGGGTAAGGCTAAAACGGCATTTTCGTCGGAAAATGGCGACAGTCCTCAGTTGCATAAACACTTCATCACAGCTTCATGATTCTTGATGGCGCGGACCGAGATTTCTCGGTAATCTCCGGTTATCTACACGGAGCGTGCCATGCGAAGTCGATTGGTCCTGCACGTCAGCTTGCTCTTGGCAGCGTGCTCCCTCGCGGGGTGCGGTGCCCTCACCAACGTATCGGCGACTTCAAACGTCACATCTCAATATTCCCACGTGTGGGTGACCGTCCAAGACGTTAAGTTCAACACCAGCGCGACAGCCGCAGCGGGCGACAGCAGCTGGCTCGACTTTCCTCTCACTACCCCGGTGACCATCGATCTTGCAACGGTGACCAACGGAGGGCTCGCCGTGTTCGGCAGCTCATTGAAGATCCCGACCGGGACCTACGCGCAAATGCAGCTGTTGCTGACCGACACATCGGCGCCGCTCGTGGCATCGGCGCAGGCGGCGGCCCTGCTCTACAACGATCAGGTTGGATATCTGGACAGCACGGGCGCCGCCCTTGCCGCACCACTCGAGCTGGTCCATCCGGAGAATGGCATCGTACTGTCCGTGACGCTGAGTATCCCGAGCAACCTCAAGGCAGAGCTGGAAGCCCTGAACGAAGGCGGCTCCACCACGGCAGCTGCGAATGGCACCGGGACGGACACAACGACGGGCTTAGCGACGGGCACGACGACCGTCGCCCCGACTGCTGCCACGACCACCTGCGCGACGACCACCACTAATACGGCGACCACGACGCCGATTACCACGACATCTGACAACTGCACGAACGGCGTCGCGACCGCCACTTTCGCCGTCGGCATCGACTTTGACGCCGAAAAGGATCTTGTGCCGTTTACTTACAGCGGCCAGCCCGGCTTCCTCCTGAATCCTCATCTCGTCGCCTACGATCTCTCGATAGCCGGGACGATTCAGGGCTCGGTCACATTGCCGGGCCAAAATACTACGACGGGGACAACGACGACGGTCACCTCAGCAACCGCCAGCGGTAATCCGGCCATCGAGGTGAGCGCCGAGACTTTGAGCAGTGACGGCACGCGCCATGTGGTGGTGAAGAGCGCGCCGGTTCTGTCCGACGGCAGCTTTGTGCTCTATCCGCTGACCACGAATGCGACCACTACGAACACGACGACCACGACGACCTACGACCTCGTTATACACGGCCCCAACATCCAGACCACGATCATCCAACAGGTCCCGCCGAGCGTCGCGGCTCCAGCCGCAGCGACCAGCGTGTCGCTCAGCGCCGTGCAGCTAATCAACGCTCCCGCCGACTACCTGGTCAATGTTTCGACGGCAACGGGCTTCTCCAGCGCCGGAGCCCTGGTGCAGTTCTACCAGACCATCCCGGTCAGCGGCGAGGTGCCGTATGTTGTCGCGCAGCAGCCTATCGATCCTTTCAACAATGATTTCGCGGGCGATGCTGCGCTGCCCACGGGCACCATCGCCGTCCTCGTCTACAGCGGCGGTGCGGCGACAACGCCGGTGAGCGAAACACCCAACGAAGGCGATAGCAGCTACCAGGTCGCGGCGATTGCACCGAACTTCAACGACGGCGCGCTCGGTACGAAAGTAACCGCGCCGGCCAGCATAACGACGACGACGCCTGCGGTGGTGCTCGCGCTGGCGCCTCTTAGCGTTGCCACCGGGTCGACGAGCGATACACTCGATGTCAAGACCGCAGTGGCCGCCCCCGGCAAGTACACCAACGGCGAGCTCATCCTCAGCCAGAACGGCGCGATCGTTGCGGTGACTCCGCTGGGCGTCGTCCTCGATCAGAGCTCAGGCAGCGTCACGTTCAGCCGCGTGCCCGGCGGTACGTCGAGTCAGAGCTTGAGCACGGGGGTCTACGATCTGTCGGCGTGGGTGTGGAATTCCAGCAATCCGTCGGGCACCTTGACCCGCGAGTCGAGCCCGACGAGCATAAATCTGGCCAGCGGCACGGCAACCGGCGCGACGATCACCATCGACTGATTATGAGCCGAGCAAGCTCGCGAGCACGCGCCGGTAGCGTGCCGTGATGGCGTCGCGCCCGATGTGCCGGCCACCCGATACGACCTTACGTCCGTAGCGCCACACGCAATCGATCACCGGCGCACGCGCGGCGAAAATCCAGCTGTCGAGGAGCGCATCTCCACGTCGGGACAGCAGCGAATCGTGTGCGGTGTCGAGGCTGACAATATCCGCATCCGCCCCCGCGACGAGTCCGCGCCGATCGTCCCCGAGGGCCTGCGCGCCCCCTGCCACCGCCGTTTCCAGGAGGCGCCGGCCCGTCGAGTGCTCAAGACCGCGCGCGAGCACGTTGCGTCGGCGGTGGGTGAGGCGCTGTGCGTATTCGAGCATGCGCAGCTCCTCAGCTGCATTCACCAGCACGTTCGAGTCCGTACCGATCCCGCAGGCGCCGCCAGCGGCCAGGTATTCCGGCGCAGGGAAGATTCCGTCGCCCAAGTTCGCCTCCGTGATCGGGCACAGACCCGCGACAGAAGCACTCGCGGCCAGGCGATGCGCCTCCTCGGCATTGACATGCGTGGCATGCACGAGACACCAGCGCTCATCGACCGGATGATGATCGAGCAGCCATTCGACCGGGCGTCTTCCGCACCAGGCGATACAGTCGTTGACTTCCTTCACCTGCTCGGCGATGTGCAGGTGCAGCGGCGCATCTGGCGCGAGCGACACGAGCGCTGCGAGCTCCTGAGGAGTCACGGCGCGAAGACTATGCGGCGCGACGCCCACGCGGGCAGCATCCAGAGCCTGCACCGCGCGGCGACTCGCTTCCAGGAGCCGTGCAAATCCGTCGAGATCGTTGATGAAGCGGCGCTGGCCCGCGCCGGGCGGCACGCCGCCGAAGTTACTGTGCGCGTAGAAGACCGGCAGCAGGGTGAGTCCAATGCCGGTGTCCTGCGCGGCGGCGGCGATGCGCGCGGCGAGTTCGCCCAAGTTGGCGTAGGGCGTGCCGTCGCGATCGTGGTGCAGGTAGTGGAATTCACCGACGCGCGTGAAGCCCGCCTCCAGCATCTCGGCAAACGCAAACGCGCTGATCGCCTCGAGATCCTCCGGATCCAAGCGCTCAACAAAGCGGTACATGAGGTTGCGCCATGTCCAGAAACTGTCGGCGCCCGGTCCTGCATTCTCCGTCAATCCGGCCATCGCGCGCTGGAAGGCATGACTGTGGACATTGGGCACTCCGGGCAGAGCCACGGCGTGCTGCTCATCCTGCTGCGCGGCTTCGACACCAATGTCGATTCGGTCTATGCGCCCGGCCTCGATGCCAAATCGCACGTTTTCTACCCAACCGGCTTCGAGCAGCGCAGCCCCGAACCATAGGCTCACCATGCGCGACATCCCCTTCCCTAACGTTGCAAGCATAATAGCAACCCGCTACTAACGCTGACGGGAGAACGATCTGGAAGGGCTCACGAACTGGCTGCACGTCGTACGCAACGACGCCCCGCTGATCCTGAGCATGCCGCATGCGGGCGTGGAAATTCCGATGCCGTTTGCGGACGGCCTCGTTTCAGCGTGGCTCGCCCGGCGCGATGCGGACTGGTGGATCGACAGGCTCTACGACTTTGGAGCGGCGCTCGGCGCCACCGTGGTCCGCACGACGATCTCGCGCACCGTCATTGACGTCAACCGCGACCCTTGCGGCGCATCGCTTTATCCCGGACAGGCGACTACGGAGCTTTGTCCTACGACGACCTTCGACGGCGAGCCGCTCTATCAAGCCGGTGCCGCGCCCGATGCAAGCGCCATCGCGCAACGCCGAGAAACCTATCACGTGCCCTATCACGCGGCGCTCGCAGGCGAAATCAAGCGACTCAAAGCGCAGCACGCGGCGATCGTCGTTTACGATTGTCACTCGATCCGCTCGCGCATTCCGCGCCTCTTCGCGGGCGACCTGCCGCACTTCAATCTCGGTACCTATGATGGAGCGAGCTGCGCCCCAGCATTGACGGCGGCGGTCGAAAACGCTTGCGACAGCACCGGCTACACGCGTGTCACCAACGGGCGCTTCAAGGGCGGCTATATCACCCGTCATTACGGACGGCCCGCGCAGGGCGTTCACACCTTGCAAATGGAGCTGGCCTGCCGGGGCTATATGCGCGAAGAGCCCGGCCCCGTGGAACCCGGCTTCGGGCCTCCGCATTATGACCAGCAGGATGCGGCTCCCATGCGGCAGGCATTAGACGAGATCCTGAAAGCCTGCCTCGCGTTTGCGCGGGGCGTGTAATCGACCCGTGGCCCTACGTGGCGTCTGCCGCCTATTCGCGGAGTACTTGAATGAAGATCGCGGCGACTATTGGCGGCTACATGCCGCGCTCTTCGAAGAGGCGTTGCTATCGCGGCGGCGACATCAGTGGCGGGTGCAGCTTCCGGGCATCGGGAAACGCCCTATTTTCTACCTCGAAACCTCGCGCAGCTCGTACTCGACGAAGATGTGCATCCCGATCTATTCCGGGCTTGCCCGCAGCTCCCGGCGATCTGCTGAGGGATAGCCGAGGAAACGTGGGCGAAACATGCGGCCGGGCCGTTCAACGACCTTAAGTACGTTTGGCTCGATTGGCTCGGCCACGCCGCCGCGATCATGCAGCCGCGGCTGGCGAGCGAGGACGGCGAGCCTTAGCGACGCCCAACAATCTCGCGCTGTCGAAGGCGCGCCTGCCGCCCCGCTTTCATGAATCTCTTTCAGCGCTGCGCGACGAGTTCATCCTTGCTCTGCAACTTTACGAGTGCTGCGTGCATCTCGGCCAATTGCCCCATGAGTTGAGAGATCTTCGCATCCTGGGCTGCAATGTGCTGATCCTGAGCCGCATTCTTCTCTGCCTGAGCCGCATCTCTCTTCTGCACCTCGTTCAACAGCATCGGCGCGAGCTCGTCATAGCGAACACCGTCGATCCTGCCCGTCGAATCGCGGATCGCCAGTTCCGGATACACCTTCGCCACTTCCTCGGCGATGAGGCCGTACTGCAGCGCACCCTTTGGGTCGGTCTTCAGGTGAAACGTGACGGGCCGCAGCTGCTCCAGTTTCTGTGAAGTAGACGCCATCGGGGCAATGCCCGTCTTGAAGCGCTCCGAGGACACCGCTGCAACTCCGAGCTGCCCCGTGGAGGTGACTACGACCGTATTGCCGCTCAGTGCAACGTTGTAGATCCCGGCGATGTAGGTCGCGGTCTGGGTCGATGTCGTGCCGATGCGGATCGCACCGCTCTCGGCCGCCACACCCTGATTTCCGATATCGATGTTGTTGCTACCGGTCGTCAGGGCGTACGCCGCCTTATAGCCCTCGGCGATGTTGGTTGAGCCCGTCGTGTTGGAATAGAGCGCGTCTGTGCCGGAGGCGGTATTGAAATTGCCGGTCTTGTTGCCATACAGCGCCTGCACGCCGGAGGCGCTATTTTGGGAGCCGCTCGAATTGTTATGCAGCGCGAAGTATCCGGAGGCGTTGTTGTAGTTGCCGCCTGTGTTGGAATAGAGCGCCTCGTACCCAGAGGCGACATTGTTACTGCCAGTCGAAAACGAATAGAGCGCTTTGACGCCAATGCCGGTATTGTTGGAACCCGTGGCGCCATCAGGGTAGGTGCCAGAAATTGCCACGCCTTGGAGCGAGTAGTATCCGACGGCAGTGTTGCCACTGGCGGTGTTGTTACCGAGCGCAGCTACGCCAACAGCGGCATTGTCGCTGCCGCCGTTGTTGTTCCCGAGCGCACCGAGCCCGTCGGCGGTGTTGTTGAAGCCAGTCGTGTTGCCTGCAAGCGCTTGTACCCCGGAGGCGGTGTTACCGGAGCCGCCAATGTTGCTATTGAGCGCCTGCCATCCAGTGGCGGTATTGTCGAAGCCCCCCTGGTTGAACCCGAGCGCGCTGGCCCCGGTCGCCGTGTTCTGGTAGCCGTTCGTGTTGGTATAGAGCGCTGCGACCCCGGAGGCGGTGTTAAGGCTGCCGGTTTGGTTGCTGTATAGCGCTTGCCACCCAGAGGCAGTGTTGTCGTTGCCGCTCGTGTTGGAATAGAGCGCGATGACCCCGAAGGCGGAGTTGTCGTTGCCGGTCGTGTTCGAATAGAGCGCCTGATCCCCGGAGGCAGTGTTGCCAGAGCCCAAGGGGGGAGGGCCGCTGCTGGGTGTAAGGCTGAACAACGCTTGGGTACCCATCCCGGTGTTGCTATATGCGTCGCTCGTGTCGTTCGTCGACGGTATTTGACCGTAAGCCGCCTCTGTAAGAGCGAGTACGCCGATCGAGAGTAACAAAGACTGATACAGAGTTTTCATTGCGTATTTGGCTCCGTGTGTTCGTTTTAACTTAGATCTTATCCGTAAATAATATGTTACACTATTTTCCCGTCGACGGCCAAGTGCGCGCAACGGAGAAGGCTAGTGCCGAAGGCCAAACTGGCCTCTTGGGAAGTATCGGAGGCGTTCTGGCAGCGGGTCGAGCC
>Ga0182024_10004460_pt1 | contig 32168 bp, 32 predicted proteins | sample P32metaG_FD_120480 | JGI IMG/M metagenome (GOLD analysis project Ga0182024, IMG submission 120480) | Permafrost microbial communities from Stordalen Mire, Sweden - P3-2 metaG (Illumina Assembly) | ecosystem: Environmental > Terrestrial > Soil > Wetlands > Permafrost | place: Sweden: Stordalen...
AAGCAGTTCCACGACGCCGTCGGGCCATGGCGTGAGTTGTTGCCGATCATCGACGCACCTTGATCACAACGTGATCACTGTCATCGCTCATTACCAGTCGGGCCCGGAGGCTAAGTCCGGCCTCATCTTGAAACGCGCCGGTGGTACATTCTTTAGAGGCGATGGGGCTCGCCGCAGGGTGATCGGATCCTGGAAGCGCTCAGATTGAGCTAATGGCCCCTGACCACCATGTCCATGGAGGTTAGGGCCATGTCTCGTCGACGTCCAGTGGCGGAGCGCTCCGAGAGCGGAGGGCTGGTTCTGCGGTTCGACGATGTTCTCTTGCTGCGCGGTGGTAGTGGAACCTGGTTGCTCGACCTGGAGGCCCAGGTGGGCGATACGCGCCGCCGCCTGCAGGTCCCCATCGGCCGTCACAAGGTGTTCGACAGGTTCGCGGCGGAGGCGTTGCGCGCAGAGGCCGTGCACGGTCCCGACACGCCGCGTGACTCGCGGATGTGAAGCACGAACGTGCCTGAAGTCTCACTCGAAGAGGGGCTCCGGACGCTCGCATCGCTGGAGCTGTTGCCGCCTGCGGAGCGACACCTCGCCGAAGAAACAGCAGACAAGCTGGCCGGGCTCGGGCTGTATGTCGCCGTAATCGGCGAGTTCAAGCGTGGCAAATCGACGCTCATCAACGCGTTGCTCGGAGCAGATCTGCTGCCGACGGGGGTGCTCCCGGTGACCGCAGTCCCGACCCTGGTTCGCTACGGCATACAGCCGCGAGTGACGATTCGCCTCCTCGACGGCACGGAAGCTGCAATTGATATTGGCGAGCTGCATGGCTATCTCACGGAGCAAGAGAATCCGGGGAATCACAAGGGACTCCGCGAAGCGATCATCGAGTACCCGACTCCGCTGCTTAAGAGCGGTCTAATACTCGTCGACACCCCGGGAACCGGCAGCGTACACGTCCATAACACGCAGGCCGCGATGGATTTTCTGCCTCGAGTCGATGTGGCGCTGCTTGTTCTGAGCGTCGATGCGCCGCTCTCGGACTCAGAGTCAACACTGCTCGAAGACGTGGCGCAGACGGCCGCCCGTATCGCGATCTGCCTCAACAAGGTCGATCGGCTGACCCCAGCCGAGATACAGCAAGCGGCGGAGTTCGTTCGCCTCCGGGTGGCGGCTGTGTGCAGCACCTCGGATGTCCCCGTCTTCCCGATATCAGCCCGCGACGGCAGGGCCGATAGAAGTCTGGAGACGCTGACCCTGTGGCTCAAGAACGATGTGACCAGCTCGCAGATGGACCTACAGAGCGAACGGGGTTTCCGCGTGGCGACGACGCTGTTGACGCTTGTCGACGCAGCGCTCCGGCTCGAGGCCGCAGCGGCAGCCAAACCCGCACAAAAGGCCGCGGCAGCGCGCGTCGCGTTCGCCATCGCGCAAGACGCGCTCGCAACCGCGGTGGAGGAGGAGGCGACGCTGCTCCTGGCGGCGTGCCGGCGGGCGACGGACACGATCATCGAACCGAGGGCAAATGCCGTGCGCGACGAGCTTCCGCCGGTGCTGCTCGCCGCGGACGATGACACATGGTCGGATCGAATCGCTGCAGCCGCGATCTCGTGGCGTCGCGACGTCGGCGACGCGCTCATCGCTGCGATGCGCGGTCCGGTCGACCGGCATGCGGACCGTATACAGGAGCTGGCAGCGCGCTTTGTCGCTGACGCTGGTCAGGCCTTTGGTGTCACGCTGCCCGCTGCGTTCAACGTGGCACCGCGCGTCAACGTGGATGCCGTCAAGGTTGATTTGGGTGATGACCCGGGTGCACTCGCCATGGGAGTCCGACAGCTCCGGGCACGTGTCCCCGGAGCTGTCGGAAGGAGGTGGCGTGAACGAGCCCGTCACGACCGCGCGGTCGAGGACGCCGATCGCCTCGCCGGACGCCTGCGCCACGCGACCTTGCAGAGCGTCGATCGAACAGCTCGTGGGTGGATCCGCGAGTCCGAGCAATCATCTCACGGTTTGAGTCAAGCTCTGGCCGGCGCGGTTGCCCGTGCCGAGCGTGCAGCCGAAAAGCACGAAACGAAGATCCCTGACTCGAGCGACCTCTCAGCTCGCGTAGACCTCGTTCGCAGCTCGTTGCTCGGACGGTGAGGTCGCTCGGGTCTCGTCTGTCGGGCGGTCGCCGTCCAGCCAGCCGCCGACCTGATAGTAGATGTCTTCTCCGAAGCTCGTCGGGAGTGGGGCTGCAACCGCGAGCTTGTAGTTCGGCTGGCCCTCAGAGCGTCGCTCAGCCCTCAGGAAGAGGGTGGACGCGGGGCGCTGCCTGCGGAACCCGTCGGCGAAGTCGAACTGATGCGTGACAAAGAAGACCGTCATCTCGGCATCCAGCAGCGCACTGACGACCTGGCGCCCAATTTCAGACCCCTCGCGCTCGTTGGTCGCGGCAAACGACTCGTTGAAGAGGATGAGACTGTGCGGCCGGATCGCATCCGCGATGGTGCTCATGCGGCTCAACTCCTCATCGAGGCGCCCACTGGTCATGCTCGCGTCCTCCTCTCTGATGAAGTGCGTGAAGACCCCGTCGCACACGCACGCGCGATAGGTGTCAGCGGCGACGAACATGCCGCACTGCATCATGAGCTGAGCCAGACCAACGCTGCGAAGGAACGTCGACTTTCCACCGGAATTCGCGCCGGTGATGATCACCAGCGATTTGCCCGTGGCATCAACGTCGTTGCCGATCACCCGCGTCTCGGCGCGGAGCGCAAGGCTGATGTCGCGCAGGCCCGAGAACGAGGCGACGCGTGTGCGCCACGGAGACGGCTCGGGAAACGAGATCCCCTCACCTTTGGCCGCAAGCCGGTTGCCGAGGTTGAGACAGCTCACATAGAAGCCCAGCTCTCCCCGCAGCATGGTGAAGTAGCTCCAGATGTGATCGGTGGACTGAGCCGCCGCGTTGGCAACGAGGTTGATCCCACGGCTGGTGAGGTCCGACAGGGCATTGGCACCCGCGTCGTCCCGCGGTGAGATGGTGAACGAATACGAGGAACGAGGGCCCATCCCCAGGCGCTGCTTCCAGCTCCGTTTCCCCACGCCAGACGAGCGGAGCACGAAGTCGATGCCACTGTTGTCACGGTCCAACCCGGCGCTGATCAGCTGGCCATCGCGGAAGCGCAACTGCTTCAGGTGAACGTTGATCGTCTGGAAGTACTGGTCGTCGAGTTCACGTTGGAGGGTGCGAAAGAGCGTCATCAATCCGTCGGAGTGAAACTGCTCGGCGTGGTCGTCTGCGATCTTTCGCAACTGTTTGAGCCGGACGATAGCGGCTTCGAGGTGGTTGACCGCGTTAGAAAGGATGGACGACGGGTACTGGGAGCTGAACCCCCAGATGCCTCGCTTGTCTTGGAGCGCGCCCACGGCGACGGCATACATCTCTCGCACGATGCCCGGCTCAGCGATGCAATCCGCGAGAACCCGCTGGCGATACAGGATGGTTTCCGGATCGCTGACGCTCGACAGCATGACCCGTGTCGACACCTCGAACAGGAACTTGTCGCCGGCCGCCATCGCCTCGAGGAGGGTGGTCATCTCGAGGTCTTGGATCAGGTCCTTGTAGTTGGATGGCAAATCGGCGCTGAAGTTGAAGTCCTGATCCTCATAAAGGAGATATGCCTTCACGCGTTGAGCCTTGCCCGTAGGCGGTCATACGTGACGTTGTGCTTCTCAGCGATGCTCAGCGCATAGGCGAGACCGTCGGCGGGTCCTCTGACCACTTTGTACGTGCGCTCGACGGGGTTCTCCGGCACGATCGTGCTGATCATGCTGACGACGGAGTCGCCAAGGGAAGCGAGCTCGTCGACAAAGGTGACATAGACGCACAGGACGTCGAGCTCGATGACCTTTTGCATCACCTTCTCGCCGAGAAAGCGAGCGTCGCTCAGGGTCGTCGACGTGAAGATCTCATTCATGATGACGATGCTGTTGGACGTTGCAGCCTGCAGAATCTCGCGGATCCTGACGAGGTCGTCCTCAAGCTTGCCGCGCATGTTCGTGAGATCCTCCTTCCTTTCGAAGTGGACGAATAACCGATCGAAGAGGAAGAGACGCGCGGCGCTCCCCGGAACGGGACATCCAACGCCGGCAAGATGGTGAAGTTGACCGAACATTCGAGCAAACGTCGTCTTCCCGCCCTGATTCGGTCCTGAGACCACGAAGATCCGCTCGGGACCCTCCATGTGGAAATCGTTGCGCACGATCGGTCGGTGTTCCGAGACAAGCTTCCTGGCGAGGGCAAGGTCGAAGGTGTCCGTGGCGAAGATGGCTTTCGAGGCCGCAGTCAGCTCCGCGTAGCAGAAGCTGAGTCCGGCATTGCTGAGCGGCGCGATGTACGCCAGATACGCGAGATAGAAAGCCAGTTCACGCTCGAAGCGCCGGATGGTCTCGTCGAAGAACTCCGCGTGCTCGCGGCAATAGTCATCCAGTGCGGTGAACTCCTCGGGAAACAGCCGTGCGACGAGCTGAAGGATCTGGGCGCCGACGTGGTTCATCCCCGGCCAGGTTCGGTAGTTGACTCGATAGTCCTTGACGCCGCCCTGCTTGAAGCGCTCGAAGGTTTCCAGCACCTCAGCGCTGTAATCGGCCTGGCCTTCATAGCGGCTCACGTCGACGCGGCCACCCCGAATTCGGGTGCAGTAGCGGATCTGGCCAAGCGCGTGCTTGCGACTGTTGCTATCGGCGACGAGCGAACCAAACTCGGCTGACGCGAGATACGTGGTCAGGAACCCTCGGAAGGCACGGAGGGCGCGCGAACCGACGTGGGCAGCACGCAGAACTTCTCCGAGGGAGTGAACGGCTTCGCAGTAGATCGACGCTGCATCCAGAAACCATCCCTCGCGTTGGTACTGAGACTGCATCTTGGTGAGCTGTCCGAGGTGGTTGCGGACCTGATACATCGCATCAGCAAACTGCCGCATCTGTGCGAAGAGTGACTGGTCTTCCAAATCCCGGAAGACCTCCTGACGGTACTGCACAGTGTCGACGTCGTCGAGTTGGCGATAGAGGATCTCTGTGATGAGCTCGCGCTCCTCTCCAGTCCCGGCAAGCGTTGCAACGATCTGGTCGAGGTTGAGGTCGTGAGCGAACGAGTGGTCCACCTGTTCGCCGGCGATCTCCGTGGCCGCGCCGGCGAAGAGCAGGCTGTTGAAGCGAGGAAGAGCGTCCGTTGCGGGCGATTCCGAGGGGTCTTCGGCGCGTGCAGCGTCTGGACGAACACTGTGCTCGGGGTCTGGCATGGCGTACTCCTGTCTCGACTCGAGGTTGTCAACAGGGGCCATCAGCCACAGGGGCACTTTCGGCGAGCTCCATCGCCGTGATTCCCATTCTACGTCGATGGAGCCACCCGGCGGCGAAGGCCGCCGACGCCGCAGGCGGGAGGCTAGTTCACCGTGAACCGGTTGCGGGCCGTGTCATGAGGCGCAGAGCACGAATGCCGTCAGGTTGGAGTTGCTACCGCTGGCGTTGTTCTCATCGCCACCCATCCACCTACGAACGGGAAGGTGGTGTTGATGTTCACCCCAAGACCACCGCTCGATACAACGCCACCGCCGATCGTCGACAAGCCGCCAGGACAGAACGCGCTGGTGTTGGTGTCATGACCAGCGGCATTGATCGGGTTGTGGGCGGTGGTAGACCCGCGCGGCTACCCCGTGATGGTCGGCGTTCCGTCCTCGGCGATATCCACCTCCACAGAGGCAGCCGCCTCGCTGGGGCCGCCGGGGTCCACTCTGATGTTCGCGGTGATGTGACTTGGCGTGTCAGCCTCGAGCGTGAGGTAATGCGGGTGCGCGTGCCCGGCGGTGAGTCCGGTGGTCAGGTCATACAGTTGCCCGGAATTGGCTTGCGCGCCCTCGAGCTTTCCACTCACGTTCAACCCTGCCGGCACGTCGCGATCGGACTGCAGGTCGTAGTGAATACGGAAGAGCGCTCCCTGGACGTGCTCGACATGCGTGATCGTCACAGTGAGCGCGTACGTCTGCGTATCGTCGAAGGAAGGTGCAAGGGCCACGGTGCCGGCCACGTGCGCCGTCATGTTCTCGCTCGTGGCGATTTCCTGACCGCTTGTCGTGTCGGTGATCCCCACCCACACCGTCCACGAGCCAGGGTCGGCTTGGAGGGGCGAATGGCCCTGATGCTCCGCGCCGGGTGCGATGCTGGCGAGAACCTCACCGAGGTTGTATCCGGCGGCCTCCGCCGAGCCCCCGTCCGCCAGCAGGTACAGCCCGACCTGCAATCTCCCAGATTCGATCGCGGTCGTTCCGGTGTTGGTGATCGTATAGCTCACGATCAGTGCCGGCGTGCCGTCGTTTGTCGTGTGTGCCTCCGCCGACGTCTGGCCGATTGTCACCGCGATATCGGTGCCGCCCGCGGCAGCGCCCTGTGCTGGTTGCCACTGGGTTCCATCCCATCGCCATTGGCCGTCCTCGGACAGCTGCCCAACCGCCTCCGACGATGTCTGGCCCGTCGCGCTCGCGTCGGCCGCGGTGCCGGCTCCGGCCTCAGCGGCGCCTGCTCCCGCCTCAGCGCTCGCCGGGGCCGCGGCGCCTGCGCCCGCCCCCGCTCCTGCATTCTGGGCGACCGGCTGCCACTGTGTTCCGTCCCACCACCACTGACCGTCTTCCGATCGAGGTGCGTCTGCCGGCATGACCGTCATCGAGAGCTCCTCCACATGCAATCGACGTCTGGCGCGCGCGTGACTTCAGGGTCGTCCTGAACTGCCCGGATATTGTGGCCGGTTGCATCTTCGTGCGTCGCAATTGCACGACGCGTCACGACGCCCATTACTTCTGGCGGGGGGTGCGGATGACGCGCAGCCGTTCGTCGGCGATCGCTGTCGGAACACGCTCCGGCGTACCCCCTGGCACGCCGACGCTGATATGGCGATCGCGTACCGGTGGCCCTGCAGGGAGTGCGGCGGGGCGTGGCAGAGGTGCGATCGCGACCAGGTCAAGCGCCGGGCGCGGTGGAACCCCAAGCGCCCCCCAGAGATCCCATTGGAGGCTACCGGCATCCGGCGGGAGCGCGATCGAGAGGAAGACCGGCAGACCTTCGCCGGCGAGCTCACCGGTGATGTGCTTCGCGGGGATCGCGGGCTCGTCCGCCAGCGCTCCGAGGATGCTGGCGAGCAACTGGTGCTCCGAGGCAGGCGTCTTTCCCCACGCCGTCACGAGGTACCGCAACCGGTAGTGATGCAGCGGCGGCCGGCGCCCGGTGACGCGACCCTGCTCATCGCGCACGTCCTCCCAATCACCGCGGCTCCTGGCGACGTCTTCGCGAATATCCCAGAGATAGGCGTCGACGACGTCGCCGGTGACGGTGGCCGTCCACGCCGGAGTGGGGGAGTCGAAGACCACGTCGACCTTCGAATCGTGCAATGCGGTTGCGCGCAGCAGCGAGCGCAGCGACGCGTCAACGTCGGCGATCATCACGCCGAGGCTGAGGTGCAAACCCATGCTGCCGCAAGGGCCGAAGGGGTCGCCGGAAGGGAAGCCGGTCTTGCACTTTCGGGCAGTCGCGTCTTCCCTGACGGTGACCCCTGTGCACCTCGTGGACGCCGCATGCGTGTGCGACTCTCGAACGAACCACGTGTTCCATCCGTGAGGAGACTGCGCATGCCAACGTATCTGTCGCCTGGCGTTTACGTCCAAGAGGTGTCGTCGGGTTCGAAACCGATCGAGGGAGTCGGCACCGCGGTCGCCGCATTCGTCGGCCTCACCGAGAAGGGCCCGGCCAACACCCCGACCCTGGTCACCAACTGGACCCAGTTCAGCACCCTGTTCGGTGATTTCGTCGAGGGCTCGTATCTCGCTCACGCGGTCTACGGGTACTTCCTCAATGGTGGCGGCTCCGCGTACGTCGTCCGCGTCGGTTCGGATGGCGACGGCGACCAACCCAGCGCGCGAGCAGAGCTGGCCGCGAAGGACGAGCCCGGCCGTCCCGCGTATCGGATCACCGCCGCTGAGGGCGGGCCAGCGGGTGACGACATCAGCGTCGAGATCGGCGACCCCGGCGAAGCCGGCGAGGACACGTTCAAGGTCACGGTGTCGCGCGGCGGCAAGGTCGAGGAGACGTTCGACAACCTCAGCACGAAACGTGGTTCAAACAACGCGGCGACCGTCGTCAAAGCCCGTTCCAAGCTCATCCGTCTCGAGGAGATCGGGACCGCCGGTGCGATCAGCGTCCCCGAGAAGGCGAATGTCAAGCTCACGGGCGGGACGGCCGTCACGCAGGTGCGTGTGACCGCGGACGACTACGTCGGCAATTCCGCCGACCGCACCGGTTTCGCGGGGCTCGAGGCGGTCGATGAAGTCACCATGCTGAGCGTCCCGGATGTCATGGCCGCGTACCAGCGCGGGATCATCGACCTCGAGGCGGTGCAGGCGGTGCAGCTCGCGATGATCGCCCACTGCGAATTGATGGGCGACCGGGTCGCGATCCTCGATGCGCCGCCGTCGCTGAATGCCCAGCAGGTCAAGGAATGGCGCACGGACAAGGCCGGATACGACTCGAAGTACGCGGCGCTGTACTGGCCGTGGATCAAGGTGTTCGATCCGCTCAAAGGCCAGGGCATGTTGATTCCCCCGAGCGGCCACATGGCAGGGATCTGGGCGCGCAACGACGACACCCGCGGCGTGCACAAGGCGCCCGCAAATGAGGTGGTCCGCGGCGCGATCACCCTCGAGCTGCAGATCACCAAAGGCGAGCACGACCAGCTGAATCCTTCGGGCATCAACTGCATTCGGGCGTTTCCTGGGCGAGGAGTCAGGGTGTGGGGCGCGCGCACCATCTCGAGTGATCCCGAGTGGCGGTATCTCAACGTCCGCCGCCTCTTCAACTATGTCGAAGAGTCCATTCTCGAAGGGACGCAGTGGGTGGTGTTCGAGCCCAACGACTCGCGCTTGTGGGACGCAGTGAAGCGGAATGTCTCGGCGTTTCTCCGCCGGGTCTGGCGCGACGGCGCGCTCTTCGGCACCAGCGCCGGCGAGGCGTTCTTCGTCAAATGCGACGCGGAGAACAACACCCAGGACACGATCGACATCGGTCAGCTGATCATCGACGTCGGGATCGCTCCCGTGAAGCCGGCCGAGTTTGTCATCTTCCGCATCGCACAGTTCGCCGGCGGCGCCGCCGTCAGCGAGTGAGGGGTTAGAAATGCCAGCAGGTCTTGGTCCGAGCATGCCCAACGACGCCATCTCGGCGGCGCGTTTCTCCATCACCGTTGACGGCTACGAGATCGCGCAGTTCTCCGAGCTCACGGGAATCACCACCGAAGTCGAGGTGATCGACTTCATGGAAAACGGCTCGAGTGGAGCCAATATCCTCAAGAAGCTCCCGGGCAAGCGCAAGCCGCCGACGATCACGCTCCGGCGCGGCAAGAACACGTCGATGGAGCTCTGGGCGTGGCACGAGTCGGTGGTGCACGGCGACATCGTCGGCGCCCGCAAGAGCGGTTCCATCGTGATGTACGGGTACGACGGAACCCCGGTTGCGCGCTATCACTTCCACGACGGGTGGCCGGCGAAGATCGCGATCAGCCCTCTCAAGGCCGGCTCGAGCGAGGTGCTCATGGAGGAGGTCACGATCGTTTGTGAATGGCTCGAGCGGGTGGCTCCGTGAGCCTGGCGGCGAGGGAGCCGGTCGCGATCCGCCCGGAGCTGACCACAGAGTTTCCTTTCGTGCTGCCACGTGGCTACGTCGACCGCAAAGGCGCGGTGCATCGCGACGGTGTCATGCGACTGGCGACCGCCCGCGACGAGATCGGCCCGCAGAGCGACCCTCGCGTCCGGCAGAACGCCGCGTACATGACGGTGCTGCTGCTCGAGCGGACAGTGACCCGCCTGGGCTCGCTCACCGAGGTCGATTCACACGTGATCGAGGGGCTCTTCGCGTCCGATCTCGCGTTCCTGCAGGATCTCTACCGGCGCATCAACCAGGACGGCCATACCGAAGCCTTTGTCAGTTGCCCCTCGTGCCACAACGAGTTCACGGTTGACATCGCCGGTGAACGACCGGGGGAAGCATGACGTACGCGGCCGACCAGCTCTTCGAGGAGGTCGCGTACGTCGCCTACTACTTCCACTGGGAGCTCGACACGATACTTGACCTGCCGCATTCGCTGCGGGTTCGCTTCATCGAAGAGATCGGCCGAATCCATCGGCAGATGGGCGAGACGGGTGAGTTCTGATGCGCTTGCCATGGCAGCGGCGTAGCGCCGGACGCGTCGACGTCGACAGCTCGGTCACGGCTGAGCCGGCTCGATACGCGTGGAACGCATTGCCGGCACTGCGCGGCGGCGTTGACACGAAGCCGCCGCTCACGGCGCAGTCGGTCGAGCTCGCCGACTCCTTGAGCCGGCGTTTGCGCTCGACCGGCGAGCGGCCGCGACTGATCCACCGATCTGGGCTTCCGGAGGCCGCGGCCGCCGGAACGGTCCGCGGTCTGGCCGCGGCGTCGATCCAGTCGCAGCGAACTCGTGTGTCGCGGCGCGAACCTCGTGATGAGGAAGAGGAGAAGCCGGACACTGAAGCCGGCGCTGCAGACCGTCTCAGCGTCGCGTCGTCATCGCGCCCGCCGGTGATCGCGCGGCAGCGCCTGACGCGCCTGATGAGCGCTGCTGACGCGGCACTCGGCGCGACTCTCCAGCGAGCGGTCGACGCCGGCCCGGAACCGCGAGTGGATGAGACCGTCCCCAGCAGTGACCCGGGTGAGGACACCCCGTCGCACGCGGCTTCGCAGCCGGGGCTGCAGCACACCGTCATCCGGCGCCGCCCTGGTTCCGCTGCTCCACGCCCGCTCGGACTCCAGGCTCCGCTGACGTCCGATGACCGCGCCCGTACGGCCCTCGATACCGCCGAGGGTCGCCGCGATGAACATGCGCAGCGAGAGACCGCGCCGCGCGCGGTGGCGGCGACCGTCGGACGGTTGCACCGCGCAGACGTCACCGATGTCCAGGTACGCCGGGACCGGGAGGCCGAACTCCTCGCTGCATCGGAGCACGCTCGCGCGATCACACGCGGAGGTGAGGTCTTCATCCCTGCGTCAGAAGGACCTCTTGACTCCGGGCCGGGGAGCGGACTGCTCGCCCACGAGCTCACGCACGTCATCCAGCAGCGTCGTCTCGGCAGATCGGTCCCGCTCGAGCATTCGCCCGCCGGCCGCCGGCTCGAGTCTGATGCCGAGATGACGGAGCGGCACGTGCGAGGCGATCTCGGAGCCCCGGCACCACCGCCCACCGCCGCAGAGCCGATGTCGCAACCGGTTGTAACTCCGCCGCGCTCCTCTGCCGATGACGGCGACGAGGCCACCACGGCGCGGGACATTCAAGAGGATCTCGTGGCGTCAGGGCGGGCGTTTCGCATGCCCGACGGGTCCCTGGTGTTTCCCGGCGCGGGCGGGCATCTCCCCGAACAGCGTTCAACGCCCGTACAGACCGGAGTCGCAATCCAGCGCGCGCCTGATGCGCCCACATCCGTGGAGTCACCGGCAGCAGGACCGACGGAAGCGTCCGGTGTTGCTGACGCTTCGGTTCCAGATTTCTCACCCGCGCCGGATCTGTCGCTTGCATCCGCTCCTGCGACCTCGGTCGGGGACGTGTCGCCCACCCGGGGGCAGCGCGCTCCGGAGACCGAGATGACGCCTGCGGTGTTCGCACACGCAGGTGCGACCCCGGCGGTCGTGCCCGCGGCGCCGGCGACGGAGGAGGCGGCACCGATCGATCTCGACGACCTCGCGCGTCGTGTGTACGGGCAGGTGCGCACCCAACTGCGATCCGAACTACTGATCGACCGCGAGCGCGCGGGACTGTTGACGGACTTTCGATGAGGAGACGAGATGGCCGGTGACGACACGTCTTTTGGTCTTGCACTTCGATTCACGGTTGATGTGGGGAACACCAGTCTCGGGACGTGGTCGAAGTGCGAGGGCATCGAGATGCACTTCGACACCGTGCATTACCAGGAGGGCGGTGCACCCGGAGCGACCTGGAACTACACGCACTACGCGACCGGGCGGGCGAACTACGTTCCGATCAAATTGACTCGTGCGGTGACCCCGCAAGCCTCGACCGCGCTGCTGAAATGGCTGTCGCAGCAGGCAAGTTCGCCCGCCGCGCCGCAGCCCGCCACGATCACGCTCCTCGACACGAACGGCCAGCAGGTGCAGCAATGGACCTTCCAGGACGTGTTCCCTACCAAGTACAGCGGCCCTCACCTCGACGCGACCCGCGCCGAGGTCGCGATGGAAGAGCTCGAGCTGACCCACCAGGGATTCATGTGATGGCCCCGCGAAACGGTAGGGGCTGACGATGCCTCCCGGATCGAACGCGCCACGCGGCCTTGCGGCTCGATTCCAGGTGACCATTGACGGCCAGGATCTTGGCTCCTGGGCCACATGTAAGGGCCTCGAGGTTGATTTCCAGCACGAGGCGTATGAGGAACTGGGCAACAACCAGTTCGTCCACTACTTGCCGAGAGCCGCCAAATACACGCACATCACGCTCGAGCGGGCATGCACGGCGGCGGAGTCGTCTGCACTCCAACGCTGGCTCAGCAAAGTGGTCATGCAGCCATCCAAGGGCACTGCGAGCATCACGCTCCACGACGCGAATCAAGGCGATGTCATCACGTGGACGCTGACCAACGTCTTTCCGGCGAAGTGGACCGGCCCCCAGCTCGACGCCGACGCGAAGAAGATGGCCCTGGAAACGCTCGTGCTCGCGCACGAGGGTTTCCTGAGCTGACGTTATGGCAGGATCGCCGCTCGTCACCGGTCTCGAACGCGCCAGTCTGGAAGGCGCGGGACTCGTGGTGGTGCTGGGCCTGAACCCGAAGACACTCTCCATTCGGCGGAACACGCAGTGGCAGGCACCGCCAAGCCGAAGCCCGGGGGCTGCCCAGGCCGCGAGTGGCCTCTTGAGCCTGTCCGGCGCGGTTCCCGTCGGCCACGGCCAGTTGCAGTACACGCGCTCGCAGCCGGCCGTGCTCTCCATGGTGGTCTGGTTCGATCGATCGTTCGATGCCGACGGCAGCATCGACTACGAGATCAACCAACTGCAGAACTGGACGTGTCCCACGGAGCGGATCACCAGCGGCGTGCAGAGCCCGCCGCGAATCACGTTCATCTGGCGCAGCCTGCACTTCGTCGGCGTCATCACGTCCCTGAACATCAACTACAAGCAATTCGCGGTTGACGGCCTGCCGGTGCGCGCTGAAGCCACCATCTCGATCACCGAAAACCCGTCCCCCATACCCTTCACCAACCCGACGTCCGGAGGAATCTCCGGCCGCCGCGTCCACACGTTTTCCGCAGGGGACACGCTCCACTCCGTCGCGTACACGGAGTATGGCAACCCGGGTTTCTGGAGAGTGCTCGCCGAGGCGAATGGCGTCGACGATCCGCTCCGGATCGCCCCGGGAACCACGCTGCTTATCCCGCCTGATCCTCACTCGGGTGGTTCGCAATGATGGCCGCCGACGCCCTGACCAGCTGGCCGGGTGTCGAGATCGACGGCGTTCCCCTTTCCGACGACCTGCGCACCGGGCTGACCGGTGTCGTCGTCGACAACGACATCCATCTTCCCGACATGTTCACGATCATCTTCGATGACCCGCAGCACGATCTCCTCACGGACGCCGGCGTGCGCGTCGGTTCTGCGGTGACCATCAAGGCCTCGACTGTTGGTTCCACGGACAGCGACGTGCTCATCGGCGGCGAGGTCACGGCCCTCGAGGCGAGCTACGAGAGCGGCTGGGATCGCACCATCGTGCGCGGCTACGACAAGTCGCACCGACTGCATCGCGGCCGGCGCACCGAGACCTACCAGAACGTGAAAGTGTCAGATGTGGCTCAAACAGTCGCGGCGCGCGCCGGGCTCGACGTGGGCACGATCGATGACACCGGCTCGGTGCTTCCCTTCATCTCGCAGGTGAACATCACCGATTGGGAGTTTCTCCAGGCACGGGCGCGCGAGCTTGGCTTCGAGGTCGGCGTGGTCGCCGGGCAATTCTTCTTTCGCCGTCCCGTCGAGTCGAGTACCGGCCCCCCGCCTGGCGACGTCGGCCTGCCCGGTGCCGAGCAACTGGTCTATGGACGCGACCTGGTCAGCTTCCGTCCGCGGATCAGTTCGTCCGCCCAGGTGACCCAGATCAGCGTTCGCGCCTGGGACCCCGACAACAAGGCAGTGCTCGTGGGTTCGGCTGACCCGGTCGCGTCGCATGCGGACCTCACCGATGATCCTGCCAGTCTCGCCCAGAACTTCGGCTCCCCGGAGTACGTGGTGCACAACCGCCCGCTGCCGTCACAGTCGGATGTCGACGACACCGCCAAGGCGGTGGCCGAACATCTCGGCAGCTCCTTTGCCGAGGCCGAAGGCGTGGCCGTGGGCAACACCAAGCTGCTCGCCGGAACAGCGGTGAGCATTGCTCAGGTCGCGGACCCCTTCCAGGGCAAGTACACGCTGAGCCGCACGCGTCACGTCTTCGACGATGAAGGGTACCGGACGGAATTCGAGATCAGCGGCATGCATGACCGGTCGACGCTCGGCCTCATGTCGCTCGGCGCCACCAACGGCCGTGCTGCGGGAGGCGCTCCGCCGGTGCCGGGTGTCTTCATCGGACAGGTCACCAACAACGACGACCCCCAGCAACTGGGCCGGCTGAAGTTGAAATTCCCGTGGCTCTCCGACACCTACGAAAGCGATTGGGCGCGCGTGGCCGTGGTTGGCGCCGGGCCCAACAGTGGCGTGGTGTTCCTTCCCGAGGTGGATGACGAGGTGTTGTGCGCCTGCGAGTTCGGCGACCTCCGTCGCGTGTTCGTGCTGAGCCCGCTGCACAACGGCAAGGACAAGCCGAGCCTCGGCGACGGACTCGTCGACGCCGGCAAGGTCAAGCGTCGCGGGATGGTGTCGCGCAAAGGACACCGAGTCGTGTTTCTCGATGACGACTCGAAGTCCGGCATCGCGCTCATCAGCAGCGACGGCAACCTTAAGGTGTCGCTGAACGAGACGAACAGCGAGATCACGATTCACTGCAAGGGCAAGGTCACGCTAGAGACCGACAGCGACGATATCTCGATCAAGAGCGGTGCCGACGTGACCATCCAGGCCCAGGGCAACGTCAACGTCTCCGGCTCGGGCGGTGTCAAGGTGGACGGCGGCGGCGGTGTCGTTGAGATGACCGGCTCACTGATCAAGCTGAACTGAGATGGGAACACCGGCGATCGTCATGGGCGATCAGATCATGGGGACATGTCCGATCCACATCATCCCCAACCCCGCGACCGGCGTCCCGCAGCCGTCACCGCCACTTCCGTTCAGCGCGCCGGTCACCGTGGGCGTCTGCCCCACGGTGCTGATCGCCGGCAAGGCGGCGGCCGTGGTGGGCTGCACGGGCTTCAACACGCCGCCGCACGTCGGGCTCTTCCCCGCGGACCCGTACATGGTGCCGGTGATGCAGGTCGGGACGATCATGAGCGGCAGCACGACGGTGCTGATCGGTGGCCAGCCCGCGGCGACCGCCTCCTCATCGTGCACCTGCTGCGCCACTCCCGGGACCATCACTCCCACAGTTACCAGCGTGCTCATCGGGTGAAGTTATGGCTAAAAGTGACGATTTCATAGGGTCTGGCTGGGGCTTCCCGCTGCGCACCGACGCAACCGGCGGGATCGCGCTGGTGTCGAGGGAGCGCGAGCTCGAGGAGGCGATGCGCCTCATCCTCGCCACCGCGCCAGGCGAGCGCCCGATGCGCCCCGAATTCGGATGCGGCGTGCACGACTATGTGTTCGCCGGTACCGACGCGACCTCGGCGCGCGCCATCGCGGTCGAGGTGCGCAAATCACTGCTGCGCTGGGAGCCGCGCGTGATCATCGAGGACGTCGATGTGGTTCCCGACGACGATGACGCGGCGCTGCTCTACATCAACGTCCACTACCGGCCGAAGGCGACCAACGACCCGCGCAACCTGGTGTTTCCCTTCTACACGATTCCCAGCGAGGGCGAGGCATGACCCTTCCCGTCCCGAATCTCGACGACCGGCGTTTCCAGGACCTCGTCGACGAGGCAAAGCGGATGGTGCAGCAGCGCTGTCCCGAGTGGACCGACCACAACGTCTCCGACCCGGGTGTCACCCTCATCGAGACCTTCGCGTGGATGACCGATCAACTGGTCTACCGGCTCAACCGCGTCCCGGATCGCCTTTACGTCAAATTCCTCGAGCTCATCGATGTGCGGCTGTTCCCGCCCACACCGGCCCGCACGCCGCTCACGTTCTGGCTCGCCGCGCCCACGGAGCTGGCACAGCGCATCCCGGTGAACACCAAGGCCGCCACCATCCGGACCGAGACCGAGAAGGCGATCGTGTTTTCGGCGGTTGACGACCTCGACCTGGTGCCGTGTTCGCTCGCATCGATCGCCACGCAGGCGGCGGGATCCGATGAGCGCGTCGATCGGACCGAGGGGCTGGAACGTGGGGGAAAGTTCGCCGCCTTCGGGACGGTCCCCAAGCCCGACGATTCGCTGGTCATCGGCCTGAGCGACGCGGTGCCGCGCTGCGCGATCCGCCTGCGCATGCGCTGCACCATCGAGGGTGTCGGCGTGGACCCTAAGGATCCACCGTTGGTCTGGGAAGCCTGGGATGGTGAGGTCTGGCATCCGTGTGAGGTCGAGGGCGATAACACCGGCGGCCTCAACCGTGACGGCGATGTCGTCCTGCACGTCGGCCGCGAACACGCGGCGGCGCTGATCGACGGCCGGCGCGGCGGCTGGCTCCGCGCTCGCGTCGTGTCGGCGGCCGCCGGTCAGCCCTCATACACGGCGTCCCCGCAGATCCACGCGATCGGGGCGGCCACCATCGGCGGGACCGTCGACGGGGTCAACGCGGAGATCGTGACCGAGGAGGTACTCGGCATCTCGGACGGCACGTCCGGCCAGCGGTTCCCGGTGCGGCACGCGCCGGTGCTTGCAGGAGTCGGCGACCCCGTGCTCGAGTGCAGCAGTGACGAAGGATGGGAGCCCTGGACCGAGGTGCAGGACTTCGCGTCGTCTGGTCCCGACGACGCCGTGTTCGTGCTTGACGCTGCCGCCGGCGAGGTCCAGCTCGGTCCAGCGGTCCGCCAGCCGGATGGATCGATCCGCAGCTACGGCCGGGTGCCGGCGAAAGGCGAGCAGCTCCGAATCCGCTCCTACGCCACCGGTGGCGGGCGTGGTGGCAACGTGAGTCGCGGGGCGATCTCCGTGCTGAAATCCTCGATCCCGTACGTGGCTCGGGTGGAGAACCGGCAGGCAGCCCGGGGCGGTGTCGACGGCGAGGACCTGGAGAACGCGAAACAGCGTGGGCCGATCCTGCTGCGCACCAGGGCGCGCGCTGTCACGGCCGAGGACTTCGAGCAGCTCTCACGCGAGGCTGCACCCGAGGTGGCGCGGGTTCGCTGCCTCCCGGCCGGCGAGGGCCTCGAGGCGGGGTCGGTGCGGATCCTGGTGGTCCCGGCGGCTGCCGAGGATCGAGGCCGCCTCCGCTTCGAGCAGCTGATCCCTGGCGAGGAGACCCTGCGGGCAATCGCCTCGCGTCTCGAGGAATCCCGGCTGGTGGGTACTCGCGTGCTGGTCGAGCCGCCGCTGTACCAGGGAGTCACGATTGTTGCCCGCCTGCGATCGCGGCCGCGGGCCAGTGTGGCCCGGGTCGAGGCGGCCGCCCTCGATGCGCTGTTTCACCACCTCAACCCCATCAATGGCGGTCCCGACGGGCACGGGTGGCCGTTTGGTAGACCGGTGCAGGCCGGCGAGATCTTCTCGATCCTTCAGGCAGTTCCCGACGTTGAGCTGGTCCAGGACGTCCGCATCTTCGGCGCGGATCCCACAACCGGAGAGCGCGGCCAGGCGACCCAGCGTCTCGATGTCGCCCCCAACTCGCTGGTGTTCTCCTATGAGCACCAGGTCCGAGTGGAGTCGGCATGAGCGCGATGCGCGCGCTCGTGCCGGGCCTGCCGACCCCGCATCCACTGGGCACGTTCCTACCCGCCCTGTACCACGAGGATCGGTTTGCCCAGGCGCTCACGAGCGGCCTCGACGAGGTGCTCAGCCCGCTGATCGCATCACTGGACAATCTGGCCGCGTATCACGACCCCGACGTCGCCCCCGACGACTTCCTCGCCTGGCTCGGGAGTTGGGTTGGCATGGAGCTCGACGACGACTGGCCCGAGGAGCGCCGCCGCGCCCTGGTCCGGCGCGCCGTCGAGATCTACCGCGTGCGCGGCACCGCTGACGGGCTGCGGGCGCATATGGAGCTCGTCACCGGTGGCCGAGTCGAGATCGTGGAGACCGGCGGCGTCGCCTGGTCGAGGGAAACCGGAGCAGATTTACCCGGACAGCCCGAGCCGCGTATGACAATACGCGTCTATGTGGATGACGCCGGCGCTATCGACACGCGCGCGCTCGACCGCCTGGTCAACGCGTCCAAGCCCGCGCACGTGATCCACGCATTGGAGCTAGCGACGGGAGGTTGAGCGGCGATCGATGATCGTCTGCAAGAAGTGCGGCTTCAACAACTCTGATGCCGACGCGTTCTGCGGCTCGTGCGGTGCGTTTCTGGAGTGGACGGGTGAGAAGGTCACCCCTCCGGCAACTCCGGCGCCCGCGCCTGGAGCTCTAGAGCCCGCCGAACCCGCTGAGCCGGCGCGACGCGGTGGATTCATGGCGCTCGTCCAGCAGGTGACGGCGATCGGAGTGCCGAAGAAGGAGGCCATCGACCCCCCCGGGTCTGGCGCCGGCGGGCCGATGTCCGCTCCTGGGATGGCGCCCCGTCCCGGGATGCCCGCGCCTGGGATGGCGTCCCGCCCGGCGATGCCGGGAGCCCCGGCACCGCTCGGAGCTCCCGCGCCCCGGCCGCTCGGCGCGCCCGGAAGTCCTGCGCCCGGCGCGCCGCCCGGGTCGGGTCCGCCATCAGGCCCGCCACGCAGCGCGCCGCCCACCTCGCCCCCGCCGTCCGGTCCGCCGCGGAGTGCGCCGCCGAGCGGACCACCGGTCTCAGCCGCGCCTCGGAGTGCACCTCCGGCCGGACCGCCACCAGGAGCGACGCCAACGAGCGGGCCGCCTTCGAGCCCACCGCCCTCTGCCGCGCCCCGCAGCGCTCCACCGGCAGGGCCACCGCCAGGGGTCACGCCTGCAGCGGCGTCGACCGGACCCTCGTCGCCGGCGCCGGTCGCACCAAGCCTGCCCAAACCGATGCTTCCGCCACCGACGCTTCCGGCTCCGACTGCCGCACCCGTCGTGATCCGCGTCACGCCCGAGGCGCAGCCGGCCGCGACCCCGTCCGCCTCCGCACCGCAGGGCCCTTCCGGCGCGCCGGCGATCGCCACGGAGCCGGGCGGCGTTCAGCCGGTAGTGGTGCGAACCCGACCTGCGACCAAGCCCACCATTGCGCCGCCGAGCAAGGAACTGAGCGCCGGGGACCTGATCTGCGGTCAGTGTGGCGAGGGGAACGAGCCGGTCAGGAAGTTCTGCCGCCGTTGCGGCAATTCGCTCGCCACAGCGGCGGTTGCGTCGACATCTCGGAAGCGGCGGTTCTGGCCTGAGCGCAAGGCGAAGGTTCTCGCCGCTGGTGAGCGTCCGGCGGAACGCGGCAAGTTCAGCTTCGGCACTGTCATCCGGATCGGCAGTTACGTGGTCATCGCGGTGGTGCTCATCGGCGCCATCGCGTACGGCGCGCTGCCCCAGGTCCGCAATGCGATCAACAGCCGCGTCCAGGCCGTGGTCGGCAGCACCGCTCGCCCCACGCCGGTGAGCGCAACGTCGCTGACGGCCAGCTCAGCGATCACCGGCCACCCGGCGGCTCGAGCGATCGATCCGTACATCAACACGTACTGGGCCGCCTCACTCACCACCGACGCGCACCCAAAGCTCACGGTGGCATTTGCTCATGCGCAGAACGTGACGGTCATGCTGTTCATCTCCGGCGACACTGCCGCCGAGGCCTCGGCGGCGCGGCCGAAGACGTTACACATCGTCTTCTCGAATGGCTCGTCGCAGGACATCACGCTGAGTGACAGCGCGAAGAGTCAACAGGTCAGCATCAACGGTGCGCAGGGCGTCACCGGTATGACGATCCAGATCATGTCGGTGTACAGCTCGACGAGCGGCAATGCCGTCGCGCTTGGCGACGTGGAGTTTTTCGTATCGCACTGAGCTGACGGAACGCCGTCCGATCAGATGAATCCCTGACGCAGGGCGTATGCGACGGCGTGCGTGCGATTGCGCAGGTGGAGCCTGCTGGTGATGTCGTGCACGATGTGCTTCACGGTGCGCTCCGAGTAGAAGAGTCGCTGGCCGATCTCACCGGTGTCGAAGCCGTCGGCCATCAGGCGGAGCACGCGCACCTCGCGTTCGGTGAGGCCGGAGAAGCGCAATCCGCGCGGCGTCAGCACATCGCGCTGCAGACGGCCAACGTGGTCGAGGAGTTGACCCAGCAGGTCGGGTGACATGGCGGCCGCGCCGGTCGACGCAGCGCGCACCACGTCGACGACACGGTCGGGAGTCGCCTCGCTGCGCCGGAGCACGCTCGACGCGCCGGCCTCCACCGCGCTGAGCAGATCACCGTCGGCGAGGCGCGTCACCACCAGGACAACGCGGCTCTCGTCGCCGACACGCGCGGCGCGGATGGCAGCGAGCGCGGCGTCGTCCACGTCGTCGGCGAGCACGACGGCGACACCGGCGGATGCTTCGTCATCGGCGGCGAGCACGAGCACTTCCGGGCGATATGCGAGCTGGGCGGCCAATCCCGCGCGCGACAGCGGGTCCTGCGTCTTGATGGCGAGAGCCACGCGCTGAACGCTGGCGAGGGCGACCACGACCCGAACCGTGGCACCTGCACGTTGACGGGCGCTCAACGCCCACTCAACGTACGGTCGCGATGACGCCGTCGGTCCGGTTGACGCTGCCGGCCTGGACGCCGAGCTCCTTCAAGACCTCGTCGTACCGCCGGCGGGCCTGCGCCGCTCCCGCATCATCTCCACCTTGCTCCTGCGCGGTGATGAGCAATCGCCACGCCGGATCAAGGTAGCGATCCACGGTGACGGTTTCCGTGCAGATTGCAGCCGCCGCAGCCGGGTCTCCTGCAAGGATGGCACGCTCGGCGAGATGCAATCCGGTCGCGGCAGCATCGGCACGACACCGCTCGCGGATCGCCTCAGCCCATTCGGCCGGGCCTTCCTCGGGAAGCAGTCCCACCCGAAGCATTGACGCAGCGACGGCGAAATCAGCAGCCGCAGCCGGGGCTTCAGTTGTGGCCGTCTCCCGAGCGCGTGTCAGCAGGTTCCTGTAGGTGATGACGTCGCACGTGGATGTGCCCGGAAGCGCGAGTCGGTACGAGTCGGCGTCGCGGACCACTAACGCGCCGCCTCCTCGCGAGACACCTGGTTCGAGCAGGCGCCGAAGCGATGAAACTGCGACCTGCAGGTTGCGAAGACCCGTCATCGGATCCGCCTCGGGCCACAGTGCTTCGCAGATCACCTCGCGATGCACCGGCGCGCCGGCCTGCGCGCCGAGCAGGCGCAGCAACGAACGAACCCTCGGTTTGACCGCCGTGAGGTCGATGACGTTCCCGTCCACGGTCGCACTGAGCTGGCCGAAGCAGCGCAGATCGATCACCGGCCCGGCTCCCGGTTGGGGAGTCTCGCCCGCGCGCGTTTGAACCACTGCGTCGGCCGTGCGGCGAGGTGGCCACGCGCGTGTGTCAACGTCGCGCGCCATGCGTTGCAGACGATCGGCATGCAGCTCGTGGAAGAGGTCGGCGGCCTGCACGAGCATCGCCGAGGCTGAAGCATCACCGCGGTCACGGAGCCCGGCACCCTCGCAGAGCATCGCCAGCGCGGCTCCCCAGCGATCGCCGTCCTGGAGGCAAAGCTCCCGCACCATGCCGGCCGCGGCCGGAAGATCACCGCATGCGGCAAGCGAACGCCCCGCCCGAGCCAGCCGGGCGATCCAGCCGAAACCCGCGGTTTCAGCCTTGTCCTCGGCGCGCCGAAGATCGACGAGGCCGATCGCGTCGCCCATCAAGAGTGATGCCGCACCGGCGATCAATGATCCCGCCGCGGCGATCTCATTCGTGGCGTCAGGCTCGAGCGCAACGCCGAGGCCAAGTTCCCGGGCCCCGGTCAGGTGCCCGTCGATGAGCTCGGCCACCGACGCGATGAGCGCGTCCCGCGCTCCCTTGATCGCTTGCGGTCGAGCGCTCCTGGCCTCACCTCCAGCATCGAGGATCGCCCGAAGGCCGCCCGACCAATGGCCTTCGCGAGGATGCGTGGAGTCGGGCGATACCCACGACTGCAGGCGCAGCCGCTCGTCACGGCACACGTCGGCGATGGCACGCCCGGCGAACCCGGCCTCCGCTCTGCGGTATGCATCGAGCGCGGCGTTGGTGTGTCCCGCAGCCGAGTGGCGCCTGGCGAGCGCGAGCAGTAACCACGGATCGTTCTCGAGCAGCGCCGGCGGCAGGCTCTCGATCCAATATCCCGGCTGGTCCGCGAGCACCGCTCCCTGGCGGCCGAGCAGACGGGCCACGGCATCCGCGTCTCCCGCGCGCGAATAGGCACGCAGCGCCTCGGGCACCGCGCCCACCTCCTCGAGGAGCGCACCAGCACGGTGACACGCTTCCTGCACCGCGTCCTCACCGATCTCGTCGACGAGCACCCCTTCCAGGTGGGCGCGCAAGACCTCGTGATATCGGAAGCTGTTCTCACCGTCCAGGGCCTGGGTGAACAGCCGGCGCCGGTGGAGCTCGAGAAGGATCGCCTGACTCCCCAGGCGGTTGAGATACCAGTCGCACAGCTGCCCGTTGAGCACCCCGAGCACAGAGGTCGCGACCAGGAAGTCCCGCAGCTCAACAGGGAGCTGATCGAGGACATTGCTGGTGAGGAACTCCCGGATCATCCGCGAGCGCGAGCTCAGCGCGCCGAGCACGCTCCGCCGTTCATCGCCGCTGCGATTACGGGTCGCCAGGTGGAACAGATGCAGGCCCGCCGCCCATCCGTCGGTGCGCCGGGCCAGTTCGGCAAGCTCGTGGGGTCCGAGGGGTTGCCCGTAGAAGTCGCGAAAGAGCTGCTCCACCTCCCAGGTCCGGAAGCGCAGATCGTCGACTCCGAGCTCGACGACACGGCCGACCACGCGCAGCCGGGACAGGTTGAAATGAGGCTGGCTTCGGCTCGCGATCAGCACCGCCAGGGCTTCGGGTGCGTACTCGATGAACCGCTCCAGAATGGCTTCGGCACGCGTGCCTTCGATCGTATGGACGTCATCGATCACGAGAAGCGCGGGAGCGGCGATCCCGTCTTCCAGTGACGCTGCCGCGTCCGTCAGGGTTGTCCAGGGTCCGGCGAGCCCGGAGACTGCACGTCGCAGCGCAGTCTCGAGGTGCAGGAGCAGCGACGCCTCATCAGCGTCCCACGCTTCGACTCGGTACCAGGCGACTGGGACGCCTGCAGAGGCGGCGAACGCGGTCATCGCCGTCGTCTTGCCGTAGCCGGCCGGGGCGACGATCAACCCGAGGCGTTGGGTCCAGAGCGCGCCCAGTTGCTCTGCGATTCGCTGTCGCGTCAGCGCAGGCGCGCTCGGCGGTTGAACCTTGCTCGTGATCACGCCATGCGAGCTCATCGATCCGTGGCGCCTCTCTCCGACTCCCACAGCGAACACACACTGCCTCGGGCAGCGACGCCATGCTGACAGGCCGCCAAGCATCGGGTCAATAGCGCGGACCGTTAAGCTGACGGCGTGCACGGACGGATCCGGCAGGTCGTGGGTGTCACGACTGGCATTGGGTGGCGGAGGCGCGCTGCGGCGCGAGCGTGCATCCTCGCGCTCGCGAGCGCCGTGGTCTGCTCCTGCGGCGCAGCCAATGTGAACGTCACCGCAGTCGCGACCCAGATCTCGCCGACACCGGCACCCACGCCGACGCCGTCGCCGACGAGCTCGGTCCCGATCAGCCAGCTGCTGTCCGTGTGTCCGAAGACGCGGAGCTTCTCGTCGCTCCCGGTGTTCGCGCAGGTTCCGGACGCGAGCTACATTGCCGTCGCCGCCGACGGCAGCGCCTGGGTGAGCAGCAAAACGCACGGCCAGGTCCTGCATCTGTCTTCCACGGGAGCACCGATGGTCACCTTCAACGCGTCGACTCCAACCGGCCTCGTCCTGCTGCCGAACGGTGACGTGCTGATCGCCGAGCAGGGACCAGACCTCATTGTCGAACTCAACCCGTCGACGCTCTCGGTGACGACGTTCCTGCAATTGACGCCCGATCCGCCGCGGCCCCAGATCTCAGGGCTGGGGCTGAACGCCGCCGCGCAACTCGTCCTCGTGCCGGACACCGCACAGTCGCGTGTCCTCACCGTACCGATCACCGGCGGCACGCCGTCGGTGCTCATTTCCGGCATCGGTACTCCGGCTGATGCGAAGGTCGGCCCGGGCGGTGTCATCGAGGTCGCCCAGGCCGCCGGCAGCGGGGTCCTCACCGTTCCGCCTGGGGGTGGAAATCCCATCAAGTTCGCGAAGCCCCAGGGTCTTCTGGGCCTGGCGGTCAAGGATCTGCTCATCTACGTGACTCAGCCCTCGACGCATTCGGTGATCGCTCTCAACCCAGCGACCGGACATACGTACACGTTGATCACCGGTATTGACAGCCCCGTCGGGCTCGCACTTTCGAGCGACGGGCAGCTGCTGATCGCCGACTCCACAAGCGGCACGGTGGCATTGGCGCCAACCTGCTGACACTTCCTCACCCAGGCGCGCTCAGAGCACTGCTGGGCGCGACGTCACTCGGCGATCGAATTCCATCAGCGGGCCAGACCCGTCGCAAACGAATTCCACGCCGTCAGCCGCGTGTACACTCTGCCGACCATGGGAGTACGCGCAGTCATTTCCGCGAACTCATTGCAGGTACAGCCGGGTGGGAGTGCGGTTGTCACGGTGACCGTCCGCAACACGGGTGCCGTGGTGGACCACTTCCACGTGGACGTGCTGGGCGATGCGACGCCATGGGCCACCGTCACGCCGCCGACGCTCCCACTCTTTCCTGACGCGCAGGGTCTCGTCACCATCGATTTCCGGCCTCCGCGGTCTTCGGACGTCCGCGCCGGGAGCGTCCCGTTCGGCGTGAGGGTCGCATCCGAGGTGAATGCCGGCGACGCGACGGTGGAGGAGGGGACGCTCGAGGTCGGAGCTTTCACAGGGTTGAAAGCCGAGATGGTTCCCGAGATATCCCGGGCGCGCCGCGTCGGCCGTCATCAGATCGCCTGCGACAACCTCGGCAACACACCGCTGACGCTGGGATTCCGAGGCACCGACCCCGAGAACACGCTGCGCTTTGACTTTCGGCCGCGCAATCCTGTTGGCCAGCCGGGAACGGCCACGATTGTGCGGCTCGGCGTTAGAGCACGCCATCGAATCCTCATGGGCAGTCCACGGACCTACCGGTTCCAACTCGTCGTGCAGCCGAGAGAGGGCGAGCCGGTCAACATCAACGGATCCCTCGTGCAAATGCCGCTCGTACCCAAAGCGCTCGTCGGGCTGGTGGGATTGATCGCGGCCGCCGGCGTGGCCGCGCTCGTCTGGGTCGGTCCGCTGCATTCGGGAAACCCAACTCCGGCCTCGACACCGACAAGCGCGCCGTCGTCGACGCCGAGCCCCTCCGCGACGCCAAGTCCGAGCCCGTCACCGACGCCATCTCCAAGCCCGTCGCCGACGCCGTCACCAACGCCGTCTCCGACCAATCTCTTCACGCTTATCCCGCTTCCGACGTTCAGCATCTGAACACGTCGACTCGAGATGACGTTGAAGCCATCAACGGCCAATACGCTCGCCCCATCGCGGAGCAGAACGTTGCCTGCGACCGCTCACCGGACTAGTTGACCGCGACGGCTCGGCCTCGCTTCGCCTCGGCGTCCTGGTAGTCCTCAACCTGCTGGCGCACCGTCGGCGGCAGGTCACCGGAGACAAGATCGGCGATCGATACCGACTCGAGGACGGATCGCAGACTGCTCCGAACCGCCATCCACATGGCAGCACCGTCTCGATAACGTTCACCAGCGCCGGCACGTGCACCTACTACTGCATGATCCACGGGTACGCGGCGATGCACGGCAAGATCGTCGTCGGTACGGCGCCCCCGGCGCCGACAATTGCGCACTTCACGCCGTCGTCGGGCGCTCCAGGTGCCAGGGTGACGATCACCGGCAAGACCCTAGCGAACGCAAGTCAGGTCAGCTTCAACGGCACGTCGGCGGCGATCACGAAGCACTCCGCGACCAAGATCATTGTCAAGGTGCCGGCCGGCGCAACGACCGTCGCTACGCGTTCAGCTTGGCAGGCGGCCGCGTCGCCCTCGCTCCGGATTCGGTGATGACCCTGCCCTCGAGGGAAGCTTCAGCGACGGGTTCCTGATCGGGTGCTCTCCGACGTGCGCGATACGTCATCGCCGCAATGACCGCGACCACAATGCAAATCACCGCAGCCCCGGCGAAGATGGTCGCTGTGGCCGCGTCCGCCCGCGCCCCTCCTGCCGCCGTGTAGATCGCGCCGGTGATGCCGAGCCCGGTGATCACCCCTGCGTTGCGTGCGGAGGAGAGCAGCGCAGCGGCGCTTCCCAGCGCGTCGCGAGGCGCCAGTCGCATCGCCGCCGAGGTGTTCGGCGATGAGAAGAGCCCGTTGCCACAGCCGATCATGAAGAGCCCGGTCAGAAGGAGTGGCCATGAGACGCCGTGCGTCGCAAATGCCGCGATGACGAATCCCAACGCCGCCAGGCACATGCCTCCAGCCGTCACCAGCCGGGTGCGCTGCGCATCCCCCATCCGGCCACCCGCGCGCGACGTGGCGCCGACCCCGATGCCGATCGGCAGGAATGCCAAGCCTGCGACGACCGGCGTCACCCCGTGCGCCTCCTCGAGCCAGAAGGGGAGGATCGCGAAGCAGGACATGAGCGTGCCCGTGCTCAGGAGCGTGGCAATCGTTGCGCTGATGAAGCTCGACTGGCGAAACAACCGCCCGTCCACCAGAGGCTTGTGCGCGATGAGCTCGGCCGGCAGCAGCAGCAAAAGCGCAATCCATGCAATCGAAAACCATGCGATCGCCGGAATGTGGCCAAACGCCGGCGCAGCGAGTGACGAGATTCCCGCGCCCACGCCGAGGAAGATCGCGGAAACCAACACCGCGCCGGGAATGTCGACAGTACTGTCCCGGTGGGCTGCGCTGGCCGGCACCGCGGTCACCGTCAGGACGACGCCGAGGGCACCGAGCGGCAGGCCGGCCCAGAAGACGGCCTGCCAGCCCCCAAGGGCCACGAGCAAACCACCCAGCGGGGGGCCGACCAATCCAGCCACCGCCTGCGTGGTCACCATGACCGCCACCGACCTGCCGGTTCGTCGCCGCGGCACGTGCTCGGCGATCAGCGCCAGGCTGCCTGCCATCAACACGCCCCCGCCGACCGCTTGCACCATCCTCCCGACGAGCAGGATGGTGAAGGTCGAGGCAGTTGCGGCAAGCAGCGAGCCCAGGGCGAAGAGCGTGAACCCGCCGATGTAGGCTCGCCGCCTCCCGAATCGATCAGAGAGACGGCCGATCGTCGGAAGGGTCGCCATCACGACCACCAGGTAGATGGCGATCACCTCCTGGCCCGCGGCCAGCGGCAAGGCGAACCGCCGAGTGATCGGGCCAAGCGCCACCGCGACGATCGTCGCGTCGAGCATGCCGACAAACGCACCGAGGGCGATCGCCCCCACGAGCCATGAGCGCCGTGGTGGATTCATCCAGAGTCAACGGTACCAATGTGACGACCTGGATAGGCCCGTTGCCTTGCCACGGATGCCGTGTTCGAGCAGATCGTCTGAGACGTCGGTCTTATGCGTAAGAAATCCCATCCTTGTCTCCCACCGGACTAATCTGGGAACCGTCACGAAGCTGCGGAGGAGTGACTGTGAACATAGCAATCCTCGGTACAGGGAAGATGGGCGGCGCCATGGCTCGCCGCCTCGCAGGCGCCGGATACGACGTGACGCTGTGGAACCGATCAGCGAGCAGAGCAGAGGACCTGCACATCGGCCATATGGCGGCGACGCCGGCCGACGCGGCCCGTGCCGCAGATATGGTCGTCAGCAGCCTCACGAATGATGCCGCCCTGCGCGACGTCTACCTGGGCGACAACGGCGCGCTGCTCGCCGCCGCGGGCAAGCTGGTGATCGATACCAGCACGGCAGGCCCGGATGTGATCGAGGAGATCGCTCGCGAGGCAGAGGCAACGAAGGTCCGGTTCCTCGAAGCTCCTGTGGTGGGGAGCGTGCCCGCCGTGGAGGGCGGAACGCTGCTGATCCTTGCTGCCGGCGAGCGAGCAGACCTCGAACAAGCGCGCCCCGTCCTCGAGCATCTCGGCGAGGTGCTGTACGTCGGCGACCACGGTAACGGGCAACGTCTGAAGCTCATCGCCAACAGCATGCTGGGGATCACCAGCGCGGCGGCCGCTGAGTTGCTGGCTGCAGGCGCAGCGGTCGGGCTCGATCGTGAGCAGGTCTTCCCGATCCTGCTGCACTTTGCTCCAGGCGTGGCCGCTCGCGAGCGCGGGTTCCTCCATGACCAGCACACCCCGACGATGTTCGCTGTCCGCGACCTCGTCAAGGATCTCGATCTGGCATCGGACGTCTTCGCTGAGGACGGCGCCGTCACGCCGCTCACTCGTGAGACCCGCGACCTCTATACAGCTGCAATGGGTGACTCTGCGGACCTCGACATTTCGGCGATTACCAAGGTCATGCAGCAGCAGCGCTGACGACGCCGAGACTCCGCGGACTCGGCGGCGCAGCGGATCAGCCGTCGATGCGCAGCCAGACGGCGCCGGATCTGCCGAGCATGCGGCTGATTGTCGCCACAATCGCCAGCACGCCGAGCGCGATGACCAGCGGATAGGCGATGTGCACGGAGAGCACGAGGGCTGCGCCGACAACCGCCCCGCCCAGCATCGCTCCGATGGCGACCAGGCGCCGACCGGCTTTGGACCCCGGTCCGCCCCCAAGGATGCTGTCGGCGGCGATGCCGGTGAAGGTCATGGTGAGCACGGTCGTGGTCAGGTCGGGCACCGCGAGCTTGCGCGCCGCGGCGTTCTGGATGCCCATCGCGATGGCGAGCACTGCGATGAGCGCGTATCGATAGCCCTGCGATATCGGGCTGCCGCTGACGATCGCGACGCCAACGGCGGCCGCAAGCAGCACGACTTGCAGCGTGGTCGCCGTGGTCAGGAGGTGGCCGCGGTGCTGCGCGAATCGCGTTGCGATCCTTCCTCCAACGACAGCGCCGAACACGAATGACGCGATGGACACCACGGACGCGGCCACGGAGAAGCCCGGCGTGCCCACCAACGCGAAGCCGAGCAGCACAACGTTGCCGGTCATGTTCGCAACGAAGACGTGTCCGAGCAGCAGATAGCTGAATGCGTCGACAAGACCGGTCACGAAGGTCATGGCCACGAGGAGCGGTGGCAGCGGCCCGTGCCTGGAGCCGTGCTCCGGTACCAATGTCTGCCGGACCTCGGCAAGGAAGCTCATCGGCAGAGTTATACGACCCGGCACCCTGCATGCACCTGATGCGGTATGATGCTTGCTAGCAATCAACTATTCGCTGGGACCCGAGACTGAGCCTGAACCAACGTTCGAAGCTGGAGGTCGGCGACGATCTGAATGCCGCGCGCCTGCGCAGCGCGGTCAACCGGATGTCGCGGCGGCTCCGGCCGACCTCCGCGGCCGGAACGCTGACGACGACCGAGGTCGACATCCTCGTCGCCGCCGAACGGCAGGGCCCGGTGCGTATGTCAGATCTCGCCAGCTTTGCCGGGTTGAACCCCACGATGCTTTCGCGCCTGATCCCAAAGCTTGAGGCGGCGGGTCTGATACGGCGGATTCACGACGCGGCCGACAAACGCGTCTGCCGCGTGACGGCAACACCCAAGGCGGGCCGGCTGCTCGAGCGGATTCGGTCGGAGCGGAACGACGCGCTGTCACGGCGTCTTCGCGATCTCCAGCCGGATGAGCGCGACACCCTCGCACTCGCGCTTCCCATCCTGGAGGACCTCGCCGAGCGGCTTCGCCCCGGTTGGACCGCCGACGAAACAAAGCGGACGGCGTGACCAGCGTGATGGCCATCGGCCGGCGCACCTTCTCAGCGCTGGCGATACCGAACTACCGGCGCTACTTCTTCGGGCAGAGCACCTCACTGATCGGGACGTGGATGCAATCCGTGGCTCAGTCGTGGCTCGTGTTCACGCTGACCCACTCGCCCACCGCGATCGGATTCGTGCTGGCGCTGCAGACCCTGCCGGTACTGTTCCTCGGGCCGTATGGCGGGGTGATCGCCGACCGCGTCAACAAGCGGCGCTTCCTCATCCTTCTGCAGTCGCTCATGGGAGTGCAGGCGCTGGTGCTCGGCGTGCTCGTCGTCACTCACGCAGCGACGTTCTGGGAGATCTGCGTCCTCGCTGTGATTCTCGGTCTCAACAACTGCTTCGAGAACCCGTCTCGCCAGGCATTCATGCTCGAGATGGTTGGGGCCGAACATGTCCGCAACGCGGTGAGCCTCAACTCCACGATGGTGAACGCGGCGCGAGCCGTCGGTCCGGCGGTGGCGGGGTTGCTGATCGCGACCGTTGGTGTGGGCGTGTGCTTTCTGGTCAATGCCGTGAGTTTCGGGGCGGTCGTGTACTCCCTCACGTCGATGGATCCGAAGGCGCTCCGGCCGAGCCCGCCCACCCGGCGTGGAAAGGGACAGCTGCGTGAAGGGCTTCGCTACGTGGCGAGAGAACCGCGTCTCTGGGTCCCGCTCTTGATGGCCACCATCGTGGGAACACTGGCGTACGAATTCCAGGTCACGTTGCCGGTGGTGGCCAAGCAGACCTTTGGTGGCAACGCGGCGACGTACGGGTTCCTCACGGCCGCCATGGGGTTCGGCGCCGTCTTCGGTGGACTCTTCACCGCGACGCGCGGTCGTACCGGGCTGCGCACCATGACGATCGCCGGCACCGGTTTCGGGGTTGCAATGCTCTGCGTTGCGCTGGCGCCGAGCCTCGCAATCGCGTTCGTGGCCATGGGTGTGACGGGTTTTGCGGCCATCTGCTTCATGTCAACCGGCAACGCGACACTGCAGCTCGCTGCCGCGCCCTCGATGCGCGGGCGCGTGATGGCGCTGTGGGCGGTCGGCTTCATGGGCTCGACACCGGTCGGCGGACCGCTGATCGGCTGGGTCGTGCAGGTGGCAGGGGCGCGGAGCGGCCTGGCGGTCGGAGCGGTGTCGTGTCTCGTCGCCGCCGCGATTGGATTCCTTGCCATGCGCAAGCTCGAGCGACGCCGCTTGAACGCCCTGCAACCGCCGATGGTCGAGGACGCGTTGGAGTCGATCGAGCCCGTGGTCGCTGCCGAGACCGAGTGAGGCCGTCCCGTCGATGACGCGGGCCGTATCCGTCGGAAGGGCGAGGGATCCGATCGTTAGAGTCGACGCATGATCGGGGACATGGTTGAGGTCATCGTGGACTCGGGGACCGGGAGTGCACGGACGTTCGAGATCGCGGCGACGCGTGCCGGGCGACGGGTGGAGGTCACCAGCGCGAGGGGCATCATCGAGGTGGCGGAGCTCACTCGCAGCGGGCAGGCCGTGCGGGTGGGTCGTTTCATGGCGACCCGCGTGATCGCCATTGTCGAGCACCCCGCGTCCGACAACAAGACTGGGCCGGAGCACCGCCGCAACAAACGAGTCGAACAGGAAGAGACGCTGCTCTGATCCTGAGACGCGCGCGTCTTCAGGCCGTCGCCGGGCCTCGCCACAGGTCGATGCCGCTCTCGACCGCATGCCGGTCAATCTCGGCGAGCTCTTCCACGGAAAACTCGAGGTGGTCGAGCGCCTGGATGTTCTGCTCGAGCTGCGTGACGCTCGACGCGCCGGCCACCAGCGAGGTGACCCGCGGATCGCGAAGCGCCCAGGCGAGCGCCATCTGGGCGAGGCTCTGACCGCGCCGTTCGGCGATGGTGGTGAGCGCCCGCACGTGCGTGAGGATGTCCGCGCTGATCATGTCCTGGGTGAGCGAGGAGTTCTCGTGGGCACGGGAATCCGCCGGGATACCGTCGAGGTAGC
>Ga0182024_10004461_pt1 | contig 32162 bp, 37 predicted proteins | sample P32metaG_FD_120480 | JGI IMG/M metagenome (GOLD analysis project Ga0182024, IMG submission 120480) | Permafrost microbial communities from Stordalen Mire, Sweden - P3-2 metaG (Illumina Assembly) | ecosystem: Environmental > Terrestrial > Soil > Wetlands > Permafrost | place: Sweden: Stordalen...
CCGATCGTGACGCCCTCATCGCAGCCACAGCCCTGGTGCACGGTCTGACCGTCGCGACCAGGAATGTAGCCGACTTTGAGCGTACGGGAGTCGGTGTCCTCAACCCTTGGGAAGCTTGAGCAGATCTTCGTGTCAGTCCGTCGCCGCAATTCGATTATGCAGGTTATGCTCCCGGGAATCCGAACATCAACCACGACTGATTGGCTACCCAATGCGGGTAGAGCTCCGTCATCTGATCGAACAGCTCCTGGTCGGACTTCGCGGTTTTCTGCAGCCGATCGAAGTCCTCCAGGTAACGCTTGGTTTCCTGGATCGTCGCGGGAGAGTCGGGCGCGCCAGGCTTCTTGTGACCGGCAACAACCATCGTCGGACTGAGCGCCGCTAATCGGTCCAGCGCCGCGATCCAATTCTTTCGGCTCTCGGGGGTGGTGTCGCCGACGTAAATGCGGCATTGGTTGTACACAACGTCCCCGGCGACGACCAGGCCGATTGATGGGACGTATAGAGACGTCGAATCAGGACTATCGGTGCGGCCCTGCTTGATGATGTGCAATTCCTGGCCCTCGAGAGTGAACGTGTCTCGCTCATAGGGCTCCGGTGGAACCAACTTGGTGGGTACTTGCCCAGGAAACAACCGGCGGGCTAGCCGCTCCACCACGGGAGTGAAAGACATCTGCATGGCGTTCACCGCCTCAGGTGTTGCGATCGCCCGAGCGCCCGGGAAACGGTCGAGCAGGATGCTCAGACCGTAGAAGTGGTCGAAGTGGGCGTGCGTTATATAGATGGTCTCCAGGTTGCGGTTGTGCAGAGCGACCCAGGCCGCGAGAGCCTCGGCCTCAGCCACCATCCCCATTGCGTCCACCAGCACCGCGTCGTACTCGCCGAAGATCAAAGTCGACGTGATCGGGTCAAAGCCGAATGCTTCGCCGAAGGGCTTTGGCCGCTCGCCGACCATAGTCTTTCCCGGGGCGGTAAAAACGTTCACACTAAGTGTGTTCGACTCAGGCGTGTTCGACGCGACAGGCGCGGTCACGAGCGTGGTCTCTTTCAGTCCATTTGTGCCGTCCATTTGGGACTCCTTTCGATTGCTTCCGAAATGCAGATTCTGATTGCGCCTGCAACACAACGTTATCAAAGCAGAAGGGTGGCTTCAAACAATTGGACGATGGTATTGGTTGTGCCAAAGCTAACTCCGGTTGTTGAACCAGTCGAGGGCGACTTGAGTGTATTGGCCGACCTCGATGAGGTAGCCGTCGGGATCACGCATGTAGCAGCGCCATTCCCAGCCGTGATTGTCTAATGGCTCGGTGAGAAAGAACGCTCCCTTGTCGCCCCACTGTTTGTAGCAGGCCCAGACGTCGGCGACACGCAAATTAAGGAAGCTATTTACTCGGTTCAGATCCGACGGTGTTTCAAGCAGCACCTCTGGCTTGTCGGGAGTCGGGCCACCGCCTGAATTGAGGAGGATCCACGTATTCGCCAGCTTGATATAGCAGGGATTGTCTGGCTTGATCACTTTCCCGCCAAGAATTCGGACATAGAAGTTCCTTCGACTTGTCCAGATCGCTCACGGTGAAGAAGTGAGTTGCGAAGAAGCCTGCGTGCGCAATCGGAGCGTCAGGGAGATTCATGTGCTGCCTCCTGTTGTCGACAAATTAGGATGCGGCCGGAAGCGCCTGCGGTTTAACGGAAGCCATTCGTTTGCTGGCCCCCTATATCTCCGGCTAGTTCAGTAGCGATTCCCAGTTGGCTGGTACCCTGCCTGCCGGTCCCGGTGCGGGCTGACCTTCCGGATGCGCGTGCAGCGGAAGCAACTCCACACCCTTGATCGTGATCATGCCCTGCGTCTCGTAATCGTAGAACCAGTCCTCACCCGGCTCGAAGCTGGCGATGATCGGATGCCCTGTTGCCGCAGCATGCTTTGAAGCATGCTGACTCGGAGAACTGTCGCAGCATCCGATGTGCCCACACTCCGCACACCGACGGAGATGAAACCACCAACCTTTCGGTGACGCCAGGCATTCCACACACCCGTCGCCACTTGGTTTCGAAGCGGGATTAAGTCCGCGGCGATCTTTCCTCATTCCAAATTGTCCTTTAGACATATTAGTCTAACCTTGTGTTCCGAATTAAACAGTCTTTCCTCGCCTGTCTGTAATTAAGATGTCGAAATCCTTTTCGCAAAGCCAGGATCCATGGTGCGAACCCCGCCAAGACGAAACCCAGCGGTTTCATTCAAAGATGTGCAACTCAACACATTCCAAAGCGAGATTGCAAAAGTCGCTTCCGAACTGAACACGATTCATTTCAGCCAATATCCAGTAACTTGATATGTGCGGTGCAGAGGCTCAGTTCCGAAGAAAGGGCCGCATATCAACGCGGGCTGGGCCCAGGGGGGGAGAAATCCGTGCCGCTCTTGCACAACCCCTTTTTGGGCGTCGCTCCATTCAATTGAAATGTACACAACGAAGAACATTAGGCCGTAGCCCCCGGCGAAATGGATACACCGATGCACCCGAACGATCCCAACGAATCGACGTTGCTGCCGACTATGAAAAAAGCGACGGTAGGGATATTGTCGATGCCGTTCTTTATCTGGCACAGGGGTCATGTGAGCGGAGAGATACTCCACGTGGATGGCGCCGATCCGGCTCGTCGTTGGTAGCGGTTAGACGCTTTGACGCGGTGTAGACTCTGGGTCATCGAAGGAACAACGCGACCTCACGAGTCATGCTCTCCAATTCCGTTAAAACATTTAGCATCTTGTAAAATTGAAGGCTCAAGATGAACGATCAACAAAAGACTGGGCAGTATTCTGCAGTACGAGATCAACAGATCCGTGCGGCACTGGATCAGCATTGGGCGGCGTCCGATGCCAACGATTTTGAAACGGAGCACCTCATCTATCACGAGGACGCGGTGCTCGAATACCCGCAGTCGGGCGAGCGAACCCGCGGTCGAAGCAACATACAGGGCCAGCGCGCTAGTCAACCGAACAAAAAGCGGTTTACCGTCCGACGAATCATTGGCGGCGGTGATCTTTGGGTCACCGAATTCATCTTGACATATGACGGCAAGCCGTCCTACACCGTGAGCATCATGGAGTTCAGGGGCGACAAGGTTGCGCGGGAAACGCAATACTTTGCGGATCCATTCGTGGCTCCCGCATCGCGTGCTCAATGGTCGAACGGATGGGCACATAATCTCGAGGCGCGAGAATTCGCTACCGATGGAGGGACAAGAGATGGATTGGAAACGGTTGATCCAGGTTGCGCTGCTGGGTAGCAGTGGTTTGGAACAATATGCCATCCTGCTGGTGCGCGTTTCGATCGGGCTGTTCTTCGCCATCTCCGGGGCAAACAAATTGTTTGTCGCCGGCGGCACGAAACCTGTTTACGAAACGCTGGTTGAGGCCAAAGCTCCGTTTCCCCGCCCGTTGGCTTATTTCGTGTCGGGTGTCGAGTTCATTGGCGGATCCTTGGTGGCCGTGGGGTTTCTTTCGAGCCCGGCCTGCGTGGCTTTGATGATCGATATGATTGTCGCCACCCTGACCAGCGCGCTTTCCACCATGCCTAAAGGACTTTCGCCGCTTAGCTGGCTCGACGATCTCCTCTACCTTCCGGAAGTCCTGTACGTGCTCTTCTTTATCTGGCTGATCAGCTCCGGTCCGGGAAAGTTCAGCGTCGACTACTGGCTCACCGGCAACTTACTCTAACCACACGCTGGACTTCGACGAGGTATGGATGCCCCGATTGCTTTCAGTAAATGTCGGCCTTCCGCGCGACGTGACATGGAACGGCAAAACGGTCCGAACTTCAGTCTGGAAATCTCCAGTGAATGGACGGCGAATGGTGCGCAAGCTCGATATCGATGGCGATGCGCAAGCCGATCTCGCCGGTCACGGCGGGGAGCACCGCGCCGTATTCGTCTACCAGATGGATTCTTACCGTTACTGGGAGCGCTTTCTCGGTCGCGACGATTTTACTTTTGGCCAGTTCGGAGAAAACTTCACTGTCGAGGGGCTTCCTGACAACGAGGTTTGCATCGGCGATCGATACCGCATCGGTGGCGCTGAATTTGAAGTAACGCAGCCGCACGTGACGTGCTACCGCGTCGGCATCCGCATGAACGAGCCTCGCATGCCGGCGCTGCTCGTAGCACATCACAGACCAGGATTCTACTTTCGCGTGTTGCAGGAAGGAGATGTTGGTGCCGACGATGACATTGTAAAACTTACTGACGGTCCAGAACGAATGAGTGTAGCCGACGTAGACGCCCTCTTGTATTTGCCAGGATCTTCCAGCGAGCAACTGCAACGAACGCTGCAGATTCCTGCACTGAGCAAGGGTTGGCAGAGTTCGTTCCAGGCCATGCTCCAACAAAACTTGAGCTCCAAAACTACGGTCGGGAATCCGGGGCTCGCAAACGAGGGACACGCACCAGCATGGCCCGCCTTTCGACAGATGCGAGTCGCTAATATTAATAAGGAAAGCGATAACGTAACTTCCTTCGTTCTGAAGCCGATCGATGGGCAACCTCTTCCTGTTTTCCAGGCGGGTCAATTTGTGGTTTTGCGGCTGCCTGCCCGGAGGCATTTTCCCCGACTACGAACTGCCCGATCACACAGGCGAACTGCGCAAGCTCAGCGAACTGCAGGGCGAGGATCCGCTAGTCCTCACGCTGGCGCGCGGCCACTATTGCCCAAAGGAGCACCAGCAGCATCTCGAACTCGCCGCGCACTACCCGAAGATCGCAGTGGCGTACACTCAGATCGCCACGATCGCCACCGACGATCACCATACTCTGCAGGAATTTCGAGCATCAGTCGGGGCTCAGTGGCCCTTCCTTTCGGACCCCGACCGAACGGTTCAGAAGGATCTCGACATCCAGGAGTATACCGACCCCGAGCACAATCCGATGATCCCGCACACGCTCGTGCTCAAGCCGGGCCTCGTGATCCATAGCGTCTACAACGGCTACTGGTTCTGGGGCCGTCCATCGGTCATCGATCTTTGGCGCGATCTGCGCGCGGTGACGAGTGAAATCCGCCCGGACTGGGATCTGAGTACTCCTGGACTCCGCGAGGCATGGAATGCGGGTGACTTCTCGCGTTTCCACGGCTGGAACAAGCAGGCCAGTTTGGAAGATGCCTCGATTGTGTCGAAGAAATAGCACCAGCCGCCAACTTGGACGAAGCATAAGATACGGGATTCCTGAGTTCGGCTCGAACCCTGAGAGCGGCGAGTTGAAAGATAACAGCGGAGAGAAATGAAGCCTACTGCTTCCCCAAGTCTGTGGCGACCGCTTCGAGTAACGATTTTTCGCAATCTGCTAATCGCGGACGTCATTTCAGACGCCGGCGCTTTCATGCAGAACGTCGGCGCTGCATGGTTGATGGTCTCACTTGGCGCTGGGCCGATTTATATTGCCCTGACGCAGACTGCCGCTTCCTTGCCATATTTTCTGCTGGCTCTTCCGGCGGGCTCCGCTGGCGATATCTTCGACCGCCGCAAGCTGATTCTTTTCACCGAGTCGTGGATGATGGGCGTAGCCCTGCTTCTCGCCTGCTTGACCATCTCTGGTTTCATGTCGCCCTGGCTGCTGCTCGTATTGACGTTTGCGCTCTCCGCCGGAGATGCGTTCGAAACACCAACGTGGCGAGCAATTCTGCCTGAACTGGTTCTCAAGGACGACCTTGCAGCAGCATCGGCGCTTAACGGGATCGAATTCAATCTCGCACGGGCGGTTGGGCCTGCACTCGCGGGCATAGTCATAGCTGCCGCAGGCGTCGCCACGGCATTTGTCGCGAACTTCGTGTCGTTTTTCGGGGTCATTCTGGTAGTCGCAAGGTGGAAGAGGCCGATTCACAAGCGGACCGCGCCCCCGGAAACCTTGACGGGAGCGACCGTTGCTGCCATTCGCTACGTCCGCCACTCGCCCGCGATCTTGACCGTGGTGGTTCGGACCGGCATAGTGATGTTTTTCTCAAGCGTTCTCTTTGCATTACTGCCGACTGTTGCACGCAGCGTGAACGGCACTGCAATCGGATACGGGATCTTGCTCGGATGCTTTGGGGTAGGAGCAATTGGTGGCGCATTGATTATGCAGTCGGCCCGCGCTAGATGGTCCACGGAAGCCGTTGTTTCGACTGGTGTGCTGATTTTGGGGCTGGTGATCGTAGCGATTAGCGGCTTACATAGATTGAGCACACTTGCTCCTGTGATGCTCGTTGGCGGCGCGGCCTGGGTAACTTTCATTTCCCTGATCAGTGCTCTGGTGCAGAACCTTGCCCCGGACTGGGTACGAGCCCGAGTGCTTGCAATCTTCATTCTCGTTTATCAGGGGAGCTTCGCTCTTGGGAGCGCAACTTGGGGCGCGGTAGCCCAACGCGCAGGCATCCGAATCGCTCTTGTTTGTGCCGGAGTTGGAACAATCGGCAGTCTGATGTTCGTGCTCTTCGCAAGACTTCCTGAATCGACCGCGGATCTGAGTCCATGGAACCACTGGCGCATGCCAGTCGTCGTCCGAGAGGCTACCGCCGACCTTCAGCGGGGACCGGTGTTAGTTACGGTCGAATACGCGGTCATTCCAGAACGCGATGCGGACTTCGTGGCGGCGATCCATCACTATGGTCGCGTCCGACGGCGCGACGGTGCGTACCGATGGGGAATCTACCGTGACACAGAAGTTGGAGGTCGCTATCTGGAGATATTTCTCGTGAATTCGTGGGCAGAACATCTGCGTCAACACGAGCGGCAAACCCAAGCGGACCGCGAATTGGAGCAACGCCTATTCAACTACATCGCTGGCGACCCGAAGGTACATCATCTGATCTACGCGAATTCGACAGAAACATAGCCGGGAAGAGACGACGGCGCCACGCTTTGCCACACCTCGCACTCGGTGCGGTGAGCCGATTCTTAGCATAGTTCCCAAGAAATGCACCAAAACAGGGCACCCCAATAACGGGAGTTGCCCTTTAACTTGCTTATTTTCTACGAAAAAGAATGGTGCGCCCTGAGAGATTCGAACTCCCGACCTTCTGGTTCGTAGCCGGAATTCTTGCTCTCGGTCGAGTTGCTCACTGTTTACTGTATTGGTTCACGGAAGCGCAAGCCCCTGAAAATACGGCGACGACGGCAGCGCTTCGACGCACCGTGTTGCACGCTGCGGACCCACGTACGCGGACAGAAAGCGGACAGAAGGCGGACAGTAGCAGCCTGCGAGAAGAGAATCGGGTGAGAAGGGAAGGCCGCCAGGTCCTCAGAGCCTCGCCAGCGTGTCCCCAATGGCACTGTAGGGCCATCCTCGCATCTCGATCAGACCGCGACGACGCGCCCGCCGGGCAGCGGGATGCTTCATCGAAAGGGATGCACCTTAAAAGATGCACCCCCCAGAACCGCGAATCTTCAAAGACCGACTTTGCCGGGGGAATTTCCCCTTCAGAGTTCTCCCCGGCTTACATCCCTCGGCTGCGGACGCCACTGCGGTGTCCGCACGTCCTTGGGGTGCACATTTTCCCCTGGGAGCAGAAAAGCTCTCTCCAACCAATCAGATCTTCCAAGGAGATCACGATGCAAGGTTTCAATATTTCCGAAGCGGGCCACATAGCACTGCTTCTGCCCCCGCAGAGCATTTCGGGAGGAACCGGCCTAATCAATCCGGCGTTCTCAATGAAGGGCTACAAGCACGCCTCGATTGCGATTGCGAGCGGAGCGGAAGCCACACAGGACACTTCAACCATCACGCTCAGTCTTTGCTCCAGCGCCGCCGGCGCCAATCCGGTCGCGATCCCGTTCAGCTATTACTTTCAGGCTCTGGGCGGCGCCGGACACGATGTTCTGAGCGGCATCAACAATGCGACCTCAGCAGGCATCGCGCTGGCAGCGGGCGACTGGCCACCAAACAGCTTGATCGTGATCGAGATCGACGCGGACGAACTGTCGGCGGCCACCGCTGGCGGGGCTCTCGCTGGATCGCTGGGCGTCGATTCGTATGTCGGAATCACGATCGGTTCGCCCTCCGCGGTAGATATGGCTTGCGTCATCGTCGTGCTCTCGGGCGCGCGCTACGAGCAGGTTTCTAGCCCAAGCGTCACCGTCTAAATAGCGTTCGGTGGGACGGCGCGTTGGCCGGCGGGCATGTGTTTCGCCGCCGGCCTATTTTTGAGGAAGTTGTTCAAATCGATTGCGAAAACCGCGCCGATCGCCCGCGGATTCCGGCTTCCGATGTTCGCACCTGGTCCGGTACCGGCGTTACTAGCACGCGTCCCTTGTTCGTTCGAGAATCGGAGGCATGGAAATGCGAGGCATGGGCAGCGTCTACCGCCAGCGAGGAAGCCGCTTCTGGTGGATGCAGTACTGGCAGGAAGGCGCGCGCCGCCGGCGATCGACTGGCAAAGAGAAATACAAGGCCGCGTGCGACGTGCTGAAACAGAAACTGATCGCGATCGCCGGCGAGCAGCTTTCCTCCGGCGCCGCACTCACAGTCGCAACTCTCTATGACGCCCTGGCCCTCGATTACAAAATAAATGGGCGCAAGAGCGCGCGCACACTGAAGGCTCGCTGGGAAAAGCATCTGAAGGAATTCTTCGGCGCGATGCCGGCGGCCGAGGTGACGCCGCGCCAGATCATGCGCTACATCGAAATCCGAGTAACCGCGGGCGCGGCAACGGCCAGCGTGAACCGCGAACTCGCGGCACTGAAGCGCATGTATAAGCTCGCGTTGCAGTCGGAGGACCTGGCGCGCGTCCCCTTCATCCGGCGGCTCAAAGAGATCAACGTCCGCAAAGGCTTTGTGAAGGATGCGGAGTACGAAGCACTGGCGCGCGAGACCGCCGCGGCTGGACTGTGGCTTCGGGCGATGTTCGAGGTGAGCTACACCTATGGCTGGCGCAAGAGCGAGCTCCTCACTCGGCGGGTTCGCCATGCGGATCTCCTCGATCGCACGCTGCGACTCGATCCCGGCGAAACCAAAAATGGGGAAGCGCGCCTGGTGGAGATGACAGGAAAAGTTTTCGAACTGCTGAAGCAGTGCTCCGTGGGCAAAGCTGCGGACGATTTTCTTTTTACGCGTGAGCGCGATCGCCGGGGCCGCAGAGTCAGGACCGGAGGTCGGATCGTGGACTTCCGCAAGGACTGGGAAGCCGTCACGAAAGCCGCGGGAGTGCCTCAGCTGCTCTTTCACGACTTGCGGCGCTCGGCGGTTGGAAATATGGTGCGCGACGGCGTGAGCGAGAAGCAGGCGATGACCGTATCAGGCCACCGCACGCGGAGCATCTTCGACCGCTACCACATCGTCGATCGGACCCAGATGAAGGCGGTGACGCGCAAGATGGAACACGGCGCGCAAAGCCGGATCCGCGAAGCCGGCCAGCGCGAGCTGCTCTTCCGGGATGGCGAGTCTGATGAGGACCTTGCGCCCAAAAAGCCCGCCGAATCGGAGCGCGATGACGGCCATAGAACAGCCATAGCAGCCTGCGGAGCCAAGCCCAACTAGCGCCGCTGCCATCACTTACGGGAGCGAAAAAGATAGGACGTTGGACTGTAAATCCAACGACGGGAGCCCTCTTAATATAGGCCGCCACTGGTCACGTACGTGCCGGCGGAAACCACTCCGAAAATTGAGCCTGCGGCCATCGTTCAGATAAAGCGTTAGGAGTTCGCCAGGTTGTATCACTCATCGGAGAGGCAAGTCCTTTCCGCGGCGTTGCCGTACGAAATGAACACTCTTGTCAGAGGCCGTTTCAAAGGGCATTGTTCCACTCTCTCAGCCGCGGCCCTCAGAACATTTACCGCGAAGATCTCCGGAGTCGTCCCATTGGCTCGCGCGGCGCGCTTAAACCTGGGCGAGGAGACGATGATTGTAAGATCGGGAAATTGGGTGGGAAGATTTGTGCGAAGATGTTTTTCAGCCACGTTGCCTCCGTTTAGGTGACGCTGGTTAGCGCCGTGCCGGATTCAGCTCCGGTGCGGCGCGTTGAATATACCACCTCTGGCACCAAAGGTCATCCTGAAAGTTTTCGTTTGGAAGGTTTGGGCCTGGGGACTAGCATGGCGCAGAGGTCTTTCTGCAATCGAGCGCGCCCATCCCCGATGTACCGATATCGCCGCCACGCTCGGCATGTACCCGTTGTTTCCCGATCCATGGCATGGACTCGAGGAGCGGGGATTTTCCCTGCTTAGCGACCCAAGATGGTCTGTGTGTCCATTGCGGCGACGGCGCGGTTTGTCCCCCACAACTGCGGCGCCTGGCCCAGAGCCAAGCGTCTCTCCGGATACTGAAGTCCGCAGTGACTCATGCGATCGTCGCCAGGTCGCCGCGCGTCCTGGCGCCCGAAGCGAAGACCCGGGTGGAAGTAATCAAACGTTCTCTGGAGGATCATATGATCGAGACTCACAGTGCTCAGGCCGTGAAAGAAGCCGTCCCCAATACGACGGGGCGCATCTGCGCAACGCCGGGCTGCAAGCGAGTGTTGGCCTACAACAATACTTACGGTCTCTGCGGCGAATGCAGAGAGCGCCAGGGAAGATTCAGTGTGGCCGGCTGCTCGCGGCTCTCTCGTTCTCACTCCGCTCCAAAAAAGACAAACGGGCATAACGGAGCGCACGGCCTGAAGCTTGCGCGACCGGCGGTAGTGTCAGAATCGGCGGCGCCGGCGAAGCCAAACGGCGCTGATCACCACCATTCGATTACTGAAGAGTTGAGTAATGGCATAAAAGCAAACGCCGGACTGGAGGGAACAACTAGCGTCGAGTCGCGCCGCCTCGATCTCGTCCTAGCCGCCATTCCGCGTGAGGATAAAGTGAAACTGGTCTCGGCCTGGCTCGCTGGCACGTTGTAGTGTGGGGGGCCCGGTTTCGTTTTTTTGCTGCCGGGCCGGTCCCGATTCGCATTTCGCTGCGGGGGTGCCCGTCAGGAATGCACAATCACCTTGCAGGCCACGCGCTTTTCGGAGGAGGGTCCCCCCATGTAGCCGCCGCCCGAATAGGGATAGACGGAGCGCGCTTCGATGAGGCAAATGCCGGGGCTCACGCCTGTGACCACGCTGGCATTGTCCACCGTGGCGATCTTAGGATTCATGCTAGCAATGCCGCCCAGCCAAAACGCTCCACTGCCAGTGTTGCTCGGCTTCTGGAAAAAGCTAAGGTCGGAGTAATTGATCGTCGTTTGAATCGTCACCGTGCCGCCCACGGGAATGTCTGCGCCATCGGGCGACATGATCATGTCGACGGCGAATACAGCGTCGTTTTGCAGCGGCGAGGGCCAGAAGAGTGCCAGGTTCCCGAGCGTGTCGACGAAGCTCAGGCCCAGGTCGCCGGGAAAATAAATCTGCTGGTCCATGTCATCGAACTGGCGGTTCGGCGCTTCGTTGCCGAGGAGCAGCGGATTCTCCGCCGTAATCGAGATCGTTGAAGTCTCGCCGGAATCGTCGAGCGAGGGTACGTCAAGCGCGCCGGCAAAGACCTGAATGGGATCGGCAATGACGTTGCCGTTCGTATCAAAGAACGCCAGGAAGACGGTGGCAGAGCCGGTGATACGCACCTGCGCCACGGCTTCAGTCACCAGGCTCGCGGGAATTCCCGAGAGCGCCAGCACGATGTTCTGCGCCGCCACTTTGTTGGTCTGCGGAATGGCCGAGATGCGGCCGAGCTGTCCCACACCAACGAAGGCCTGCCCGTAGGGAAAAGTTGAAAGAGGGCTATAAAGCCGGGCCCGGGGGCGTGATCGTGCCGAGGCCTGAAAACAGATACAGGGTTTCGTTGGCGAACTCGAGCACCACAAACCATCCAGGCGCGGAGGCGCCGGTTGAGTTCAGTTGCGCGAGGAACGTGGGAGACATGCTTCGGGGCATCAGTCGCCGGTTCTCAGTCGCCAGCCGAAAGTCCCCAAGGTCTGGCAGACATTCTCAATGATCCGATCTTCGATCTGCTTGCGGGCCGCTTCCAGCGCCTCGCGCGTAGTCGGTCCGAGAATGGCGATTTTATCCAGCCGGGCCTTCAGCTCGGCCAAGCCGAAAATTTCGAAAGTTCTTTCCAAATTGGTTCCCTCTTTCCCTTTTATCGTCCTTGCGGCGTGCGTCGCCGCAGCTCGCTCACATGGGCGATTGCTTCGTTCACGGCTTGCTTTTTCGATGCAGCCATCATATTTGCTCCTTCGGCTTTGCGGAGAAGATCGTCGGTCACAACGGCGCCCCGCATGTCGTAGTTGTGAAAGTGGGTATCGCCTCGGCGCGTGGCCGCATCGTTCGACGTGATTTGCGAGCCGCGCGGAAGGTTCAGAACTTCGGGGCCCTGTTCGCCCACCCAGGTCGGTCCGCCGGACCAGTCATCGGTGCCGCCGGCGTTGCCGGGAAGCCCGTAGCTTCCGCTATCGGTGAGATCGCCAATATCTCCGCCACCGCCGTCCGAAGTGCCGCCTCCGCCGAAGCCGGGAATTCCGCCGCCTCCAGGAAGTCCACTCGTTCCGCCGGCCGAGAGCCTCGCGCTCAGCCCTATCAAGGCTTCCGTGTTGGTGCCCAACGCGGTGGTGTTGGAGGTGACGGCCGCATCCTTGCCGCCGCCGAAGATATTTTTTAGGCCGGGAACTTTCTCGGCAAGCTTCGAGGTTCCGGCCTTTATCCCGACATCGAGCTGATGCTTCAAGGCCATTTCAGCCAGGCTGTTAAAGTAGCCGGCCCACATGGTGCGCAGCTCTTTGATCAGCTTCTGATTGCCTCCGCCTTGCCGTTCGAGAATGTTTTCGAGCGATTTGACGGCGTTGTCTTCAAAACCCTTGACGGCCTGCGTGAGCAGCTCGTAGGTGAATTCGCCCTCAGATTTCACTCGCTGAAGACCGTCGGCCCACGCTTTGATCCCGGCATTGATCCCGCCTGTCTTGAGAAGAATCTGATCTTCTTCGGCGGTGATGGCCTTCATTTCAAGTGCTACGGCCGCCAGATCCCCGGCGTCGAGCTGGCTTCCGTCGAGACCCACGTGACTAGATTGCATTCCGCGCAAAGCCTCCATGCGCGCCTGTAGCTGCTGCATTTGGCCACCGCCGGGGTTGAAAGCATCGATTTGCCCCTCGAGCCCCTTCTTCGCGCTGCGGCTTTTCAGATCGATCAACTGCGTCTCAGCCGCGGTGATCGACCGCGTGTTCGCGGCATATGCCTCGAGGCTGATCGCTCCCCTGGCCAGCAGGTCATTTTCTTTTGCCTGCAGAAGATCGAGCTTTTGCTTTCCCAGGGCGTACTGCTCCTGCGGTCCGAGCGCCTTTTCTTGAGCGTTCTTCAGCAACTCCATCTGCGCATTTTGATCTTTGGCAAAGGCATCGAACTGCTCGCCGGCCATGCCGCCAGCGCCGAGCGTTGGCATAACAGTGGGTCCTGCGAGACTGACCGGCAGTGGAGCGTCCTTTTTCGGCTCGCCAAAGTGCATCTTGCCCAGTTCATCGAGTGCCTGTTGCGCGCGAGCGGCCGCTTCGAGTTTGATCTTCAGCCGGTCCAACTCGCTGCTATAAGCATCGAGGTCGCCATGCGCGGTCTTCATTTGAAGCGCGTTACTGGAAGCATTGCGCAGCGCGATGAAATCGAGTTCGGCCTTGTGTCGAAACTCTGTGATCTCGGCGCCGATCTTCGCGACGGGGTCGGTTTCCGGTTGCAATTTTGCGAGCGAGCTGCCCATTTCTTTGTAGAACGAAGTGAGTTCGGCAGCCACCTTCTTCTGGGCCTCAAGTGCTGCGGTTCGGGCCTCAACCTTACCCTTGCCCATTGCGTCATCGATGGCGTCCTTTATGCCGATGACCTGCGCATTGAGGCCGATCACTACCTGCGCGAGCGTGTCGGCCTTCTCCTTGCCAGAGGTCAGCGCATGCTCATCGATCGCGCCGCGCACGCCCTGGGAGCCTCCCTGAAGCTTCGTCTCCAGGGCCGTGTTTGCCAATTGCAGCGCGTAGAGTTCGGCCCACGTGGCTTTGGCTTGCACGCTGACTTCCTTCAGCGAATCCTGCAGGCCCTTCATCGGGTCGCCGTCGCGCTGTCTCATGATCCGAGTGACCAGCGCGTCTACTTCCTTGAGTTTGCCGCCTGATTCTTCCGCCCCGCCGAGAATCTTCGCCCAGAAGTTGTAGGGCTCGATCGCAAACGTGCTGAGTAAGTGCACCCAGATACCATTTAGTTTCTCGGCGGCTTTGGCCTGCTCATCGAAGTCTTTGGTGATCCCCTCGATGTTCTTCTTGGCCTCCTGCATTGCCGAGGTATCGATCTTGAACGTAGCCAGCTTCAGCTTCGCGCTCGGATCGCCCGAGAGCGATGCAAGCTGAAGACTGATCTCCTTCATGGTGCGGGTGTGCGCCGCGCCCATGTCGCCGATCGCATCCTGCGTGTGCCGGACAGCGTCGTCGTAATCCTGCTGGGCCTTCTTGGCGTTCTCTAGGCCCTTTGAAATTCTTTCGTAGAGTTCTGTGACAGCGAAGCCTACTGCGCCAAAGGCCACGCCGCCGAGAATGGATTGGAGTCCCTTGGCGAATGACGGAAAAGTTTCAACCAGGAGCCGCGTCATCGGGCGGTTAAGATGAATACCGATCATCTCGTCGAGCGTGCGGAAAGATTCGGCCGCATCGCGCGAGGATTCCTTCATTTCTCGGCGCATCTGATTCGAGAAAAGTGCTGTCGCGCCAGTGACTCCGCGTAGCTTCTCGATGAACTCACTAGGATCAAGTCCGAAGCGCGCCGAAAGTGTGCCTACCGATGTAGATCCGCTCATAGGGTCTGCTCTTTCAATCGCGTACTAGATCACGCCGCGGGCTCTGCTTTATCTGTGCTGACCGGTTCCAGGAGGTCGCGCAACGCTGTGGGGGCCAAGAGTTGCTGGGAGATAGCATCCATCAACCAGGCGATCGCCTCGGAGCTGAGGAAGCGCAGCGGAAAAGGCTTCGGCCGAAGCACCTGGATGTCGCTCGCGTCGAGCCCATCCCCTAGGTGGCGATCTCTATCGGCGATCGAATTCAGTTCTGCCAGCTTGGCGACAAGGTCGCGCGCCACTTCGCTGCGAATGCCTGCCACTGCCCGCGAAAACTTTTCCATCGCGATCGGCCCTTTAACTACCATGGAAGCCTTGTGGAGCTTAATCGCCCGCTGCAGGATCTCGATGGCCGCCCGCTCGACGGTCCATTGCTTGAAGATGGCCAGGTGATCCGAACACCCAATTCCAAAGTCGATCTTGCGATACAGGGGATCTAGCAGCGTCTGTTGCCCCTGAATGATCTGGATCAAAAGCGGCGTTATCTGTTGTGCCGGATCCAGATGTTTGGCTGCGATCAATCGGAGTGCCAGCGCGGTCACGTCATCTTTCACACACAGTATGCTTTCGTGTGCCACTATTCTTTGGACGTCTTCATGGAAGGCGGAGCACCTTATCACCGCTCGCTTCAGCTCTGCAGACCGCTCCTTCAAGGAGCTCTCCAACTGCGACAGCAAGGATTTCGCTTCGTTATCTTCGGCGTCGCGCTCCACCCACGCGCGGCGGAGGATCTGCTCGTTTGAGGCCGAGTTACCTTCCGATCTCTTTCCTGGCTCTTTCATGAATGTTCTCCGATCTCTTCGAATCCGATTTAATTGCCAAAGTTTTTGAGCCCAGTGGGCGATAACCGACGCGGTGCCGAACGATTTCACCAAGACGCGATTTCCCGCCGGCGCCGTTCCATCTCTCCCCCGCCTCTCCTTCCGGCGGTGAGCGCGGACGCGGTCAGGGTAGCGGCTCGGTACCCGGCGCAGGCCTGGCAGGCGCTGCACGCGCACGAACACGCCATATCGTCATCGGCTTCGGCTTTGCCGGGACCGCTGCAGGCCCGGCAAGCATTGCAGGCGCACCCGCACGGCGGAGTGTCGTCGTCTTGATCGGGTTCGTCGGGATCTGTACCCCGTTTAGCTCCCTTGCGAGCGTAGCCGCCCCCCTCGAGTTCAAACTGCCGGCGCCGCTGCGTCATGGCTGCAGATGCCGGAAGCGATTCCTCGGCCGCCGCAGCGCGATCTCCAGTGAAGTCTCCTAAAACGCGCGCCCCTCGCGCCGCCGACGCCATCCCCATCCCTGGCCGGCATACGCCCAATCGCGCGAGCTCTGAGTCCAGAGTCCCGACGCGATCCGCCAAGTTGGCCCGCAGCGCGTTCGCTGCCGTCGCGCAGCGCCCCTGGCCGTAGCCTGCTTTTACATTGGCCTGAGTATCCCCGCGGCAGGTTGCAACGGCCCTCACGAACATCCTGTAGAAGTCGTCGACCTTGGCTTGCAGCTCCGCCCGGGCGGAATCGGAAAGCGGTTCGATGGACGATCCTTCCGTCTTGTATTTCCCGGCACTCACCTGCGTGATTTTCACGCCCTCGCGCTCCAATTCCTTGGAATGATCTTCGTGACTAGCGAAGACCCCGATTGAGCCGACTTGGCCGGATGGCGCTACCACGAGCTCGGATGCCGCTGCGGCGATCGCATAAGCAGCACTCGCTGCGAGAGTGTTGGCCACAGCAATTATCTTTTTCCGGCCTCTTGCCGCATAGATCTCGTCCGCGAGTTCGAAGATACCGTCCACTGACCCCCCACTGCTATCTACATCCAGGACTATGGCCGTAACGTCCGGATCCGAAACCGCCTGGCGGAATTGCGCCGTGAGTTTCTCAACGGACGTCCCGCCGCCCGCAGAAATATCGGAAACCAAATTGGCACGGTTACAGATCACCCCTAAGACCGGGATCAGCGCAACCGAGCCGCCGCTTCCCCCTCGTGAGCCGCTTCTTCCCCCTCGCGAGCGGCCAGAGATCAGCACAGGTTGGTGATAAACGTCCAGGGCTTCGCGGGTTACGCCATTGCGAGCGTTCGCATCGCGGATTCGGACCTCGACTTCCTGCTCGGAAAATTTTTCGCCACGGCCCCATCTGGCGACAAGCTCGAGCATGGAACCCCAGGTATCGGCGTTCACGGCCCATGCACGACTGCGAAACTCGGTGACGACGCGAGCGTAGTTCATCGCAAGCCTCGCGTGCCCCGGTGGCACATGAATATCAAAAACGTCAGGGAATCCATGTCCTCGGTGAAATCCTTACCAACCTGGTGGCCGTTGTCGTCGGTGACAAAGAAGCGCACGGGAACAGTGTGGGGAATCGAATCTGAGCTCGGCATCACCTCAAAGCCCTCGTGAAACTTACGAGGAAGTGGCGGGGAAAGATTAAGCATGCCCAATGGTACTGGCGCTGCATAGCAGGTCTGAAGTGACTTCGGTACCGGCGGCACCTAGAATGGTGTTTTTCATGGGGTCTTGGCGCCGGCCTCGTCAGGCCGGCACGGAGAAGAGAAGGGATTCCAGGCGAAGATTCGAACCAGGTCGACCCAATTCTGCCTGTTGGATCGATGGTATGCTTTTTTCAGAAAGTACAAATGTTCCGAAGGGACAAAGCCCGCGCACAACGGGCTTTTTCTTTTTGTCTGTGGCGAATGTTCTTCAGGCCGCCCGCGTCACGTTGTCGAGGAGAACCCCGTTGCTCATGTTCGTCGGGACATCGATCGCTGCGATCCAGGGGCCTCACCTTCATTTTTCAGGATTTGGGGGCACTCGCCCCCGTTTCGAACTTTACTCCTCAGCATCGTCGACTCCCATGCGAGGGCTGCAGCGCTCGGAAAGGTTCCGATCCCACCTTATCTATACGGTGATCCCATGATCTGGCCAATTGTGCTGAAAAAAGCAAAAACCCGGGAAAAACTTTCGCCGCGAAAATCTCCAACCTGCTCAGTGATCCCACTATTTCGCGAAAAACCAGCAAATCCGGAAATTTCTTTTTTGCTGCGCACGCACGTGAGTGGCTGCAGGACGGTCGCAGCCGCTTCGACTTTAGAAAGTCGACCCCCTACCCCCTCTTGCGCCTAAGCCTCTGATAACACGTTAGTTGGGAGTCCCGATCAGCAGTACCTTGGATTCTCGGTTCCGGACTCTCGACCTGGTCGTTCAAACTTTAGTTACTCATTCAACACTACTCACTGGCTTAGGATTCGGGACATGCAGAACGCACACGATCGTACTGGATTATCTGTTCGCGCCTACCAACCTTCAGAGCGCTCGCGGGGCAATGGAGTCAGAACGTTTGACGAGATCGGCCAGCTGCTTGGGATCACGGCAGGCTGCGCGCAAAAGTGCTATTCATCGGGGATGGCTAAATTACATAGCCGACGCCTCACGCCTCTTTTCCAGAAGCTCATCCACCTGGTTGAGAGTAGAGAAGCACTGGGGGCTGAGCGATCGGCGTCGGTCCTCTCCTGCAGGGCTGCTAAGTGAAGGAAGAAACGCGGGGGCTTTCCGGTGTCCTTCGCCACCGCCATTGATGAAAGCTCCCCGGCTCTCGGAGACCATCGATGAAACGACTCAAGTATGCAACGCCATCGCGTCGCGCGACAAGGTGACCGATTCCCGCTTCCCGTATAGTGTGGCAACCGCATAGAATTTCCCTGTGGCGAAGACAGAAGTCAAAGCGCGTGTGGAACAGCGTGCCGCGCTGATCGAACAGGTGTTGGAAATCCTATCGCCTCAGCTCGATCGCCAGCCGCTGGTAACGGTGGCCCAGCATATCGAGCTGCAGACTGCGGTTGCGGTTTTCGCGGAACGATGCGAGGAGTGAGTCAACTGAATCGCGGTTTCCGCGGACAAAATCTTCGCAACTGCAGCAGCTCGTCCAAGCTGTCCTAGATGGTGATGAGGATGCCACGGAACATCTGGCCCAGCAGTTCGCCGAGGAATACGAATTCTAGGCGCGAGATTCTTTCACCTTCGCTTCGATCCCACTTATTTACCACCTTCCTTTACCACCTGATCGTTGCTCTCTACATGCCTCGCCCGATCCCGTCGAAGCGACGAAACCGAACGAGTGTGAAGCCTCTCCGTTTCTCCACAGCTCTGTCCTCAGCATTTCCACAACTTTGTTGAAAGTTTGGTTAACTGTGACATTCTGTGCATTGTGTGCACTCTGGCGAGCTTGCCATTCAATCGCGTTTCCGGCAACATCGTTCGTGTTGGAGGAAGAGCAAATGAAACACCTAAAAAAGCTTCGCTCGATGGTGGGCCGAGGTCAGTACTGGCTCTCCGAGGAGACCGGAATTGAGCGATCGCGCATTTCGCTTCTGGAGAACGGTCGCGTCAGGGCCAACGAGGAAGAGATTGCCGCCATCAGGAAAGCGCTCGAGTCCGCGATGCGCGAGAATGTCGCGCAGTTCACCAAGTTGTCCGGAGCTGAGGTCCGCGCGGCGTGAGCAGAAGGTCCAATTCGCATGCGTTCGAGGAGTTCATCTGCTGGGCTGAGAAGCTGGCCGCGTGCCTCGATCGCGGGCTCACCGATGAGGAATTCGAGGCGCTCGATTGCTGGGAGCGCAGCCCAGAATTCACGTCCACCGATGAGTGGCCGGGCTGGGGTCCAAAGATCGGAACGAGGCCAGGCGCGCCGATCCCTGCTCCGACTCTGTTGCGGCGGCCGCGGAGGTTCGCATGAGCCACCAGTGCACAACCTTCGTATATGAAACGTGGACCGATGTGGAGCAGCGAGGCGCGCTCGCAATCGGCCTCGCTCTCGCCTGGCGTCATCACCATCAAGAACGCAAGTGCGAGATGTCCGAGGTGGAGATCGCTCAGCGTGCGCGCCTCAAGAGCAGGCGCCAGGTCGAGCGTTGGGTCAAGCATCTCCTCGCGCAGAAGAAGTTGGAGCGTACGAAAGGCGGAGGCCGCGGAGGGCGGGTCAGCAGCTTCGTCTTCGTGGGTTTCGAGGCCTGGGTTTTATCGCAGGAGGCGAAAAAGCGGGACATTAGCGCCGCCAAAACACGCGACATTTCCGACCAAAACACGCGACATCTCCGGCCGAAACACGCGACATCTCCGGCCGAAACACGCGACATCTCCGACACCGCAATAAGGAAAGACAGGTTTACAGGGGAAGGAATCTCAGGGGGGGAGGCCGCCCCCCCTTCTCAAAACGATTTCGACGATCGGGACATACGCCTCATGGGCGCCGCCTATCGGGAAGCTGCCAAGCGACCCGACTCCCTCGGAAGGATGACGGAAGATAGGTTCTTCGTGTGGGTGTGCGAGCAGGCCGGGATCACGGTCGAGCGCGGATTATACCTCCAGAAAAAACAGTCCACCTGGCCGGCTGAGTTTACAGAGTTTAACAGTAAGCGGCCGCCAGAACGGGCAGTGAGCTGATCCACGCTCACGCGAAAACTTCGCGCCGGAAAAGGCGCAAAACTATGAGCGACATACATGATGAAACCTTCCCACTCAGGTCGCCTTTTGCGCTGCTACTGGCCGAATTCATCCGCGTCATCACCCGATCTCACCTCGTCGTTTGGAAGCGGGCGGACGCAGAGGACTTGGATGCAGGTTTCTGTGCTGATCTCGATCTAGGCGACAGCGATCTTGCGATTGGCATCTACCCCGAGGGGCAAGGTTTCGAGGCCGATGTGATCTGGAATATGGATGACGAGCCAATGCTTCCGTCCACCGACGACGGCGGTGCCGATTTGTATATGCCGGAATCGATGGCGGCCGCCGTCGATGCCAAGCTTTACGCAGAAGTCAAAGAGGCCTATAGCGCGACGGCATGACTCCTGAACTTCAAGCCGTGCTCAATGTCGCCAGGAACCTGAAGCCGGACGACCTCCCGCTTCTTCTGGGCGAACTGGAGACGGTCCGCGCTGTTGCCTGGTCACGGCTCACCGCTCCGGCGCCGGCCGTCGTCCCGGCGGCATCAGATCAGAAAGCGCGGGATGAGCTGCTCGACGTCGACCAGGCAGCGGCCAGGTTAGGCATGAGTGCGGGCTATCTCTATCACAATCACAAACGGTTCCCCTTCAGTCGCAGGGTGGGACGCTCACTTCGCTTCTCGGCCGAAGGGATCGATAGTTACATTCGAGAGTCTGGGCACAGAAACGCCTTGACGCCAAGACGCCGCACGCTTACAGTCGCTCCTGTTCTTGAAACAGGAGGAACGAATGAAAACCAGAAAAGGAACTGAAGAGGTCGCGAGGGCCACTATGCGCATGCCGCAAAGTTTGTGGATCGAGGTTCAGCATCGTGCGATCGATGAAGGGATCACGATAGCGGAATTGGCGGCGAAGGCTTTGCGCGAGTATCTGAAGAAGGTAGGCCGATGATGCGAGGAAATGGGAGAATTTTTTCACGCAAAGACACGGCCGCACTCTGGTGCGCCTACTATCTTCGGGGCAGGGAATACCGAGAAAGCACTAGACACAGTGATCCCAGGAAGGCTGAGAGGTTCCTGCAGGGCCGGCTCAAAGAAGTGGGAGCCGACCAGATCGGAGCGCGGCCGTTCGTCGGCCCAGCCGCTGACCGGATCAGAGTCTCGTGCGACGTGTCCGCGGAGGAATGCGATTGCCTGTGCTGCGCTCTGGAACGGGATTTCCGATTCCGCGGTAAGGGCAGCGCCCAGAACCTCAGCAACCTCAAGCGAGTGCGCCAGGACTTTGGCCGTGAGCTGGCCATCGGGCTCAGCGCGGAAGATGTAGATAGCTACATAGCCCGGCGACTGAAAGAAGGCGCAGCGCCCGCCTCGGTCAACCGCTGCACGCAAATGCTGGGGCAAGCGTTCAAGTTGGCCAACCGCCGCAAACGGCTCACCGGCGCTCCCTATATCCGGCATCTCTCCGAGGCGGGGAACGTGCGACAGGGATTTTTCGGCGATGCCGAATTTCGGCTTGTCGTGGATAACCTCCCAGACTGCCTGAAGGACTTCGCTCGATTCGCCTACTGCACAGGAATGCGTCGAGGAGAAATTGCTTCGCTCACCTGGCGGGACGTCGACGGCGACGTCATCCGCTTGCGCGCGGAGAATTCCAAGAACGGCGAGAGCCGCACCGTGCCACTCGAAGGCGAGTTGGCCGAACTAATCGAGCGTCGACGCGCGGGCCGGCAGGTGAAAAGGAATGGCCGCACCGTCATGCTGTCGGAGTGGATTTTCCATCGTGACGGCGAACCGATCCTCGAGTTTCGCAAATCGTGGAAGACTGCCTGCTGCATGGCCGGGATCGGCAAGCTGGTTTGTCGCAAGTGCAAGGGTTCGGTGGATGCAGAATACAACTGCGCGAAGTGCGCGAAGGCCTGGAAGCGCGACGATCTCAAATATGTGGGGCGGATCTTCCACGACTTCCGCAGGACGGCAGTCCGCGACATGGTAAGGGCGGGCGTCCCGGAGACGGTGGCGATGAGCCTCTCAGGTCACAAAACGAGGTCGATGTTTGATCGCTATGACATCACCAACGACAGCGACCAGCGAGCGGCACTGCGGGCGACGCGAGAATATCGACAGCAGCAAGCCGCTGCCCTGCGCGACAAAATGGCCGCGGTCCCGCAGCGATCGGCCGGCGTCAACTGAAGGGAAAACATGGCGGACTTTTTGAGAACACGGACAGAAGGCGGACAGTGGGGCATATTTCGCCGGGTGGCCTGCTCGCAAGTGATTGAAAAGATGGTGCGCCCTGAGAGATTCGAACTCCCGACCTTCTGGTTCGTAGCCAGACGCTCTATCCAGCTGAGCTAAGGGCGCAGGTTTTGCTTCGGCAGGAAAACTTCTCAGGAATTATAGCGGAAGTTGCCGCTGGCTGCGAACGCAACGTCAGTCTCGCTGCGGACATAATCGCAAATCACGGTGTCTTCGATCGTCGCGGCACGCGTCGGTATCCTTAGCAAGGTCTTCCCCTTACAGTCGTTGAGACGACTCGGAAAGCTCCCACACTTGTTCCTTTCCACAGTCGATTCGGCCCCTTTGTTGCGCGCATCGCACCGAAGTAAATCTTTCCCGGCCCTGAGCAATTCCTACAAAGCCCCGCATCCACGCTGCCTGTCTTTTGAGTGGTTTACGGACGGCACGCCAGGTGCTTATCAAATACCAGACGAAGTGGCGCGCAACGGGGCGTCCCAAAAAGAACTTCGGCCAGAGGTTTTCTTGGGCGCCCCTTTGCATTTTGTTTGGCCAATCAACCTCCCCCACTCCCCTTACGCCAGCGTCAAAGGTTCCCGCACATCCACTCCAGCCTGGCGCAAGAGTCGGGCCACGGTATCGGCCTTGAGGCGCGAAGCGTCAAATTCCACACGCACCGTTCGCTCCCCTTCGTTAAATTGAACCCGCCGTATTCCGTAGACTTCACGCATGCCGTCAATGGCCCGCAATTCATTCTCGCCGGGCACGGTGCCATAGCGAAATACAACGTCCAGATAAGTCATGGGATAATCCTCTTGCAGACGAACACAAAGGCCCAAGCTGTCTGCCCGGCTGAATCCAATATAAAGGATTGCCCATCGAAGATGTAGTGGAGACTGCGTCTTGCGAGGTCCTGGAACGCGTGCGGTAAAGTGGAAGAGCGGCGCTTCGGCGCCGCGTAAGGGGTATAGATCGATGTGGGCTTTAGCCCATGGGGGAGCCTGCCGCCTGAATGCCCGCGACACCGTCCAATCCATCGCCCACCGTCGAACGCGACCCGGTCTGCGGAATGCATGTAAATCCCGCAACGGCCAAACATGTCCATAAGCTTAACGGAAAAAACTACTACTTCTGCTGCGCGCCGTGCGTAGAAAAATTCGGAGCTGATCCCGCGAAATATCTCAGCGCTGCGGCTTCCAGCTCGTCCGGTCTGGTGACGCTGGGTGCGCCTCCGCCAACCTCATCTCCGAATTCTCACCCGCACAACTCCCCAACGACTATTGCCACAAGCCAGGCGGCCTACGTCTGTCCAATGTGCCCCGAGGTCCGCGAGAAGCAGCCGGGCGCTTGCCCGTCCTGCGGCATGGCTTTGGAATCGGAGGTCCCAGCGTCGTCGACGCGCACCGACTACACCTGTCCGATGCATCCGGAGATCGTTCGCCCGGCACCCGGTTCGTGTCCGATCTGTGGCATGGCACTCGAACCCCGCACAGTAACCGCCGCGGAAGAAGAAAATCCGGAATTGCGAGATATGACCCGTCGCTTCTGGGTCAGCCTTGCGCTCACCGCGCCCCTGCTGGCGATCGCGATGATCAGCATGTTGTGGCCGCGGGCCTTAATGGGAGGACTCGGCCTCGTCAGAGGTGACCGAACTGTGGTGATGCCTTGGGCCTCAATTCTGCCCTGGCTCGAGTTCGCCCTAGCCACGCCGGTCGTGCTCTGGGGCGGCGCGCCATTCTTCCAGCGCTTCTGGACTTCGCTCGTCAATCGCAGCCCCAACATGTTCACGCTAATCGGCATGGGCACCGGCGTCGCCTACGGATACAGCATCGTCGCCACGCTCGCGCCGCAGATCTTTCCCCAGTCGCTGCGCGGCATGGGAGGCTATCCCGACGTCTACTTCGAAGCTGCCGCTGCCATCACGACTCTGGTCTTGCTCGGCCAGGTGATGGAGTTGCGTGCCCGGAGCCGCACCAGTGCCGCGATTCGAGCCCTGCTCGATCTCAGCCCCAGAAGCGCACGCCTGCTCGCTCCCGACGGGACTGAAAAAGACATTCCGCTCGAGCAGGTAAATGCGGGCGACCGTCTACGCGTACGCCCAGGCGAAAAAATTCCCGTCGACGGCGTTCTGCTCGAAGGCCACAGCTCCATTGACGAGTCCATGATCACCGGCGAATCTATGCCGGTCGAGAAATCGCCAGAAAGCAACGTCATCGGCGCGACCATCAACGGCACCGGATCCTTCATAATGCAAGCCGAACGCGTGGGCAGCGAAACCTTGCTGGCGCGAATCGTGCAACTCGTCAGTCAGGCGCAGCGCAGCCGTGCTCCCATCCAGGGCCTCGCCGACCGCGTAGCGAAATGGTTCGTTCCCATCGTGGTCGCAATCGCAGTCATTACTTTCGTCGCCTGGTTCTTTCTAGGTCCGCAACCCCGCCTCGCGCACGCACTTGTGAACGCCGTAGCGGTGCTCATCATCGCGTGCCCGTGCGCTTTAGGCCTCGCTACCCCAATGGCCATCATGGTCGGCGTAGGCCGCGGCGCACGGGCCGGCGTGCTCATCAAGAATGCCGAGGCGTTGGAGACTCTCGAAAAAGTCGACACGCTGGTCGTCGATAAAACTGGAACCCTGACTGAAGGCAAGCCGGAAATCGTGAGCTACACCGGCGCCCTGAAAGATGAACCCGAACTCCTGCGCCTCGCCGCCAGTCTTGAGCGTGCCAGCGAACATCCTTTGGCAGCGGCCGTCGTGAATGCCGCAGTCCACCGCGGCCTGAACCTTTCTCAGCCCGAAGAGATCACCTCCGTTACAGGCAAGGGAATTCTCGGTATCGTCGACGGACGGAAGGTCGCCGTCGGCAACCCCGCTCTAATGGCTGACGTAGGGGCATTGCAAAAGGCCATCATTTCGGCGTTGGTTCAGCCGGGCGGCACAGTTCTGTGCGTGGCCATTGACGGCAAGTATGTCGGAAATCTTGGCGTGGCGGACCGACTAAAGGAATCCACGCCGTCGGCTCTTCGCGATCTCAAAGCGCAGGGCATTCGCATCGTAATGCTCACCGGCGATAATCGCATCGTCGCGGCGGCGCTTGCTAAAACGCTGGGGATCGAAGAATTCGAAGCCGAAGCTTTGCCGGAAAAGAAGTTGGAGATCGTCCGCAAGCTGCAAGGGCAGGGAAGAGTGGTCGCGATGGCGGGCGACGGCATCAACGACGCCCCAGCGCTCGCACAGGCTGATGTTGGCATCGCTATGGGCACCGGCACCGACGTTGCCATGGAAAGCGGCGGTATCACGCTAGTAAAGGGCGACCTCACCGGCATCCTGCGCGCCCGCAAGCTAAGCCAGGCCACTATGCGCAGCATCCGGCAGAACCTTTTCTTCGCCTTCGTCTACAACGCCATCGGCGTGCCCATTGCGGCAGGCGTACTCTATCCATTCTTCGGCCTTCTGCTAAGCCCAATCTTCGCCGCCGCAGCCATGAGCTTCAGCTCAGTCTCAGTGATCACGAACGCCCTGCGCCTGCGGAATGTGAAGTTGTAGGATTTCGCTTCGCCGCCAATTGTTGATTGATGATCGTTGATTGATGATTAAGACCATGGGGCTCTCAATCACCAATCAGAAATCAACAATCATCAATTGCCCTAAAGCTTCCCCAAGAAGTCAATCACCTCGGGCTCCGTCCAATCCACCGCCCCAATGAACTTTCGCCGTACCACGCCGTTGCGATCGACAATGTAGGTCTCGGGATATTTGAACGTCCCGTACAGACCACTACTCTTCTGGTCCGGATCCCGCACCGACAGCAGATTCACATTGTGGTCCTTCAGGAACTGCCGGTAGGCGCCTTGGTCGACGTCGATGCTCACTGCCAGCACCGTAACGCCTTTCGTCTTCATGCGCTGTTGCATCTGCATCAGCGACGGCAATTCTTCCACGCAAGGAGGGCACCACGTCGCCCAGAAATTCAGCACCACCACCTGCCCTTTGAGTTCGCTCAGCGTCACCGTGCGGTCGGAGTCGCGCACCGTGAAATCCGGAGCCGCCGCTCCGACCCGCGACGGGCGAGTCCCGCTGTAGCACCCGGAAAGCGCCAGCAGAACAACCACCGCAGTAATACCGACGGCATAACGGAGCATACGTTTCACCCAGCTATAATAATAGATTCGACGCATGGCGGCGAAATGAACGACCAATGCCGTGAATCCTCGGCAAACCCAGGCCGTCTCTCATGCACTTTCGTTTCATCACATCCACGCCGCTGAACATCTTTCGCGGCAGCGGAACCTTTGCCGGTATCAGCATCCTCGCACAATTCCTTAAACTCTCCGGCGAAACCGTGGACCTGATCACGCCCACTCTGAAATTTCCCATCTACACATTGGAGCGCCTGGTTTTCAACGAAACGCTGCGCTTCCGCCATCCGGCCCCCAGCACCGTAACCGTAGGCTTCGACATGGATGGCTACGCTCTAACCGCCACGCACCAGGGATTCCACATCGCATCGATCAAAGGAGTGATCGCCGACGAAATGCGTTTCGAAGCCGGCCTGACCAGAGCCACCATGCGCATTCAGGCGGCCTGTGAGAAGCGCCATGTGCTGCACGCAGACGCCGTGTTTGTGACCAGTCGCTACTCCGCCGAGCGAATCCAACAGTTCTATGGAATCTCGCAGCAGCCCCGTATAGTTCCGGAGCCCATCGATCTCACCGCCTGGCGCAGATTACTCGAATTAAATCCCGCTCAGCCCGCCGACGAAAAATTTATTGTGCTCTCGGTTTGCCGCTTCTATCCTCGAAAGCGGCTGCACGTTCTGCTCGGTGCCGCGGATCACCTTCGGTCCAAAATACCGGGGCTCGAAATTCGCATCATAGGCGACGGTCCGGAAGCTCATCGCCTCAAATCCCTCTGCCGCACGAAAGCTTTGCAGGAAACCGTGTGCTGGCTTGGCAATGTTTCGCGCGATGAACTCGCCTCCGAATACAACCGCTGCCATATTTTCTGTCTGCCCAGCGTCCAGGAAGCATTCGGAATCGTTTTCCTGGAGGCCATGGCCAGCCGCAAGACTGTAGTCGCCGCCCGTGCTGGCGCCGCACCCGAAGTGGTGAAGCACGGCATCCTCACCGAGCCCGACGACGAAGAATCCCTGGCCGAGGCAATCGAGCGGCTCTACACAAACCCAGCGTTGCGCACAGCTCTCGCTGCGGAAGGCGCGCGCTTCGTTGAACAGTTCGATGCTCCTCGTGTTGGCCGCTCATTCCTGCAGAAAGTGCAACTCGCGCAAGCAGCCGGATTGCGAACCCAGTAATATATTGAAGGGCGTTTCCAGCCAACAGCATGGTCTATCTCACGCGCAAAGCTGAATTTTCTGCATCGCACGTCTACCACAACCCCAACCTCACTCCGGAGGAGAACCGCCGCGCCTTCGGCAAGTGCAATAACCCACACGGTCACGGTCACAACTACACCCTCGAAGTAACGGTGAAGGGCGAAGTCGATCCGCGTTCCGGTTTCGTTGTCGACCTCAAACAACTCAAAGAGGTCATGCACCGCGAGGTTCTCGAAGCCATGGACCACCGCTTCCTCAACAAGGAGGTCCTCGAATTCCTGCACCAAATCCCCACCACGGAAAACATCGCCATTGCCATCTGGCAGCGCCTGGTCGCCAAACTCGACCGCGCCACACTACACCGCGTTCGGGTCTACGAAACCCCCGACCTGTTTGTGGATTTCTACGGAGAAGAGTGACGTGTAGGAGTACGAGGTTGAAATTTAAGGTTCATGAGATTACGAGTTTCGTAGGATTACGAGTTTCATAAAATGAAAGCCCATCTCTCACGCCGTTACCTGTTTTCCGCGTCACACCGCCTGCACAGTGAAGCCATGTCCGATGAAGAGAATCAATCCACCTACGGTAAATGCAACAATCCCTTCGGCCACGGCCACAACTACATCGTCGAAGTGACCGTCAGCGGCCAGGTCGACAAGCAAACCGGAATGGTGTGCAACCTCACTGATCTTGATGGCTTTATCAACCAGGAAGTGCTTGCCCGCTACGGCCACGAGAATCTCAATGCCCTGCAGGAATTCGCCAATGAAGTACCCACTACGGAAAATCTCTGCATTCAGATCTACGAAATATTGAAGCGCGGCTTCCATAAAGCGCATCTTGAAAAAGTACGGTTAGAAGAAACCATGATGAATTCGTTCGAATACACAGGCGACTCTCAAGCGAAACGCTAATGAATATCGCTATGAAAACCACTGAATCCTCAACCCTCACCAGCGCCAGCTTCGAAGATCTCGTTCAGGAAATGCTCGTCCGCCTCGGCGAAGATCCGCAACGCGAAGGTCTTCAACAGACTCCGCAGCGCGTTCGCAAGTCCTTGCAATTCCTCACTCGCGGCTACACCGAGGATCCCGAGGCTTTGCTCAAGGGCGCGCTCTTTACCGTCGGCTACGACGAGATGGTGATCGTCAAAGATATCGAAATGTTCAGTCTCTGCGAGCATCATCTGCTTCCGTTCTTCGGCAAGGTGCACGTAGCCTACATCCCCAACGGAAAAGTGATTGGCCTCAGCAAGGTTCCGCGGCTAGTCGAACTCTTCTCCCGCCGCCTGCAAATTCAGGAAAGGCTCACCACGCAGATCGCTGAAACCATCCAGAAAGTAATCGAACCCCAAGGCGTAGGCGTAGTGATCGAGGCCCGGCATCTGTGCATGATGATGCGCGGCGTAGAAAAGCAACATTCCGCTGCCGTGACGTCCTCTATGCTCGGCTCCTTCCGCAACGAAGAAGAAACGCGCTCAGAATTTCTCTCCCTGATCCGCCAGCGCCCCAACGGGATTTAGATCGTGCACACCCAAAGGCTTGTCATTCCTCACCGGGCTGAAAGCCCGGTGAGGAACCTGCTTTAGTCGTTAGTCCGCTCCGTAGTTTTACCTCCGCGACTTTTCCAGCTAAGATACGACGACCCGAAAAATACCCCCCGGAGGAACCACCATGAGCAAAGCACCGTTTTTCGCGGCAGCAATGCTGGCCGCAGCTATTCTCACCTTTCCCGCCCAGGCTCAAGAAAAAAAGGAGGCAGCAGTAAAGCCACCCGATAGTCCATCCAAGGTCGTACTCGATTCCTGGAACGATATCGGCCGGAAGCTCATCGCCATGGCCGAAGATTTTCCCGAGGATAAATACGACTTCAAGCCCACGCCCGCCCAGCGCAGCTTCGCCGAACAACTTCTCCATGCCGCCAACGCAAACTATTTTTTCAGCAATCCCGCCATGGGCAAGGAGATGCCCAAAGAAGAAGATCCCAAGCGCGCCGACTTCAAAACCAAGGCCGACATCGTGGCCTTCGTAAAGAAAGCCTTTGCTGACGGAGCCGTTGCCATCAAAGCCAAAGGCGATAAAGGAATGTCCGACCTTCTCGTAGATCCTTTCGCCCACCAGCAGATTCGCGTCTCAGATATGGCCTACGGTTTCATCGAGCACTCCGGCGAACACTACGGCCAACTAGCTGTCTACTATCGCGTAGCGGGATTGGTCCCCCCAGAGTCCCGCCCCAAGAAATAACGGGGCACAAAGTGGCTGCGGTCTGAAATCGCTCGTGTGGGTCGGACACTCTTGTCCCACGCCTTTGACCTTGGACTTGCACTTGGGGTTGATCTCGCTCTGGTGTTGGCACCACTGCGGCGACGGACACTCTTGTCCGGATAAATGAATTCTGTCATTCCGACCGGAGGCGGAGCGCTCGCGACGGCGCAGCGGAGGAACCTGCTGTTTTATTACGTCGGCACGACTCCCGTGCTTTTGACTCTGGTCTTTTTACAAAGACTCACCCCACCGCATACGGATGCCGCAACTTCCGCTCCCCGAAAACTTTCACCAGCAACGCTCCTGAAATAAATCCGCCCACATGCGCCCAAAAAGCCACTCCACCCATGTTCTGCCGCTGCACCGCAAGCGCCGTCGCCGTCCCGCTAAGAAAATTCAACACAAACCAGTATCCCAAAATAATCCACGCCGGCACCCACACCACGAACACAAAAAACCAGGTCAGCACCCGCGCCCGCGGATAAAGAACGAAATAAGCCCCCAGCACGCCTGCGATCGCTCCACTCGCTCCCAGCGCAGGCGCCGTCGAATGCAGATTCATCGCCATATGCGTGCCCATGGCCAGCACACCGGTGAGCAGATAAAACACCAGATACTTGAAGTGCCCCAGATAATCCTCAACATTGTCTCCGAAAATATAGAGAAACCACATGTTTCCGATCACGTGCATCCACGATCCGTGCAGAAACAACGAAGTGAAGAAGGGAAGCGCGATCGCCAGCAGCGAGTACCGGGGCGAGCCCGCCAGAAAAAGCCCCAGATGCGATGGCACCACCCCGAACTGACGCACCAGCAGTTCCAGGCTTTTGGAATAGAGGGTCCACTCCAGAAGGAAAATAACCAGGTTCAGCCCAATCAAGAAATAGTTCACCCACGGAGTGCTGTACCGAGGCTGGTCGTCGCGAATAGGAAGCATAGGAAATCTGTTAACTTAGTAATCGGACATCTTACTGCGGAAGAACTCAGAAGGGGAGGGCGGTGACGTGGAAGAGCGGCGCTTCAGCGCCGCGTAAAACATCCACGATCATTCGGGCTTTAACCCTTGAAGGATCTTCACCTTCCGAAATTACTCAATTACCAAATTCCCCAATGAATGGCGTCATTATCGTCGACAAGCCCCCCGGTTGGACCTCGCATGACGTGGTCAACCGCATGCGCCGCATTCTCGGGCAGCGCTCCATCGGCCATCTCGGCACGCTCGACCCCCTCGCTACCGGCGTGCTCCCGTTGGTGACGGGCAGTCTCACGCGCCTGGCACAGTTCTACACCGCCTCCGAAAAATCCTATGAAGGAGTGATCCGCTTCGGCTTCGCCACCGACACCTACGACGCCGATGGTGAACCCGTGGAGGCAAATGTGGGGACAGCCGCCCTCGGCTGTCCAGAGGGCCGAAGGCCCGATCTTAGTTTAGAGGCTCTCCAGCGGCTTGCCGCCCGATTTCAGGGTCTGATCCAGCAAGTCCCACCGCCGTTCTCGGCCAAGAAGATCCACGGCGTCCCCGCCTACAAACTAGCCAGAAAACAAAAAGAGGTAGTCCTGAAGCCGGTGCCAGTAGAGATTAAGGAATTCGTCATCCTGAAAGTCGAGGGCGACCGCGCCCAATTCCGCGCCCGGGTAGCCTCGGGAACCTACATGCGCTCCGTAGCCCATGAAATGGGCCAACTCCTCGGCTCCGGAGCCCATCTGGAATCTCTCCGCCGCACCGCCGTAGCCGAATTCGGAATCACCCAGGCCCACACCCTCGAACAGATCGAAGGCTATATAAACACTTGTCATTCCGAACCGGGCGAAAAGCCCGGTGAGGAACCTGCTGTTTCCTGCCAGGAAGGGATCGCCGCCGTCTTCGTCCACCCCCGCGAACTATTACCCCAATTTCCCTCGGTAACCGCCGACGAACCCACCGCCGCCCGCATCCGCAGCGGCCGCCCCATCAACCTGCCAGAACTCTCACGCGCACGCCAGGTCAAGGTCTTCCAAGGCCAAAGGGAACTAATAGCCATTGCCACCCGAGTAGCCGGAACGCTGTTTCATCCAAAGATAGTCTTCCCATCTGACTAAGCCGTCGCCGATTAGAGTGGTGTGGATAGCGGATAGAGCAATGTGGAAAGAGAA
>Ga0182024_10004462_pt1 | contig 32160 bp, 23 predicted proteins | sample P32metaG_FD_120480 | JGI IMG/M metagenome (GOLD analysis project Ga0182024, IMG submission 120480) | Permafrost microbial communities from Stordalen Mire, Sweden - P3-2 metaG (Illumina Assembly) | ecosystem: Environmental > Terrestrial > Soil > Wetlands > Permafrost | place: Sweden: Stordalen...
CCCTTGTGCATCCGCTCGCGCGCGTTGACGGCCAGCGCATTGGACCGCTGGTAGCCCAGCGAGTCCTCATACGTGAACTGCCCCACCGACTGCACGATCAGCCCGGAAGGCGTGCGGTTGGGTGCGCGCAGCATGTCCAGGTTGCCCGCGTAAGCGCCCGTGTAGTCGATGTTCAGCACGATACCCTGCGGCAGCGTCCGCTGGATGCCCAGGTTGTAGACCTGCACCATGCCCAGCCTGTAGTTCGGGTCCACCGCATAGCTGCTCTGCGTAGTCTGCGTGTCGCAGTTGAAGCCGTTGGCCAGCGTCATGTTAGCCAGCGTGCAGCCCGTGGTCGTTCCGCCTGAGCTCTGCACATTCTTCTGCGTCACGGAGAACGGCTGCTGGAAGGCCAGGCTGGTGGCAAACCGCGAATACTGCCCCGTGTTGTAGTTGATCCCATAGCTGGACCGCACCACTGTATTCTTGGTGAACTTGAAGCGCGGCGTCCATGCCACCGCAATACGCGGCGAGTAAAGGTTCTTGTCCGGATGCACCAGCGTTCCCGGCTGGATGGCCGCGCACACCCCAGCCGGAGTTCCCGCAGGCGCCGCCGTGGCGCAGACCGTCGACACTGCCAGCGTGGGGCCGATCCCGGTCACATTCAGGTTTACCAGCCGGTTGTACTTCTCCGAGTACGGCGAGAAGTACTCCCAGCGCATGCCGACCTGGAAGGTCAGGTTCGGCTTCGCGCGCCAGTCGTCCGTCGCAAACCAGTCCCACGAGTTGCCCCGCAGGTAGATCTTGTTCAGCCCCGCCGTCACGTTCGAGTTCTGCGGCAGGCCGATCAGGTAGTCTGCCATCGATGAGCCGGAGTTCCCATACTCGCTGCACTTCTGCGCGTCTGTCTGCGGATTGCAGGCCTGCAGCGCCGGGTTCTCCGTCGCAAAGCCCGAGAAGGTAAACGAGCCCAGGTCGCCGCCGGTGCCGATCGAGTCGAGGTGGATACGGCGCACGTCGAAGCCGTACGAGGTGTTGTGCCGCTTGTGGCTCCAGCGTGCCTGCTCGCTGAACGAGATCGTCTGGTTGATCGAATTCACCGGCGTCGTGTCGCTCAGCCCCGCAATGCCTCCGGTGATGCTCACCGACGGCACTCCGAAGTAGAACGGGTTGCTGTAGATCGTCGGATTGCCGACGAAGATCCCCGCCGTCACTGCCGGGTTCACCGTCCCGTTGGTGAAGTTGTTCGACGTCAGGCTGCTGGAGCGGTTCCAGGTCAGCGTCGTCGTGCTGTTAAGCCGCCCATAGCCCACGGTGTAGCCGCTCGAGAAGCTGTAGCCATCGCTCACCGATTTGCCGCCCAGCAGCGGCGAGAAGCTCGAGTTCGCGCTCGCCGAATGCGAGTACGCAAAGTTCTCCGCGATCGACTGCCGCAGCGCCGGGGGTGCATTGCTGTTCTGTCCGCCGCCGCCACCGCCCCGTCCGCCGCCGCCGCCGCGCCCGCCACGCGTCGGCGTCGCGCCGAAGCTGCGGTTGTACCGCCCTGAAACCTGCGATGAATGCGAGCTTCCGGGGAAGTTCGCCTGGTAATTGTCCAGCGTCTGCGTCGCCGTAATGTTCGGCAGCGGATAGTATCCCAGCAGCGCCTGCGCCGCACCATTCAGTTCATTCTGCGGAACGCACACCGTCGGTGTCGGATCGATCGCCAGCAGCGCGGGAAGGCAATTGGTGTTGCCAAACGGCTGGCCCGTCTTGGGATCGTAGGCCGTCCCTGAGCTCACCGTCCCCGCCTGGAATGCGGGCGTCAGATCGCCGTAGCGCTGCGCCTGCGTGGGCACAATCGTCTGGATCGTCGACGGCGACGTGTTGCGCGCCTCCGAGAGGCTCAGGAAGACGAACTGCTTCGGGTTCGGCGCCAGCAGGTGCGGGATATACGGCGTCCCCGTGAGGCTCACCACCAGCGAGTTGCGGTCCGACTGCGGCTTGGCGATCGGAATACCCGTCGGAGTCCAGCTCGTCGCGTTCAACGCGCTGTCGGCTCCCGTGTAACCGATCGAGCCGTGCCATGCATTCGGGTTCTGCCCGCGCAAGCCAAAACCACCGCCGCCAAATCCTCCCCCCCCCGCAACCACCACCTCCACCACCGCCGCGTCCTCCGCGGCCACCACCCCCACCGCCGCCGCCGCCAAACCCACCACCGCCAGGCCCGCCGCCCGGGCCGCCAAATCCGCCGCCTGCTCCCGGCCCGCCATTCGGTCCGCCAAAGGTCCCGGTCGCCGACGCGCCGTTCAGCGCGCTCGCAATGTCGCTGTTGCCCAGGCCCTGGCCCTGCATACCTTGAATCCGGTTTTGTATATCCTCCTGGCTGAACATCGCCAGCCCGTTGATCTGCCCCTGCTGCCCGGTCACCGCGATCGAATCATTCGCCGCCGACGCGTCGCCCGAAGCGACATCGCTCACGGAGGGCCCCATCACGCCCGAGTTGATACTGGCGTCAGCCGTCGCGTCCGTCAGGTCCGCATCGTCGCCCGCTTGCACATTCAATGCCTGCGTACCGCGTCCCTGGTTCGCAACCGCCCCACGCGCTCCCTGCCTGCGATAGCCCGCCCCCGGAGTAGTTGCACCCGGTCTCGTCGTCGCAGTTGTTGTCGGAGTGGTCGCGCCCGGCGCACTCGGCGTCGCCGGCTTCACAGTCGTCGCCACCGTAGCCCCTTGGCTCGTGGTCCCGTTGGCCACTGGCGCAGGAGTATTCTGATTCGGCTGCGACTCCACGCGCGAGGCCAGGTCCATCTTGAACTCCGCCAGCTCCACAACCTGCGCTCCCGCCGCGGCTGCGGCCACAGGCTTCGTCACCGTCGCAAAGCCCGTCAGCTCCGTCGTCACCTCATAGCTCCCGGTCCCGATCGGCACATCCATCCGGAAAGCGCCGTTGACGTCCGTGGTCGTCGCATACTTCTTATTCGTCCCCGCCTGCGTCGCCGTCACCGCGACGCCCGGCAGCGGTACGCCGTCGGGTGTAGTCACCTTGCCGCTGAGGGTACCGCTCGTTGCGCTCGTCCCGCCTTGCAACACCGCATCCACGGCCGGCGTGGCTGGCGCAGCTGCGGGTGCGGGTGCGGCCGGAGCCTGGGCTGGTGCTGGTGCCACCGGTGTAGCCGGAGAAGTAGCCGGCGCCTGCGCTCCCGCGCCGCCGGTCGCCTGCGCCATGGCTCTGTTGCCCAGGCCAAAGCCGGTAAAGATCGCCGCGCCCATCACTAAAGCCGCAAATATCGCCGCAAATTGCCTCTTCGCACTCACTCGCCGCACAAACACACTCCCCAAGTATTTGGATGCACCGCCAACAGGAAAAGCCCGCAAGCACTGGCCGCAAACTCTTCGCCTCCAACATCCCAACTGCAATCTGTCTCCGCTCCGCCCTATCCCGTTGGAGACAAACCAACCCCTGCGACCTCATGCTTCACTTGCTATCTCTCTCTCATGGCAGACAGTGGGCGGTGGCGCCCAGGTCCTTCGTCCCGCTCTGCTCTTCGGCCGCATCGCGGAACTGGTTGGAATCTGCTAGTACAGACGGGAAGGCCGGAGGAAAGGACTCGCAGGCGCCCGCGAATAAATAATCCCCGCGTCCGCCCTGTCAACGCGGAACCAAGCCGCCCCTCTCCGCGTCGCGCGCATCTTCCTCTAGCCCGGCTCCATCTTCTGTCCACCGTGTAAGTTGCGATACACTCCCGCCATGCACGACATCGCCCGTGACGCCCAGTCCCAGCCCCACGTCGAAGGACACTTTCAGTCCAGCGAGTCCGTGCGCGACGTGGTCATCGGGCTCTCCGACGGCCTCACCGTCCCCTTCGCCCTCGCCGCCGGTCTCTCCGGCGCCGTCTCCAGCGCGCACATCATCGTCCTTGCCGGCTTGGCTGAGATCGCCGCCGGCTCCATCGCCATGGGACTCGGCGGCTACCTTGCCGCCCGCGGCGACGCCGAGCACTACGCCTCCGAGCTGCGCCGCGAGCAGGACGAGGTCGTCACCCGCCCCGACGATGAGGCTGAGGAGATCTACCAGATCTTCGACGCCTACTCCGTCCCGCGCGAGGCCGCCGCGCCCGTGCTCGCCGCACTGCAGCAGAACCACCCCGCCTACGTCGACTTCATGATGCGCTTTGAACTCGGCCTGGAAAAACCCACCCCCGGCCGCGCCCACCGTTCCGCGCTCACCATCGCCGCCAGCTACATCGCCGGTGGCCTCGTCCCACTGCTGCCCTACATGTTTGTCCACTCGTCCGTCATCGCCACGACATCATCCGCCCTCAAACTCTCCGTCGTCATCACTCTGCTCGCGCTCGCCTTCTTCGGCGCGCTCAAGGGCCGCCTGCTCGGCACCGGAGCCCTGCGCAGTGCCGTGCAGACGACGCTGATCGGCGGCGCCGCGGCAGCCGCAGCCTACGGCCTCGCGCTCCTCTTCAACCACGCCTGATCGCATCCGCTGCCGCGTCCCTTGGTCATTCTGCGTCGCAGGAAAGCCTGAGTCGTAGCGAAGCCCGCACCTGTCTGCCTCTGCTGCATCCGCGGAGATCAGCGATCGTTCTTTATCTCGGAATCTGTGTCATCTGTGTGCATCCGTGTTAAGCCTTCGTCTTCGTGCGACGATGAAAGAGATGCCCTCCGCAGAGAACCAAATCGGCCAAACCGCCACCATCTCCCGCCGCGCCGCCGACCGCCTGCGCGTAGGCCATCTCTGGGTCTACCGCTCGGACATCGAGCACCTTCCCGCAGACGAAACCCCGGGCTCCCTCGTCACCGTCGCCGACCATCGCGGTCTCCCTCTGGGCACCGCGCTCTACTCCACCGCCTCCGAGATCGCCCTGCGCATGGTCTCAACGGAACGCAGCCTCACCCGCGCCCAGTACCTCGCCGATCTGCGCACCCGCGCCGAAGCCGCGCTCCTCCTGCGCGAGACCATCCTCGCCCCCGAAGCCTTTGCCGCAAACGATTCCGGCTCGCACGAAGCCACCAACGCCTGCCGCCTCCTCTTCTCGGAGGCCGACTCGCTCCCCGGCATCGTCGCCGACCGCTACCACGGCATCGTCATCCTCCAGTTGCTGACGCAGGGCACCGCACAGGACGACGTCCGCCGCGTCCTCGCCGACGTGCTTTCCGCGCAACCCTGGGCGCAGGTCATCGTCGAACGCCCCGACCCGCGCATCCGCGAGCTTGAGCATCTGCCGCCCGCGCCCGAAGCCCCTCTCTTCACTCGCGAAGGACGCGACGAATCTCAATCAGCACAAGACGTGTTACAGACCATCTTCACCCTCAACGGCCTGCGCTTTCACTTCGACGCCAACTCCGGACAGAAGACCGGGGCCTTCCTCGACCAACGCCTCAACTACGCCGCCGCCGCGCACATCGCCGATGGCGCGGGTGGTAGGGCGGGCGCCTGCGGCAAAGCTCTCGACGTCTGCACCTACCAGGGTGGCTTCGCCCTGCACCTCGCCCGCGTCTGCTCCCACGTCACCGGCGTGGACTCGAGCCGCGCCGCGCTCGAGGTCGCCGACCGCAACGCTGCGCTAAACCCGGGTCTTTCCGAAAAACTAGCCTGGATCGAGGCCGACGCCTTCGAACTCCTGCGCGACTTCGCCGACCGCGCCGCCGCTGACCCCGCCGCTCGCTACGACACCATCGTCCTCGACCCGCCCGCCTTCGCCAAATCCAAGCGCGCGGCCGAGGGCGCGCTGCGCGGCTACAAGGAGCTCAACCTGCGCGCGCTCAAGATGCTCTCGCCCGGCGGCTCACTCATCACCTGCTCCTGCTCCCACCACATCGCGCTGGAGGACTTCCTCGCCGTCGTCCGCTCCGCCGCTGCCGACGCCGGCCGCCGCGTGCAGTTGCTCGAGGTCCGCGGCGCCGCACCCGACCACCCCGCCATCCTCACCCTGCCCGAGACCAGCTACCTCAAATGCCTGCTCCTCCGCGTGGAATAGGCCGCAGCTCTCAACCCGCCTTCATGCGACCTGCAACTTCCCGCAGCCACGCCTAGAAGTGGTACGCCAACCCGCCTGTCACCGACCGCGGTGTCACATAGTGCGTGCCGGAAAAGGTCGATAGGAAGTTGTACAACGCATCCTTGTTGGCCAGGTTCACGATAGTCAGCGAAGCCGACAGCGTGCGTTTGTCCGAGGTCTTGCGCCGCAGCAGGTTGTCTTCGCCCAGCGTCAGGTCGAAGAGATTGCGCGATGCGATGCGCGCCGGGTTCTTGTCGTCGTTCTCCGCATTGGGGCCAACCAGCGACAGCAGAGACGAGCTGAACTGCGACACCAGGCACTCCCCATTCGGGATCGGATGGTTCACCGTCGCGCGCACGCCGTTGCACGCCAGCCCGGCCTGCGCCTCTTGGTCCGGGGTAAAGGCGATACCCGTCGCATCCTCCATCAGCACCGCCGGCTGCCCACCAATCGTCGTGGTCTGTGGGCAGTCGTTCGACGCCAGCGTTCCGTAGCACGGCGCCGCACCGGCCACCTGCCCGGAGTCGAACCGCCAGTTGAAGCCGATGTACGGCCCGCGCGCGCCCAGCTGGTACTGCGCATGCGCCGACTCGTTGAAGCGCTCGTCGTGGTCGATGCGGAAGGGCGTATGCCCGGCGCCCGGCGGCGACGGCACCGTGCCCAGCCCGCTGGTCTGCGGCGTAAAGAACCGCGCCGACACCGACGAGAAGACCACCTGCCCCGAGAAGTTGTGGATCGACGGAATGTCCAGCCGCCCGTCGTAGCCGGGGATCTTCGAGCTGTACCAGCCGATGGGGAAGGTGATCGGTGTCGCACCCAGCACGGAGAAGTCGAACGCGTTGTGCGTGTACTTCCAGCTGTAGTCCGCCGAGACCACTGCGTAGCGCGAGAGCTGCTGCTGGAAGCCCGCATGGAAGTCGTTGCGGAAGCCCGGCCGGTTAGGCGCGGTGGTGCACGGTATCAGCGCCGCGATCACCGCGTAATCGCAGCCCTCCGACGATATGATCAGGTTCTCGTTGAACGGCGACTCCAGCGTGCGCGCGTACGAGATGCGCAGCACCGTCCCCGAAGGCTTGATGTTGTAGCTCAGCGCCAGCCGCGGCTCCACCTGGTTCGCCACCGCCAGCCCGTTGTACTGGTCGAAGCGCAGCCCCATGTTGCCCGTCCAGTTGCCGAGCGTGATCGCGTCCTGCGCATACGCCGCAAACTCCTTCACGTCGGTGTGCCCATGGAACGCATACAGTCCGCCGCCGCGCGTCAGGTCGTACGGATAGAGCGTCGCGCACGGTGTCCCCGGCTCCGGTACTCCCGGCGTCGGCGCCACTGTCAGGCAGCCCAGGCCGTTCAACAGCGTCGGCGCCACAATGCCCAGCTGGAAGTTCTCATCCAGAAACGTCTGCTGGTAGGAGACCCCGGCCTTCACATTGTTGCCGCCATGCGTGTATGTCACATCCGCCACCAGCCCGGTGTTGGTCAGCGAGCGCTGCTGCGCGATCGTCTCCTGCTGCAGGTCCGGCGCACCCAGATCGGCAAACGGATTGTTGCTCGGGTAGTAGTGGAAGTTGTCGCGCCGGAAGAAATAGTTGGTCGTGAACACCGTCGCCGGGGTGATGATGCGCGTATAGCTGGGCGCGATATTCATCGTCTGGATCTGCGCCCGCTGGTCCGCCGGACCCACTGGCGCTCCATTCGGCCCCACCGCAACGCCGGCCGAGTTCGTGGGCCACTGCGTCGCATACTGCGTGTCGTAGGAGTTCGGCGTCTGGAACCACGAACGTGTGTAGCCCAGGTTCACCTTCACCGAATCCGTATTGGTGATCTGGTCGTCCACCCGGTCGAACAGGTTCTCCTCATTGCCCTTGTCGTGCATCGCGTGGAACTCCGGCGGATCGAGAAAGCGCCCCGTGTCCATCACGTTCGCCGAAATAAAGTTCCCCACCTTCGCCGAGCCGTCCGCCAGGTTGAAGCCCACATTCGACGAGCCGAAGCTCCCGTAGGAAGCTGTCACCTCGCCGTGCGGCTGCGGATTGCCCAATCCTGATCGCGTCGTCGCCACAATCACCAGCGACGTCTTGCCTCCGAACTCCGCCGGCGGCGCGCCCGGAATCACCTCCAGCGACTGCACCGAGTCCAGAGGGATCTGGTTGGAGAAGACCTTCGACTGCTGGTCCGTAATCGGTTGCCCATCCACCGAGAATGAATTCGACGCGTGGTCGCCCATGCCATGGAATAGCCCATTCGAGTCCGCCGAGACCCCCGGCGAGGCCATCGTCACCAGCGAGCTCACCGAACTCGACACGCTCTCCAGCGGGATCTTTTCAAACAGTCCGCGATCGATGTCCGTATGGTCCACCGGGTCCGTCTCGATCAGGTCGCCGCTGCTCGCCGTCACATTCACCGTCTCCGTCATCGCGCCCACCTGCAGCGTCACGTTCGCCGTCACCGGCACATGCGACTGCACATCCACCGTCTGGTTCGCCGGCGCTAGCGTCGCGGCGGTCGTGGTCATCCGGTAGGTGTTGAACGGGACATTGGTGATCGTGTACGTCCCCGCGTTGTCCGTGGTCACGCTGCGCGAAAAGCCGCTCACCGTATTGCTCAGCGTAACGCTTGCGCCAGGCACGATGGCGCCCGTGGCGTCGGTCACGGTGCCCGCCACCGTGCCTGCATTGCCGGCCGATTGCGTGCGCGCGGGCGTGGCCGGTGTGCTGCGCCGCTGCGGTGCAGCCTGCGCCTGGGCACGCGGGGCGGCCGCGCAAAGCCAGCCTGCCGCCACCATGGCGGTCATCGCTGCCGCAAGGCCGTGTCTTGAACTGCCGCGCCTCAAAAAGCGCCTCAAAAAAGAAGACGTGTGCATAAAAGCTCACCTGCGAGATGCCTGTTTCGTTGCAGACGGGGTGGAAGCATCCCCCGGGGAGCAGGCAGCGTCATCCAGGTAAGATGCCGGTCGGCCCCTTCGCTGGTAGGGAAAAGGCCATGCGGCTCAACCATTCAAGGCGCAGGTTCTCGGGAGATTGCTCAGGCGGGCAAGGCTTCCGGGGGCGGGGGGCGGGTAAACAGCGCAAACGTATGCACCGCATTGCGTACCGTCGACGGCGGGACCGCCTCCAGCAGAGAAACCACGGTGGCCGCCGGCGCCGGCATCGGCGTCTGCACCGGATGCAACGTCACATGGGCGGCGGCGCACAGTGTGCAGTTGGCGTGGGTATCCGCGCTGTCTGCGTGGATATGGGCTGCCTGCACCGTGCCGAAGGCCGCCACCAGAAGCACGCACGCTAGCGCGAGGAAGACCCTCCACAAACGCCGGCCGCGAACTCCGTTGCCCAGATCACACATACTTCGCCACTATACCGCAGCCGCCGCCGCAAACGCGAACGGGCCGGGAGGTCGCGGATCCTCTCCGCATCACTCCCCGGCCCGCCTCAAAGAAAATCGGCCCGATTTACTGCCCGGCTTCGATCTTCGGCGTGATCAGCGCAATATGGTCCACTCCGGCCTCGGAGCCCATATTCACCACCTCAGCCACCTTGCCGTAGTCCAGGTCGTCAGAGCCCTTGATGAACATCACCTTCTCCTGGCGAGTGGCAAATATCTCTGCGAGCTTGGGCTCGAGCGTCGACTTGGCGAAGTCATCTTCGTTGATCTTGTAGGAGACCGGGGCGCTGCCGTTGCTCTGGATCTGCACCACGATCGTGCGGTCGTTGTCCTGCTGCTGCTGCTTGTCCTTCGGTGGCTGCGGGATCAGTGTATCCAACCCGTGCGGCGTGATCGGCACAATCACCATGAAGATAATCAAAAGCACCAAAAGCACGTCGATCATCGGCGTCACGTTGATGTCCGACATCGCCCTGTCTGTACCGCCACCGCCGCCCATTCCCATAGCAGAATCTCCTTATATCTCTAGTTCTCCTGGCTGATGTTCCAGCCCGCCTTGCGTTGCCCTGCATCCTCGCCGCTGCTTGCCGCTTCCGCCTACTTACCCGGCCCCGTGTCTGTATCGGGTCGCTCGGTCAGCAGGCCCAATTGGCTTATGCCCGCCGCGCGTATCTGGTCCACTGCGTCCATCACCTTGCCGTAATTGGCGCGGATGTCCGCCCGCAGGTAGACCTCCTTCTCGCCCTCCGGCTTGTTCTCCATCTTGGCCTCGATCTTCGCCGGCAGGTCGTCCGGATTCACCGGATCGCCGCCCAGATAGGTCCTGCCGTCGCGCGTCACCGCCACGGAAACCGCATCTTCCTTGCTGGCGTTCTCCATCATGATCGCCTGCGTCGCCTGCGGCAGGTCCACATTCACCTTGTTGTTCAGCATAGGCGTAATCACCATGAAGATGATCAGCAGCACCAGCATCACGTCCACCATGGGTGTCACGTTGATGTTGGAATTGACCTTCTTGCCTTCTTCGCGCTTGTTGATTCCCATTGTGACCGCTTTCCTCAGCTTCGTTGCCGGCGCATCCTGCCGCACCGGAGGGGAAACTCCTGGCCTCCGGGGCCGTTCGCTCCCGGCCCTCGAAGGCCATGCCGCTCGAGTTTGATCCCACGTCCTTTAAACCAGCCCTGCCGCCCCGCGGGGCGCCGTGGTTACTGGTGGCTCTGCTTGATGAAGTAGTCCACCAGCTCGCTGGAGCTGTTGTCCATCTCCACGTCGAACGCCTCCACCTTGTTGGTAAAGTAGTTGAACGTCATCACGGCGGGGATGGCGACCAGCAGGCCGAACGCGGTCGTTACCAGCGCCTCTGAGATACCGCCGGCCACTGCGCCGATGCCCGAGGTCTTCTGGGTCGCGATCTGCTGGAAGGCGTTCAGAATGCCGACCACGGTGCCGAACAGTCCGATGAACGGCGCGGTCGACCCGATCGTCGCCAGCCCGCCCAGGCCCCGCTTCAGCTTCGCGTGCACGATCGCCTCCGACCGTTCCAGCGCCCGCTGCGAGCTCTCCACCTGCTCCGTGGTGATCGAGCCGCCCGAACCGAAGCTGCGGAACTCCTGCAGCCCTGCCGTTACCACCTCGGCCAGGTGCGACTTCTTGCTCCGGTCGCCCAGCTTGATCGCCTCGTCGAGACGGCCGTCCTTCAATGCACCGGCCACCTTGGGCGCGAACTCGCGCGACTGCTTGCGCGCCGCCGAGAAGTACAGTGCCCGGTCGATCATCACCGCCAGCGACCAGATCGACATGATGAACAGAATGATGACGACGCACTTAGCCAGAGTACCCATATTGCTCCACAGCTGCATGGGGCCGAAGCCGACCGTGGGCGCCTCCTGGAAGAACATGGCAAGCGGTGCGTGAGCGAGAGTTGTAAGTTGAGCGAGAATCACTGGGATCTTTCCTCCTGATTGATAAAGACGTTGAACTCGGGGACCGACCGCAAACTTGAGCATCGGTCGAACAGGCAAATCGGAACCAACTTGGATCTACACCTCATTCGGACGCGCCAGCAGGGCTTTAAGTTGCGGCCCGGCCACGTGAAGACTGCAACTTCGGCCTTAGCCTCCAAAGGTAAAGTTCACGCTGATGGTGGTCTCCACCTCCACCGGGTCACCGCTCAGCAGGTAGGGCCTGTACCGCCAGCGTTTCACCGCTTCCACCGCGGCGCCTTGCAGCATCGGCGGCCCGCTGATGGCCTGAACGCTTTCCATCGTGCCTTGTTTGGAGATCACGGCATGCACCACAACGATGCCCTGCACGTGTGCCGCCTTGGCAATTGGAGGATAGACCGGGTCCGGCCGCGAGAGCGCATAGCCGTTCAGCACACCCTGTGAGATGCGCTGCGGCCCGGTCGGCTTCGGCGCCGCGTGCACAATCGTCGGCGCCGTGCCCAGGCCACCCATCACACCGCCCAGCGCACCCGCGCCGCCGCCCATCCCGCCCATGCCGGCGACTCCGGCCATCGACGGCTGCGGCGGGGCCTCGTCCTTCACCTCTTTAATGTCCTTGGGAATCTTGGGCGGCGCGTGCAGGCCCTGGTCGATCTCGGAGACGATCTTCACCTGCTTGATCACCTGCTGCGGCGGTGGAGGCGGCGGAGGAGGAGGAGGCGGAGGAGGGGCCACCAGCATCGCGCTCATCGCGGCCGCCGGAAGTGCCTCGGGATTCAGCAGCGGATAGATGATCATCGCCGCAATGATGCTGCCATTGATGATGAACGTCAGCACCATCCAACGATTGGCCTTGGTCTTAATCTTCCCGCCGGATTCCATCAATGAGTCTTCAAACATGGACAGCCTCGCAAAAGTCTTCTTCCCACCTTAGACACCGCAGCTTTGCTCTTTGTTCCCGCTCTGCTCTTTGTTCCCGCCCCTGCCTCCTGCATTCGCAGCAGACCGGTCCTGCCGGATGCGCCTGAATAGAGGGGAGCCCGGAACGGCAGAGCCGACCGTGGGGGAATCTTATACGAAAAATCACGCCCCAAGGAAGCTGCGCCCGGAAATCCTAGAAAAAAAGCCCCTCGCCGACCGCCTCCGCCGGACATAGTGTCCTTATGCCCGCGCCCGCTTGGCCGGCAGCGTCGCCGCCTTGCCCCGCGAACTGCGCCAGTCCTGGTAGGCCACCAGCATCGGCGCGGCCACCGCAATCGACGAATACGTCCCGATCACCACGCCCACCGTCAGCGCAAAGGAGAAGCCGCGCAGCACCGGGCCCCCAAACAGCAGCAGGCTCAACACCGTCAGAAACGTCAGCCCGGAGGTCAGCACCGTCCGGCTCAGCGTCTGGTTGATCGACCGGTTCACCACGTCCGGCAGTGTCTCCCGCCGGCTCAGCGCCAGGTTCTCCCGGATGCGGTCGAACACCACAATCGTGTCGTTCATCGAGTAGCCGATCAGCGTCAGGATCGCCGCGATCACCGTCAGCGAGATCTCCTGGTTGGTCAGGCTGAACGCGCCCACCGTGATCAACGTGTCATGGAAGACCGCCACCACCGCCGCTACGCCGTAGATCAGCTCAAATCGGAACCATAGGTAGATCAACATGCCGAGCAGCGACCACAAGGTTGCAAAGGCAGCCTGCCGCTGCAGTTGCTTGCCTGCCGTCGGCCCCACAATCTGCACACTCGGCGGATTCTTCGCCGGGTTGTAGCCCGGGTCCTTGTAATAGCTGTTCAGTGCGTTCTCCACCGCGATGCGCCCCGCGTCGTGGTTGGTGTCGCTGGCCGAAGACTCAGGCAGCGAGATGATTACATCGTTCGTGCCTCCGACCTGCTGGATCGGCACCGTGCCGCTCACTCCGCCCTGCTCCAGCGCCTGCCGGACGTGGTCCACATTGGGCGACACATCGAACGGCACCGTGATCTGCGTGCCGCCCTTGAAGTCGATGCTCAGCGGAATATGGTGCCAGAACAACATGCTCAGCACGCCGGCCACGGAGAAGATCAGCGAGAAGCCCAGGAAGTACCACTTCTTGCCCAGCCAGTCGATATTCACATCACGAAACAGTTCCACGTTCCAGCTCCAGTTCCCAATCCCTGTTGTCAGCTGACTCGCTGACTTGCTAACTCGCTGCCTCTAGATCGAAAGCTCCGCGCCGCGGTTCTTGCTGCCCAGAATCGCGTCGAAGATCACACGCGAGACGAACACCGACGTAAACAGGTTCGCCAGCAGGCCGAAGATCAGCGTCACGGCAAATCCCTTCACCGGGCCCGTGCCAAAGAGGAACAGGATCGCCGCCGAGACGATGGTCGTTACGTGTGTATCCACGATCGTGACCAGCGCGCCGGTCATTCCGAAGCCCTTTTGCACCGCCGCCGCCGCCGTCTTGCCCGCACGCATCTCCTCACGGATGCGCTCAAAGATCAGCACATTCGAGTCCACGCCCATGCCGATGGTCAGAATGACGCCCGCGATGCCTGGCAACGTCAGCGTCCCGTGTACAAATCCCATAAAGCCCAGCAGAATAATCAGGTTCAGCAGCAGCGCCAGCACCGCGTTCACCCCTGCGCCCTTGTAATAGAACAGCAGGAAGAGCATCACCGCCAGCGTTCCCGCAACCGCCGCCTTCACTCCCTGGTGAATCGACTCCGCCCCCAGGCTTGGCCCCACGGTAAATGTGTCCAGCGTGTCGATCTGCGCCGGCAGCGCGCCCGTGCGCAGCATCAGCGAAAGCGCCGCCACCTCGTCGTGGCTGAAGCTGCCGTGAATCTCGCCCCGGTCGCTGATCGCCGATTCGATCCCGGCGACCTCCTTCACCTGGTTGCCCAGCACGATCGCGATCGCCTGCGGCGCCGGCCCGTTCTCTACGTGCGCGCTGGTCCACTTGTAGAACCGGTCGCCCGCATCAGTAGTCAGCGTAAACGTCATGTTCGGCTTGCCGTTCTGGTCGGTCGAAGCCTGCGCGTCGCGGAAGTCCGTCCCCTCCACTACGCTCGCGCGCTCCAGCAGGCACACCTGCTCCGACGAGTTCGGCGTGCAGCTGCCGTGCACCAGCATGTCGTCCGGCGGCACCACCCCGCCCAGCGCCGCCAGCGCCGCCTGGTCGGAGTCCCATGGCCCCTGCCCGGCCACCACCGGGTACACCGCCAACTTCGAGGTCGAGTGGATCGCATCGTCCACCTGCCCCGGATCGCTGACGCCCGGCAGCTCCACCACAATCTCGTTGTCGCCCAGCCCGTACTTCTGCACAGGCGTTTCGGACACGCCCAGGGCATTCACGCGGTCTTGGATCGTCTCAATCGACTGGTCTAGCGCGTGGCTCTCAATGTCGTTCACCGCAGACTGCTTCAGCGTCAGCGTCAGGCTGCCGTCAGCGTTGGTGCTCGAGTCGTAGCCCGCATAGTCATTGCCGTCCAGCACGCCGCGCACGTCGCCCAGCTTGTTCGCCGCAAAGCCCGAGATCGTGATCACGCCTGGATGGTTCACCGGATCGGCCTTGTGCACCTGCTCGCCGTTCACGCTGATCTTCGAGAGGTCGTCCTGGATGCGCTCTACGTCCCGGTCCGTGGTCGAGTTCACCGCGTCCGCCACGTGCACCTTCAGCACCAGCCGCGTCCCGCCCATCAGGTCCAGCCCCAGGTGGATGCGGTCCTTGAACGCCTGCTTCAGCGCCGCACCCGAAAGCCCATGCGGAATGCCGATAATTCCGTAGCAGAAGATCACCAGAATGACGATGATGGCTGCTGTCTTGCCCTTCAGATTCTTTCCCATCTTTTCCTTCGCTCAATCCTTCACGCTTCCGCGTCTTCTCTGACAACTGAGAACTGACAAACGAAAACTATTCGTCCGTCGTCACCGACGCAATGGCGCCCTTCGCAAACTCAAGCTTGATATTGTCCGGCGCGATCCGCAGTTGCACCGCATCGTCCTTCACGCTCACCACCACCCCGCGTATGCCGCCCGTGGTGGTCACCTTGTCGCCATTCTTCAGCTTGCCCAGCATCTCCTGCCACTTCTTTTGCTTGCGCTGGTTGGGCGCAATCATCACAAAGTACAGCAGCACGAAGAACACCGGCAGCAGCAGCAGTTGCGTGGAGTTTCCCAACGATCCCATTCAAAATCCCTTCCCTTACTCGTCCGCTACTCGCTCTCCGGCCACAGCGCGCCGCTGCTTCGCCGGAGCGTACCCCGGAACCTCGATCGAACCTGCCCTTGTTGATCGGGAGACTTGATGTCTTGATCGGGAGAGCTGCGTCTTGATCGGAGAGCTGACAGCGGCGATCTTGCCGCGCCTCAATTTCGCGCAGCCTGCCGCCCTGGGCCTGCGAACCGGCCCAGCCCTCTAAGCATCGCGTACCCCTCCGCCCTATGTCAAGAAAACCCTTCGCGGCCCGCCTACTTCGCCACTGCCTAATTCTCTGTCGGCCTCTCGATATGGTCGATCACAAGTACATCCACCTGCCCTTTGATCGGCTCCAGCTTCAGCCCAAGCTGCTCCTGAATGGCAGTAAACAGGTCCGGAGTGGAGTCACCCGCATCATCCGTCGCGGCCTGCGCCATCGCCGGTCTCCAGCTCAGCGTGTAGGAGTATTTGCCGTCTAGGCCGACCTTGTTTACCACTGTGCGGCCAGTCTCATTCGATAGGAATTGCACTAAAAGATCGATCGGCATGCCCGCGCAGTCGATCTTCTTCACCCCTCCGCGCATGTTCGTGCGAAAACCGCCAGACCTCATGTCGGGCGATACATTCGGATCAGCTTTGCCGTCCACCAGCTTCACGCCGCCCTTTGCCGCCGTCAGCGCATACTCGGGCAGCTCGCGCGTCTCTGGATGCGCCACCAACCCGAACCGCTCCTTCAGCACCTGCTGGAAGAAGGCCAGCTTTTGTTCCGGCGTCAGCTTTGCTACAAGCGCTGCATCCGGCCCCGTCACCTTGCCGATGATGTCGAACCCCTCCGTCTTCGCCCAGGCCGGCTCGCCGATCAACTGACCGTCATCCAGGTGATACGCCGGCACAAGCATCTGGTGCACCGTAAGGTTTTTGCCCATAATGCCGTCAGGGGTCGGCCCCATGCTCATACCGCCACCAGCGCCGAGTGGGTTCGGCTTCACCGAGATCACATCCAGCGATGGCACTTTGGCCGGCGCCGTGGAGCCGGGCGTTCCAGCAGCGCCGTTCGCCGCCAATTGCGGAATAGGCGGCGTCTGTCCCGCCGCGGATACTACACAGCTGAGAAGCGCTGTGGATAGAAGACTCTGAATCCCTCTATGTGCCATGCGGAAAATCCCCTTCGCGTGAGAATACGCATCGGTGCGCTCTTTTGCCCCAAAATTTCTTTGTCAAGCCCCAAAACCCCTCAACTCACTCATGCGGCTGGGGATAAATATGGCAGAACAGTTATACCCCGTCTTCTATAATGGAATCAGTAGTAAATCGGACAGAAGAGAGTCAGCAACCGGGGCCATTTCCTGTCAAAGCACTTTGCCGTCGGCTTGGACTTAACCCCTTTATCCGGGATATTTTATGGCTAACCCCTTTGTAAGGGATACTTTGGCACTTCAGCTCCACCTTTTTCAGGTATAACCCCTTTGTAAGGGATACTTTAGTACTCAAGTATGGAGAGGGGGGGTACCCCACCCTGCCCAGCCAGATAGACTCAGAACCGGAGCCGTCCCCATCATGCCGCTACAGGAAGACATCGCCGCCCTCGTCAAGCAGGAAGCCACCCTCACCCTGCCCGGCTTCACCCCCGACCTCGCCTGGCAGATCGGCTCCACCCTGCGCGACTTCGCCCTCACCCGCAAGACGCCGATTGTCGTCGATGTCCGCCGCTTCGGCGCGCCCCACCAGCAGCTCTTCTACACCGCGCTCGCCGGCACCACGCCGGACAACCAGCGCTGGGTCGCGCGCAAGATCGCCACCGTCGCCCGCTTCCACAAGTCCAGCTACCACGTCGGCCGCCTGCTGGAGCAGACCGGCCTCAGCTTCTCCGCCCGCTACAACCTGCCCGAAGAGGACTACGCCGCCCACGGCGGCTGCTTCCCGCTCATCGTCGAAGGCGCGGGCATCGTCGGCGCCGTCACCGTCTCCGGCCTGCCCCAGCGCGAGGACCACAACCTCGTCGTCGAGGCCCTCTGCCAGATCACCGGCCGCGACCACGCTGCCCTCCGCCTTCCGCCCGAATAGCGCGCAGCATTCCGCTAATGCCCGAAGATCGTGCGGAAGAAGTGCCCGATCCTATGCACTAGATCGCGCTTGGGGGGCGCCGGCTCAGAGGCCTTAGCCGCGCCCGCAGCCGAAGCGGGCTGCGCCCCATCTCCTGACGGAGCCTGCGTCGAGGAGGGCGCAGGAGAGCTCTGCGGCGCCAGGGCCGGCGTAGCCGCAGCTCCACTCCCCGCACTCGCAACCGCAACTGACCCCTTCGCCGCCTTCGTCTTCTTGGCCTTCGCCGCCTTCGCGGGCACCGAAGCCGCACTCACGGTCGGCGCACTCATCGCCGCAGCATTCGTATTCGCCACGGCTGCGTTCGAGGCTCCATTCGAGCCCATGCCTGCGCCCGCATTCCCGTCCGCACTTCCGCTCGCACTTCCGTTGTAGCTCAGTACGTCCGTCACCTGCGGCTGCTGCGCCACGCCACTCGCAGCCGGCGGAATCTCGGCCGCCGGAGCCAGCCCCTCGCTGATCGCCGCCGGGAAAGGATGCGCAGTCGGCGGAGTCGAAGTCTTTGCGCCCGTCTTGGAGTCACTCGGCGCCAGCAGCGCCTCCGCCATGTTCGCGCCTCTGGGGTCGGGACAGCCGCACGGCTCGCTCTCGTGGTCCACCACCTCGTGCACGCTGCCATGCTCGAACAGCACATGCTGTCCCGCCATCAGCTCGTAATTCGACGCGCCGAACGGGTCCGACACCGCCAGCGTCGGGGCCTCTGCGCCGCGGTTCTCCACGCACGTGTCGCCATTGCGCGCCACCCGCAGCCGCAGATCCAGCGGCCCCGCCGAACGCACCGTCAGGCGCAGATCCGGCGTCATGATCGCGTCGTCCGCCGTCCCGTTCATCTCAATCTCAATCGCCCCGCGGTCCAGCGAGAACAGCAGCGGCGGCGCTGCCTCCGCCGACTTGCTCTCCGTCAGGTGTAGAGCGCTGGTCTGGCACACCTGCACCTTGCCTCCGCGCCCCAGCGTCACCGGCGCAGTGTGGTCCTTCGCCGTCACCTCCACCGATCCCGCCAGCACCGCGCGGCCGTCCATTACGTCCGTCGCGCCGGTAATGTCCGCATCGCTGGTGCTCACATACCCGATCAGCTGCTGCGCCCGCGCAGCACTGGAGATCAGCGCCGCACACGCCAACGCGCAGATCATCGAGCGCGTACTCGCTCGGCGGGGTCGCACGCTGAATTCACGCGATAGCAGAAGCTGCCTCATGAGTTCAGCCTACATCTTCAGGAAGTTTTCGATGATCTTCTTGCCGTGCGTGGTCAGCACGCTCTCCGGATGGAACTGCACGCCTTCAATCGGCAGCCTGCGATGGCGCAGCCCCATAATCGTCCCGCCGGCCTTGCTCACACCGCCCGCACGCTTCTTTTTCGCGCCCGGCTTGCTCTTCTCCGCGTCTTCCACCGCCCGCGCCGTAATCTCCAGCTCCTCCGGCAATCCCTCCTCGGCCACAATCAGCGAGTGGTAACGCGTGCACGTCATCGCCGAGGGTACATCCGCAAAGATCGTCCGCCCGTCGTGCTCCACCTCGCTGGTCTTGCCGTGCATCAGCTTCTCCGCGCGTACCACCCTGCCGCCAAACGCCGCGCCGATCGCCTGGTGCCCCAGGCAAACTCCCAGGATCGGCACTCTCGCCCCGCCCTCTTCGGCCAGCTTCGCAAAGTGCCGGATCAGCGCAATCGAGATCCCCGCCTCCTCCGGCGTACACGGCCCCGGCGACAGCAGGATGCGGTCGGGATGCATCGCCTCGACCTCTTCCGGCGTCAGCTCGTCGTTGCGACGCACCACCACCTCGGCCCCCAGCTCGCCCATGTACTGAACCAGGTTGTAGGTAAACGAGTCGTAGTTATCCAGCACAAATACCATGGCTGCTTAATTTTACGCTTCACGTTCTGCGCCGGCGCTGACCCTACGCGCCCCGCGCCCGCTCAATCGCCCGCACCACCGCGCGCGCCTTGTTCTGGCACTCCACAAACTCATTCTCCGGCACTGAATCCGCCACGATCCCCGCACCCGCCTGGATGTGCCCTTGCGCGCCGTTCATGTACAGCGTGCGGATCGCGATGCACGAGTCCAGATTCCCCGAAAAATCCGCATACAGGATGCTGCCGCCATACACGCCCCGCCGCGCCGGCTCCAGCTCTTCAATAATCTCCATCGCTCGGATCTTCGGCGCGCCGCTCAAGGTCCCCGCCGGGAAGCACGCCTTGAACGCGTCGATCGCGCTCAACTCCGGCCGCAGCTTCCCTTCGAGCGAGCTCACCAGGTGCATCACGTGCGAGTAGCGCTCCACAAACATCAGGTCCTTCACCTTCACGGTCCCAAACTCGCTCACACGGCCCACGTCGTTGCGTCCCAGATCCACCAACATCACATGCTCGGCAACCTCTTTCTCGTCCGCGCGCAGGTCCGCCTCGTACGCCCGGTCCTCCGCCTCGTCCGCTGAACGCGGCCGCGTCCCCGCAATCGGCCTGTACTCCACCATTCGCCCGTGCACACGCACCAGCAGCTCCGGCGACGAGCCCACGATGTGATTCGCCGTCGCCTTCAGCCGCTTCTTCAGCTTCTTGCCGCGCTTCTTCGCAGCCGGTGCGTCCACGCCCTCGATGCCGAAGCGCAGAAAGTACATATACGGCGACGGATTCACAATGCGCAGCGAGCGATAGATGTCGAACGGGTCCACGCCCGGCACGCAATCGAACCGCTGCGACAGTACACACTGGAAGACATCCCCAGCCGCGATGTACTCCTTGGTCCGCGCCACGGACTTCAGAAAATCAGCCTTAGCCGTGCGCGCCTTCAGTTGCAGCTTGCCCGCTATGTGCTTCTTCTTCGCCTTGGGCAGCGCGCGCGCCAACTTTCGTTCCAGCTTGTCCAGCCGCTTCACCGCGCGCTCATACGCCGCCGTCACAGGGTTCCCGGCCGGCTTCGCGGCTGCGGGAGCAATCGCCGATGCAGCGTTTGCAGCCGCCGCGGCCTTCGCTTTCTCCGCCTTCGTGGCTTCCTTCGCCGCGGCGCGAGTCAGGTCCGCCGTCACCATCAGGTGGATCTCTTTCTTCACGTGGTCGAAGGCCAGCACCTGGTCGAAGAACATCAGGCACGCGTCGGGCACGCCGAGCTCGTCCTTCGCCGTCTCCGGCAGCCGCTCAATCTGACGCACGACATCATAAGCAAAAAATCCCACCGCGCCCGCGGTAAATGGAGGCAGTCCCGGCAGCCGCGCCGGCGTGTGCCCGCCCAATGCAGTCTTCAGCTCCGCAAAGATGTCGCCCTCGAAGCTGCGCCGCGCGCCATTTTCCTCCACCGTGATCGCCCGGCCTCGCGCCACGATCTTCTTGTACGGCTCGATCCCGATGAACGTGTACCGCCCCACATGCTCGCCGCCTTCGACCGACTCCAGCAGGAACGCCTCCGGCTCCTTGGCCGCGATACGCAAAAAGGCGGACACCGGCGTCTCCAGGTCCGCCGTCACCGTGCGGTAGACAGGGACCAGCGTGTGCTCGCGCGCCAGTCGCGCAAACTCGCTCTGGCTGGGAAGCTGAGGGCTCGCTCGCATAAGCAACCAGTTTACAGGGGAAGTGATTGACATCCTCGCCAACGCCGGCGGCGTCACCGCCAGCTACTTCGAGTGGGTGCAGGACCGCATGGGCTACTTCTGGACCGAGGACGAGGTCAACCAGCGCCTCAACCGCATCATGGCCGACAGCTTCAACCACGTCATCGCCTACGCCCAGACCCACTCCGTCAACAACCGCATCGCCGCCTACATGCTCGCCATCGATCGCGTCGTCTACACCACCCGCCAGCGCGGCATGTACGCCTGAAGGTTGTTGTAGAGATATCGATGGAGGATCTGCTCTCTACTGAAGAGTAATAGTTTGGCCGGAGTCGGTGCCTGCCGCGGCAGCAGCGCTTGTGCCAATCAAGACCTTATATGTTCCGGCTGCCAGTGATGCCTGCGGAAACGTCACGGTGATCTGACCATTCGCTGTCGTGCCGATCGTACCCGGTATCGCCGCGCCAGTGTCCTGAAGGGCCACTGCCTTGATTTGCGTTAAATTGGCGCCAGTCAGTTGAACAGTGAGAGCCCCGCCAGAGGCAATAAGTGCAAAAGTGGTAGGCGTAGATGTTGCCGCGCTCACTGTCGGGGGGGTAGGAATGGTGATGCTCTGCGTGGAGTCTTCAACGGTGCCGTCGGCCAGTATGAAGTTGATCTCGTATTTCCCCGGACCTGCCGTTGCCGCAGGAGTAGAGGGTATTACCAGGTTCGCAACGTTCGGATCGACGCTTGTCGAGGAAGCATTAGGCAGCGCCTGAAGCTTGGCGAGGATGACCGTACTGCCATTGATAAGTTCGACCCCTTTGACGGTATCGAGGCCCGATCCCTCGATCGTCACAGACACACCGGCAGTGGCTGAAAAATCCTGCAAAACTGGCGGATTGATAAGCAGCTTGACGGTCGGCTGGGCAGAAGGAGTTACCTGCTGAACGTGAACGCCCGCCACGGCGACCGTCATACTTTGAAATAGACTTTGCAGCTTCGCTCCCTTGTATGCCTGAAAGTAATGAGATTTTTGCTTTGTGGGGCACGAGCTGGGTTTCGTAGCATCGGTCTGCGTATTGTCGGTTTGCGCATTGTCGGACTTCGATGGAGGGAGAGAAGAAGGTGGGGTAGATGGAGAAACCGGGAAACAATCCGGCGAACCCAAAGTATCTGCTGGAATGAAAGCGACAAGACTAATGGCTGACCCCTTTGGAATTTCCGTAGAGGTGACAGAGAATCCCAACTGATTGATTCTGTTCAACTCCGCCGCGCTCAAATCGGGGATGGCCGTCTGAATTCCAGCTTGTGCGGGGCCGGCGAAGACAGTCACGGCATCCTGCAAGATCTGGCTGCCCACGACACCTGAAATTCCCGTCAGAACGCTGGCGGCTGCCGCTGTAATCCTGAAAATGATGGCGCGAGCACTGAATTGTTCTTCTTTCGTCGAAACGGCCTGCGGAATTTGCTTGTCGTAACTTGAAACCTGATAGTCGGAAAATCCACCACGGATGTCCTGCAGTAGATACTCTAGGCTTTGGTTCTTGTTCTGGACAACTACATAAACCACGACAAATTTCTGCGCGACTCCTTTACCGAAGATATCGGCGCTCGTGTCGTAGCTTAGAGGCGAAAATGAGCATTGAATGTTGATGTTTATCGGCACGCTGCCATTCGGGCCCACACAAGGTTGATACTTTGTGTCGTCTGAAGAATTGATGACCACTTTCTGGCCGCTATCGGAAAACTTGTTGGTCGAATCTTCAAAATAGACGGAATAACTCCCCGCGCTGCCGGCAGGAGCGGTCACTGTCGCGGAAAGCGCTGTTTTTGTGCTGCTGGCGTCGAGAGCTGCAACGATGGGCTGGGCCGCACTCTTCGCGCTGGACGAGCAGAGCAACATCTTCCACGTCGGATCGAGATTTGTCCCGTTTACCTTAAGGGTGAGGATCGATCCCTCGTAGAACGACATGGGCGCAACGCTCACGACCTGAGGGTTGCTTCCGCCTGTTGAGAAAGCTGTGGGGGCGGTTGTCGGACAGACAGGAGGAGTATCGGCCGCAAACGCCAGCGCGCCCGTCGCACCGAAATAGAAAAGAACTGAAAACAGAGACGCGGAACCAAGGCTCGGCAAACGCATGGATGCACACTCCGGATGATGGACTGCTCAGCATGGGACAACATCTGGGGGGGCCGACTCTAGGGAGCCTGCTATGTGGTTAGGTCTGGGAAAAGCAAAATCAGCCTAGCAGAAGTTGGGAAGAATGCAAATCAATTCATCGCAAGACCTGCACAGCGCAGGTGGCCCGAATCCTGCCGGATACAGGTGGCATTGGGCGCCACATCTCGAAGGTTTGACGGATACACGAACCCCGAACTTCCAGCCTAAATCACCACATTCGCCGTTACGCTCGCCGACTGCACCTCGCCGCTCCCCGCCGCCGTCCCCGTCACCTGGATCGTGTACGTCGCCGGCCTCGTGCCCAGGTCCGTGCAGTTGCCGCAGCCCGACATCTGCATCGCGCCGGTAACCGCAATCAGCGCCACTAGCAGGCGCAGCCATCGCCGCCGGCCCGGCACAAACAACGCAATCAACCCAGCCAGCGCAGGCAGTGCTGCGAACCCTCCGCGCCCAAAGATCCGCCCGCCAAACCCGCCATTTTCTCCCTCGAAGTACGGCGTGTTCGTCCTGCAGCTATGCGGCGCCGTCGTCTGCAAAATCAACGTTACCGGGCCTCCGCCTGCCGCTATCGTCGCATTGGGAAAGAGGCACGTCATCTCCGTCGGCAGCGCGCCGCACGCCAGGTTCACCGCCTGTGAGAAGCCGCTCGCCGGCGTCACCGTCACGCTCAGCAGGTTGCCGAAGCCCACCTCTACGCCCACCGGGTTGGGAATCATCGTCAGCGTAAAGCTCCCCGCCAGCGACGGCGTAATCGTCTCCGTCGTCGTCGCCGTCGCCGCGGCAAAGTCCGTGGTTGCGGCGTAGCTCGCCGTAATCGTGTCCGTTCCCAGCGGCAGCGCGGACGTCGTCAACGTCGCCGTACTGCTCAGCCCCGCTCCCGGAACCAGTGTCGCCGTCCCCAACGGCTGCACCACACTGGTCGGCGGAAACGTCTCAGCAAAGGTCACCGTCCCCATCGGTGCCGCGGCATTTCCCGTGAGCGTCGCCGTAAACGTCACCGGCTGTCCTGCTGGCGAGGGGTTCGGCGCGCCTGCCAGCGTCGCAGTCGTCGTGTCCTGCAGCACCGTAATCGTCACCATCTGCGAGCTCGAGGCCGTGTGGTTCGTATCGCCGGAATACGCAGCCGTCAGGATATGGACACCCACTCCCGTGCCTACCGTAGTTCCCACGCTCGGGCTGCAGGCTCCTCCCGACGAGACCTGCAGCGTACACAGCGTGCTGGTCACGCCGTTGTAGTCATCCATCAGTGAGATCGTTCCCGTCAGCAAGCTTCCGCCGTTGGCAAACGCGTCCATCGTGCCGTTCCACGTCTGCCCGAAGAGCATCTGCAGTGCGGCGATATACGTCGGAGGCGGATTAATCGCTCCCGTCGACGGACACGCCACGGTCGGCCCAATGCAGATAAAAAGCTGGCTCGTCGTCGGTCCGCCGACAACATCGTGCGTCGCGAACAGCGTAATCCCCGCGTTCACCGCGTCGCCGCTGTAGACCGCGCTCAGCGTGTGCGGTATGCCCGCCGTGTAGTTATTGCCCGCGGCTACCGTATACGTCGCCGTCGAGCTCGCTGTCCCAGGTGCAACTGCCACAGGCGCGCCAACATCCGCACCATCGATCGCGAACTGCATCGTCCCCGTCGGCAGCGCCTCACCGGCGCTGGGTGTAATCGTCGCCGTCAGCGTGAACGCATCGTCGAAGATGCTCGGCTCCGGCGACGCCGCCAGCATCCCGGTCACTGGGCTGGCCGTGATGTGGTTCACCAGCACCGTAATGCCGCCGGTATTCACATCCGGATTGGGCGTCAGCACCAGCGAACTCGCCGTCGCTCCGCCCAGCGCTATTGCATTCGCGACCGTCACTCCGCCATTGGCCGCAATCACATCCGGCCGGCCGTCGCCGTTCACGTCCGCCAGCAGAATTGCGTTGATCCGCTGCCCGGCCAGAAAATGCTGTTCGTTCCCCACCAGCCCCGTAGCCGCATTCACCGCGCCGAAGCTCCGCCCGCCCTGGTTGTACAGAATGCTCACCACCGACCCGTCGCTCAGCACGATGTCCGGCAGCCCGTCCCCGTTCATGTCGCCCACCGCGGCAAGATAGTAGTTGCGGCTCAGCGTGATGACCTGCGGCAACGAACTGAACGTCCCATCCCCATTCCCCCACCAGATGTACACTCCCGCCGGCGCAGCCGCTGGCCCCACAGCCACAGTGGACACCGGGTAGTACACGACCACCACATCGCCGTTCCCGTCGCCGTCCACGTCCGTCAGCAGCATCGCCGAAGGCACCAGCGCAAAAACTGGTGGCGTGCCCGCCAATGCAGGCTCAATTGTGTAGTGCAGGCCATCGCCTGAGCTCAGATGAGGCACAAAATTCGCGCCCTTTTCGAACACCAGGTCCTGCTTATTCGTCCGCCCCGACTTGAAGTAGCCCGCCGCGACCAGGCTGAAAGCCGTATGGCTCGTCTCCGGATCATTCAGTCCCGCCATCATCGGGCCCTCGGCCCTCTGCCCCAGCAGCGTATCGTCGTATCCCGCATCGATATTGGCGATGTCCGCCAGCCCATCGCCGTTGAAATCCCCCACCACACTCTCACCGAAGAAATTGTTATTCCCAGCCGCGCTCGTCACCGCCATCGGCGCTTGAAATGTCCCGTCGCCGCTGCCCAGTTGCACATACATCCCCGGCGCGTTCAGCTCCGGCGCGGGCAGCCCGGTCAGGGTGTACGCGATGTCTGCGATCCCGTCGCCGTTGAAGTCCCCGCTCACTACGTTCGACCATACGTTCGCAGGAATGCCGCCTAACCCGCCCGTCGCGTCGGTAGTCTCGCTAAACGTCCCAAACGTCCCATCCCCATTGCCCGTCAGCAACCGGCCCTGCGTCGCGCCCGTCGCTACCACCATATCCAGATTGCCCTTCGGATTATTCTGCGCGTTGCGAAACTTTCCCGTCGCCGCGCTCAGCGCCGGAGCCAGCGCCGTATACGACTTCTCCGTCTGGAAGCTGCCGTCCGGGTTGCCCGCGATCACCGCCACCCCCTCGGCCGAGTTCACCGCCAGGTCCATGTTCCCCGCGCCAAAAAAGTCCGCCAGCGCGAACGACTCCCGCCCCGGCCCAATGTTGTAGATCCCCTTCAATTCATAGCTCAGCGTCCCGCTCTGCTTCTCGAGCACGCTCAGCCCGATCGGCGTCGTCGTCAGGATGTCCAGCGTAGTGGGGTCGATCGCCGCCAGATGCCCACCCACTCCGGCCAGCGGCCCAACGCTGCCCGCCGGCGTCCCTCCCTCGCTGACCGTTGCGAAGGAATTGGACGACGAGTGCGCGCCCTTGAAGATCTCGATGTTGCCGTCGCTGCCCTCCACAACCAGGTCCGCGATGCCGTCGCCGTCCACGTCCTGCACCAGTATGGAGTGGACCCCGCGGTCGAATGCATACCGCTCGCTCGGAAGATGCAGCCCACCGGCCCCCAGATAAACGTCTGCCGTATAGGTCGCCTGCGAATTGACGATGAAGTCGTTCTGGCCGTCGCCGTCGAAGTCACCCACAAAGATCGGCCCCGCCCCATCCTCAAGGATGCTCACGGAGGCCGTGTGCCCCGCTGTGCTGCCCACCTTCCCCAGCGCCGAGACCATGTACAAGATGTTGTTCGCTGAGTCCTCCAGCAGAAGCTGCGGAGCTGCGCCCGGTTGCAGCGGGAATGGGACGATGTAATCCAGGTGCGGCGTCACGAGAGGCCCCTTGCCCGTCGCCGCCGGCAGCGCAATGCAGCCGCTCTCGGGACCGATCGGCACAAACGACCTCTGCCCGCTGCCCGCTGCCGCGCCCGTCCCGTAATACACGCATATCTGGATGGTGCTTCCGGCGTCGGGTGTGATCGCAAAAACCGCATCCGTCAGGCCATCACTGTTGAAGTCCCCCAGCGCCGCCACCACCTTGGTCGCGTGCTGGAACGTGATCTGATTCAGCGCGGAGTTCGTGAACCCCTGTCCGCTCAGCAGCGCGCCCACCGTCACCTGCGAGACGCCGTTCACCACCACGGGCGCATTCACATACACAATGTCCCCGCCGGCCACGCCCGTCGACTGCAGCGTCCCTGCAACAAAGCTCTGCACCTCACCGCCGGTCGGCTCGACCCGCGGCATGTTCACGAACTGCGGCAGCGCCTGCTGCGCCGCGCACACCCCCACGCGGCAAACCGCCGCCAGCATCAACGCAACGGAACGCCGGAGCAAGCGGCTAAATGGCGACATGGAATAACCGGCCCTGAAGCGGAAACGGACGGGGGATGGAGCAGGAATGAAGCGGGCAAACCTGGCGGAACACCTGCAAATCTACCATGCGTGTGTACCTCTTCCGACCCCCGGAAACCCGCTCCCGTCGCACACCCGCCCACTTTGGGAACCTATCTGCTGTAACCCGCCTGTGGCAAAATGCTAGTTGTCTGCCTGTCTCGGTGCGCGCCCATTTCGGGACCGCACTCCGCAGCGCAGATCACGCCTCACCATGGTGCGGCTGCCCCGCTCCTTTGAACCTCCATAAACTGAACGCCCATCAACTGAGCGTGCATGAACTGAACCATCCATGAACCTGCCTAACTCCATCACGGTCAGCCGCATCGCCTCCGTCCCGCTGCTCATCTACATCCTCTCGCCTGCCTTCCCGCACAACCACGCCACGAGCGGCCTGTTGGGTGGCGAACAGGAACTCCTCGCCTCAGGCCTGTTCATCCTCGCGATGATCACAGATGGCCTCGACGGCTACCTTGCCCGCCGCCGCAACCAGATCACCACCCTCGGCATGCTGCTCGATCCCCTTGCCGACAAGCTCATGGTCACCGCGGCCTACATCATCCTGGTTGCCTACAACCCCCGCATCGTCCCGCCCTGGATCGCCGTCATCATCATCGGCCGCGAGTTCCTCGTCTCCGGCCTGCGCTCCATCGCAGCCTCTGAAGGCTTCACCATCGAGGCCTCCGAGATCGGCAAGCTCAAAACCGTCATCCAGATCGTCTCCGTCGTCGCCGCCATCCTCGCCCACCGCTGGGACTATTGGAACTGGGGCGGATTCATTGTCGCCGTGCACATGATCGCCGTCTGGGCCATCGCCTGGATGACCATCGTCTCCATCATCTCCGCCACCGATTACTTCATCGCCTTCTGGAAAAAGATTGACCACGCCGCCGAGCGCGCACGCACCCGCCACAGCTCCGTGCTCAGCCGCCGCAAGGCCGCCCGCGTCGCAGCCGCCGCCGCTTCAGCGGAAGAGCACCCCTCCCGCATCTCGTAAGAAAGCGCAGCGCCCCTTATACCCCTGCGCACACCAGGGCCGTACCCTGCCGCTTGTTCTCGTACATCTGTAGATCGGCCCGCGCCACCAGCCCCTTCGCGTTGTCTCCCGCGCGCACCCGCGTGTAACCCACAGAGGCCGAAAGCGTCTCCGGGCCGCCGCAATCGTTCGCAAACGTGGCCTTCCCCACAAACGCCACGCATCGCCCCGCCAGTGCGCTCAGCATCTCTTCGTCCACGCTGTGCGCGATGGCCAGGAACTCGTCGCCGCCCAACCGCCCCACGATGTCCGTCATGCGCAGAGCGCTAGTCAGCGCCTTCGCCGCCTCCTCCAGCGCGCGGTCGCCGCTCTCGTGTCCGCACCGGTCGTTGATCGCCTTGAACTGGTTCAGGTCCAACAGCAGCACTCCAAACGGGTCGCCGCCAGCCTCATACTCCACCAGCGCCTTGCGCAGCGACATCTCTACGAACCGCCGGTTCGGCAGATGGGTCAGCGGATCGAGGAACGCCATCCGCTCCATCGCCTCCGTCCTGCGCCGCGCCTGGATCTGCGCCGTGTTGTCGCGAAAGATCTCCACCGCGCCCACAATCGTCCCGTCGGCTGCGCGGATCGGCTGCACCCGCATATTTACCGGGACCCTCCGCCCCAGCTTGTTGTGCAGGAAGACATCCACATCGCGCGTCGCGCCGTGGTCCAGGCAGTCCAGCAGAGGCCCCCCCGCCTCGCACAGCGTCTGCCCCATCTCGTCCACATGGCGCAGGACGTTGTCCTGGTAGCGCCGCCCCACCATCTCCTCCGCCCGGTAGCCGGTCAGCTTCGCCGCGCCTTCGTTCCAGTAGAGAATCCGCAGCTCCTGGTCGACGAAATATACGCCGTCGCTGATCGTGTCCAGCAGCTCCTTGTAGAGCTCGCTGGAGACCTCGGTCAGCGAACTCTCCTGCAGCGGGATGGAAATCGTTTGTGTGGCCATGCCTTTTCCTCTACCTCCGGGTGCTCTCTCGCTCGCACATCCGCACCCGGCTGCGGGGGGAAGAGAAATTCGAGGGCTGTCGGATTCATCGTCCGTCCGGCGCAGGACTTGATAGCACCTTCGACCGCACACTCCCGCGCGTCACCATCCTGCCAGCCTGCGTCTGTATTTGCCCGCGGAGGGCGTACTATGGCCTCGACCATGAATCGTCCTATCGCATCAGCACGCATCAGCGCCCTCGTCTTGCTCGGTCTGGCTCTCGCCACCGGGCCAATTGCGCTGGGGCAGAGCGCGGTGGTGGATGCGGGCGCAAAGCTGTCAGAGTTTGAGGTGGTGAGCATCAAACCGATCGACACCAGCCCCGGCGCAACGCATGAGACGGGAGCGCAGCTGTTTCCCGACCGGTTCGTCATGGACGCTGCCACTCTGAAAGACTTGATCTGCATAGCCTTCAATCTGAGTTCGTGGCAGGTTTCCGGCGGCGAGCCGTGGATGGATCGAAGCCTTATGGATCCGAGGGGCCATTTTTATGTGGAGGCGAAATTGCCGCAGGGCCTGGCTCCGTTCGATATGCGTCACACCGATCTTGAAATCAGGGATGAGCGCATTCGCCAGATGATGCAGGCGATGCTGGCGGACCGGTTTCATCTGAAGTTCCATCGGGAAACCAAGACCGGAACGGTGTCGATTCTGGAGCGGAGCGGCAAACCGCTTCTGCTGGTTCCCAGCAAGATGGACGGCCCGGAAGCGGACATTGGCGCCAGCGGCGGAGGGAGTTGGGGACTCGACAACACCTCCATGCCGCAGTTGGCGATGTTTCTCAGCCAGAACATACTCCATCACACGGTGATCGACAAAACCAGCCTGGACGGTTCGTATGATTTCAAGTCGGCGACGACGGTCACCAATGAGGACATCCGGGGCGGCGATGACACGAGCATGTTCCTGCCTGCGGTTAACGAGATGGGGCTGAAGCTGACCCAGACCAAAGGACCGGTGGAAACCTTCGTCATCGATCACGCCGAGCGTCCCTCGCCCAATTAGGCTTGCTGTACTCCATGGGCTTCCAGCTGGCTCGCTGCCTTGTCTCTCCCGCTGAGTTGCTGACTCGCTGTCTTCTCCCCATGCGATACTGATCCAGCATGTACAAACGAGTCCTGCTCAAGCTCTCCGGAGAGGCCCTCGCCGCAGGCGGCTTCGGCATCGATGCCGTCTTCATCCACAAGGTCGCAGCCGAGCTCGCCGCCGTCCACAACCTCGGCTGTGAGATCGGCATCGTCGTCGGCGGGGGCAACTTCTTCCGCGGCGTCGCCCAGCAGGCCATCGACATGGATCGTGTCGCCGCCGACCACATGGGCATGCTCTCCACCGTCATCAACGCCATCGCCCTGCAGGACGCCATCGAGAAGCTCGGCCTGCTCTGCCGCGTCATGTCCGCCATCCAGATCCATCAGGTCGCCGAACCCTACATCCGCCGCCGCGCCATCCGCCATCTGGAGAAGGGCCGCATCGTCATCTTCGCCGCCGGCACCGGCAACCCCTTCTTCTCGACAGACACCGCCGCCGCCCTGCGCGCCATGGAGATCAAGGCCGACATCCTCCTCAAGGCCACCTCGGTCGACGGCATCTACACCGCCGACCCCAAGCTCCACCCCGAAGCCACCAAATTCCTCGAGATCACCTACTCCGACATCCTCAGCCGCAACCTCCGCGTGATGGACGCAGCCGCCGTCTCTCTCTGCCGCGACAACAACATGCCCATGATGGTCTTCAGCATGAAGACCCCCGGCAACATCGTTCGCGTCGTCCAGGGCGAACCCCTCGGCTCCCTCGTCACCCCGTAGCCGCCATCTAAGAAACGTTGTCATCCTGAGCGAAGCATTGAGCGGAGGGAAGAATCCGCATCTCTCTCTTATCAAACGCCTCGCCGCCGCCACACAACTTTCCTTGACTCTCCTCATCTAAACTGGACACAGTGGCCAACTCCCTGCTCCAGCCCGACGCCCTGCTCACCCCCGACGCCCAGGCCGAAGCACCCACGCCCGCTCCAGCTCACGCAGTCACCGCGCGCAAGCCGCCGCCTCTGCCCGCGCTCACCGGCGTGCGCACCCTGCTCGCCGTCAACATCATGTTCTTCCATTTCACCCCGCCGCACATGGGGCCGTTCTACCCCGTCATCAACAACTCCTACGTCTTCGTCGGCTTCTTCTTCCTGCTCTCCGGCTACGTCCTCGCCTACAACTACGCCGGCCGCACCACCCCGCTAAAGAAGCGTGACTTCTGGCGCGCGCGCTTCGCCCGCCTCTACCCCGTCTACGCGTTCTCGCTGGCGCTCTCAGTCGTCATGCTCGCCAGCGAGTGGCACGCTCACTCCCATGGCGAATTCTTCGCCGGCCTCATCCTCACCCCGCTCCTGCTCCAGGGCTGGAGCCCCATGCTCGCCACCTTCTGGAACACCGTCGCCTGGACGCTCTCCTGCGACCTGCTGCTCTACCTCAGCTTTCCCTGGCTCATCCGCCTGCCCTGGCCCAAATCCCCCGCGCGGCTTATCGCCTTGGCGCTTGGCATCTGGGTCGTCGGCCTCATCCCACACACCATCTATCTGCTCACCAGTCCTGATAATCTTCCCGCCCCCGCCG